>Ga0079997_116888_pt1 | contig 351887 bp, 301 predicted proteins | sample PerSpoCPS_CMetaG_FD_69200 | JGI IMG/M metagenome (GOLD analysis project Ga0079997, IMG submission 69200) | Archaeal communities from Yellowstone National Park, Wyoming, USA - Perpetual Spouter C (PS_C) MetaG (SPADES assembly) (version 2) | ecosystem: Environmental > Aquatic > Thermal springs >... | reverse complement strand
AAAATATTACAAAATTATTAATAATTTGTAAATATAGTTTAAATTTATTGACTTTTGTCAATCTCAATTTTTACATATTGACTTTTATCAATTTTTTTGCTATTTTTTTTCTTAATTCTTTTTAAAAAATAAAAAATCTAAAAAAAATTTTGTTAAAAATTTATTAATCAATTTGTTAATTTTTTATTAACTATTTCTTTTTATTGATTTTTATCAATTTTTTAAATAATTTTATTTTTTTATTTTAAATGTTAAAAATATTACAAAATTATTACAAAATTATTAACAAATTGTAAATAAGATTAGAATTTATTGACTTTTATCAATATCAATTTTTACATATTGATTTTTATCAATTTTTTTTGGCATTTTTTGAAGTTATAATAGCTTTTATAACTTTTTTAACATTTTTTTAACTTTTTTTATTGATTTTTATCAGTTTTTTATGATATTTTTTTTATCTTCTTTTCAATATTTTTTTTACAATTAAAAAAAATAAAAAATTTTTTCAAAAAAAAATTGTTAACTAATTTGTAAAAAAAATGTTAAAGTTTCATTTTTATTGATTTTTATCAATTTTTTGTCAATTTTTAAATTTTAAAATCAAATGTTAAAATTATTACAAAAATATTACAAAATTATTAATAATTTGTAAATATAGTTTAAATTTATTGACTTTTGTCAATCTCAATTTTTACATATTGACTTTTATCAATTTTTTTGCTATTTTTTTTCTGATTTTTTTTAAAAAAACTAAAAAATAAAAAAAAATTTTGTTAAAAATTTGTTAATCAATTTGTTAAATTTTTGTTAATTAGCTTTTTTTATTGACTTTTATCAATTTTTTTGAATTTTAAATTATTTTTTTTATTTTTATTAAATTTTTGGGATTTATCCACATACCCCCTTAAAGTTATCCACATATTTTTATAAATTTATCCACATTTTATCCATATGTGGATAACTTACCCCCATTTTGTGGAAAACTTTCAATTTTTTGTGGATAACTATGTGGAAAACTTGTGGATAACTTTTAAATTTAAAAAATTTTTTCCACATACTTTTAAAAGTTATCCACAATTTATCCACATACCCCTTTTTCACAATCCTCTAAAAATACTACAATAAAAAAAGTTTTCCACAAATGTGGATAACCTACTACTACTATTTAATAATATATATATTATAATAATAGTAGTAATAAAACTACGACTAAAAAATAAAATTTTTTTTTTAATTTTTTTTATCCTTTCAAAAGAATAATAGAAAAGCAATTGAAGATAAAAAATAACTCTTTAGCAAGTAAATAATAAAATAAATTTAAAGATGAAAACTTTTATACCTCTTTATGGATTAAAAAATAATTTTTATTTTTAAAAGGAAAAAAAAGGCCGCCGCGCCCCCCGCCCACTTCTTCTAATTCATATTGCTTTATTTAAATTATTTTAAGTAATTGTTAAAAAAATAAGGCATAAGTTTTTAGTTTATTTTTAAAGTGCTATTTCTTTCAAAAAGTTTTAGTTTTTTCAATTATTATATTATATAACATGAGAGTATCATAATAATAACAAACATTTTTGAGTAAGAATAGCAGTAGTAGTAATTTTTAATTATATTAAAAGGACTTATAAAAGATATATCAATTAGAATTCAAAATTTCTTTTAGATATTATGAAAAATATAAAATGGTTGTCAAAAATATTTAGTTCAATTGATTTTATTTTGTAATTTTCTTAAATTTATTATTTTTACAATTTATATTTTTTTACAAAAAATTAACAAATAAGGTTATTTTAGGATATGGAATACATATATAATTTTATAAAATAAGGTAGTAAATAAAAAAAAGAGTAAGAAAAGGTGATAAAAATGAAAATAAATAATAATTTATTTAAGGGTAACAAAAGTGGAGTTGATAAGGGGATGATGCTGGGTGCAGCAACTGGTGGAGTCATGGGTGCGGTAGCTGGTGGAACTATAGGTTTATATGTAGGAAATGAGGTAGCTAAAAACACTTCGCTTGAAAAAATTGCTAATGAAATGGGAATAAAAATTGTAGATGCTAATGCACCTGATGTTATAAATAATAAAGAGATTTTAGAGAAAGGAGGGATTTGGTATAAAAAAGATAATGTTATTTTGACAGTTGGAGACAATCCTAATGGATTACCATGTGATACAAGAACATTAGATAATTGTTATGTATATACATTTACTCCTGAGGAATTGTTTGGAAGTAATGGAAATAATAATTATAAAGATTTAATAAAAAATTACAGTATGAAAGGAATGTTAGTAGGAGCATTGATAGGAACATTTATAGGATCAGTAGTAGGTGCTTTTATGGGACCATTAGTTGGTAGTGATGAAAATAAAGGTAAAAAAGGATAAGGATAAGGAGAAGGATAAAGATTAAATAAAACTGAAAAATAGGAAGTAGAAGGAAAAGGGGTAGTATCTAAACTGCCTCTTTTTATTTTTTTTATCAATACTAAATTCAAAGAAATAATGAGATAATACTATTAGATCCTATAAGGATGTTAATCTACAAGATCTAAAGTTAGTAAAGAAAAGAGTTTTTTCATTATTTTCTTTTTTTTTTCAAAGACTAAAGGAAAATGATATAAAAAAGTAGGAGGGAATAAAGGAAAGGGGGGAAAATATAAGAAAGATAAGGAGAAAATAGGAGGAGGAAGTAAAGGATGAAGAAGTTAGGAATAGGGATAAGTGATTTTAAGGAATTAATAAAAGGAAATTATATATACGTAGATAAAACGGAGTATATATATAAGTTAATAAATAGCGGGAAATATTATTTTTTAAGTCGTCCAAGGAGGTTTGGAAAATCGTTGTTGCTTTCTACACTCGAGTATTTATTTAAAGGAGAAAAAGAGTTATTTAATGGGTTGTATATATATTCATATAACATTGGGAATAAATCCCTCGTTATAGAGGAAAAATGGAATTGGGAGGAGACTTATCCAGTAATAAGGATAGATTTTGCAAAGACGCAGGTAAGAGATGAAAAGGAATTAGAAAAAGAGTTAAGAGCAACAATAATAGAAACGGGTAAAAGATATAGGTATAAATACAATAAAGAATATACAATAAATAGAAATTTTGAACTATTAGTAGAGAGGATGTATGAAAAAAGTAAAAAGCAGGTTGTAATATTAATAGATGAGTATGATAAGCCGATATTGGATAATATAGAAAAAAGGGAAGAAGTAGAGAGGATAAGAGAATTATTAAAAGGATTTTATACAACATTAAAAGGGTTAGATAGGTATATAAGATTTGTATTAATAACAGGAGTGAGTAAGTTTGCCAAGGTATCATTATTTAGTGGGTTAAATCAGTTAAAGGATATATCATTAGATTTAAGATATGGTAATATATGTGGATATACCCAAGAGGAATTAGAGATTTATTTTAAGGAGTATTTAGAAGGAGTGGATTTGGAAGAGGTAAAGGAATGGTATAACGGATACAGTTTTTTAGGAGAGAAATTATACAATCCATTTGATATATTGTTGTATTTGGATAGTAAGAGATTTGATAATTACTGGTATAAGACGGGAACACCAAGTTTTTTAATAAAGTTAATAAAAGAAAGAGAATACGATGTATCACAATTAGAGAACAAAATAGTAAAGAAAAACGTATTAGAAAAATTTGACCTCGAAGAGATAAGAATAGAAGCATTAATGTTTCAAACTGGATATTTGACAATAAAAGAGGTGTATAAAAAGGAATATGGAGAAGAATATAGATTAGGGTTTCCGAATAAGGAGGTAAGAATATCGTTTAATGAGGATGTATTACCGTTGGTATTAAAAGATAATATAAGGGAAAATATAGCAGATAAGATAATAGAGATATTAAAGGGAGAGAAATTAGAGGAGCTAAAAAAACAGCTAGAAGTGTTAATAAGCAATATAAGTTATGTACATTATAAATGGGAGTCAAGTTATGTGATAGCGATATTTAGTTTATTATATTCTACAGGCTTAAATGTAATAACAGAAGACAATACTCATAAAGGGAGAATAGATTTAGTGGTAATAGTGAATAAGAGGATAGTATATATAATAGAAGTAAAGGTAATAGAAAAAGAAGAGGAGAAAGGGAAAGCGATAAGGCAAATCCAAGAGAAGGAATACTATAAGAAGTATATGAATTACGAAAAAATCTATATAGTAGGGATAGAGCTAAATAAAGTTAAAAAAAAGATAGCTAATTTTGAATATAAAAAGGTAAAATAAATTTTTTATTAATTGATTAATTGTTACAAAATAGTAACAAAAGTGTAAATAAAATGTAAATAGGTCCTAAAAATTCCCAATTTTGGAAACAATTTTGTAACAATTTTTCTTAAAAAATCATTATAATATATATTGAAAAAAGGAGGTGATATATATGAGAAAAATAATGATCGCTTTATTAATTGCTATGATAAGCATAACTATAGCATTAGCTGGGATTAAAAAAGGTAATATAGAAAAGAATTTCCAATATAATAATAACATAAATATCACAAGAAGTTATGAAGCAACATTAGGACCTTATTATCAACTTTGGGCTAATGCCGGCTATACCTATATTGGAAAAGTAAAAGATAGGACTGGAAGGTATTTATATGATACTGAAATAGGAGACTTAGCAGAAGAATACTATAAAAGCGGAAGTAGCGATTACTGGAACTTTGATGATTGGTTAATAAGTAAAGGATATACTTTAGAAGATTTTCGTTTTCACTCAGATCCAGTTTTAGATAAAGCAAGGAATTTAGTTAATACTGCTAAATCTTCTTTTGAGCAAGAATTAATAACCGCTTTTGGAGGGTTTAATTTTAATGGTGGTAGTGATTGGGAAAGAAGTTCTTGGCCTGGAAGAAGAACAGGAATATATGATATAAAGACAGGAAATGCTAATTATTCTTTTAGTGCTTCAGAAGGAGATGTTAATATCAGTGGAACTGCTACATTTAATTACCAAGTGAATGCTGTTGTTATGCAATCCCCTATAGTTTTAGATCTTAACGGAGATAACAAATTAGATACCTATAATAATCATTATTTACCTGTTGAAGATATAAATGATTATAAAAACTTAAGATTAAGGGAATTTGATATATCAAATATAGGTTATAAGATGTTAGTAGAACATATAGGAGCTAATGATGGATACTTAGTTAAACCTAAGAATGTAGAATTTACTTTAAAGAGTGGAAAAATAGAAGCAGATGAAATGTTTGGAACAGCAGGTGGATTTAGTGATGGATTCCAAAAACTCTCTCTCTTAGATAAAGATAAAGATAATAAATTAACTCAAGAAGAACTAAAAGGACTATATGTATTTATTGATAAAAATATGAACTTTAAAGTGGATAAAGGAGAATTAAAATCACTTAGTGAATTAGGAATAAGTGAAATAGGAGTAAATCATAATAATTATGAATCTTATTATATAAGAAATGGAAAAGAATATAAGATGTGGGACTTCTGGCCAATTACCTTAGATGTGAGAAAAGTTAGATAAAAAAATAAAGGAAGTAATTTATTAGTATAGTAATAAGTAAAGGGGGGATTAATTAAATCCCTCCTTTTATTTTTATAACTAAATAACTAATAACCGCCAGTCGGTGTTATGGCGGAATATAAATAACCGACAAGCTGATAAAATATGAAAAAAATAAATATTAAAAAAATTAATTTGTTTATATATACTTTTTTAGTTATTGGTTTCATATTTTTTATAGTTAAAGTTTTTTCTGAAATCAATATAAAAACTGGTCAAAATGTTAGTAATATCAAATATATTGAATGGAAAAAGCTAAAAGAATCTAATGAAAATATAGATGAGAAAGATTTTTATATAATGGGGTTTTCTCAAAATAATGAGTATATATTAGCTAGGAATAAAGTCAAAAATCCTGAATTAATTCAGCAAAATAAAATAAGGTTAATAACTAAGATAAATACTGATAATTTAAATATAGAAAACTATTATTTACCTATTCAAAGTATAGAGCAATATTTAAATTTGGATAATGAAAACATATTATTATTAGGGAATAATGGGAATTATGCAGGAGTTTTTAATATAAATACAGGAAAGTTAAAAACAATAATACAAAATAAAGAAGGTAAAAAAGGTTTTAGATTTACTAATTTTGTGCTAAAGGATAATAATAAAATATATGTTGAAGGTTACTTTTTTGATGAGAATCAAGTAGCAGAAGATGAAAATAATTACTGGGTAGAGTTTTATCCTGAAAAATCTGAGTTAAATGCTTTTGGTAAAAAGGTATTTAATACTACAGAAATAGTAAAGAAGTTAGGTAAAGTTAGAATGTTTTATTATGCTAAACCTGATTTAGCTGTATTTACAAGGATGTCAGGAGTGTATCCTACTGAATTATGGGCTTATATGAATAATAAATTAAGTAAAGTAGATACCCAAGAGTATATAATAGAAATAGCTTTATCTAAAAACGCAGATGCTTTGTATCTATATAAGAAGGGAAAATTAAGTTATTTTTGTGTTTATAACTTAATAACAAAGAAAAGAATAGATATACCAGCTTCTGAAGGACGACCATTTATTTATCCTTTTATAACTCCTGATGGTAATGTTGCTGTTGTTTCTTATCTTAACTTATTTAATAAAAAAATGGACTTTTATATTGGATTTAAGCAAAATGATTATAAACTGAATGAATTGGTAAGTGATGTAAAAATGGGATCTTTTAAATTATCTCAAGACGGTTCTAAGTTTAGCCTACTTAATGAAGATGGTGTTATTATTGGAAATATAATAAAATAAAGGTTTATATCTATTATAGCAGAAGTATTTTATAGAATTGCCTGTATAAAATGAATTAATTTTATTACCAAAACTTAATATATTTGCTGTTTTAAAATATATGAATGTTACTTTACCTAAAATAAAGGTAAATTAATAAGATTTAATTTAATAATTCAACAATGGTTACTCCAAAACTGCCTTCTTTTTCATTAGCAAAATAAAAATCTTTAACCACTAAATTTTTCTTTTTGAGTTCTTTTAAATAATCCCAAACCATTTTAGATAATACTTGTCCTTTGCCGTGAATTATTCTAATGGTTTTTAATTTAGTTAAAAATGCGGTTTTTATAAAATCCTCTACTTTCTTTTTAGCTTCTATATAACTATCGCCCCTTATATTTATCTCATAAATCGTATATTCTTCGTAGTTATTTTTAGGGTTATAATTTATTTTATTTTGAATTTTAGATTCAATGGGATCTATTTTATTGGATATTTTAGTTGATTTTTTTATAAGTTTTAAATCATTTTTATTAATTTCGTAGGTAATATTTTCTGATTTTACTAAGACTTTGTTTTTAGAAATATCTATAACTTCTCCTTCTAAATTTAAGGAATTTATAAAAACGATGTCTCCTATTTCTATATTGTTTTTATTTTCTAAGGTAATATTTTCTGTTAAATCTTGTGTTTTTAAAGAATCTAAGTTGTAATTTTTAATTGATTTTATTAGGTTTTGAATTTTATCTATTTTGTTTTTAGATTTTAAAGAGATTAATTCTTTTTCCCAAGTGCTTACAAGATTTTTAACTTCTGAATTAAAGAGCTTTTTAGCTTCGTTATAAGCTTTTTCATAAGCAGTTTTAAAAGCCTCACTAATTATATTTTCTTTCATTTCTTTTAGTTCTTTTAGTTTTTGATTTAGTTCTAATTCTTTTTGTTTTAAATTATTAATTAATGTGTTGTATTCATTAATTTTTTTAATATAATCGTTAAATATGTTAAGTTTATCAGATTTATCAAGTTCTTTTAAAATGTTATATGAATTTTGGATAATAGTGTTTTTAAGGCCTAATTTATTAGCTATTTCAATTCCTAAGCTGTCAGAAAAAGTATCATAAATAAGTTTATATTTACTCTGTAGGTTTTGATAATCAAAATTTATTGAAGCATAAGCTATATATTGATTGTTTTTTAAAACATATTCTTTTACTTCATCATAATGGGTAGAAAATATAATATAGGTATTATCATATTTAAGGAGTTCTTCAATTAGAGCTATGGTTAAGGCAGCAGCTTGTAAAGGATTAGTACCACTTACTCCTTCATCTAATATTATTAAAACTGTTTCTTCTTTGGCTTTAGTTTCTAAATAATTTATTATTTCGTTCCAAAAGGAAACATGAGATGAAAAAGTACTAAGATTAAATTCTAAATCTTGAAAATCAGTAAATTCAAAAAAGATTTTATCAAATTTTGGTAATTTACAATATTTGGCAAAAACTGGGAGATCTAAATTATTAAAGATACTTATTAGAACTATTGATTTCATTAAAGTGGTTTTACCGCTTGCATTAACTCCAGTAATTAACAATGCTTTTTTATTTAATTTAAAATCTACTTCTACACAATTTTTTATTATCGGATTTATTAACGATTTTATTTCTATTTCAATGGATTTATTAGATTCAGTATTACATTTAGTAAAAAATGGGCTTAATTTATAATAGTTTTCTAAAAAAGATAAAACACTTATTATTTTCACTACTTTATTTAGATTATTTAAATTTTTGGTAATGTAATCATAAACAGTTATTAATATTTTTTGAATTTCTTCTTGTTCTAAAGAATTAAGTAATGTTAATCTATTATTATAGGGTATTATGAAGTTAGGTTCAAAAAATGCAGTTTTATGAGTAGAAGAGTAATCTTGGATTATCCCTTCCATTAAATTTATATACTGATTATTTAGTAAAATTACATATCTATTATTTCTTATTGTTATGTCTTTTGAAGTTAGGTATTTTTGGTTTTCTTCTATGAATTCTTTTAGTTTTAATGGAATAATGTTATTTAGGTTTTTGATTTCATTTCTTATTTCTTTTAATTTACTTGTTGCAGTATCTTTTATATAGCCTCTTGGGTCAATGGAATTATCTAAAATATAATAAAGTTCATTGAAATCAGAGCTTTTAATAAAATTATTAAAATTACTTAAATTATTGTTTTTTTCTAATTTAGATTTTATTTTCTTTTTTACATCTAAAAAATCCTTTAAAAAGTAAAAAAAATTAACTAAGGAATCTATTCCAAAAATACTATATTTAGGTTTAATGTAAAATTCTAGTCTATTAAAATCTATATATTTTGTATATTCATAATAATTATTATTTTCTATATTTAAGTTATTTGTAATAAAGAAGTTATTAAATATCCCTGCTTCATTTATATTTATACTAAAGTTTGGATTTTCTTTTAAGAATAGATAAAATTCCCAAGCTGTATCTTTAAAGTTTATCAATATCTTTTCATTTATTATTAAATTATAAATTAAATCTAAGAAGGTAAGACAATACTTATTTGAGGTAGCTTCTAATTTAGTTTTTATTTTAGTTAATTCTTTGAATTCAAATAATCTATTTTTCATAATATTTATTTTAAATTATTTTTTTATTAAACCTCTTTATATACATTTTATGTTGAGTTTGATTTTTAAATTTAAAGAGGTAAAATATAAATTTTAGTATAAAATAATATTAGGATGTTGGATTATGCTATTTATTATTTAGGCTGTAGAGTAAATCAGGCTGAAGTAGAGAGTTTTGAAGATAAATTATTAGAATTTGGTCTAAAACCTTCTTTAAATGGAAAAGCAGATGTTATTATATTTAACACTTGTTCAGTTACTAATAAAGCTGAAAAAGAATCATATAGGTTAATAAGAAGAGTATTTAAAGAAAATCCACAAGCTAAGTTATTTATAACTGGATGTATAGTCCCACTTAATAAAGCACTAATAGATCAAGTTAAAGACAGAATTATTAATCAAGACCAAAATTTAGAAAAATATAAAGATAATATTTTTATTATCTCTTCTTTAAATAAAAATAAATTAATAGATATTTTAAAAGAACAGATAAAAGATAAAATTAATTTTTTAGAAGGAAATAATAGTTTACAAAATTTAAGGTTTAAGTATAATATAAAAGTTCAGGATGGATGTAATCACTTTTGTACTTTTTGTATAATTCCTTATACTCGAGGAAGATCTAGAAGTAAACCAATTGATCAAGTTATTAAAGAAATTGAAACTATTAAAAATAATTTAATATCTACTTCTAAAAAACTAAATAATGAGGATATAGGAATAGAAATAGATTTAGTAGGAATATGTTTAGGAGATTATGGTTTAGATATTAACACTAACTTGGCTAAATTATTAAAAGAAATCGCTAAAGTTATAAAAGATACTAATATAATTTTAAGATTAAGTTCTTTAGATTTAGCTACAATTAATGATGATTTAATAGAAGTTGTATATAATACCCCTAATATTGCTAAATATTTCCATTTACCCTTACAAAGTGGTAGTGATGAAATACTTAAATTAATGAAAAGGAATTATACTGTAGAAAAATACCTAAAAACTATAAATAAAATAAAGCAAATTCCTGATGTGGGAATTACTACTGATATAATTGTAGGATTCCCTGGAGAACAAGATCACCATTTTAATGAGACTCTTCAAGTTGTTGATTATGTTAAATTTCATAGGATTCATATATTCCCATTTTCTTTTAGACCATATACCTATGCTTATAATAAATTAAGGCATATAAAATTAGATCCTGATAAAATAAAAGAGCGTGAAAAAATATTAACTCAAAGAAGTTTAGACAATAGTTACAATTTTATTAAATCTAATTTAAATAAAGTTTTTAAAGTTTTAATAGAACCAAATTCCTTAGCTTATACTCATAATTTCATTAGAGTTAAAACCGATATAAACACTGACATCCCTATATTAAAAAATATAATAATTAAAGGAATATATGAACAAAAAACTAATTTTTATATAGCTTTAGGTTATGAAGTTAAAAATAAAGAATTAGAAAAACAAGAATTTGAAAAACAGGAATTAAAAAAGTAAGAATTAAAAAAGTAGGAATTTAAAATTCAAGATGTAATAACATTTAGTTAGTGTAAGTTAAAAATGAGAGGTTAAAGAATTTATAAATTAAATATTGTAAAGTAAAACAAGGAGTTGTATATTATGGATAAAATAAAAAAGGTTTTAATAGCTAATAGAGGGGAAATAGCTTTAAGGATTATAAGAACATTAAAAGAATTGGATATAAAGAGTGTAGCTATTTATTCAGAAGTGGATAAAGATTCTTTACATGTTAAATTTGCGGATGAAGCTGTTTGTATAGGTAAAGATGAGGTAAGTAGTTCTTATCTAAATATCCCTAATATAATAAGTGCGGCGTTATTAACTAATAGTGATGCTATTCATCCTGGGTATGGGTTTTTATCTGAGAATTATAAGTTTGCTGAGATTTGTAGATCTCATGATTTAATATTTATTGGACCAAGTAGTGAAAGTATAAGAGATATGGGAGATAAAATTAAGGCTAAGGAAATTGCTAAAAAGCTGAATGTCCCTACTATTCCTTCTACAGATGCGATAAGAGATATAGATCAAGCAAAGAAATTTATTAATAAATATGGGTTACCGGTGATAATAAAAGCTGCTGGTGGCGGCGGCGGCAGAGGAATGAGAATTATTTATAATATAAACGAATTAGAAACTAAATTTATTCAAGCTACTAATGAAGCTAAAAATTTTTTTAATAATCCTGATGTATATATAGAAAAACTTATTACTAATCCTAAGCATATAGAAGTACAAATAATAGGCGATAAAAAGAGACCTTATCATCTTTATGAAAGAGATTGCTCTGTCCAAAGAAGACAACAAAAGATAATAGAAGAAGCCAATTCTTTAATACCTGATAATATCAGACAATCTATATTAAATGATGCTCTTAAAATAGCAGAATATATTAAATACTATTCAGCTGGAACTATTGAATTTTTATATGATTTAGATACTAACGAATATTATTTTATAGAAATGAATACTAGAATTCAGGTAGAACATCCTGCTACTGAAATGATAACTAATACTGATATAGTTAAATTACAATTATTAGTAGCTGATGGATATAACTTAGATGAATTTAATTTAGATAATATAAAAGTAGATGGATATGCTATAGAAGTTAGGATATATGCTGAAGATTCTGTAAGATTAGCACCTTCTATTGGAACTATTACTAAAGCTTATTTCCCTAATTTTACTAATGTTAGGGTTGATACTGCTGTTGTTAATGGATATAATGTAACTCAATTTTATGATAATATGATAGCTAAACTAATAGTTAAGGGTAAAAATAGGCTTGATGCTATTAAAAGGCTTAATATATATCTTGATCAAGTTATAATAGAAGGAGTTAAAACTAATATAGAATTCCTTAAAAAAATTATAAATGATCCTAATTATATAGATTATAAGTATAATACTTTAACTGTTGATAATATGTTAAAAGAGGTTGTTAAGGTTTAGTTTTGTTTATTTTATTTTTATAGTATAAGTTTAATGAAGGGGCAAAATTATGATGGAAAAAGATAATAAAATAGAACAAAATATAAAATCAAGATTTGCTAAGAAGGAAGAGAAGCAGGAAAAAAAGGAAGAAAAATTATCTAAAGAAGAGATAGTTAGTTTAATAAATGTTGCTAAGGAAAGCTTAAAAAAATCGAAAACAAAAGATTCCAAAAAACAATTAGAAGATATAAAGAAAGTAGAATTAGCAGCAAAAGCTAAATTTTTTAAACAAAAAATTAGTTTAAAGGATTTATCTATGTTTGTAAGTCAATGGGGAATAATGATGGAAGCTGGATTAGATCTAAAAAAAGCTTTATTTATATTATTTACTCAAACTGAGAATATTAGATTAAAACAAATTGTAGATCATATATATGTGGTAGTATCAGGAGGGGGTACTATATCTAAAGCATTAAGAGATTATGAAAAAGAGCTAGGGAATTATTTTATAGGGATAATAGAAGCAGGAGAAAAAAGTGGATTATTAGCTGAAAATTTAAAGCAATTAGCAAATTATTTAGAAAGGCAAGCTAAAATTCAGGCTAAAGTTAAATCTGCATTGACTTATCCTATTATGGTTATCATTTTTGCTGTTTTATTAGCTTTTGGAATATTTCAGTTTGTTTTACCTAATATATTTGCTGTTTTAAAAGATATGAACATTAATTTACCTATAATAACTGTTATTTTAATGGGATTAACTGATTTTATGAGAACTCCTTATTTTTATATACTGTTTTTAGGAACTATTATAGGGGGGTATTTATTTTATAATAATTTTTCTAAAACTAAAAGAGGAAAAGAAGTATTAGATATAATAAAAATCAAGTTACCTATATTTGGACCTATTATTAAATCTTATTTAGTAGTTAATTTTTTTAATACTTTATCTTCTTTATTAGCTACAGGGACTCCTATGCTTAGAGCTTTAGAGATAACTAAACAAGTTATTGATAATTCCATTTTTAATAGGATTATTGATTATTCTATGATAAAAATAAGTGAAGGGAAGACATTAAGTGATATATTTTTTAAATTTGTAAAAGGGCAATACAACCCTAATACTACTATTTTAAATGAGGAAGATAAGTTAATTATTTCGATAATAAGGGATTTATTTGATCCTATGGCAAGACAAATGATAAGTATAGGTGATGAAACTGGAAAGATAGAAGAAGTGCTAAAAAAATATGCTGATTTTACTGAAGAGCAACTAAATAGAACAGTTGAATCTATATCTTCAGTTATAGAACCTTTAATGATAGTATTTATTGGCGGCTTTGTTGCTGTTATACTACTTGCGGTTATGGTTCCTTTATATAGTGTTATAGGAGCAGGAGAACAATAAAATATTTATGATAAAATACATATAAATATAAAGGTAATAAATGGCTGAAAAAGAAGTTTTGTTAAAGAGAATTCCAAAGAAAGTAGGAAAAAAAGTTTTTAAATATCCATTTAGGATTTATCATAGTTTTATAAATTCCTTTGGGGAACCTGAATTTAAAACATATAAATATTTAAATAGATAAGTTTGAGAATTGCTTAATATTAAAATAAAAAAAATATTAATATAAAAAAGATGGGGAATTTATGATAAAAATAATAGATCATCCATTAGCAAAAACTAAATTAACAATATTAAGAAATAAAGATACTCATTTTAGTTTATTTAGGAAATCAATGCAAGAAATTTCTTATTTATTAGCTATCAATTCTTTAAGTGATTTAGAGTTAATACAAGTAAATATAGAAACACCTTTAGCTAAGACTAAGGGTTATGAAATTAAGAATAAATTACTAATAGTTCCTATATTAAGAGCGGGATTGGGATTGTTACCTGGATTTACTGATTTGCTTAACACTGCTACAGTTGGGTTAATAGGATTAAAACGGGATGAGGATACTTTATTACCTTCTCAATATTATGTTAATATTCCTAAAAGTTTAGAGGATTATGTTACAGTTATTTTAGAACCTATGGTAGCTACTGGGGGATCTTTGAGAAAAGCTTTAAATATATTACTTGAAAATAAAGCCTCTAAAATTAAGGTATGTTCTATTATAGCATATCAAAAAACTATTACAGAGTTGGAAAATGAATTCCCCTTTGTAGATTTTTATGTATTAGCTTTAGATAGTGAATTAAATGAGAAAGGATTTATTATCCCTGGTTTAGGGGACGCAGGTGATAGAACCTTTGGTACTATATAAAAAAATTAATAAATATAAAAATTAAAAATATCTCAGTTTTTTTTTCTTCATTTAATATCTTTTTTATGCTTAATAAAGCCTTATTCTTAGATAGAGATGGAGTTATTAATGAATATATTCCTAATGATTATACTAAAAAATTATCCGAATTATATTTGTTTAATTATATTTTTAAAGTATTGAGGTATTTTAAAAGAAAGGGATTTAAATTAATTGTTATAACTAATCAAGCTGGTATTAATAAAGGAATTATAAATTATAAAGATTTTGTTTTAATTTGTAAATATTTGATGTATTATTTAGATTTAGATGCTATATATTTTTGCCCTCATAGGGAAGAAGATAATTGTCAATGTAGAAAACCTAAAAATTTATTACTTAAAAAAGCAATACAAAGATTTAATATAGATCCAAATTTGAGTTATTTTATAGGAGATAGTTATAGAGATTTGTTAATTGCTAAATCATTAAATATAAAATTTGTGTTAGTTTTAAGTGGGCAAACTAAATTAAAGGATATCAATAATTGGGAATATAAACCTGATTACATTATAAAAAACTTAAAGTATTTAAGGAAAATTATTAAATAAAAAAAATACATAAAAAAATTGTATTTGGATTTAATTTATTTATATTTAATTAATTTATGTATTTTTTGTTTAAGAAAAATAAGTTATTTCAGGAATCTATAAAGTTAAGACCTGTTGAAGAATTTATCAATATAAATCTTTATAGACCATTAGCGTTTTTAGTGTTATTGATGTTGCTAAAGCTAAAGATTAATACAAAGCCTGAAATTATTGTTGTTTTTCATACATTTTTAATAATTTTAGCTTCTTTTTTAATTTTATTTGAAAATAATTTTATTAATTTTGTGGTGTTTTTTTTAATAAACTTGAAGATAGTATTAGATAATTTAGATGGGCAATATAGTAGAATAAAGAAGATGGAATCTGAATTAGGTAGGTATTTAGATACTATAATGGATTTTGTCGGAAATTTTACTTTGTTTTTAGTGATTGGAATTAAATATAATAATTTAATTTTGGCTATTTTATCATTTTTTTTATTTACTATTATTCTTTCTTATGATTTTAATTTAGAGTATTTGTATAGAAATATAAGAAATGAACAATTTAGACCTAATATAAAAGATAATCCGAACTTTATGCTTAATTTTTTAAAGGGAATGTATGATTTTTTTCTAAAGCCACAGGATGATTTTATAAAATATATTGAAAATAAAGCTTTTCAATTTTTTTTTAGTTTAATAAAAAGATATAAATTAAAATCGTATATTAATGATTTGGAGTTAGAAAATAAGTTAAAGGAAATATTTTGGCATAAGAATTATCTTCATATAACAGCTAATATGGGGTTATCTACTCAATTATTTATTTTGAGTTTAATGATCTTATTTAATTTAGAATTTTATTTTTTTCACTTTATATTTTTTGAATTTTTATTTTTAATTTTAGTTTTTTTTATTAGAATTTTGATTATATTTTTTTATGGGTTATTGATAAAAAAATGAATTTTATTTTTTTTATATTTCTTTTATATTTCTTTTACATTTTATTAAAGATTTGTTAATAATTGGTGATAAAATTATAGAATAATGGAATTATGAAGGGAGGGATTAAATTATGTGGGGTATGTTTCCTAATAGTGTAGATAGTTATAAAATATACAGAAATTTTACTGATTTTTTGGAATCTAATTTTAGAATAAACGATAATAGATTAAATAAAATAGATATTAATTCTTTGTTAAAGAGTATAAGTACTATAACAGATCCTACTGAAAGGCAAAGATTATTAGAGATACAGATGAGATTAATTTATTTCTATCATCAAGCAACAGAAGAAAAAATGGTTAATGGATATCTAGGAAATGATGATTTCTTTAGATTTTATTCTGAGGTTGAAAAGCAGGGACAGATAAATGTTTATAAGAAAGGTAATATTTATGTGTTATCTGCAAGAGAATTAGATGATAAGGAATTATTACTAAGTACTCAAGCTGAAACACTTATAAAAGAATATATTCCTAAATTTGATACTAAGCTTTATATCATACCTGGTATTAAAGATAATAATGCTTTACATGCTTATAGGTATGGTAAATCTTTTGTAGTTGGTGGATTTTATGAGGGTAAAGAGTTATTTACATCAGGTGATGATATTTTTAGTCATGAATTGGGACATTTTATACTAGAACACTTAAATCCAAAATTTAGGGATAGTGTTTCTTTAGAGGCTAAAACTATACATGAGTCTTTTGCAGATACTGTAGCTTTTTTAGATTCTGCTAAAGATAAATCTAATAGGGAGAAACTAAATTTAGATAATTTATATTCTGAAAATCCTGTTTCTGTATTTGGGGAGATAAAAGGTACTAATGAAGGAATAATAAGGAAACTTTACACTACAAGTGATTATAAAGAATTAAGAGATAAATTGCCTGAAGAACATATACTATCAGTACCGATAACTGAATCTATTTATCATGTTTGGGCTCATTTAGTAGAGAGTTCCATAAAACAAGGTAAAACTAAAGATGAAGCAGTAGATTACGCAACTTCTACTATCCAAGCTATTATAAAAAAGGCAGCTGAAAAAACTGATCCAAGTCTTAATTCTTATTTGAATTCAATAATACAGAGTGCTCCTAATGAAGAATTACGAAAATTATTCATCCAAGAATTTTCTAAAAGAAATTTACCTTTTAAATAATTTAAAATAAAGAAAGATTGATCAAGATAAAATAAAGATTATTTTTTGTTTTTAAAATTTTTTTATTTTAATAAAATAGTGCTTAAAAATAAAGGATTTTTTTTAGTATTTTTAATTCATATAATATGAAGGTTAATTTAGAGTTAAATAAAAAGGTAAACGATTTAATTAATGAGGTTCAAAAAGTAATAGTTGGACAGTATAATGTGATATTGAAAACAATTTTAGCGTTATTGGTAGATGGTAATGTATTGTTCGGAAGGAGTTCCAGGGTTAGCTAAGACTTTATTATTAAAGAATTTGGCTGCTGCTACTGCTGGAACTCTTAAAAGAATCCAATTTTTTTTATGTTAAAAAAAATTAACAAATTTTTAATATTTTTTTTAAATATAAAATTAATCTATAAAAAAAAGGATAAGAAGACTTGGGGGGGATAAATATGAGTGATAGATTTTTCCCAGGATTTATGCCGTTAAGTACAGTGGATAGTTACCAAATTTATAAGGATTTTACTGAATTTGTAAATTCTAACTTTAAAATAGAGAATAATAAATTAAATGAAATAGATATTAATTCTACATTACAAGAGATAAATAAAACAACTGACCCTGTTAAAAGGCAAAAATTAATTGATATCCAAATGAATTTAATCAGATTTTATCAAAAGGCTATGGAAGAAACTATGGCTAATGGAAATTCAGGATTAAATGATTTTTCTAAATTTTTTACTCAAGTAACAAAGAATGGAAAAATATATGTTTATAATAAAGATAGCATTTATTTAATGGATACTAAAAAACCAAGTGATGAAGAGATAGAATTAGTAAATAAAGCTAATAAAATAATAAAAGAATATGTTCCAAAATTTGATACTAAGCTTTATATCATACCTGGTATTCAAGATGATAATGCTGCTCACTCTAATAAAGGAGATGTCTCTTTCTTAGTAGGTGGGAAATATAAAGATAAAGAATTATTTATAAAAAGTGATGATACATTTTCTCATGAGTTAGGGCATTTTATATTGGAAAAATTAAATCCTAAGTTTGAAAAGGATAATTCTTTGGAGGCTAAAACGATACATGAGTCTTTTGCAGATACTGTAGCTTTTTTAGATTCTGCTAAAGATAAATCTAATAGGGAAAAACTAAATTTAAATAATTTATATTCTGAAAATCCTATTTCAATTATTGGAGAAATTAAGGATACTAAAGAGCGTATAATTAGAACACTTTACACTACAACAGATTATAAAAAATTAGATAAAGAAGAGCATATTTTATCTGTACCTATAACGGAATCGGTTTATCATGGGTGGGCTTATTTAGTAGAAAAATCAATGAAAGAAGGAAAAACTAAGGATCAAGCAATAGATTATGCAAATGTTGTTATAAAGGATATAATAACTCAAGCAGCAAAGAAAACTGATACAAATATTAAATCTTATTTACAAGAGATTATTAATAATACAAAAGATGAAGAATTAAAGAAAGTTTTTATTTCTGAATTTTCTAAAAGAAATCTACCTTACAAATAAAAGTAAAAAGAAATAATTTTTCTATTATTTAACTTTATAAAAAAGGACTATTATATTTTTTTGTCAAAATTTATTAAAGATTATAAAAACATAAATATTATAAAAATATAGAGATATCTATGTCGGTAAATTTAAGTTTAAATAAAAAGGTAAATGATTTAATTAATGAGGTACAAAAAGTAATAGTTGGGCAGTATAATGTGATATTAAAAACGATTTTAGCGTTATTAGTAGATGGGAATGTATTGTTAGAAGGGGTTCCAGGATTAGCTAAGACTTTATTATTAAAGAATTTATCAGCTGCTACTGCGGGTACTTTTAAAAGGATCCAATTTACTCCTGATTTATTACCTGCGGATATAACGGGAACGAGAGTTTTTAATCCAAAGACTTTAGAGTTTGAGGTAGTTTTTGGGCCAATATTTGCTAATTTTATATTAGCGGATGAAATCAATCGTGCTCCTGCTAAAGTACAAAGTGCTCTCTTAGAAGCTATGCAAGAAAAGCAAGTAACTATTGGGAATCAAACTTTTCCTTTACCTAGACCGTTTATAGTTATGGCTACTCAAAACCCTATAGAAAGCGAAGGAACTTATCCTTTACCTGAAGCTCAGCTTGACAGATTTATTATGAAAATTAAAATAGATTACCCTAATTTTTCTGAAGAAAAAATTATACTTAAAAGAATGTATAGTAATTTTGAATTACCTGATGTTAATAAAGTTATAGATGTATCTGAGATTATAGATTTACAAATGGAAGTGGAAAAAGTGAATATAAGTGAGAAAATACAGGATTATATTTTAAAAATAGTTTTTATAACAAGGAAACCGAATTTATATGGATTTAATAATTTATCTAAGTATATTATGTACGGAGTAAGTCCAAGAGCAAGTTTGGCTTTTGTTAAATTAGCTAAAGCGTTGGCTTTTGTTGAGGGTAGGGATTTTGTTATACCTGATGATATTGATTTCTTAGCTTATGATATATTAAGGCATAGAATAATATTATCTTATGAAGCACAAGCTGAGAATATCACTCCTGAAGATATTATTCATACTATCTTAAAAAATATTCAAAAACCCTGATCTCTTTCAATTCCCTTAGGGGTAAGCTAAACATTTTTCGTTTTAGTTATTCTAGGTATGTTTGATTTTGAAAGATATTTTATATTTTCAGTGGATAAAATGTTGGCGTTTTTAGCTAAGAAGCTAAGGATTTTGGGATTTGATGTTTATTTAAGACAAGATGATGATGATTTATTTTACTTTATTGAGAAATCTATTATTCAAAAAAGATTCTTAATTACTTCTTCTTTTAATTTATTAACTACTGTTTTAAATACTAAAAGATATAAACCTTATTTTGACAAAATTATTTTTATTAATTTTGAAGTTGTTAATAAAGATTCTATAATTGATTTAATTAAATATGTTTTTTCTTTTTTGTTTAAATTTTATAATTTAGAAAATATAAAATATAAAGAGCTAATTGATTTTATCTATCAAAATAAATTAAGTAGATGTTTAATTTGTAATTTTAAGGTGGTTTTAAGGGATAATAATTTGTATTATTGTGTAAATTGTGATAAATATTATTGGGAAGGATCTCATCATGGAAATATAAATTATTTTATTGATTCTGTTATTTATGAGTTATCTGATTTTTATCTAAAGTAGTTTAAAATTAGTTTATTAGTTTATTAGCTTATTAATTAGATTTAGATTTTTATTTTTCTATATTTTTAACATTTTTTTTACAATTAAACATTATTTTATTTTATTTTTTTTATATTTAATATAATGGAGTTATAATGGAGGTGTTTATGATGGTAAATTCTTTGAGCAAAAATTGTCAAAGTGATAATTATAAATTACTTTTAAGGGATAAAGCTGGTAATAGTTATAAAATCGATGATGGATTAGAAGATTATAGAGATTTGTTATCTTTAGAAGCTAAGTATGATGATAATTGTAATCCTACTAAAATAAATGTTAAAATCAATTTCAATAAATACAATTCAAATTTATATAAAGAACAGGATTCTGTGGTGTTATTAATGGATTTTATAAGTGACGATGGTAATTATTTATTACCTTTTGGTATAAGAGGGGCTACTGATCACTGGTGGGACATTGCCTTTAAAATAAATAACTTTAATAAAAAAATACAAACAATAGATTCATTAAATGAAGAAGATTTAAAAAATTCTGTTGTAGTAGATAGAATTGACGAGCAAAATGGTAGTATTTATTTAACGATTGATTTAGAAATATTAAGAAAATATGGTTTTATAGATCAGATGCCTTTGTATATTCAAGTATTAACTGTGCATAATAATAAAGAAGGATATAAAATAATAATGGATTCGTTTAATGATCCCAAGCCTTGGGAAAATTCTAATTTCTTAATTGGAGCATTACCTATAAACCTTGCTCTTAAATATTCTAAATCATATAAAACGTGTTCTTAATTAAAAAGGAATTTAAAACTTAGTATTAAATAATATCTTAGAATAGACAATATAATATTAAACTAACTATGAGAGAAAGTAAATTTACTATCTTTATAACTTTTACTTTACTTATTTTAACTTTACTTTTAGGAATATATTTTCTTAAAGATTATTTTAAAACTAAGCAAGATATAAAGGAGAAAACGTTTTTAGAAAAAAAATTTGATCCTAAAAAGGTAAGTGAAATATATATATATTCTCAAAATGAAAATATAATAATAAAAAGGGAAAAAGATTTTTGGTACCTAATTTCTCCTTTTTATGATTTAGCTTATTCTTATAAAATAGAAGATATAATAAATAATCTTTATCAGCCTACTGTTAATCAAACTCTTGGCTTTTCTGAAGATCTATATAACCAAGTATTTAATCCTAAAAAAGAAGTTTATTTTAAAGTAGATAATTTTTTATATAATATTGAAATAGGGCAAAAAAATAATATAACTAATGAGTATTATGTTTATATAAAAAATCCAAAAATAAATAAGATATTTTTAGTAGATTATTTTAGTTATAATTACTTAGATTCTAATTCTAAGGATCTTAGATTGACTAAAATCCTTAATATTGACCCTAAGGATATATCTAAAGTAATTGTTAATTATAATAATAAACAATATATTATTAACAAAAAGGAAATTGATAAAGATAAATTTATATGGTACTTAAATGAAGACAATTTAGCTTCTAAAGAATATATGGATAATTTATTTACTTTTTTAAATAACTATGAAGTTAAGAAATTTATGGATAATATCAATATAATTAAAAATCCGACTAAGGATCTTCTTTTGAGTTTAACAGTTTATTATAAACAAAACCCTATTGATATCCAAATAATTAAATTAAATAATAATGAGCTTTTAGTTAAAAACTCATTAAGGAAATCTTATATGATAATGGATTATAATTATTTTAAAAATTTAGAGGACTTTAAAATAATAGAGGATAAAATTTTTAGTTATGATTTAGAAAATACTAATGATGTAGAAAAAATTACATTTAAAACTTCTTCTTACTCTTATAACTTTGAAAAGAAAGATGATAAATGGTTTAATATTAGCTATAAAGATAAGGAGAAAACGGGAGAAATTAATTTATTTCTTAATACACTAACTAATATAAAATATAAAAATTATTGGAGTTATTATCCGTTAAAAGATAAATATGAAATTTATACTGTTGAATTAAAGATAAAATATTCTGAAAATAATAAAAATAAATACAAAGTGTTAAAATTCTTTTTATATAATCCTGATTATCTGGCTAAAGGGAATAAAGTTTATCAAATCGATTCTTTAAAAGAATTTCTTAAAAATCTTATTAAAATAAATTAGAAAATTATAAAATAAATTTAGTATATTAAGTTTTATATGAAGATATTAGTGGTAATGGGGGGGCTTTCTTCAGAAGCTGAGATATCTATTAAAACTGGTAAAGAAATATCTAATGCTTTAGCTAAAAAATATGAAGTAATTGAATATATTCTTACAGATCTTAAAGAATTCTATAGATTTATTCTAAATAACTCTTTTGATTTTGTATTTTTGGCTTTACATGGGAAATACGGAGAAGATGGAGTTATTCAAGCATTCTTAGATTCACTTAATATTAAGTATTCCTTTGCTAATTTTTATTGTAGCTTTGTAGGGTTTAATAAAATGTTATCTAACTTAATTGTTAAAGATTTTATTTATCAAAATGATATAAAAAATCTTTTTATCCCTAAAAGTATTTATTTAAATATAAATTATATAAAACAAAAGGGCTATGATTTACTAAGTTATGTATTAGATAGTTTAAAGAAGGAATTTATTATGGATTATGTTATAGTTAAGCCAAATAGCTCAGGTAGTAGTGTTGGAGTATCTAAGGTAAATTTAAGTAATTTAGAGGAATTAAATAATGCTATAAATCTTGCGTTATCTGAAGACCCTAATTTTATATGTATCCAAGAATATATAGAGGGAATTGAGTTATCTGTTGGAGTTTTACAAGATAAAAATAATACAATTCCTTTAGAGGTTTGTCAGTTAGGAGTTGATAATACTGATATATTTGATTATCAAAAGAAATATATAGTTAATACCAAACATATAATCCCTCCTGATTTAGATGAATCCTTACTAGATTATATAAAATTTATTTCTAAGGAGTTATTTTTAGTGTTTAATGCTAAAGATGTTGCTAGATTTGATTATAGATTAACTTCTGATAATAAGTTATATTTTCTTGAGGTTAATACTATTCCTGGATTTACTCGAGTATCTATTGTCCCTGATCAAGCTAAACATTCAGGGTTTTCTTTTGAAAATTTACTCGATATTATTATTAATAATAATATTTTTTAAGATATTATGAAAAGGAATTTTTTATCGGATTTTAGTTTCAATTTATTAGAAACCAAGACCTTACCTAATGATTATGAAGCAGAAAAGGCTTTATTATCTTCTATTTTATTAAATCCAAATATAGTATCTACGGTAGTAGATAGGATAGAAGTAGAAGATTTCTATTGGCCTGCTCATAGAGCTATCTTTAAAGCTATTTTATCTCTTTATGAGCAAAATCTAAATATTGATATAGTAACTGTTGCTAACGAAATTAAAAAGTTAAATTTAGAAAGTGAGTTAGAGTATGAAGGTGGGATCTCTTATTTAGCTACTTTACTTGAACCTATGTCTTTACTAGATTCTTATTATAATTATATTGAAATAATAAAATCTAAAAGTATAAGGGCTAAGATAATTAAGATATCTTTAGAAACCATTCAAGATAGTTTAAATGAACAGGAGGATATAAACTACGTATTAGATAGAGCTCAGAGAAAAATAATAGATTTATCTACTAAGAAGAGTAGCAAGGATTATGAAAGTATATCTGATGTATTAGCTACGGTTTTAGAGCAATTAGAGGTTTTAACTTCAGAGAGCAGACAGTATATAGGGATTCCTACAGGATTTGAAGATTTGGATAAAATGACGTCTGGGTTACAAGCTGGGGATTTTGTTATTATTGCTGCTAGACCTAGTATGGGGAAAACTGCTTTTGCTTTAAACATTGCTCACAACATTGCTACTAAATATAAGCTACCAGTATTGATATTTTCTATAGAAATGTCAAAAGAACAGATTGCTCAAAGAATATTAAGTTTAGAATCTAATATTCCATTAGCTAAGATAAGATCAGGGGTACTTAGTATTAATGATATGGATAGGTTAGCTGAAACTATTTCATTTTTAAGTGAACAGCCCTTATTTATAGATGATACTCCTAATATAACTACTATCGATATTAGATCTAAAGCTAGAAAATTAAAAATAGAGAAGAAGATATTAGGTGCTATTATTATTGATTATTTACAATTAATAAAAGGAGATAGTGAGTATGATTCTCGGGTACAAGAATTATCTCAGATTTCAAGATCTTTAAAGGCTTTAGCTAAGGAGCTAAATGTGCCTGTAATTGCTTTATCTCAGTTATCCCGAGAAGTTGAGAAACGTAATGATAAAAGGCCTATGTTATCTGATTTACGAGAATCTGGAGCTATAGAGCAAGAAGCTGATTTAGTTATGTTTTTATACAGAGAGGATTATTATAACAAAGATACTAAAAAAGCTAATATAACTGAAGTTATAATAGCAAAGCAGCGAAATGGACCTACTGGTAGTATTTTCTTATATTTTGGTAAAGATATCCTTAAATTTTTCCCTACTACAGGAACATTATAAATTATTTTGGATTATTTAGTTTAAGTTTATGAATTAGAGGTGGATAAAAATGAAAAAAAGTAAAAAACAAATTTATAATTTACTTTTTATTACTATTTTATTTATTACTTTGTTTATTTTCTTTGTTTTTAATAGTTATTCTTTTAGTCAGGTAAAGAATGATTCTAAAATTATAAATGATTCTAAAATAACTTTAAATTTAAAAGATGTTAGTTTAAAAGAGTTAATTTATTTTATTACTTCTAAGATGGATGGAAATTTTATATTAGATATTGACAATGATTTTAAGGTGAGCATAAATTTAAGTGATTATTATGTTGAACAGGCGCTGAATTATATCCTTAATGTTTATAATTTAGAAAAGGTTAAATTAAATGATAGAACTTTTGTTATAACTAATAGTGATAAAGCTGTAAAATACAAACCTAAAACTGAAGTAATTTTAAAGTTATTTTATGTACCTGCTGATTATGTTAAGAAGATAATTTATTCTAAGGATAATTATGTTAATATTTATAGTGATAGTTTTTCTAATTCTATTATTTTAATGGGGTTAGAAGAAAAGATACCTTATTACATAAGATTAATCAAGTTATTAGATAGGAAAGATAGTGAATTAATTACTAAAACTTTTAAATTAAGTAATGCTAAGGCTAAAGATATTGTGGATTTACTCAAAAATTCGCTTTATACTTTTGAAGATGCTTTTATAGCTTCTCAAGTTAAGATAATACCAGATGAAAGGACTAATAGTTTAGTTATAACTGCTCCCAAATTCGCTTTTAGTAATATAGAAGCTGTTATTAACGATATAATAGATAAAAAATTACCACAAGTTTTAATAAGTGTGGAGGTTTTAGAAATAAATAGAGATAAAGCAAAAGCTTTAGGAATAAGCTATAATGAGACTACTGGTAGTGTTTTTACGGTTTTAACTGAGGCTATACCTAATGTTAGTGGTACTGGTGGTGGAGGTGTTGGTACTGGTGGAGGTGTTGGTACTGGGGGGGTAGGGACTGGTCAAACTTTTGTAGAAACTGGTAGAGTTAATTTTCCGGTTAGAACATCTATGAATTTGGCAGTTACTATAAGTTTTTTACAAAAAGAAGGAGCTTCTAAGGTGTTAGCCAATCCTAAGGTTTTAACTTCTGATGGAAAGAAAGCAGCCATTTTGATTGGAGATAAAATACCTTATATTCAGAATATACAGACTGCTGTTGCTGCTGGCAGTACTACTTCTAATTTTAATGTTCAGTTTGAGGATGTTGGTACTAAATTAGAGTTTCAGCCGTTTGTCACTAAGGATGGTTATATTAATTTAATAGTTCATCCCCAAGTTAGTACTTTAAAACAGATGTTACCTGGGCCTGGGGGATCTCAAATCCCATTAATAGGTACAAGAGAAGTACAAACTGAGGTGGTTGTTAAAAGTGGATCTCTTATTGTTATTGGAGGACTTATTAATGATGAAGAAAGAAAAAGTTTTATTAAAGTACCATTTTTGGGTGATATCCCTGTTATTGGGAAATTATTCCAATATAAATCTAATCAGAAAGTAAACTCTGAAATAATATTTGTTATTAAACCTGAGATTATTAACTTACCTGACGATACTATTAATTAGGTATATAGTTTATGAAGGTATATGCTGTAAATAAGAAAGCTTATTATGATTATGAGATTTTAGAGACTTATGAAGCGGGGATCTCTTTATTAGGTCCTGAGGTTAAAGCTATTAGAAATTCTAAAGTATCTTTAGTTGATGCTTATTGTAAAATAAAGGGTTCAGAGGTTTTTATTGTTAATATGAATATAACTCCTATTAATCCCAATTCATTTTTTGAAAAATTTAATCCTTTAAGGGAGAGAAAATTATTGCTTAAAAAAAGTGAAATAAAGAGATTAATAGGCAAAGTTAAGGAGAAGGGATTAACTTTAATACCTTTAAGAATTTATGCTAAAAATAGGTGGATAAAAATAGAAATAGCTTTAGCTAAAGGTAAAACTCAGTATGATAAACGCCAAGCTATTAAAAAGAAAGAAGAACAACGAGAAATCCAACGTATTCTTAAACTTAAAAATAGATAAATTATATTATAATTCTTTAAAATCAGAATTAAGGGAGGCGAGATCTAGTTTTTTAATTAATAATTCTTAAAAAGAGGTGTTATAAAGTGAGTAAACTTATTTTTAAGTTTTTCTTTATATTTTTTTTATTTATTATGCTTTCTATTTTAGTTTTTTCAAAGGACAAAAATTTTTATATTTTTTTGAATTTAGGTAATAATTTTTTAATTATGGATAATAATTTTAAAAAAAGCAAGGATTTATAATTTTAAGAAAGATAATGATGAACTTTTTATTTCCTCTTTTATTATTGATAGTTATAATAATTTATTTCTAAATTTACTTAAAATTAATGATGATGGGAATAATGGATTATATATATTAAAAAATTCTATAGATCAAAGTAATTTTAAAATTAAATTTTATACTGAATTTCCAGTAGATTATAGTACTATAAAGATAGATAATGATAATTCTATTTTTTTTATTTATTCAAAACAATGGAAGGTTAATTATTAATAAAATGGATGATGAATTTAATAAGATAAAGGAAATAAATATAAGAGGAGAAAGCAATAGAACAGAATTATCTGAGTTTTATAATATAAAAATAAACGGTAATTATTTAAGTTTTATAGAAAGAGTTAATCATTATAATTTAGGTACTATAAGACAAAATCTTTTAATTTTAAATAAATCATTAAATTATGGGATAGCTATAGGACAAGATTATACTAATTTCTTATTTTCGGATAATTTTATAGATGATAATAAACTTTATTTGATTTTTTATAATTCCAATTCGGAAAATCTTTATTTGTATATTTATGAAATAGATGAAAATATGAAATTAAAATTAAATGATGGTTTTAGAATAAGTTTAGCTCCTTTAGATGTTATTTATTATACAGTTGTTAATAATATTATTTTACTGAATACTAAAGAAGGAATTGTAAAAATAGATTTAAGGAGTAGGGATACAGAGTTTTATTTAATAAATAAGGAAAAGAATGTAAATAGTGATATTAATGTTTTACTTAAGAAATCTCCTGATGTAATACCTTATATGTCAACAAATTATATATCAAATTATTCTTTTGATATTTTTAATAAATTTAGTTTTTTGGATTATTTAATTTTAGAACTTAATGGTCAATTAAAAAATCCGTTAGAATTTATTAGTTTTTTGTTATTTAATTCTATTGTAGTGAAAACTAATATTCCTAAAGATTTAATAATTAAAGATAATTCTTATGAGTTAAAAATTCAAAATATCAAAAATATAAATATGTCTGATTTTATAAAGAACAATAACAATTTAGTTAAAGATATAAAAGTAGATGTAAGGGAATTAAATATTTATTAATATTAAGTTTCCTAGTAAAATTTTATAGAATCTCAATTATTAGAATTTCGAATTTATAAATGGTTGTAAGTTTTATAAAATATTTTTTTATAGGGGTTATGTATTATGTTTTTAATTTCTTATATTCTTTGTTAGATCTTTGGATTATATTTTTTTATTGTTTTTTTAGGCTTGAAGGTAAGATTTTAAATAAAATAAGAGTTTATGTAGGATATGTTTTGTTAAAATTTTTAGTATTTTATTTTTACTTTTTTTTGCCTCCTAGATTTGTTAGCTTACTTGAAATTAAAAAATATAAGATTAATACCTATGATGAAGAATTAAGTGAGCAAGGGATTTATGAAGGGATTGGGAGTTATGTTTATGGAGAAACACCTTATTTAACTTTGTTTTATATTTTAAATGATCTAAAAAAAGTTTTATTTTCTTTAAATCAGGAAATTGATTTTAAAAGAAGTTTATTTATTGATTTAGGATGCGGAGTAGGGAAACCTGTTTTTACTTCTAATTTATTATTTAACTCTTTTTCTTTAGGAATTGATAATATATCTACTTTTATAAATAAAGCTAATATTATTAAGAAGTTTTTAAGTCCTTTTGTAAATTTTAATAAAATTTGTTTCGTTAAAGAAGATATTATTAATTTTTTAGAAAATTTTGAGATATATCTAAAAAATTGTTTTGAAAAAAATATAAAGGAAATAAATTATTTAATTATTTATTTACCTGCTACTGCTTTCTCTAAAATCTTGCTAAATAATATTAGTTTAAAAATTTTAAAAATATTTAGTTTATACGAAGATAAAAAGATTTATATTATTGTTTTATCTAAAAAACTTAATATTAAAGCTTTAAATTTGATTTATAAAAAAGATTATTACTTTAGCTGGTTTAAAGGTAGTGTTTATTTTTATGAAGTTATTTAGTAATTTAAAGGGATTTAAAAAAAAATATAAAAATCTAAAAATAGAATAATTAATTACATAGTAGTTAATAAAAAATAAAGGGAGTAAAGATGGAGGCAAAGATTTCAAAGAAAAAATTTGATATATTGGTATTACCTGGAGATGGAGTTGGTCCTGAAGTAATTAATCAAGCAATTAAAATAGTTGATGTTGTCAATGAATTAACTGAAATAAAAATAAGGTATGAATTTGATTATATAGGTGGTGCTTGCTTAGATAGATATAACCAATCAATAAGAGAGGAAACTTTAAAAAAAGCTTTAAAAGTGGATGCGGTTTTATTAGGTGCTGTTGGAGGACCTAAGTGGGATAAGCAAAGACCAGAACAAGCTTTATTAACTTTAAGGAAAAGAATGAATGTATTTGCTAACTTAAGACCTATTAAAGATTATTTTAATAGCAATGTTGATATAATGTTTGTTAGGGAATTAACGGGTGGTATATATTTTGGACCTAAAAAATTAATACAAACTAAGAAAGGTTATATCGTTAAGGATGTTTTAGTTTATAAGCAAGAGGAAATAGAAAGAGTATTAAGAATAGCGTTTGAGTTAGCTAAAAGTAGAAATAAGAATTTAGTAAGCGTAGATAAAGCGAATGTTTTAGCTTCTTCTAAGTTATGGAGAGAATTAGCTGATAAAATTGCTAAAGACTACCCTGAGGTTAAGTTAAAACATATGTTGGTTGATTCTTTTGCATATAGTTTAATAAAAAATCCGAAGGACTTTGATGTAGTTGTTAGTGAGAATTTGTTTGGTGATATTTTAACAGATGAAGCTGCTATATTAGTAAAAAGCTTAGGTATGTTACCTAGTGCTAGTATAGGATATAAATTAAAGAATGGTTTATATAGGGGATTATATGAACCTGTACATGGATCTGCTCCTGATATTGCTAATCTTAATATAGCTAACCCTATTGGAACTATATTATCTGTTTCTCTTATGTTTTATTATTCATTTAATTTACCTTATATCTCTATGTTAATAGAAAAAGCAGTAATTGAGAATATTAAGCAAGGATTTCTTACTAAAGATATATCTAATACCTCTAATTACAAAACTACTTCTGAAGTAGGAGAAAATATTAAAAATATTTTTAAATCTTTATTATTAAAAGAATTACAGGTATCTGTAAAGAGTTACAAGTGATTACTTAAGAGGTGTTTGAATGTAATTTGATTTATAATAAAAAGTGGTGAGTTTATTGAAGAAGCAAAAAAAGAATATAGATCAAAATTTGTCTTACTTAGATAAAGCAATAAGCGATTCAAAAGAAAATAATTTAAAAGAAGATAATTTAAAAGAAAATAATTTTGAAAAAAGTGATTTTGAAAAGAATATAATGTATATTGGAAAAGTTAGTGCTTTTGATGATTTTGTATATTTTAATCTAAGATATTCTAAATTCTTAGAATTAACAGATAAGTTATCAAATGGAACATTTTTATTAATTAAAAGAGATAATAAGTTGCTATTATCTCAAATAGTTTCTCAAAAAGACCTTTCTATTTATGAAGAGGAAAATAAAATAAAAGCTATAATAACTCATAACGAAGATATTACCTCTACTGAAAGAGATATATATACTTCCAGAGAATATAAATTAAAAATTTTAGGTACTATTCATAATAATCAGTTTAAAAAAGAAATTGGCTTTTATCCTACTAGATTAGATGAAATCCTATTTTTTAATGATTTTAATTTACTTATCAATTATTTTAATCCAAAAAACTATAATACAGATTATCTAGAAGTTGATTTAGGAAAACTAAGGAATGGTAATATTATAACTGATTATAATTTAAAAGTTTATCTTAAAGGATTTATAATATTACTTAATTTAGATAACGAATTTATTACTAAGTTTTTAAATTCTTTATCTAAAAATGTTATAATTTTTACCCCTAATAGAAATTTGGCTTTTAATATAATTAAAAATACTAAATTTAAATTAATAGATTTAAATTCATTAAATTTAAATAATTTAAATAAGGATGAGAAATTAAATTTAACAAGTATTAATAATTTTAGTTTAGTTTTTTTATATGAAAATATATTGGGGTTTGATTGTATTAACATAATTAAATTGCTATTAGAGCAGTTTATTAGATTAAATACAGATTCAGTATTGTTTTTGGATGATGATATTAATTATTTTGATGATAAATTTTTAGCTAAAAATATTTTCTTTAAGCAATTTATTTATAGGTTGAATAATAAGTTATTTATTTACAAAACTTCTTCTTTGGATAAATTTAGTGTTAGTGTATTATCTAATACTAATTATATTATATCTAAAGATATTAGTTTAAATGATTCTAATAAAATTCATAGTACTTTTAATTTAGTAAATTTTTATAGGGGTATTGGATTTGAAATTACTAATGGGGAATTAATTTTGGCTTTTGATTATTAATATTTTATTTTTAAAGTATGGTTTTTTAAATATGGAGGTGTTTATATAGGTGATACCAATACTTATATTATTGGGATTAGGGAGTGTTGCTGCTACTGCTTTCTCTAAAATTTCTTTGATTGTTTTGTATTTATCTATTTCTTTAGGTTTTACGGGATTATTAATGACTCTTATGTTTTTAGGGGTTCTTGATTTAGGCGATTCTGGAGGACATGATGTTGGACATGTAAATGATATTGGAGCTGATGGTTCTTTAGCTGCTGTAGAAACTGTACATCATGATGCTTCTAATTTATTTATGTTTAGTCCATTTACTTTTTTAACTGCGGGAGCTCTTTTTGGAGCCTATGGCTTAATAACTCTTCCTTTATTTAATGTTTTTCCTGTTAATTTAAGAGATTATTTATCTATTTTAAGTTCTTTGTTTTTAACGGCTTTTAGTTATATAGTTATTGTTAGAAATTTAATTAAAATACTAAAATCTACTTCTATGTCTAAATCTAAGTTTGTTTTTGAAGGTAAAGAAGGAGATGTTATTGAAGCTATATCCGAAAATGGAGTTGGAAAAGTAGCTATAAAGATTGATTCTGAAACTCATTATTTATATGTTAGAACTGAAGATGGAAGACCAATTCCTATAGGTAAAAGAGTTAGAATAAAAAGAATTGTTGGAGATTATGGATATGTTGAAGAAGTATAAAATTAATTTTAGTTATTTATTAGTTTTAAAAAAGCTCAGGAAGTTTTTATTTTTTAAAGGTTTTAAAAAACAAGCTTATGTAAAACAAGGACTCACATAAAAATTAAAGAAGGTGATAAGATATGCTAAGAAAAAGAAAAATTACAAGAGTAGTAAAGATAGGGGATGTATTGATTGGTGGGGGTAATGAGGTTGTTGTTCAGAGTATGGTTAAATGCCCTACTGAGGATGTTGAGCAAGTTTTAAGGCAGTTAAATGAAGCAAAACAAGCGGGAGCTAAAGTTATGAGGGTCGCTGTACCTGATAAAACTGCTGCTTTGGCTTTAAGAGATATAGTATCTAAAACTCCTTTGCCTTTGGTTGCTGATATTCATTTTGATTATAGGCTTGCTTTGATGGCTATTGATGCTGGAGTCCATGCTTTAAGAATTAATCCTGGCAATATTCTTGATTCTCCTGAAGGTAATATCTCTAGAATTGAAAAATTAGATAAAGTTATTAAAGCTGCTAAAAGTAAAGGAATACCTATTAGGATTGGGGTTAATAGTGGTTCTTTACATCCTAAGTATCTTGAAAAATATGGATATCCTACTTATGAGGCTTTAGTTGAGTCTGCAATAGATGAGGTTAAGATTCTTGAGAATATGGGATTTTTTGATATTAAAATATCTGTAAAGAGTAGTAATGTTGAGGATATGATAAGTGCTTATATGTTACTTAGTGAGAAAGTAGATTATCCTTTACATTTAGGGGTTACTGAATCTGGTAGTGGCTTAAGTGGATATGTTAAAAGTGCCATTGGAATTGGGACTTTATTATATAATGGGATTGGCGATACTATTAGAGTTTCTTTAACTAGTTCAGTTAGTGAAGAAATAAAAGTTGCTTATGAAATCCTTAAAGCTTTAGGATATTATAAAAGAGGGGTGGAATTAATAAGTTGTCCTACTTGTGGTAGAATTGAAGTAAATTTATTTGATTTAGTTGAAAAGGTTAAGAAGGAGGTTGAAAATATTGAAGAAAATATAACGGTAGCTGTTATGGGATGTGTGGTTAATGGTCCTGGAGAAGCTCGGAAAGCTGATATTGCGGTTGTTGGAGGAAAAGGAAAAGGAATTATTTATAGAAAAGGTAAAATGGTTAAAGTAGCTAAGGAAAATGAAATAATAGATGCTTTTAAGGAAGTTTTAGAACAAGTAATAGCTGAAAAAAATGGAATCTTACAAAAAACTAATTCATAATTTTTTTCAACATTAATCAAGTTTTATAATTTTATAATTTAATAAGGGGGATTTTTATATGAATGAAATAACAAGAGAAAAAGTATTATATGCTTTAAAGGGTATAAAAGATCCCACTATAGCTAAGGAATTAATTTCTTTAAATGCTATTGAAATACAGGTAGATAATAATTTTGTTAAGTTAGTAGTTCATTTAAAGAGAGATGCTATTAAATATAAAGATGAGATAAATCAGAAAATAGAGCAAAAATTGAGAAATGCTTTTGGAAATAATTTAAAAGGAATTGATATAGAATTTAATGAAGTAGAAAATTATCAAGTTATCAAGAAAAAATTAGAAACTGTTTCTTTAAAGAATGGTAATAAAAGGAAAGCTAATTTAGGTTATGTTATTGCTATAACGAGTGGTAAAGGGGGCGTAGGGAAATCTTCTATTGCTGTAAATTTAGCTTATAGTTTGTTAAAATTGGGTTATAAAGTGGGGTTATTAGATGGAGATATTTATGGACCCTCTATACCTACTGTATTAAATTTAGAAGAAAAAATTTTAACTGTTGAAGATAACTTAATAAAACCATTAGAAAAGGATGGATTAAAGCTAGCATCGATAGGGTTTATGCTTCCTAGTGTTGATACTCCGTTAATTTGGAGAGGACCGATGTTACATAAAGCTATTAATGAGTTGGTTAATGAAGTGGATTGGGGGGATTTGAATTTTTTAGTGGTAGATTTACCTCCAGGTACTGGTGATGCTATTTTAAGTTTAAATAGTAGTGTTAGTATAAGTGGAGCTATTGTAATAACTACGGGGCAAAGAATAGCTAATGTTGATGTTATGAAAAATATTAATATGTTAAAATCTTTGAATATTCCTATTTTGGGGTTGGTAATTAATATGGCTTATTTTGTTTGCCCTAATTCAAATGAAAGGATCTATTTATTTGGAAAAAATAGATTTAAGGAATTGTTGGATAAATATGAAATAGAGTTATTAGCTGAGATCCCATTTAAACTGGATTTAGCTAATGATATAGAAGAGGGATTACCTACCTTAGCTAAAAATAATCCCGATGAAGAATTACTAAATGTTTTTAATATATTAAGTAATAATATTGTAAAGAAATTAAATTTAATTAGATTAAAAGCATAACAAATCAATTAGCTAAGTATATATAAGTTAGAAATTACATTTATAGGAGGTGGCTAAAGGTGAATTTTAAAAAAAAATTAAACAGGATTTTATTTATCTTAAGTTTTTTTGTATTTCTTTTGGGAGTTTTATTTTTAACTGTTTTAAGTGTTATGGCTAAGGAAAGGATAAGAGTTTATTCTTTATTCTTTAATCCTGAAATTACTGATATTATTAATAAGCATATTGAAAATTATAAAAATCTTAAAACTTTATCGTTATTTGATTTAGAGTATTATAATGTAGAGAGTTTTAAGGATTTTAATTCAGTTTTATTAAATTCCAATCCAGATATAGTTATTGCTCCTTTAGATATGTATTATATAATAAAAAATAAATACAATTTAATTTATTTTGATAATTATCTAGATAGTAATCCTACTATTTTTTCTGTTTTTAAGAGTTATACTGTGGATTTTATGAAGAATAGTGTTTATGATGTTAAAAAACAGGATAATCAAATATATGCTTTACCGTTATTTTCTTATTCTCTATATTATATTAGTAACTCTAAGGGTTTAGTTTTACCTAAGGTTACTAATTTGAGTTTACCTGAAGTTATTAGTTATTATAGAGCTTTATCTAATACTACTGATTATGTTAAATTTTGGAAAACTTATTTAAATTCTGTTAATGAATTGAAAGATAATAAAGTAAGCTCTGAGTTATATACATTAATTGGAAATGTTAATCCACAAATTAAAACTTTTCCTATAAAAGATAATACATTAATAATAGATAATCCGGTTGTTTCTTATGGGATTTTTATAACTACTAATACTAATAATAAAGAAAAAATTAAAGCTTGTTATTATTTATCTTCTAAGTTATGGGATTTTGAGGTACAAATTGATTTGGCTTTAAATTTAGGATTATTAGCATCTGATAAGCAAACTACTTTACATCCTGGTTATATTGCTAAACTAAAAGACCCATCCTTTAGTGCTAAGTATAATAATGTTTTATTGAAATATTCTTATGTTTTAACAGATTTAGATTTTGAATTATATTATTCTTTATTTGAGCAAATAATTCAAAATAAACCTGAGGAATTTATAAAGATATTAAATGATTCATTATATCCTAATGTTGATAAAGTTATTCAAAGTTACCTAAATTTAGTTAAAATAAATAAGTTCAAAAATTATTTAGTATTGGTAAAATTTAATGAAACTACTAAATTTTTATATTCTGATTTAGATTACTTTATAAAGGAAAGATTAAGATTTACTAAACAAGTAGATAAGACTATTAAACAAGTAGATAAAAATACTAAACAAGTAGATAAAGCTAAGAGTAATCAAAAAAATCAAAAAAAACAAGATAGTTTAAATTTTGTGGATATTAGTATTTATGAAGTCTTTAAGAATTTGAATGATGTTAAAAGAGAGCAAAATATGAAAAATGATTTATTAAATATGCTAAATGATTATAAAGTAAGCAGATTAGAAAATGATAAAGATAATCTTGTGATATCTTTAGAACCAAAAGTAAAGAATAAATCAAGAAAAATAATCCTAAAAAGGTATTTTAAAGATAATTTATCTAATGAATTAATGATTTTATTTATTGGAGATTAAATAGAAAATATAAAGTTAAAATATAAAATGAAGGTTATAATATGAACGTAGGTGCTAATAATATTATTAATACATTAAGTTGTAAGGATTTAGTAAAAATATATTCAAAAAGGAAGGTAGTAGATGGTATTAGTTTAGTTTTAAGACAGGGGGAGATGGTAGGCTTATTAGGACCTAATGGAGCTGGAAAAACTACCACTTTTTACATGCTTGTAGGTTTAATTAAACCTAATAATGGAAGTATATATTTAAATGATATGGAAATAACTGATTTACCTTTGTATAAAAGGGCTAAGTTTGGGATTTCTTATTTACCTCAGGAAAGTTCTATTTTTAGAGGCTTAACTGTTGAAGATAATTTTAGATTAATTTTGGAATTCTATTATAAGGATAAAAATATAATTAATGAAAAAATAGATGAATTATTGAATGAGTTTGGATTAAATAAGGTAAGGAAGAGTTATGGATATTCTTTATCTGGGGGTGAAAGAAGGAAGGTAGAGATAGCTAGAACTATGATAATAAATCCTAAGTTTTTGTTATTAGATGAGCCGTTTAGTGGAGTAGATCCTATTACTATTGAACAAATCCAAATTATCTTAAAAAATCTTAAAAATAAGAACATTGGGATTATAATAACTGATCATAATGTATATGAAACTTTAAAAATAGTTGATAGGGCATATATTATTTCTGAAGGGAAGGTAATGGTAGAGGGTACTCCTTATGAAATATCTAATAATGAATTGGCTAAAAAGTATTACTTAGGACAAAAATTTAAATTAATAGAATAATATGTTTAAAAAAATAAAGAAAACTATTGAAGATAAATTAAGGTTTATTGGATATAATGAAAATGTTAAAGAATTTTTTAAAAATTTAAAAATCCCTTATTTAGAGTTGTTTCTTATAATATTAGCTACTGTGGTATTTAATGTAACAACTGCATTACAACCTGTTATTTTTTCTAAATTATTTGATATTATTTACCAATATAAAAGTTTTTATTATTTGAATTTATTGGTTTTAGTTACAATTGTTTTATATTTATTTAGAGGTTTATCTCAATATGCACAATCTTTTTTATTAACTAAAGCTAATTTAAAGATATTAACTGATTTACAGAAGGAGATGTTTTATAGGGTAATTGTTCAGCCTTTAAGTAAATTAGATAAAAAAAATAGTGGAGAGCTATTTTCTTTAACTGTTTCTTATATAGGTGCTATTGCTTCTGATTTAACTCCTTTATTATTAACTTATATTAATAGTATATTTATTTTAGTTTTTGCTTTGATTTGGATATTTTATAAGGATATAATTTTAGGAGTTATAACAATTATTGGGCTTCCTTTTATTGCTTATACCCTTAATTATTACATAAAAAAAATCGGGGATACTAGTAATAAAATTTTAGAAAATGTAAGTGTTCTTAATTCTAAGTTAGTACAAAATTATAGAATGATTAAATTTATTAAAAGCTTTAATAAGGAAGAAACTGAAAAAATAAGGATAAATGATTTATTAAGTAATATTTTAAATTTGAGATTAAAATTAGCGAATATATTATCATTACAAAGGCCTGTTACTGAGATTGTTGCTAGTTTGTCTTTGATAATTATTTCTTGGTATGGTGGGTATTTGGTTATTAAGGGGATATTTAAGCCTGGTGATATTTTAATATATTGGGCTTATGTTGCTATTTCTGTTTCCCCCATTACTAATCTAACTGCTTCTTTGGTTAATACTAAAATTATTTTTGGGTATATTGATACTATTATGAATATCTTTAAAGAATTGAATGAAAATGAATTAGATGAGAAAAAGTATATAATAAACCATGATATTAATATAAAGGGAAAAATTGAATTTAAGAATGTTTATTTTGGTTATAATGAAAATGATTTTATTTTAGAAGATATTAATTTATTAATAGAGCCTGGGCAGAAGATAGCTATTATTGGAAAAACAGGGATAGGAAAAACTTCTATTATTAGCTTATTAACTAAATTTTATTTACCTACTAAAGGGCAAATTTTTATAGATGATATGGATTTAAATACTATTAATCCTAAAGTTATTAGAAATAACATAGGGATTTTAACACAAGAATCTTATTTAATTGAAGGAACTGTAATAGATAATTTAAGGTATGCAAAAGAGGATGCTACTTTAGATGAAATAATTAATGCCTGTAAATTAGCTAATGTTCATGAGGATATAATTAAGTTACCTAATGGGTATGATACGGTGATTTCGGAGGATGGTAAGAATTTATCTGGTGGTCAAAAACAGCGTATTAATTTAGCTAGGATATTCCTTAAAAATCCTTCTATTATTATCTTAGATGAACCTACTTCAGCTTTAGATCCTATTACTGAAAAAGCTGTTATTAATTCTATTAACAATTATTTTAATTCTAAAACTATTATAATTATCTCTCATAAACCTATTACTCTTTATTTTGTTGATAAAATCTATACTATTGAAAATAAGAAATTAAGAGAAGTTTCTTATGAAGAATTATTAAAATTAAATATGGTAGTTTAGTAAAAAAATGGAGGAGTTTAATTTTGTAGGAAAATAGAGATGAATTTCAAAGAGCGTGATAGTATTTAATATAGTTGTATTTGTCTTGATAAACGAGATGAATTTAAGCTTGAAATGTATTGAGTTTAAGATTTTAAAGTATAAGCCGGTGGATAGATATATCGGTTTATGCTTAAAAAGTTGGCATGTATTAAATCAGGAAGCTATAATGATGTGGAGTAGCTTAATTTAGATTAAGTAAATAGAAAATAAAATGGGTATATTTTTAATTTTGTTATTGATATCTTATTTATTAGGTAGTATTCCGTTTGGGTATATAGTTTCAAAGATGAAAGGGGTTGATATAACTAAAGTTGGAAGTAAAAATATTGGGATGGCTAATGTATTTAGGAATGTTGGACCTGTTTATGGGGTGATTGTGTTATTTTTGGATGCTTTTAAGGGATTTTTGCCTACTTTTATGGCTATTAATTATAAATTACTTGATTATCAAGTTTTAATGATTGGGTTAGCTTCTATAATTGGGCATAGTTTTTCAATTTTTTTAAGATTTAAGGGGGGTAAGGGAGTTGCTACTTCTTTTGGGGTTTTTTTAGCTATCTCCCCTATTATTAGTACTATGGGATTAATTATTTGGATTATTTCAGTTTTAACTACTAGATATTCTTCATTAGGTTCTATTTTAGCTGCTTTTGTTGTTTTTGTTATTAGTTTTTCTTATTTGATCTTTAATTTTAATTTCAATATATTTATGTCCGAGTATAAAGGTAGTAAGGTATTTTTGATATCTTTGATTATTGTTTCTTTTATAATATTAGTAAAACATAGAGATAATTTTATTAGGATAATACAAGGTAAAGAAAATAAATTGTTTTAAGTATTATAGAGGAAAATTAAGATAAAAATATGTAATAAAATAAGAGAGGTAATGTGTTGAAGATAGGGGGGATAAATTTGATGCTTGGAAGTATTAAAGAATTTGTTAAGGAAGGAGTGGTTTATGAGAAATTAGAAGATAATAAAGTTAGATGTTTAGCTTGTAATCATAGGTGCTTAATATATGATTCTAGGAGTGGGATATGTAGAGTTAGATATAATGAAGGTGGAAAGTTGTTTGTGCCCTATAATTACGTAGCAGCTATAGCTAATGATCCAATAGAGAAGAAGCCATTTTTTCATGTATTGCCTTCTTCTTTTGCTTTAAGCTACGGTATGTTAGGATGTAATTATCATTGTTCTTATTGTCAAAATTGGGATATTTCTCAATTTTTAAAAGATAAGCAAGTTCAAGGACAATTTATACCTATAACTAAGAATGATATTGTATCATTAGCTAAGAAATATAAATCTAGGGTTATAGTATCTACTTATAATGAACCGTTAATAACGGTAGAATGGTCTTATGAGGTTTTTGAATTGGCTAAGAGGGAAGGATTTTTAACAGGGTTTGTTTCTAATGGATATGCTACTATCCATTCTTTAAGGTATATAAGACCTGTGTGTGATCTTTATAAAGTGGATTTAAAAACTTTTAGTGATAAGAATTATAGAAAATTAGGGGCTACATTGAAAGGGGTTTTAGATAGTATCATTAATATTAAAGCTTTGGGGTTCCATTTAGAGGTTGTTACTCTTGTTATACCTGGATATAACGATAGTAATGAAGAATTAACTAATATAGCTAAATTTTTGTATTCAGTTGATAAGGATATTCCTTGGCATGTTACTTCTTTTCATCCTGATTATAAGATGCTTGATACTCCACCTACTCCTCCTGAAACTTTAATAAGGGCTTATAATATAGGTAAGGAAATGGGATTAAATTATGTATATATTGGAAATGTTCCTGATTTAGAAGAATATCAGTATACTTATTGTCCTAATTGTGGTAATGCTGTTATAAAAAGAAGGGGATTTAAAGTACTTGAAATTAATATGAATGAAAACAAATGTAATAAATGTGGATATACAATTTTAGGGATTTTTTAATTTATAATTTATTTAAATTGAATTTATGGAGAATTTTTGGGAAAATTTAACTAAGGCAATAACTTTAGCTAATAAGGATACTTTACTTTTTCTTGAAAATATTTATTCTAATCCTGAGGATAATATTTTAAATTATAATTATAAGGACTTAATAAATTTTTATTTAAATAGAGTAGAGTTAAATTTGAATTATCGGGATTTAAGTAATAATCAGAAATTGGATGGATATAGTGAGGTTATACAGGAAAAAAAGGGGATTTTTTATTTTACTGATGAAGATGAGTTAAAATATAAAAATCCAAATGATTTAATTATAGAGCTAAAATTAAAAGATAAGGTTATAGGTTATGTTTTATGTAATTTAATTCTAGATGAATTCCATAAATCTATATTAATTGATTTATTACAAAGTAATTTAGAGGGATTTGTATATTTATTTAGTTCTTTGTATGACTTAGAGCAAGAGACATTAAAAGGGAATTACTGTAGATTAAAATTTGAGAGCTATAAGAAAGCTTTTTATGACATATCTAAAGCTATACTATCTTCTTTAAATATAGATTTGTTATTAAATATAATTTGTAATGTTAGTAGGGATTTGCTTTTATGTAGTGGATGTTTAATTTTATTTAGGGATAAAGTAGTTTATAGTGTTATTAATGAGCTTATTGAGCAAGATGTAAAATTTATTATACCTGCTATAAAACACGAATTATATAATGAGAAAATTGTTTTAAATGATTTATATGAAGTAAGGGATGTAGATGATATTTATGTGAAATATGTGAAAAAAGTAGTTATAAAGAATTTTAATGTTCCTGGAGTAGGTAGAGGGGCTTTTGTTTTATTATATTCAAATGATTTTATAGAAATAGATGATAATTTCATTTCTATTGCTACGAATAATATAGCTACTGCTATTGAAACTAGGATTTTATTTGAGCAGTTGGGACTAAAGAATAACTTTTTGGAAAAATTGTTTATAGCTTCTACTTCTATTTCTGAAGCTTTAACTTTTGAGGAGTTGTTTAACTCTATTAGTAGAGTTTTAAAAGATATATTAAATTCTTCTAATGTGGTTATATTTTTAAAGACTAAAACAGAAAATTTTAAACCTACTTATATTAATTTTAAAGATAGTAGATTAATTAATTTTATAGAGGAATCAAGTTTATCAGTTGGTTTTATTGATAATGAGTTAATTAATGAATTTATTAAGTACAGATCGTTTATATTTTATAAGGATTTTTATAAAAGTGATTTAACTAAGTTTTTTGATTTAATTTTATCTAAACCTTATATGCTTATTCCTATTGTTCAGAAGGGAAGTTTAGAGGGGTTAGTTCTTACTGATTTGGATAAGAATTTACTAGAAAATTATTTAAATTTAATAAAGGAGCTATCTGATCATTTAGCTATTTTATTTTCTACTTCGTTTGTAAGAGTTAGCATATATCAAAAATTACTTTCTAAGTCTAAGGAAGGGAAGATAATTAATCGAATTATTTTTGAGTATTCTTCTAAAAGGGAATTAAATTCTTTAATAAATGATATAGTTAAGGAGGTTAATTTACTTATCCCTTATTCTATACCTGTTTTTATTTCTTTTAAATCTAATGTTCCTTTGATTTTAAAAACTTTAGATCATTATAAAAGTTTAATATCAGTTATTTTGAATAATTTACCTTATAGTATAAGGAATAAACTAAAGGAATCAGTGGATAATTTAAAGCCTTTTATTATTAATGATTTTGCTTTATTTATAGATGATGTTAATATTTATGAGTATATTAAATCTTTAGGTGTAAAGAGTTTGGTAGTTATTCCGATAAATACAGAAACTTCGAATTTAGATCCTGTTTTATTAGTTTTCAGCTTAAAGAAGAAATTTGAAGAAGAGGATATTGAGTTGCTATTGAGTTTAGGGAGTTATTTTGGAGTATTTTTTGAAAATGCTTCTATTTATGCTTTCTTACAAGAAAGGCTTATAGGTACCCAAATGCTTTATGATTTCCTTCAAATTATTACTTCTGTATTAGATCCTATAAACGTTATTAATAATTTATTTCTATTTATTAAAAAATTGCTTAATAACGAGGTTTTTATTTTTATTCAAAAGAAGTATAATAATTATTATTTTCCGATACTGGAGCCTTCTAATTTAGCTGAAAAAATAAATATATATAACATATTAAATAGATTAGGATATTTAGGGCTTAGTTATAAACCTATTTTTATAAATCAAAATAATTCTAAGTTAAATAAGGATTATAATTTAATTTGGGAAGAATTCAAAAAAATACCTAATATAGTTAGTGTTATTATTTTGCCTATAGTTTATGTTAGGGAAATTTTAGGTTATATAATTATAGGAACCTCTAAGGGGTATATTAACGAGATAACCAATTTTATTTTAGATAATATTTCTTTTGTGGTTTCTACTCCATTAAAGAATTCAATTATACTTCAAGAACAAGTGGAGATTTCAAATATTATAAGACAAGCTTTATTGACTAATATTGATACTAAGTACTTGGCAAGGAAATATGGAATTGATATATTTTATAAGCATATATCTTCAAGGGAAATAACTGCTGATTGGTTAGAGATTATTGAGGCAAAGGATAATAAGGGGATTATTTTTATCATAGCTGATGTTTCTGGTAAGGGAGCTAAATCTGCTATTTATACTGCTCAAGCTAAATATGCAGCTAAAGCTTTATTTTCTTCTTTAGATAACTTTGAATTAGCTGTTAATGAGCTTAATAAAATCCTTACTTTAAATATTTCTAACATTTCTGATATTAATATTTTTATTACTATGTTTGCATTAAAGTTATATAAGGATGATAATAGAATTGTTTTAGAGTATGTTTCAGCGGGCCATGAACCTGCTATTATAAAATATAATGACTCTATTATTACTTTAACTACTAATGATATACCTTTATGTATTGATCATAATCATAGATATACCTCAAAGAAAATTGATATAAATAAAGATTCTTTTGTATTTCTTTATACTGATGGAGTTATAGATATAAAGAATCCCCAAGGGAATATATACGGCAGAGATAATTTATTAAATTTTATTAAGCATAACAATTTTAAGGATTCTAAGGATTTCTGTGAAAAGGTATATATTAATATTATGAAGCATTTTAGTGAACCTTTGCAAAATCCTGGCGATGATATAACTATATTAGCTATTAAAGTTTAGATATTAAAAATCCGATTATTTTTAGATGGAAATTATTAAAATAGATTCTAAAAAAAACAAAAATTTAACATTTTTAAGAAAAATTAAAGGTGATAATAAATTTTTAAAAGAAAATAATCTATTTATAATTGATGATTATTTAACCTTTCTGGAATTTCTTAAAAATGATAAATTAACAAATATCTCTTATAAAGTTTTAAAGGTTTTTACATATGACTATAAAATAGTTGATTTTATTGAGAATTGGGTAAAAGATTATAAAAAAGATTCTGAAAAATTAGATTTAAGGGTTTATTTAGCAAATAAAGAGGTATTAAGTGATATTTTTAAGGTTGATAATTTGAAAATTGCTGCTTTAGTAAGTTATGAATTAAAAAAGAATATAATTGATTTAAATGATATTAAAAGTGATAAATTAAATTATGTAATAATTTTAGATGGGATTGAGAATCCAGGAAATTTAGGGAGTATATTTAGGAATTCTTTAGCTTTTGGATTTAATAATTTAGTTTTAGTTAATTTAAAGACTAGTCCATTTAATAATTTATCATTAAGAGCTTCTAAAGGTGCTTTATTTTATCTTAATTTATACTTTATAAATGAGTATAGTAATTTTTTAGATTTTATTTATCAAACTTTAAGAAATATTAATATAGACAAGAAGGAAGTGGGTTTTATATTAGCTCAGAATGAAGTAGATTCTATTAGTATTCATAATTTTAATAAAATATCTGATTTTTTAAAAAAATATAAGTTAGTTTTTGTTGTATTTGGTAATGAAGAATCTGGAATAAGTAAGAGTTTAAAAGAGATTATATTTTCTGAGTTTGATTTTATAAATGTAAAGATAGAGATTGATATAGATAGTATAAATGTATCTTGTGCTAACGCTATTTTTAATTTTGTGTTTAAATATTTATTTTTTAAGTGATTATGCTTAGCAAAGAAATAAAAGAAAAGGTTTATAGTTTTTTGGTTAATCTTAATTATAACAAGAATTTTAATTTATTTTATTATTCTTTAACAATAATTTCTATTGTTTTTGTAATTATAGTAACACTAAAGTATTCTTATATAACTTTTGATTTTAGATTGATTACTTTTATTTTTATAATAGAGATTTTATTTTTTTTGTTATTTATTTTTGAGTTATTTGTTAGGTATTTAAGTGTAGGGGATTTTAGTAAGTTTTACAAGGTATATTTTTGGGATATAGTGTCTATTATAGGTTGGGTACCTTTGGATTATTTTATTATTTTTTATCATTATTTTAGTAACGGATTTGATATTTCTTATTATCATTCATTAGCTTTGTTAAGGATAATAAGGCTTATTAGATTGCTAACTGTATTTAAATTATTTGGAATAATAGAGAAAGAGATTCGGTTTTTATTAAGAAATATAACAACAATATTTTTACTAACCTTATTGGTTATATTTATAGGAGCAGTACTAATGAATATAGTATTAAAAGTAGATTTAATTAATTCTATTAAGTGGGCGTTTTATGTGGTTTTTACTGGTGAGATTCCTGAAGGACTTCCTGAACAAAATCAAAAATATTTAATAGGATTGTTTTTAATCATATCTAATGGTATATTATTAGCGGGTATTATTGGTAGTATATCTTCTTTTATTATGGAAAAATATAAGTATATTAATCAGTTTGATAATATTCCTTCTAGTGGTGAGCTTGTTATTATTATTAATTATGATAAGGAAATAATTACTTCTATTTTAAGAGAATATATTAAGACTATTAGTTATGCGATATTAGAAAGTAAGTTTGTAAATATTAAGATATTGCTTATAGCTAAAATTACTAATCAGGAGTTAAATGAACTTAATGATTTAATTTATTCTAATATAAGGAGAGATCTTTTACAGTATCTTATTGAGTTATTTTTCGTAGTGGATAAAAATGTTTTGGAAACTAATTTTTATAGAGAATTAGAAACTTATAAAGATAGGATAAACAGGATATTTATATTACCTGATGAGAGGGAGGCGGATGAGTATCATCAAGATATAAGGACTGCTTTTGTTGCTAGTAATATTGTTAGGGCTTTGGGTAGTGATTTTTCAAAACAGAAAGTTGTAGCTATTACTAACACTGATATAGTTAATATTGATGAAATTAATGTTATTAGGCAACATGAAATTATTTCTAAGATTATTAATATGAAGATATTTTTGCCTTCTGCTTCTTTATTTATTTCTAATTTTTTTACTCCTGTAGGCTATAAAATTAGGGAATTATATACGGATAGTATAGCTTTAGAAATTCATAAAAATAATATTCATAATCTTAAAGAATTAATAGATTATATTAGGAATTTTTATGATGCGGTAGTTATTGGTTATATTGATAAAAATAATGTTTATCATACTTTGTTAAATAAGCTTTATAAAAATGAAACTGAGAAATATATAAAGGAATTGGAAAAAATCCCTATCGTTAATATTTATTCTATTATCTACATTACTTAATATATCTACATTATATAGTAATTAACTTTTTGTTTACATTTATTTAATAAAAAATTAAAATCTTAAAAACAAATCTAAATATAGATATTAAAATTTCAAAAATTTTAATGGAAAGGAGAATTTTGTATGAAAGTACAAAATAATAATGTTATAAATAGCTTAATAACTACAAATAATGTAAAAAATGATAATTTAGTTTCTAATAATGAAAATGGTAATAATAAAGTTTATATTAGTGAGGTTAATAATTTTGAAGATAATACTATTATAGATAATGCTAATACATCTAAAGAAATTGATTTAGCTTTAATAAATAATTTAAAAGATCAGAAAACTAACGTATTAGAGACTAAAGAAGTTAAATATAAGGAGTTAGAAACTAAGGGAGAAGGAGATAATTATTTACATAAGTTTTTAAAGAAGTTTTCAAAGAAGGTATTTGTAAAGACTTTAACTAAGGTTCCATATGCTATAGGTGGATATTTAGGAGCGGATAAGGTATTAATGAAGACTTTAAAATGGGGGGCTCCTATATTAGAGTTACCTTTTGCTTATAAGGATTATAAAGCTAAACTACAAGAGGGGAAAAGCAAGAAAGAAGCGTTATTAGAAACGGGGGGATCATTTGTAGCAGGCAATTTAGTAGCTTTTGGAATTGGCTCGGTAGTTGGAGGGCCTATAGGCTTAGCTTTATCTGTTGTAGGTGGTGCTTTAGCAGGAACTTTAACTGATAAGTTAATTCATAAAGCACTATCTCATAATAAATAAAATTAATTAAAATAAAATAATTAAAATTGTTAAAAATAGTTTTTGAATGTCTGATAAAAAAGTTATTGATTTTATCTTAAAGATTCCTATTACTTTATTTTCTAAAAAAATAGTTTCTAATTTAATTTTAGAAGGTTTTAAAGACCTTAACATTCTTTATATTAAAGATAATTTTGTGTATTTAAAAATGGTTTTGTTTTTTAAAGGGGATTATGATTTTTTGGAAACAGTTAATAATAAAATAGTTAAATTAAAATCAAATTGGAATAGATTTTATAATTATTCTTTAGATGAGTTAAATTTAATAGAAGTAATAGATATAAGGTTATTTGATTATGAGGAGTATATAGGTGGGTATATAGAGCCTTTTAGTGTTGGGAATTTTGTGTTTTTACCTTATTCTAAGAAAGAGATATATAAAGATGAGTATGTTGGTAAGGAATTGATATATTTAGATCCGAAGTTTTTAGCTTTTGGGAATGAGAGACATCCTACTACTTTAAGTGTTTTAGAGATTATTTATTCTTTAGTTAGTGGAGATTTGAAAAAAGATATAACTAAATTTATTGATTTAGGTAATATAGATGTAGTAGTAGATTATGGTTCAGGGAATGGGATTTTATCTTTAGTTTCTAAGTATTTTAATCCTAAGCTTATTTTAGCTATTGAAGCAATTTTCTCTTATACCCTTGAAATAAAAAATAATTTTAGGATAAATAATTTAGTTAATTCAGTTGTTATTAATGCTATCTCTCCTAAAATATTTAGTCAAAAAAAGAGTTTTAAAAATAGTATTTTATTAGCTAATATTCCTTTTAGTGTTTTTAAAGATTTACAAGATCAATTATTTACAATTGAGTTTGGATTATTTATTTTAAGTGGTATAAAGGAAGAATTTTTTGATAGTTTTAAAGATATTTTGAAATATTACAATTTAAATTTATTAAAAGAGATATATAATGAAGGTTGGTATTCTTTTATTTGTTATAAATGATTTATTTATTAACCTTTAAATATTAGGATATATAATTAAATATGAAATTACTAAAAAGGTTTGGCTTAATTTTTCATTGTTTAATTTTTGTTTATTTATTACTAAATTTGAAATTAGCTTTTGGTGAAAATAGTTCTAAAACTTACTCTAATGATTATTCTACTTACTCTAATGATTATTCTAAAAAAGATAAAATAAAAAACAGATTAACTTATGGTTTAGAGTTAAATTTTAATTTAAAAAATCAAACATTTAATTACAGACAATATTTATCTTATAAGATAAATGAGAAATATGCTATAAGATTAATACTAAGGCAATTACCTAAGGCTTCTGATTTTGATGATTCTGAGATTGATTTTAGAATTTATTACAAAATAAATGATAATTCTACTATATATATAGGAGAAAGTAATGAGTATTTTTCATTTAATTATACTTATAAATTTAGTACTAGTTATCCTATAAGTGTAGAGGCTACGTTTATTAAAAGAGAAGATTTTATTCAAATAAATAGTGCTTTTAAGATAGAATTAACAGATAATTTTCATGTTAAATATGGAATAAATAATATAACACGTTCTCCTGAACCATTTATAAGACCTTCTGTTTTATTTAGATTTTAAATATTATCTTGAAATTTTTTATTTTATTTTTATTGTTTTTATTTTGGGGAATTTATTTTGATATAGAGATAATTACAACCAAAGATAAGAGAGTGTAGTAGTGGAGAAGGAGAAACAAGAGTGGTGTAAGGTTAGAGAGATTGTTTTTTTTTTTTGCTTTTGTTGTTTTTTTTGATTTTTTTTGATTTTAAAGAAAAGAGTAGAATAGCTAGGGCAATAGCCCCAGCAACCCCCAAAATCCCTTTTGGGGGCTTTTTGAAATATAGGGCTTGATTAAGGTAAAGGTTTTATTTGTGTTAAGCAAGTGTAGCTTATTAAAAAGATATATCTGAAGTATATTTATATTTTTTCTGGAAATACGGCAATTAAAAATTAAGTAAGAATATCCTTAACAATTATCTTAATTTTCGGGTTCAATTATAGCATCAAATATTTTTAGTTTTCGTGTTTTGGTAGATAGGTAACAAAAATATCTATCGTAAGAAGATGAATAAAAAGCACCTGCCGCAGATTGTATCTTTTGACCACCAGTTATATCTATTATAATCTCATTTTCTTTTAAACCATGTTCCTTAGTAAGTGTATTATACGAATTATTTATTTGATCTATACTACTTCTTAAATCATCAAAGTCAATAGGCTCAGAAAATATAATCTTTCCTTTAAAATCTAATACTTGACTTATATAATCCTTGAAAACATCCTTATATTCAGAAGAATCAATTGAGACAATAACATATATATATTCTAAGTGATCTTTGAATTGTTTAATAATAATATAATAATTTTCCCAATTAAAATTATTTTGACCAAGATTAGGTTCATCTTTATTTTTTTCAATAAGATTTTTTATGTCACCAGGAGTTAAATTTTTAGAAGGAGTACTTAAAAAAATAATTAATCCTTTAAATCCCTTTAGAGTATTGACTTCTTTTTCTTGTACATTAAAATTTATAGGAAATTTAATTTTTTTTAGTTTATTATAGATATAAATGAAAAATAGAATAGATAGGACTAGTTTTATAGATTCTATATAGTTAGCAAAGCTAATGTTAAAGATAGATAAAAATAATAAAGAAATGAACCAAGCTACCCCATCAGCAATCCAAGAAGAACAAATAATAAATATAATCACTAATACAAAGTTTTTTAAATCGAATTTTCCTAATTGTTTATATAAATAAGTATCAATATCTCTTGCCATAATTTTTTATCCTTTTAAAATTATATTGTTTCTATTAATTTTTTTTGTAAAAGATTTGTTTCTTTTTCAGATAAATGATATTTAAGATAGATTTCATCATTTACTTTTTTAGCATATGTAATATTTTTTTCAAAACCTGAATGTGCGATAAAGTGTCTGATATTCTCAAAATTTGTTTTTTTTTCGCCAAAAATTTCAGCTAAGCATTTCCATTCAGAATCAGCTTTTTCAGCTAATCTTTTACTTTCCATTATATTACTAATTTCATTTTCTAAAAATATGTTTAAACTCTGAATACCCAAGATTTTATAAATATTATCTTTATCTTCATGGAATTTTTGCTTAATTTCTAAGATATTTACACCTTGGTCATTATAGTTTTTTATTTGTTTATTTTCAAGTAATTCAGTAATCCCGGCATAAAGAGCTAAAGATAAGATAACTTTTAAATATGAATCTTTATCTAAACTATGAGATTGAGAATAATTATCCATAATTTTAGATTTTATTTCTTTTAGTATTTCTTTTATTAAATTTATGATTTCATCATAGGAGTTATATTTAAAATGATATAAAACTAAGGGAGTATTATTTTTTAAAGCGGAATATATAATCCCAAAATTAAAAATAAATTCATCTAATTTTTGCCTTTTTTTTCTATTTTCTATATTATTATCATAAATTTTACAAGCTATTCTTTCCCCTGAATTTTTATCTATTTCTTCTTTGGTTAAGGGAGAATAAAATGATACATAAAAATCTATTTTTTCCATGTAAATGTTATAAGATTTATTTTCATTGGTGTCAGTAATTGGTTCAGAGAAAGTGATATAAATATCAGGTCTTAAATTTTTATTTTTCCAATTTAATAGAGCAGAAAATGTGAAAAAGTTTTTTACCGCTTCAAGTAAAGCAGATATATATATATTATGTCCTGAGGAAATATCTATATAAAAATTGTTTTTTTCATCTTTCTTTGATAAAAAACTTTCTATTAAATGAATTAGTATTTCTAATACTATATCGTAAAATTTAGCTTCAAAAGGAAACTCTTTATTTATATTATCTAATTTATATTTACCAAAGGAATGAACTATAATAAAATCATCGGCTTTATCATTACTATTGTTATCTAAAGAATTATAGGGATGATGTTTTAAAACCTCTTTAGGATTTTCTAAATAACTATCCATTTTTTCTATAAATATTTTTACAAATTTATCTTTATCCTTAAGTTCTTTTATAGCATAATTATTAAAAGGGATACTAATAGGGTAAATTAAAGTTAATTTCACTTGTTCTTCTTTTTGAGTTTTCAAATATTCTTTTAAAGCAAACGATGATAATTTAGATTCAAAAATTTTATTATCAATAACAAATTTATTATCATTTTCATAGTTTTTATCAAACCTTCCGATTTGATAAATGAAATTCATAGATCCCTCCTTAATTGGATTTTAATAAATTATTAAATAATTATAGCTACAGTTTGGTATAATTAAAATTATCTTTTAGGATATGTTCTAACTTTTTTGAGAAATTAGAGTTAATTTTATTACATATATCTTCCCAAATTAGTATCACTCCAAAGTATTTATTATTAGTAGTTTTTTTTATTTGAATGAGTAAAGGAGAATTTCTATATTTTTTACCTTTTTGTTTATCAAAATATATAATTTCATTTAATTTTAATTCTTGCTTTAATTTTCTATAAAGATTATCTCTTAATTTGTTCATAGTAGTTTCCCAATTGTTCCAAGAGTCGTTTTTATCTTTTACTAAATATATCTTTGTGTTAGATATATTCATAAAATCATTATTTATTTTACCTCCTTTGAGGTTTTTAAGTTCCTTTTTTATATTATAAGCAATTTCATTAAGATCAGATTGATTATTAAAAAACTTTTGAGTAAAGTTATCAAATTGGATACTTCCGAATCCTCGTCTAATTCTACTACCTATCCCACCAAAAAGAGATAATAACATTAAACTATTTTCTATTTCTTTAATATATTCATCTTTAAGAGAATTAGGTAAAAATTTTAATTTAATGTCAAAAGAAAATGGTGGATAAAAGGCTAATTTTTTTGCTAATTTTTTATCTTTTAGATTTTGGTCATTCATTCGTAGATAAGCATCTTTTTTATTTTCTTGAGAGATATTAGTTATTGAAATATAAAAGCAGGAGGAATTTTGGTTAAAGCCAAATATTAGATTTTCTTTTTCTTTTAATTTATCTATTTCTAAGAAACTTGATTTAAAGAATCTATACCACCATCTTATTATCCCCTTAATAGAGCTACTCCTTAATTCTAACGTGTTGTTACCCAGAAAAATTAACCTACTGCACATTAACAGTTTTTTTTATTAAAAATTTATATGAAGGATTTTTTATTTTTTTACCTAATTACTATAATTAGAGTAAATATATAGCATACTAGTTTAGCTTACCCATAGGGGAATTGAAAGCCGTACATTATAATAGGAGTTATAGCTTCAACTCTATAAGTATATACACTAAAGATATCTAATGAGTTACTTATATTTTCTATATTCATTCTTTATATTTTTTCCCTCCTTTTTATAATAATATAAATGTTATGTATTGTTTTGCTGAGTTTAGTTATTAGTTTTTCAAATTTTTCAAATAAGAGGGGGTTAGTTTTTATTTTTGTTGATATTTCTAAGGGATATTTTAGGTAATTTTTCTTTAATTCAAGATAAATTTTATCTTTTACTTGATAGATATATAGATTTTTAAATAAATCTTTATGGTTTTCAAGGAAATATCTAATAATAGAGAATAATAAGGATTTGCCCGAACGTTTAGGAATACTTAAGAGGTAATAATTTCTACCTTCTATTCCTATTGATAATTTTTTCATTATTTTATACCTCTTTAGAAACTAGAAAATTAGAGAATTTAGCTTTATTTTAATTCTCCTGCTATTTTTCTTGAAATAATAAGTAAATTACAAAAATCCATTATATCCATATTTTCAAATAGAGGTAGTATTTTGTCATTAAAATAATCTTCTAAATTCTTGGCGGTTTCTTTTCTAAAGAATAATCTCTTTAATTCAAGTTTTAGTATTTCTTTTAAATTATTTTGATTTTTAGATTGGTTATCGTATAATTTTAAAACAATTTCTAAGAATTGAAAAGGGAAGATGGAAGAAATTTCTTCATTTTTAAATTTACATATAAGATCATTAATATCGTTAATTAAGTTCCAGTTTCCGCCTGTTTCTCTTTCAGAATCACTATGGGTTAAAAATATTAAGCAAAAGCTGTTTTTATTGTACTTTTTCTTAGCTAACTTTTCGGCTTGATTAACTTTTTGTAAAGCTAAATATAAGGGATATTTATGATGAACAAAAACTATACCTGCACTCATAGAAGCTTTAGAACTTAATATTTCTTTAAATTTATTTTGTAATTTATAAGCACAAGTTAAAACTTGATCAACTGGTAATAGAGCTAATACATCATCTCCACCTGAATAAACTAATTTCCCATAATATTTTTCTTCTACAATTTTTCTTACTATATTTAAGGAGAAATTGGATAATCTTCTTGAGAAAGTCTGATGTATAGAAGGAGAAACTGGATGCTTTGAACAAAGTATTTTTTCAAGTTTTTCTTTTTCTTCTCCCTGCGAATAATCAAGTAAAGCTTTTTTTACTTTAGGATGGATTGTATCTTCTATATTGGGATTGAATTCACCTTTTAGCCATTTACCCATATTGTCTCCATCCATCTGTAAAATAGCATAATATCTTGAAGGATTTATATTATTTTTCTTTAAGAAATTTTTAATTTCTTCGATTTCTTTAATTTCTTCGTTATCAAGATTTATACCGTATTCTCTTTCTAAATAATTTTCTCTATAAGTTTCTTCCATTAGGAATTGGCCATCTATATTGTAAAGTGGATTTCCTTTTAAAGCTGGTACTGATATGAAATGAGATATTGATGTAGAATTAGATTTATTTTTCATAATACTTTCAAATCTATCTTTAAATTTATTAGCTATTTCTTGATTTATAATTCTTTTAATTTGAATAGTAGCCATTTCAGAGGTAGAAGGGAATCTAATTTCTTCAGATAAGTTTAATTCTTCTTTTATTATTTTTGGAAAAACTCTTTTAGTTAAGCAAACTCCACAAAGTTTTTCATTTTCTTTAACTATTGAATGTTTGATATTTTTCCAAAAATTTTGTTCTTGATTTTCAGATTCTCCACTTTGATTTTGCTTTGAGATACTTTGATCTTGATCTAAGATTTCAAATTCTCCACATAGATAACATTTTTTGTCTTTTTGTTCTGATTGTGTAAAATCTCTAATACTTTTTCGAGAGCCTAACAGTTTTTCAGTAAGCTCTAAAATTAAAGGATAAGCGCTTCCTACATTAGCAGGTTCATAGTAAGGATGCTCTATTATTCCTTTAACAGTTTGATAAATCTCATTATTTGAAGAAATAATTTTTTCATTATTTGAAGAAGTAATTTCTTGATAATCTTCTAATATAGGTTTAGGATTTTTGGGATCATTAGGATCTTTAGCCCAGGGCATTATAACCCAATAAACCTGGAAATATGAAAGCAATTGATTTTCTATTTTTTCTTTTAAATTTTCTAATTTTTCTTTTAAATTTTGGTTTATATTTTTTATTTGAGAGCAAACTTTTTCTGCTAAACATTTTAATTCATTTTTAAAATTTTCTTCACATTTTTTAGCAATATCAATATCATAAGGTATAACAGCTAAAAATCTGTTGGGGAAATTAGCTATTGTTATTTTCTCTTCTAATTCTTTTATTTCTTTTTCTATTTTTTTTATTTCATCCTCTTTTAATTCATTTTTTATTTTTTTAATTTCCTCATTGTCTTTATCATTAATTGTGAAAATTGCCCATTTTGAGTACCATTCTTTAAAAATTTGATCATTTGAATATACAAAGTTAGGACTTTGTGAAGATAAGTTTTTAAAATAATTTTCGAATAAATATTTATCTACTAAGGGTTGGTTTAGTAGGCTGGGGAAGATGATAATATCGGGTCCAAAATGATCAATTAATGGTTCCATTGTTTTCCATATTAAATAGGATAGCATATAGCTACCAGCCCATAAATCAGAGGTTTTTCTTGCTTTAGATATGAAAGATTGTACAGGTCCTATTGTAAAAAGTAAAAAAGCAGGAACAGTCTTTTTATCATCATATTTTAAAGCAGATGTAATAGCTGAGGTTTGAACTAAGTGATCATAAATTGAGTGATTAGGTGCTCTTGTATCAGCAGGAGAATATTCTATTTCTTTAAAAATCTCAGGATAAAATCTCCATAAAAATAAAAATATTAACTTTAATCTTTGATTTTCTTTTTCATCTTTTTCTTTAGCTTTTGAATCACTACAGGAGATTTTTAGATCTCTTAGTTTTAGAAAAATGGAGATAACATTGTCAGCTTTAGGATACGAAACTTTTGTTTGATTATTATTAAATATATCTATAAAGTAAGCTTCTTCTATTTTCACTAAGGTATTTTTATTATACTCATCTTCTTTATTCTTTTCTTTAAAATTGGGTTTAATAATTATTCTACTTTGAGTTGAAGCAATATGATCTGCTAGTTCAACAGTTTCATCTTTAACACATTCATCATCTAATATATAGAAAAGCAGTTCATCTGCCCACTTTTCATGGAGTTTATGTTGATCCTTTTTATGATGTGGAATCTCTTGAAGAGTTTTATTAATATATTCTTTTTCTTTTTTAGCGTCTGATTCTTGAGTAGCAAAAGCTAAAATTTTATAGGGTGGGTCGTGTAAAATCGCTTTGAGTTTTAATTTCCAATCTACTTTACCATTAAATATTTCTTTTTTATTACATTCATTATTTTTATTACATTCATTATTATTTTTGTTGTTATCCATATTAAGTTATTACTCCTTTTTGTTTTTTTATTTAACTTTTATTTAATCTTGGCTAAACTAAAATTAGCTTATTTCACATCGATGGTTTTTTTTATTAAAAATTTATATTAAGGATTTCTTATTTTTCCACCTAATTATTATATTGGAGTAAATATATAGCATACGGTTTAGCTTACCCATAGGGGAATTGAAAGGATTTAAATACATTTAACTTAGGTAATACTTTAGTTTCTTGAATTATATTTATATTTAAAATGTTGATATTGGATCCTATAAGGGGATCAGAATTTAAAACCTTAAGTTTGATATTATAACAATAAGCTAAAATTTCTAAAACATCTATTAAGGCTTTATAAGTTAATATGATATTATAATTTAGTCCATGAGTAGCATCAAAGATAACTTCTATTTGATTGTTATCTAATTTAGATAGTAAATCAGTAAAATAAAAAGCTAATTCTTTAAATAGGTTATAATAGAAATCCATAGCATTACCTATAAATTTTGTTTTATCAAATTCTCCAAACCCGTAAGATATAATAACTTCATTAGCTGTAAAACTAAATTCGCTATTATAAAAATTATTTGTATCATCTTTTAAAAGATCTTTAATCATTTTGTAATTTTGAATATTATTGTTTTTATCAAGTGCTTGATTTAATAAGGTATCAGAGATAATTATAACACTATAATTAGGATTTTCTACTTCTTTGATAATAGGAAATGAGCTTATAGATGTTTTAGAAAATGAATTATAAGAATATTTTATTGGTTTCCAATTTTTGAAATTTCCCCATACGGATAATAAAATTTTAATTATTTTTTCTCCTTTATTCATTTATCTTCACCTTTTAAGTTAGTTTTTATGATATCTCCTATTTTGTATTTTTTAAAATGTGATTCTATAATAATAGCAGCATTATATCGAGGATCGAAAATAGAAATTGCTTTTACTGGATGGTAATAATGTATAAGAAACCCATATAACCATATAGGGCCTCTTCCAGATAATATTATCGTTTTATCTGAAAAATTATTTTTAATCGGATCAGGAGGAGATATTTTTTTTAAATCTTCTGGTTCTAATTCTCTTTTCAAAATGAAATGGATCATAACTACTTCATTTGATACTTTTTTAATTTCAAATTCTATAAAATCATCGTTATTAGATTTATTAAAATTATCTTTTGAATTTATTAGGTTATTCATTATTAATTTTTGAACCTCCTTATTTTTTAATTTTCTTTATTAATTTTTTTATTAATTTTTTTTGTTAATTTTTAATTTTCTTGGAAGATACCATATCCTAATCTTGTTTTAGCTCCGACTCCGAATTCCTTTAAAGCTAATTCTAACCATCTTTTTACTTTATTTTTTAGCTCTTGATAGTTTTTTAATTTTTCTATTACGTTTTTAGGTATAATTTTATTTTTTTCGATTTCTTGTAATCTATGTTTATCAATTAAGACATTAAATTCAAATGGAATTCCTTTTTTAACAGTTAAGAAAGTAATGGGATTAGGGTTTTCCCAATCTCCTGGAGTTTGAGTTTGAGTTTGAGTATAATATTCCTGATAATGTGGAGTCATTACATCAAGCTCAAAAATATCAAAATTATTATTCTCTGGGTAAGAATCAAGGAATATTAATAACCCTTTGAATTCTTGAGTACCAAATAGTATTTTATGAATTATTATTTCTTCAGTATCAGAATCAGAAATGTTTTCATCATAAAGTTTTCTTTGAAATTCTTCAATATTCAAATTTTGATTTTTTTCTATTTGAGATTTGGCGATTTCCCAAAAACTAACTGATCTAACTACTCCTTTTAAAGCGGAGGCAGGGATATATGGAATCCCGAATATATGATGTAAAGTTAAAGATGTTTCAAAAACACTGCCACTACCAAGCCCCACTACTAACCTATATGCCGTCTTTAATTTACTACTAAATATATCTTCATAACCTATTTTGTTTAGGGATTCCTTTTGGTTTTTTACTCTTTCTTTAAATTTATTATAAAATTCTTCTATGATACTTTCATTTTTGGTTTGATTATTAATTTCTTTTTGGGTTTGATTATTAATTTCTTGTAAAAAGAATTTTTTTATACTTCCTTTTAAAGAAATATCTTGAAATTCTAAAGTGTTATTACTATTTTTAAAAATTATTGGAACATATTTATTAAGAAGTAATGAAATAGATTGAAATTGTTTCATATTAGAGTTTTCCCAAGCATTTTTAAAGAAACCTTTTACGTCATTTTCTTTTTTACTATTCGGATTTTGAGTTATACCAGAAGCTTTAAATTGTTTATTACCAAAAAATACATCATAATTATAATTCATACTTATTTAATCCTCCTGTTTTTTATTATTTTTTTATTATTTTTTAATATTACTTAATATTTTTGTATTCAAAATTAGAAATATGTTTTTTATTTTTATCAAAATCTATACCGATGATATAGATTTTATCATAATTTAGGTATTTTTTGAAATATTCTTTTTGTAGTATTTGATTTAAGGCTTTACCTTTATCTTGAGTATTTTCAATAACTTTAAATTCAATAATATAAACAATGGAATTATTAACGATAATAGTTAAATCAATCCTACCTTTAGAGGTATTATCTTCAGTAATAACATTTAGCCCGGTAGAATAAAATAGAACAAAAACAGCTAAAACATAGCTTGCTTCTTCTTTAAGATACATATAGCTAATATTGCTTATCAATAAATCTATCTTTTCTCTTAAATTTTCTATTTCTTCTTTTTTTAATATTGATATTACATCATCTACTAGTTTATATCTTACTTCTTCTTTTATGGTAAATTCTAAGATATTTTCATTAAATGAGATTTTAACTTCTTTATTAGGGAAACCGAGTTTATATTCTTGTCCATATTCCTTTTGAAAAACTTCTTTAATAGTTAAATAACCAGTTTGAAACATTAGAGCTTCAATTGATATATCATCTATATCAAATTTTTCTAAAATATTTTTCTTGACGATTTTATTTTCTAATTGAGTTACATCATATTTTTTGTTTTTAATAAGTTTAATTAAGAAAGAAGGAGTGCCTGTTTTATACCAATAACTATCAAATTCCCTATTTCTTAGATATAGCAGAATATCAAAAGGGTTATAAAGAGTATCTTGTAAGAAATTATAGCCGTTATACCAATCTTTAATTTGATCTAAATTTAAGTCTTTTAGATAATCATTAAAATAGGATTCTAATTCGTTTTGAGTATAACCGCAGATGTTACCAAACTCTTTATTTAATGATATATCTTCTAATTGATTTAAACCACTAAAGAGGGATACTTTAGAGAATTTACTAACTCCTGTTATAAAAACGAATTTAATATATTCATCTAAGCCTTTTAAGGTAGAATAAAAACCTTTTAGTTTTTCTCTTATTTTCTGTGCTTTTTCTTTATTTTCTATATTATCTAGGATTATTTTATCGTATTCATCTATTAATATGACAACTTTTTTATTATAGTTTTCATAGCATTTTTTTATTAGTAAATGAAAATTCCCATTAGCTTTATATTTTTTTTGATAATGATATTTAAATTCTTTTCCTATTTCTTTTAATAATAGTTCCATTTGATCTTCAAATTCTTTTTCGTTAGTTATGGATAAATGAGATAAATCAATTCTTAAGACGGGATAGGTTTCATTCCAATTCCATTTATCGTAGATATATAGATCTTTAAATAGATCTTTATGGCCTTGAAGGAGATATCTAATGGTGGAGAGTAATAAGGATTTGCCAAAACGTCTAGGTCTGCTTAAAAAATAGTATTTTCCTTGATTAATTAACTTATATATATATTCAGTTTTATCGACATAAATATAATTACCTTCTATTAATTCTTTAAAATCACTTATTCCTATTGGTAATTTTTTCATCTTTTCCCTCATTTTTATATGTATTTCTAATTTTTTATATTTAAAAATTTTTCAATTAATTTTTTAATAGTTGTTTTTTATATTCATTAAAAGGAAAGATAAAGTCAATTTTAAACCCTGTTTTTTGATCTAAAACAGGAAGTACAAAGGTTTCCTTTACAAAGTTTTCAATATCAGAAACAAGTATTTTTAGTTTTAATTTTCTTCCGATTTTAAGAATCTTTTCTAATTGATCAATATGTAATCCAAGGGTTATATCTATATCTTTAGTAAGTCTGGGGTCTTTATAAATCAAAACAGCTTGTTCTCCAATAACCATATATTCAGTATTTTCTAAAGATAAATGTTTAGCTATTTTTTTGAGAAGTTTAGTTGCTTCCATTTTTTCTTACCTCATTTTTTCTTACCCCATTTATAACTAAAGCGTACTTTATATCATACTCTATATCCTCAAGATAATCAAATTTAAATTTATTTAATGATTTAGCAAGTTTATATAATTCATTAAATATTTTAAAATTTTTTTTATAATCAATTTTTTCGTTTTTTATAAGCTCTATTTCAAAATCTTCCCAAACTTTTTTATTCTTTATCATATTAACTAAATTATTGTTTAATTTTATATTTTTTATTCTTTTTCTTTTAGTTCAATTTCAACGATTCTTTTAAGCCAATTAGCTAAAGCTAAAACTTCCATAGTAGCAAGCCTTAAAGTATTAGAATCACTATTTATTAAAAACTCTAATAAAACATTCCCTTTATTTTTATCTTTATTTTTATCTTTAAAATCTTTGTATAGTTTAAATTCAAGTACTTCTAACATTTCACATATATCACTATAAATTTGACCTCTATCTTTACCTTTTGATTTGTAAAAAGCAAGGGTAGGAATTAATCCATTTGAGATTATCATCTGCGGAAATCTTTTAGCATGTGATGAGTAATCAGATAAATAATTATCTGATAAATTTGATTTTTGTTGTACTTCAGGTTTTTTAATGTATTCTTTATAAAAATTTTTTAATTTTTGTTTTATCGTAGCATCTAAGTTATTATTATCATTTTCTAAGTATTTCTTTATTTCATCTTTTATTTGATCTTTACTATTATTTAAATTTGATGGTAAATTTTTTAAAATATCTTCTTTTAAGTTTTTATAAAGTTCTTTTTTTATACCGTCAAAGTATGAGTATTCTCTTATTTCATCTATTTCATTTGGTATTAAATTATATTGAGAGTTTGGGTTTTGTAGATCAAAAAATTTTCCTTCTTTAGCTAATTTCAATCTTTGAATACATTTTAGGCAATAAAATGCTCTCTGTTGTTCTAATGTTTTTATACTCATAATTTAACCTCCTTACTTAGAATATTAAGGGGTATAAAGTTTAACTCTAAAGAAACCTTTACCAGTAGTTTCATCTCCTCCAAACTGAATAAGTGGATCTTCTTTAAAAAGATTTTGTGTAAGGAGTTCTTTTACTTCTTCAAAGTTTATATTATTTTTTTTGGGCTCAGAAATAAAAACTAAGGAATAAAAGATACTTTCAGATGGTATTAGTTCCTCACTAAATAAAGCTTTTTCTTTAACAGTACCTTTTGCCTGATCTATTCTTATTCTTGTTCTAATTTCAACAGCATAATTAACAAAATCTTTAAAAACATTATCCGATACAATCGCTAAATGTTTTTCTAAATCATCTTTAAAAGAATTATTATCTGGCAAAATTTGTTTTAAATTATTAATAAAAGATGTTAATATTTCTTGATTTTTATTTATTTCTTTTACATTAAATACAAATTCTTCAAGGGCAACATATTTTTGATTATCTATTTTTTGATTATTGTCTATTTTTTGATTCTCTATTACTAAGTTTGAGTTATTATTATCTATTATAATTTGATCATCTTCTAACTCATTTAAATTTTCTAAAAATTTTTGTAAATTATTTACTAAATCATTTTGATTTTGTGTATTATTGTTTTCTTTATCAGGGTTTAGATTAGTTATAGCTTTTAAGTCTTCTAAAAATCTTTTTAATACAAATGGGCAGGTGATCCAAGCAAAAACTCCTCTTACTGATCTAACAGGATAAAGCAAAATCTTGGCATCTGTTATACTTATACAGCTTGAATATTCTTCTCCTCCATCTTCGGGACCAAAAATAGTATTTACTTTTTCTTTTGACAACTTTCTACAAGCGAAATTTCTTAATACTCCTTTAATTCCGCTACCCCATAAAACTGGAAAAGATGTATGTCTTTCTCTTTGTACTGGTAAATCTACATAAGATACGCTACTACCTGCACCCATATGTACAGGAGTCTCAGCATAAAAACTTAAAAGAAATGAACCTTTATACATCTTATTATTTACCTCCTTTATTTTAGTTTATTTAATTTGCTTTAATATTAGCTTTTTTGATTAGTACTAAATTAGAACCTATAAATTCCATATTTACAGTACCAAAATTTTTAACATCTACAATTGAATAAGAATTATTATTTTGTTTAGCTATAAAAGCAAGAGGAGATAATTCGATATTTTTAGTAGCTTTTAAAGTTAAGATACTACCTAAAGGAATAGCACGTTTTATTTTTATTCCTTTATTTTCAGACCTTATACCTATGTTAGTATAATTATCAAAGCAAGCAGAAATTATTTCAAAACCATCTATTTTAGGTAATCTTTCATTATTATTAAAATCGAATACCCCATAGCTTAAAAATAATAATTCTATTATTTCTTCTTGATTTATAGTGATATTATTTTGTATTTTTAGTTTTTGGGTTAAATAATCTAAAAAATTATCTTTATTTATTTCATATTTAGCGTTTTTCATTTCACCTCCTAATTTTAATACTTTTGGACTTTGATTAAAGAAAGTATAAATAAAATCATCATTTATGTTTTGATTTTGAATTTTAGCTTTTATTTCTTCTTTGTTAAATTCTTTTTCGTTAAATTCTACCCAAAATAAGATTTTAATATTTTCTTTTAATCTGATAAAATTAATTCTATATAATCCATCTTCTTCTTTAACAGTATCTTTTTGGTCATCTATTTTTATACCGATTCTTGGCTCATATTCATAAATTTCATTGTATAAAACGAAATCATTTTTAGTAAATTCTTTGGTATTATTTAACCATTTGATTAGAGCTTCAGGATATATGAAAGCGTTAAAGGGTTCTACATCTTCTTCCCCTTTATAAAGATAGAATTGTTTTATTAATTCAGGTTTATTAGTATTATTAAAATTAAAAAGATTAAATTGTTGATTTGTTAGTTCAGCGATAAATACTTTTTCGATTTCTTTTTCTTTTCTTTTAGAGTATATATTAGCGGGTTTAGGAAGGAGAAGTTTATTATCTTTTAGGAAAAAAGGGCCATATACTGCTTTTAAGATGTTGGATACATTTATATTAAAATGATGGTATATTTTAGAGCAGATAGCGGAAGCAAAAGTGTTAGGAAAAGGTGGAAAAACAGAATTAGCAACATCTCCTATATTAAAAGGCTTACCTGAACCAAAAAACAATACATCATAAGGCTCTATTGTAAATTTTAGCATCCTTTATTAACCCCCTTAAGGAAATATTTTATTTTGCTTAAAATTACTTGTGAATTTATCTAATACATCCCAACCTATTTGTTGGCTATTTATTTTTGGATGAAAAATAAAATTATTTTTATTATTAGGTTTAGTTACTATAAATATTAAAGTATAATCAGGAGTATAATTATTTTTAGGTATCTCGAGGATTTTTAGGAATAAAGTGGAGGCTCTTCTGAAATTTCTATACGTTTTATCTGATATTATAGGTAATCCAAAAATTATTCTCTTGTTGAGTCTCTCTCTTTTTCTAAAATTAGAATAGTGATTACCAAAATCGTGTAGTAATTTATAGAAAGAGTTATCATTTTTAAAGCTATATATTTCAAGGTTTTCAAATATATAAGGTATATTTTTGTGAGGATTTCCATTAATTAAAAACTTTATTTTATTTAAATTTTGGTTTATCCATTCTTTTAAGTTTTGGTTAGGATTAAAAGATAAGCCATATAAATCGTTGGTATTGTGATTATTAATAGAGGTTATTTTAATGGATCCAAAGCCACGCCTTGATCTACTACCAAAATTCCCTAAATTAAAAGCGAGCCATAAAGTAGCAAAAAATTTTTTTTCGTCTTCTTCTGTAGCTCTTGGATGAAATGAAATTCTTAAAATAAATTTAGTATCTTCAGGTAATGGGTCTCTTTTTTGCATTTTTAAAGAGAAGCCTAAATAATTAAAACCTGTATATTGATATTTATTGAATTCATCCCATGAAAACTTTTTATTAGAAGGTATAATTTTTTTAATAAACAGTTTAACTAAGCCTTGATTAGATTGATCTGATGCCCAGCCAAAGAGTCTTTTTTCATCTTTTATATTACCTCCTGCTATTCTAAACCACCATCTTAGGATCCCGTTAATAGATTGTGTTCTGAGTTCAGGATTAAAGTCAGCACCTCCCATAAATAACGGAGTTATTATTTTACATTCTAATTCATAGGTATTTAGGATTTTTTGATTGGTAATTGAATTCATTTAAGCTCCTCCTTTTAATTTTTTTCTTAATATTTTAATTGAATATTCAATATCGGAAAGTATATCTCCTCCAATTCCTTTAGGGGTAAGCTAAACAATTGGTTTTTCTAAAAGAAATTGGAAAGGAATTTTCTTTCAATTCCCTTAGGGGTAAGCTAAACGTTTAAAAACATTATAACCCATTCATGCCTTGCTCATACAGACTTTCAATTCCCCTATGGGTAAACTAAACTGATGATGAGCAAAAAGAAATAACTAAATACTTATTAAACTTTCAATTCCCCTATGGGTAAGCTAAACTCAAGATATTTACAGGTAATGAAGAATTAGTTGAAATCTTTCAATTCCCCTATGGGTAAGCTAAACATAAGGTGTATGGTGTATTTATCACAGAAAAAGAACCTCTTTCAATTCCCCTATGGGTAAGCTAAACTCGTATGCTATATATCTGCTCCAATATAATAATTAGCTAAAAAAATAAAAAATCCTTCATATAAATTTTTAATAAAAAAAACTGTTAATGTGCAGTAGGGTAATTTTTCTGGGGGGATCGACAGATTCAGTATTATCAAGCAAAAAGCATAATTTATAAACAAAAAACAAAAATCCAATATTGACTTTTGTCAATTTTTTTGAATACCCAAAAAACGATCGACAGAAATTAAAAAAATTAAAAAAATAAAAAAAGTAAAAAGGAAAAAAGAAAAAAATAAAAACTTTAATTAATACTCAATAAAAAAAGGACTATATTCCTCATCACAAATTAATTACAAATTAAATGTTTTTGAAACTTATTTATTTATCAAATTAAATATAGCTTTATCAACTAATATAGGTCTAAATATTTCAGGTATATCTGAATTTAATCTAAATTTAATAAAAATTTAATAAAAATCTCCTATGCTATTATAGCATATATAAAACAAGCTCTTTATTCTTTAACTTCAAACATACCAAAGCCTTGCGAATTTTTTGATCCCAAACCAGTACTCCAAGCAAATTTTAATATTTCTTCATTCCCACTTATTTTATATATACCTTCATATGAAATTATACAGTTATTTTTATAAACTATAACTTTTTTATCCCTTTTATTATCAAATTTAAGAAGCTCAATATCAAAATCAAAATTATCTACATTATAGTCCTTTTAATATGCTTTGTATTTTTTTAATAAATTCTGTTTTATTAATTCATAAAACTTATTTTCATCAGGAGAATAAAAATAAGTTTTGTTATCTATAGTACTATAAACAGTTATTGGAGACAAAAGATATATTGTATTTTCTTTTTGATTAAAATTAGGAAGTTTAATAACTTCTACAGATTTCAAATATAAAATGTTATCCTCTAATTCAAAGGAACTTTTCTTTATGAATGAATTAGAAATATCAAGTAAAAAGTCATCTAAAATAGAAGATAGATAAAAAAATATTTCTTTTCCAAAATTAAACTTATTATTAGAAATACTTGGGTTAGGGTATATTTTAGAAAAAATAAATAATTTATAAACCCTATTTTTAAATCTAAAGCCCTCATTATGTAAAAAATTAGATAAATTCTTATTTTTAATACTGTTATAAATAAAAGATTGTAAGATATAATGATAATGAAAAGATAATTTAATTTCTTTATCTAAGTAAAAAGTAAATTTCAATCTCATACTAAGGTATATCTCCTTAAGATCTCCTTTTTAATTTTATTAATTTTATATTTTTGCCTAAGGCTTATTATTTTATATATTTTCATCAAAAATCCTCTTTTTAAAAAAAGTATATCAAAAAAACAAAAAGATATTTTTATTGAATTTTATCAATATTTTTAGAATATTTGATATTTAGAGTATTTAATATATTGATATTACTTAAAAATGGAATCATTAAAGTTAATAATCTCTTTTGTAGTTTTTATATTCAATTATAAACTAAAGGATTTCTATAATTTAAAAGTAAAATAGAAAATATAAACAATAGAAAATATTTTAAGTAGGTTAGAAAAGAAAGAAAAGGAGGAAAACTATGGATACAAAAATAAAATATTTAATATTTAAAGCAAGGTTAATTTTATATGTTTATTAGTGATGATTGTAGTTAGCAATTTTAAATTTGTCTTTTCAAATGAAGAAAGAAATAGGAGTAATATAGAAAATAGTAGTATAGAAAATAATCTTAAGGAGGTGAATGATAAGATGGTTGAGCTAATTCCAAGAGAAATTTTGTTTAGTGATTATGATAAAAGCGACGTTGAAATAAGCCCTGATGGTAAGTATATATCATTTTTAGCCCCATATAATGGAGTGTCAAATATTTGGGTAGCACCTGTTAATGATATAAATTCTGCTAAACCTATAACTAAGGAAAATGAAAGAGGAATTGATCCATTTCCTAGATTAATATGGTCCTATACAGGAGAAATTATTTACACGAAAGATAATAAAGGAGATGAAAATTTGGGGATTTTTAGTGTAAATCCATTAACAGGAGAAAATAAAACCTTATTTTCCCAAGAGAATGTACAGGCACGAATCCTAAAAGTAAGTAGATCTATTCCAAATGAAATTCTAATAATGGCAAATGCTAGAGATAAAAGTGCTTATGATATATATAGATTAAATTTAAAAACAAAAGAACTAAAAACAGTTTTTGAAAATAAGGAAAATTTTTTTCCTATAACAGCAAACGAAGATTATAATTTGATATTATTATCAAAAGTTAGAGAAGATGGTGGAGTGGATTTTTTTTTATACAAAGATGGTAAGGTGATTTTCATTTTTGGAATAAATGTAGAAGATACCTTAACAGCTTTAGGACAATCTTATTATGAATTTGATGCTTCTGGCAATAAACTATACTTTTTTGATAGTACAAACAGGGATACCATAGCATTAGCAGAAATTGATCTAATTTCTTTTAAAAAGAACATTATATTTGGAACTGATATAGCAGATATTTCAGATATTTTAGTTGAACCTGTTAGTAATATTCCCCAAGCAGTGGCATATACTTATGATAGAAAAAAATGGGTTATCCTAGATGAAAAAATAAAAAAAGATTTTGAATATTTATTATCTTTAGAAAATGGAGAAATGGATATAGTAAGCAGAAGTGAAGATGTTCAATATTGGATTATTTCTTATGATTTTGATGATAAACCTAAAAGATATTATATTTATAATAGAAAGAAAAAAGAGGCTACCTTTTTGTTTAGTGCTAAAAAAGCTTTAGAAAATATACCGTTAGCTAAGACTTACCCTGTTGTTATAGAATCCAGAGATGGTTTAAAATTAGTTTCCTATTTAACATTACCTATATTGGAGGATAAAGGGGGAAAACCTTTAAGACCTTTACCTATGGTTTTATCTGTACATGGAGGACCATGGTATAGAGACACATGGGGATTTAATAGAACAAACCAATGGTTAGCAAATAGAGGATATGCTGTTTTACAGGTTAATTTTAGAGGATCTACGGGATTTGGTAAAAGTTTTATAAGTGCCAGTTATAAAGAATGGGGAGGTAAGATGCAAGATGATCTTTTTGATGCTGTTAAATGGGCAATTGAAAGTAATATAGCAGACCCTAAGAGAATAGCAATTTTTGGAACAAGCTATGGAGGATACGCTACCTTAGTAGGTTTAACATTTACCCCGGATCTTTTTGCTTGCGGGGTTGATGTATTCGGTCCATCTAATCTTTTAAGTTTCTATGAATCTATGCCACCTTATTGGAAACCACTTATTAATTTTTTTAAAAAAAGTATAGGAGATTTCACAAAAGAAGAAGATAGAAAGCTTTTAATGTCAAGGTCTCCGATTTATTTTGTTGATAATATTAAAAAGCCGCTTCTAGTAGCGCAAGGAGCAAATGATGTAAGGGTTAAGAAAACTGAATCTGATCAAATAGTTAAAGCAATGAAAGAGAGAGGATTACCTGTTATATATATTTTATTCCCTGACGAAGGACATGGATTTGTAAAACCTGAAAATAAAATAGCTTTTTATGCTATTACAGAAAAATTTTTAGCTAAATACTTACAAGGAAAATATGAACCTATAAGAAAACAAGAATTAGAAAGATCTAGTATGATAATTTTAGAAGGAAAAGAATTTATAGAGTAATAAAAACAAAAAACTAATTAATCAAACTAAATAATTTTTAACCTATATTTTTAGAAGTTATTTAGAAGTAAAATAGGAAATAGAATTTAATAGGAAATAAATAAAAAAGAAGGAATGGGGGTAAAATTATAGAATATTATAAAAGGAACGCGGGATGGAGCAGTGGCAGCTCGTTGGGCTCATAACCCAAAGGTCGTGGGTTCGAATCCCACTCCCGCAACTCTATCTTTAACTCTTAAAATCCTTGCCCCCCTACACAAAAAAACTGAACATTAATACCCACATTATTAGATATCTTTAATCCTAAATTAATTTATTCTCTATTTTTAACTCTATTTTTAACATTTTTTTTACAAATAAAATGGATTATATATATTTTTTTTAATACCATTAAAATAAGCTGTATAAAAATCAAACAAAAAGGGAATATTAATAATAAAGAGAAATCTATATTAGATAAAGTAAAATTAAAAAACTTAAAATAGGGGGAAGATAAAAATGAAAAAGTTAAACAAAATAATAACAATAATAAGCATAACATTATTAATTGTATTAAGTATAATTAATTTTTCATATGCTCAAGTTATAAACGGTAAATTTGTTAGATTTGGAGTAGATAGTATTGTTATTAAAACTGATAATGAGGTTTTAAATCTACCTATTTCTAAAGATCTAAAAGTAATTGATATGAATGGAAATATAATAAGTGCAGCTTCATTATACGAAGGTGCTAATGTAACAATAAATTATGAAAATGGATATGTTTCCTCTATTAGTGTAGATAACTTTAATTTAGTTAATCAAAATATAAATAATAATAATAAACCTGAATATCAAATATTACTAAAAAATTATCAAAATACCCCTATTTATAAAAACAATGATTATAATATACCTGTTAAAATTTCTTACACAGGATATCTCCCAGTTGATTACCAATATATTTATGCTTATAAAATTGATCCAAATAATATGAATTATCCTTATTATAACTATACTCCAGTAACTAATTATGCATATGCTTCTCCTGAATTAAAAACTTATAAAGATTATTTAGCATACGATAACATGATGCTAATTAATAATCCATCAAGTAGAGTATATTACGAACTTAAGTCAAGCGAATTTAATAATAATATACCTAACTATTACTATTTAGCACAATTTCAACCTAAATATTTAGAAAATCCAAATAAGAATAATATCCAAAATAACGATTACTATATAGCTAATAATTTTAACAAAAATATTAATAATATTACTAACACTAATCCTAATTATTCTTTACTTTATGGTAAAGTTGTTTATATGGATAATAATAATATGAATATCTATACTTACGATAATAGTAAAATAGCTTTAAAATTGGATGAAACTACAAATATTTTCGTTAAAAAAGATGGAAAATATATTTTATTAAATAATAATATGGCTTTAAATGAAGTTTTAAATAAAAATATCCAAGTATACGTTAAAAACTACAATGGACAATTGATTGCAGATACTATTATAATACAAAATCAATAAATCAATTAAAGAATAATGAAAACAATATAAATAAAAAATAATAAAAATAAAGTATGAATTCCAAGAAGGAGTTCAATTTTTAATGGAAAATTTAAGAATGACTTATGATTACTTAAATCTTGTAGATAAAATTTTAGAAAAAATAAATCAAAATAAAATAAATTCTTTTGAAATAAATAATAATGATTTCTATCTAAAGGTTAAAATAAACAATAAAAATCTAAAAGAAAACGAAGATAAAAGTTATACTAAGGAGTATATAGATTATAAAAAAGATAAAAATAATCAAAATAAGACTGAATCCTCTGAAGTTAATTTATCTACTTTAAAAGAAAGAATAGAAGATGGATATAAGATAATATTTTATGAAGAGAATAAGGAAAAATATGTAGATATTGTTTCTACTTTAGTAGGTAAGTTTTACTTAGCTAATAATAAAGATATTAAAATTACGAAGGGATCTATTGTTAAAGCTAACACTATTTTAGGGTATATTGAAATACTTAATATATATTATTATATGAAACTTGATTTTGATGTTAAGGTAGAAGAAATATATGCTGAAAATTTGCCATTTGTTCAGTATTCTTCTAAACTTCTTAAACTGAAAGTAATTGATTAATTTTTTTTATAGTGAATATATTGATATAAATTTAGAAAAATAAATAAAAAATCAAGATTAATTTTCTCAAGGAGGAATAAAAATGGAAATAGTATTTAATATATTTTCAAATGTTTTTAGTATATTGTTAGTTATTTTTGCATTCTTTTTTATTATATTATTTCATGAATATGGTCATTACTTGGGATGTAAAATAACAGGAGTTAAGGTGGAGGAATTTTCAATAGGTTTAGGAAAAGAGCTATGGTCTAAGGTTATAAATGGCACAAAATATAGTTTTAGATTATTACCGTTAGGAGGGTATGTTTTACCTGAAGGAGAAAATTATGATCCTAATAATGTAAGTCCAACGAATTTCTATGCAAAACCTTTATACTCTAGATTTCTTATTATATTTTTAGGGCCATTTTTTAATTATATATTAGCTTTTGTTATATTCTTTTTTGCTTTTTCTTTTTTTAATCCTACTGTAACTACTGAAGTTTTTATGCTAAAACCAAATACACCTGCCTATTCTTATTTAAAAACGGGAGATATTATCCTACAAGTAGATAATTTAGTTTTAGATTATAAAGATGGTCAAAAAATGATAGATTACATTCATCAAGCAAAAGATAAAGAATTATATATAAAAATAAAAAGAGGAAATGAAATAAAAGAGTTTAAAATAAAAACTTTATGGGATAAGACAAATAATTTTGCGTATATAGGTTTTAACCCTAAATCAAAAGTATTTTTTGAAATAGATTTTGTAAGAGGATTTAGTAAATCAATAACTACTATTTACGATGTAACTCTTAAATACTTAAAAGTTATAATAAGTATATTTACGGGGCATATACCATTAAAAACTGTTTACGAACAAAGTGCGGGACCTATTGGAATAACTAAAATAATGTATGATTTTGCTAATCAAGGGATTTATGATTATTTAATATTAGTAGGATTGATAAATGTGATAATAGGTTTATTTAATTTATTTCCTTTTCCAGCCTTAGATGGTGGAAGATTACTATTTATTGTATTTAATTACATATTAATTGGAATATCTTTAATACTAAAGAAAGTTGGGATTTATACTAAAAATATTGTTATAACTCCTGATAAGGAAGAAATTTTTCATAAGGTAGGATTAGTAATTTTATTAGTATTTGTAGTATTAGTATCTTTTAATGATGTAGGTAGGATTATAAGAGGGGAAAGTTTTATAAAGTAAAAAATATAATAATATAGGAGCCGGAGTGGCGGAATTGGCAGACGCAGGAGACTCAAAATCTCCCGCCCTTTAACGGGCGTGCGGGTTCGAGTCCCGCCTCCGGCAATATAGCGTTCTTACTACCGCCTGCTGGGTTAAGAACGCTACCAAAATTAAGGCGGTATATAAATAGCCCAGTATATTAATAAAAATAAAATTATGAAGTTAAAGAAAGTGAAAATTTATCAATTAGCTACAGATATAGTTACTGATGATGCTGTAGTTATTCTAAAAGATGAAGAAAATAAAAATATATTACCTATTGTTATAGGGCATTTTGAAGCATCAAGTATCGCTATAGCTTTAGAAAAACTTAAAATAGAAAGACCTATGACTCATGATTTAATTAAAAATATATTCGAAACCTTAGGAATAACTGTAGAAAAAATAGTTATTACTGAACTAAAGGGATCCACTTATTATGCTAAAATATATCTAAATTATAATGATAAAATATATGAAATAGATGCAAGACCAAGTGATAGTATAGCTATTGCTGTTAGAACTAACGCACCTATCTATGTAAATGAGAGTTTGTTAGAAAATGTACCAATTGTAGAGTATACTGAAAAAAGTAATGAAGTTAAAAGTATCTCTAATTTACCAGAAGATGAAGAAAAACAAAGGTTTAAACAGTTCCTTGATAAAATTAAACCTACTGACTTCCTTAAGTATTTCAAAGAAGGAGACGAAGAAAAAGATTAATATTAAAAAACAATATTATTAAGAAACAACAAAAAAATAGAAGTAAATCATATAGAAAGGGGTTAAAAAATGGAAAAAACAATTAAAGCGGATATAGGAGTTATAGGAGGTACCGGATTCTATTCATTTTTAGATGCTGTAGAAATTAATGTAGAAACTCCTTATGGTCCTACTTCAGATAAAATAGCTATAGCAGAAATAGACTCTAAAAAAGTAGCTTTTATCCCCAGACATGGGAAAGATCATAAATACCCACCATCTTTAGTACCTTATAGAGCTAATATCTGGGCATTGAAAAAATTAGGGGTTAAATTTATATTAAGTCCTTGTGCTGCAGGATCTCTACAACCTTACATAAAACCTGGGGATATAGTTATCTTAGATCAAATATTTGATAGAACTACTAAAAGAGCTAGCTCTTTTTATGAAGGACCTGTTACTACACATGTATCCTTTGCTTACCCATATTCAGAGTACTTAAGAAAAATTATAATAAAAGAAGCACAGAATTTAGGATTATCTTATCATCCTAAAGGTACGGTAGTTGTTATTGAAGGGCCAAGGTTCTCTACTAAAGCTGAAAGTAGATATTACACTAAGATGGGATTTGAAGTTATAAATATGACTCAAATGCCAGAAGCTATCTTAGCACGAGAATTAGAAATATCATTTGCTGGTATCGCTTTGATTACTGATTATGATGTGGGTTTAGAAGATGACCCATCTATTGAACCCGTATCTCATGAATTAGCTGTCCAAAATTTCATTAAAAATCAAGAAAAACTAAAAAAATTATTAATTAATGTTATAAAAAATATAGATATTACTTACCAAGATGAAGCCCATAGCGCTTTAAAAAATGCCAGATTTAATCAGAATATTATCAATTTATTTTAGTTTTTAACTAATCTTTATTAGTAGTTTTTAATTAATTTTTACAAGAAGTATAGATTTTCTATAAGCTAAAAAAAAATTGATAAAAAAACTTTAAATTTATTTAGTAAATTTATTTAGTTTAAGAATAGGTAATTAAGTTTTATTTTCCTTTTTGGAGCTTTATTTCTTTTGGAGTGTTTAATTCCACAATAAATCTGTATCTCCCTGTTTTAACTGGTTGCCCATTCATATCTACTTGCTCCCATACGGTAGGGAAAACAAGTTTTTCAAAAGGTTTTAATGTTATAGAATAAGGATTAGGAACTTGTTTTGTTTTAGGTTTATTTGTCCAAACTGTTGTATAATATTTAGTTAATCCTAAGTTTATTGGTCTTAAAACAGTTATATATGCTATATCTGGAGAGTTGAATTTTAATTCCTTTTTTGAAGAAGTAGTATTCTTTATTATTAAATACAATATTACTTTTTCCCCTATATCGTAATTATCTTTATTAGTATAAAAGCTTATTTCTAACCCATCTAAAATTACCTTATCTTTTTTAGATAAAGCTTTTGAATTATATACATTATTTACAATTGATAAAACTATATACAATAAAACAATAATTAAAATAAAATTTCGTAAGGATTTTTTAGATTCTGCTTTTTGTTGTTCACTTATTTCAGCTGCTTTATGTTTTATTTTGGGTTTTAACATAATATTATATAAGGATTCCTAAGATAGGTAAATTGAGTTTTTTAGTAGTAATTAAATCCCCTAATGCTTGATATACAAATAAATCATTAATCTGTAGTGATACTTGTTTTTGGGGATAATTGAGAATTTGAATAAATAGTCCTTTTTTAGGGCCACCTTTATATAATTGACCAATAGAATGAAGATATCTCGGACCTAAACTTAATATTACTGAAATTCTAAACTCTTTTATTAATTCTTCCCTTAATTCTTCTAAATTATCCACTTCTTCATAATCCCCATAAAATTGAATAGATATATAAGTTATATCTTTGTTTATATTTTGTTTAATGAAATCAAATATCTTATTTTTTATTGAATCAAAGTCTTCTAATTTTAAATAATAATCTTTAAGATTGTAATTCATTTTATTTTTTAAGATTTCATTTGTGATATCCTTAGATAATTTAACATCAGGCTGATTGAATGGATTAACTTCTATTAATGAAGCTATTAAAACTGTTTGAATAAACCAAAGATACATATATGAAAATATATTATCTATTTTTTCTAAATTATATTCCTTTAAAGTATATTCATTTGTATTATAGTTATATTTTATGGGGTAAATAATAGGTAATACTCCTTTATTGTTTTTACCTGTACTTTCAGCTATTAATTGTTCTAACCAATAACCTATATATTTTTTATTTTCAGAATTGTAATAAAAAACTATTTCAAAATAATTTTTGTCTACTTTAGAAAGTAGAATATTAAATAATTCATAATCTACTAAATCATTAATATTCTGTTTGGTTTGATTTATTATGTAAGGTATATCTTTTAAGTTAATATCTATTAAATAGGCGGGAACTAATCCAAATTCTGTAAAAGCAGAATATCTACCACCTATGTTTTCGTTTGGATTAATAACTACCAAATCTTTATAATTATTTCTTATCTCTAAATCCAAAGGAGTATTTTTATCTGTTATAAAGATAAAATTATTGCTATTAAAATACTTTTTAAAAAAATATCTAAATAAAGTATCAGTTTCAATAGTAGTTCCTGATTTACTTGATACTATAAATAGATTATTTTTATTATAAATAATTTCTTCTATTTTGTAGATATAATCAGGATTAACGGTATCTATAACTATTAATTTATTATTATTGGGTAGTATTTTGGAGTAAGCTAAAGCTGATAAACTTGATCCTCCCATCCCTAATAAAATATAATTATCAAAATGTTTATAATCTTTTAATTTGTTTTCTATATTTTGTATAACTTGTTCAATATTTAAATCTATCCAATCTATTCTATTCTCTATTTCCTGATCTTTTATCCAAACACTTGTATCTTTATTTAAAACTCTTTTTATTAAATCATTTATTTTATTTTTTATTTCTAAACTATGCATACTTTAGTTCTCCTCTTGTAATAGTTCTTCTTTTTTTAATAATTCTTTTAGTTTGTTTAGGTTATCTTTTTCGTAAAATAATTTATAAAAGAACTCTATTTCAATTGGATTAATAAAAATGGATAAAAAGGGTTCACTTACTAAGACAGCGCTACCTATTATCCTTCTAAACGGATAAACTATTTCTAATAAAAAAGAAGCTATATTCTCTAATTCATATTTTTTTATTAATTCATAAATTTTTTGGATTTTCTCTAAATCAAGGTTATTATTATTTATAGTACTATCCATCTTTTTATAAATTATTTATAGATATCTTTTTGGTTAATTAATTTAATTAATTTAATTAATTTTGATACCGAGCCATTGGTTTATTAGGAAATTAAATATTTGGATAGCTAAAGAAGCGCGAGCCATAACAGTAAATCCAAAAGCTGTTCCAAATCCTATCATCAAAAATATTATCCCTATCTTTACTATATTCAATACTGTTCCTTTAAACTCTACTGCAAAATAAAAATATAATAAAGTAGATAAAACTCCTACTATCATTATAATTGTTGAAATCCAATCTATATTTCCTGTGGAAATGCTAAATATAGGGTTTATTGTAGAATTTATTTGTTTTACCACATCAGCTATACCAGTAGAATATATATTTATACCTGCAGTAACCCCTATTATAAAAGCAATAGATATTCTGCTAACCCACCCTATCTTAGGGAATAGTTTTGCTAAAACCATTAACCCTAATATAGTTGGAATTATTATATTTAAAAGAGCTAAGAAATTATTAGCTAATGAAGGAATTCCTATACTATACTTATAATCCCCTACTATTGGTAATAATAAGTTAAAATCAAAATATGGAGTTATTTGCTCTTTAGCAATAGTGTTATGTAGATAATTTGTGTATAGTATTTTTTCTAGATTAATAACTATATTGGGATGAAGATAACTCCAGTAGGTATATACTACCCAGTATCCTGCAGATACCCCTATAAATAAGTGCTCAGCAAATTTGTAAAAAATATTATCTTTATATAAAAAACTATATATAGATAAAACTAATAAAGCATAAATCCATACAAATATATCTGTAGAAATATTTACACTAATAGCTAATAAAAAGCCTAATTCCATATTATTTTATTTCTATATTTTAGCTATTTTCCCTTTCAAAGTTTTTTTATAGTTTTTTATTTTAAATAAATTTTAAATAAATTAATTGGATAAGAAAACAATAGGGGTTTGCTGATCATCATTCCCTTGAGGATTACTTCTTAAATTAGTAATTACCAAATTGTTTAATTCTTTATTACTAGAACCTAAGATATCTACTTTCCCTAAATCATTAGCATCTACAACAAATATCTCTATTTGAATATCTTTTATACCATTTTCCACTAACTTAGATATTAATTTATTTTTGAAATTAATAGCCCATTCTTTAGGATTATCAGGTGCTAAAACTACATACTTATCATATGGTCTAATTGTACCTCCAGCATCATCTACTGCTGCTGCTTTTCTCCCAGCTATAACATAAAACCAGCCACTCTTTTTTAAAAACTTCCCAATTATACCTGCTATTATACCTATATAAAACCTTATAAACCCTATTTCTTGAATAACCTTTGTTAAAGCATAGCTACTTGATAATGAACTATCTTCATTAAAATAATGATTGAATAACTCAGATATAAAATTTGTTTCTATTGAAAATACATTAAAAGATCTTTTTTGAATTATCGCTACTAAACTCTCAGCTATCGATATTAACAATTTATTATTATTTAGCCCACTATTTCTTGATTTTAATAATTTAATTCCTTCTGTTATTAAATTAATAAGATATTCTTCATTTTCAAAATGTGTTATTATAGGGGTTTTTAAACAATATATTTTGATCTTATCAGTTGATTTATCTATTATTTCTAATTTTTCTTTTTCTTGATAATAGAATGATTTAAGAATATTTTCTAATTCCTTTGGTAAATTAGTATCTATTTTATTGAAATCTTTTAAACTAAACTCTTTGTATAAATTTCTTATAGGTTTTAGATCATAATACAAAATATTTAAACTTAAGTAAAAATTCTTTAAATCTTGTATATCAAAATTATAAAAATCTTTTAATACAAAAATAAAATAAACTTTATGTTCTTTATCCTTTTTTAAAATTAAAGTATCAAAGTAAGTATTTGAAAAATTATTTATAGATAATTTAAAATAATTTAAAGAAGGAGGATTAAGATATGGGATTATATCTAATATTATTGCATGAAAGAAACCTTCATTTTTTAATAAAACTTCAAATATAATTGTTTTTTTTTCTTTATCTGCTTCTATATAGTTTATTAAAAATACCTTATTTAAACTAACTTTTAGCTTAGAATTTTTTCTAAAAAAATAAAGAAAAAATACAATAATAAATGGTGTTAAGAGTAATAAAGAAAAGATTAATATAAAAATAAAAAATAGCATTTTTATTTATTATCTTTAGATTTATTTTTAGATTTCTGTTATTGTATTATATTCTTTATCTATTAATCTTAAAATAGGGTTTTCTAAATCTCCATAAATTATTACTAAATAATTGTCAGTTTTTATTACATCAATAATTTGATTAGGAAAGTTTAAGGTATTTTTTAGATTGCCACCAATAGAGTATATCCTAATATTATTACTTTTATCAGTTACTATTATATCTGAATTATTTAGTGCATATAAAGCGATCTTATCTTCTGGATTTAGCTGTATTTCTTTTAAGTTTTGAAAATTAAGTGTATATAAATTTAATTTCCCATCACTTGTTAAAACTAAAAACTTATTTTTTTTATTATCTACATCTATATAATTAACTATTCCATCAAAATCTAACATTTTCTTTTTATTTATAAAGTTAAACCATAAGAAATTAGATATGTTATACAGATAAACAAATCTGTTAGCACTAATTAGAAAACTATTTTTTGAAAGATATACTAAATTTGAAGGCTTTAATATTGTGTCCTTCTTTAAGTAAATTAATTTATCACTTTTTATTTCACATATATTAATAGTTTTATTTGTCAATAATAAAAATTTATAATAGTTTTCCAAAGCATTTAAAGAATATAAAAATAATGGCTCATAGTTAATATTAAACTGTTTATCAAGTCTTAGAATTATATTGTTAGCAATAGAAATAGAATTATCAGATAATAAAGCTAAGTTATCATTATCAATATAAAAAATGCTTTTTACTGAAAAAGGAATATCTTTGGTTTTTATTAATTTTTTATTTTCTAAATCCCATAAGAAATATTTTCCATATGGAGATAAATAACTTAAGAATTTCTGATTATAACTTATTGTAGTATTAGATAATACTGGATTTATTAGTAATGAAAAATTTATTAGTGAAAAATTTATTAGTAATAAAAATATAGTTATAAATATTTTAGTAAGTTTAAGATTAGTTTTAGTTTTATATTTTTTATTCATAGTTGTTTAGTTAGCTGGGGATGGGATTTGAACCCACGACCTGCTCATTACGAGTGAGCTGCTCTACCTCTGAGCTACCCCAGCTCCATTTTTTACACCTTTTTAATATCTTTATTATTATTTAGATTTATATTTTTTTTTCCCTTCTTAAGGATTTTATTTAAGATTTATTAAAATATAATATAGAAAGGAGGAAATTTAAATTGTATTTGGTTTTGGATTTAGAAACGAGTGGTACTGAAGTGGGGTATCACGAAATAATTCAAATAGGAGCAGTTCTATTGGATCAAGATTTTAATGAAATATCTACTTTCTTTAGTAATGTTTGCCCTATATATGAAAACCGATTCTCAAAAGAAGCACAAAAAGTTCATTACTTATCCTTCTTAGATCTAAAAAATTCTCCAGCTATATATGAACTAATCCCCCAATTTGAAGATTGGATTATTAAATCACTAAAATTAAAAACTAAAAAAGATTTAAAACAGCTAATTTTAGCAGGACAAAGCGTTTATTTTGATATTATTTTTCTACAATATGCTTATAAACAAAATCAAATACCTTATCCATTTTCCCACAAAATATTAGATCTAAAAATCTTAGCTTTTTACTATTTTACTATATTACAGAATAACAATATAGAAGTTCCTAAAAGTTTAAGTTTAGATTCTATTGCTAATTTCTTTAACTTAAAAAGAACTTCTAAAGTCCATAATGCCTTAGAAGATGCTATCCTTACTGCCAAATGTATATCCATTATCTTAAATAACTCTAAACAATTTAAAATAATTAAAGAATAAATTAAAATAAAATCTAAGACTGGAATAAATTTAGAAGATACCTTTTTTTATAATTAATTTTTTATAATTTTTTTATTAAATTTTTACTAAATTTTTTACTAAAATCTATATCGGGAATTCCTATTAAATAAATTTCATTATCCTTAGTTATTAGTTGTAGTTTCTTATTTTTTAATTGTTTTTTATATTTTTGGTAAATTGGGCTTAAAGATTTATTTAGTATATACATTCTTTGATTATTAGATCCTTTATAAATTTTATTTGTTTTTTTGCTTTCAATAAATGGAGAGTCTATTAAAACATCTATATATTTTAAGATATCTCCATAATTTTTTTGTAAATAATTAAATTTATACCCACTGTATAAAAGAATATCGTTAAATTTTAGCTCTTTAAGTTTTTTCAGTAAAATATAAAGTGATGCGCTTTGATCAAAAGGTTCCCCACCACTTATTGTTATTGATTTAGTATTATAAATCTCTGAATAATAATTAATTTGATCTATTACTTGTGCTATTGTTTTTTGGTATTTTTTATCAAATTCCCAAGTATGTTTAGATATACAACCTTTACATCTTATACTACATCCTTGAAACCAAATCCCTATCCTTATACCTGGGCCTAATGTTAACACAGGAGCATATATTAAATTAATTAATACACTTGTATTTGATTCTTTATCTCTATAATTCATTAAAGATCACTTAATAAGATATTTACAACTTTTTCTAAGTGTATAGCTCTTGAACCTTTTATATCTATTAAAATTTTTTCTTTATTATCCCTAATTTTTAATTGTTTTATATGATCTATTAAATCATCAACATTTTTAAAAGATAAAACATCATTTAAAATATCATTATTTAAAATATCGTTTTTACTAATTTTATTAAATATTTTATTAAATTCAGAGCCTACTAAGAAAACCTTAATTTTATCTTTGTTCTTAGTTAATAAATTTAAAATCTTTTTAAATATAAGTAAATGATAAAATTTAGAAAATTTACCTAATTCTAACATATCTCCAAAAATTAAATAAATCTTATCAAAATAGTTAGATATCTTAAAAACTACATTTAAATTTTCCTTCATAGATAAAGGATTACTGTTATAACAATCATCTAATATATATAAATTACCATTTGTTTTAAAATTAAATCTATTTTCTTCTAAGGATTTATTAAATAAATCTTTTTCAATAAAATTAAAAAAATTTAGTAAAACTTGATTTTTTATTTCTTTTGTTTTATTTAGTTTTAAATTTAGTAATTTATTAACAAAGAATAAAGTCATTAAAAAGTTTCTTAGAATCCCTTTAGATAGTATGGAATTTATTTCAAATTTTTTACTTAACTTTCCAAATTTTAAATTAAATATAGTAAAAAAAGTATTATTTTTATTGATTATTTTGTAATTAAAAATGTGGTAATTTTTATTAGGTAGGATAAATGATTTAGGATTTTTTAGATGTTTTTTTATTTTATATTCTGTAGGTAAAATAAAAAACTCTTTGTTATTGTTAATCAAATACTCTATTAATTCCCCCTTAGCTTTATTAACCCCGATTATATTTCCTACTTGTAAAATATGAGCTGGACCTATTGAAGTTATAATCCCATAATCTACATCAGCTATATTAGCTAAATATTCTATTTGGCCAAATCCCCTCATCCCCATTTCTAATATAGCGTACTTTGTATATTTATTAATTGAAAAAATGGTAAAAGGGACTCCTAATTCATTGTTAAAGCTCTTTTTACTATAAATAATTTGGTCCTTAAGGAAAAAAGATAATAAATTATATAGGATATTTTTAGTTGTTGTTTTACCTGCTGAACCTGTTATCCCTATTACTTTTAAATCACTTATATCTTTTACTTTTTTTATAAAAATCTTTGAAATTAATCCTATAAACTTTATACTATCATTAACCACTATAAAAGTTTTATTATATTTTTTAAATAAATTTAGTAAGTTTTCTTTGTTTAATTGATAAAAATTTTGTTCAATTACAACTAAATCGATGTTTTTTTCTAAAATTTCATTAATGAAATTATGACTATCAAAATTTTCTCCTTTTATACATACAAAAATCTTTATAAATTTTAATTTATCTTCAATTAGGGCTTTATTTAAATTATCTATTAAATTTAAGTTTTCTTGAAAAATCCTTGTATCAGTATTAATTGAATAAGGAAATAGAATGTAGTAATCTTTAAAATTATTTAAATTAAATTCATCTGTAATTTTTAAACTACTATTATTCAAGAAATCAGAAATTTTAAAATAAAAATGCTTATTTAATATATCGTTTATTGGGTTTATTTTTTTTAGTTTCATAAAATGCTTTTTTAATAAGGTGTATAGATTTCATATGAACATTTATAAATCTCATTAACTATTTCTTCAAAACTTAAATTAGTATCTGTTATATTATAGTTTTTAGGAGTTATTAGGAGTAAATTTTTATTTATCTCAAAATTTAAACTAAAAGTAATATAACTAAGATGATTAATTATTGAATTTATACATTCTTGGCAAATTATTTCCTTATTAAAATGAAAAAGCAATTTAATATTTTGTAATTTTAAATTAGAAGATATATTCAATAAGGGATTTAATATTGAATATAAATTTTTGTTTAATATGGTTTGATCAAACATAAGAACAAGAATTTCAAGGTCATTTTTATTATCAATGCTTATATTTTTATTTATCAAAAAAAAGGCAGATTTTATGTTAGGAATATCTTTTAGATTAATTAAAACATATTGTTTTTCAGTTTTATTTAACTTTTTTTCAAAAATTATATTTAATCTGTTTATTTCAGCAAAAGAATTATTAAAAAAAATAAACAAAAATAAAACTATAATTATAATTCTTTTAAATAATGAATTAAGCATTTTTCATATTTTTAATTCTATATTTTTTCTTATTTATCCTTTAAACAAGTTTTAAAACACAATAAACTTATATTTGCTATTTGTATTTAAAAAGGGGATAAATCTAAAAATGTTAAATATTATATTAGTAATTTGAATTTAATAAGATTAAATAGAACTTAAGGGGGAAAAGTAATGGATAGTGAACAAAAATTTTTATGGAAAATTTCAGGTGAGCAAGGAGAAGGTATAGATTCTACAGGACATATATTTGCTTATAACGCCTTTAAAAATGGATTCCATATTTCTTCTTATAGAAAGTATTCTTCAAGAATAAAAGGAGGAAATACTACTTTTGAAGTTTTGTTTTCTAATAAAGAGGTTTATGCAAGATCTAAAAAATTAGATGTTTTAATTGCTTTAGATGAAAAAGCAATTTTAGTATCAAAAGAACAGATTAAAGAAAATACGTTTATAATATATGATGAAACTACTAATATTGAAGAAATAAACAGTATTAAAGCTATAAAAATCCCATTACCACTTAGTAAGATAGCAAGGGATCTTACAGGTAGTGCTTTATCTAAGAATATGGTAGCTTTGGGAGCTAGTTTAGCTGTCTTTAAAAATTTACCTTATGAGTATGTATTTAAACAAATAGAAAAGAGGTTTGCTAAGAAATCTATAGAAATAGTTGAAAACAATAAAAAAGCATTTTTAGCGGGTTATGAGCTTGTTAAAAACTATATTACACAAAATAACTTAAATGAAATAATAATTCCTAATAATTTAAGTAATAATAAAAGAATGAGTTTATTAACTGGTAATGAAGCATTGGTTTTGGGGATGTTATATGCTGGAGTTAAGTATTTTGCGGGTTATCCGATAACTCCTGCTAGTAGTATTTTAGAGATGATGATAAGAAATATAAAAGATTTTGGAGGAGTTGCTATTCAAACTGAGGATGAAATATCTGCTATTAATTCAGTTATAGGAGCATCAATAGCTGGGGTAAGAGCTGCTACTGCTACTTCTGGACCCGGATTTAGTCTTATGGTGGAAGCAATAGGCTATTCATATATGACTGAAACTCCAATAGTTGTAATAGATGTCCAACGTGGAGGCCCTTCTACTGGATTACCTACTAAAACAGAAGACTCTGATATACTTAATGTAGTTTTTTGCGGACATGGAGATATTGAAAAAATAGTACTATTCCCATCTAATCCTTATGAAATGTTTATTTTTGCTAATACTGCTTTTAATTTAGCTGAAAAATATCAATTACCTGTTATTCTATTGTCTGATTTAAATTTAGGTGAAAATGTATATACTACTGATTACATTGATCTAAATAAAATAGACATAAAAATAGATAGAGGAAAATATGTGGATAATAATACTAAAGCTAACTTTTTAAATGAATCAAATGGGATATTAAAAAGATATGCTATAACTGAAGATGGTGTAAGTTATAGGATTATTCCTGGAACTCCAGGATTCTCTTATCAGATTTCAGGTAATGAACACGATGAAGAAGGATTTATTACCGAAAATAAAAATATTAGATATAATATGATGCTTAAAAGAAAAAGAAAATTACAAAATTTTAATGAATACTATATAGATTATATAGATCTTGGAAATAATCCGCAAATTGCTTTTATATCTTATGGATTTAATTATTACTATCTTTTAGATGTTCTAAAAGAATTATATAACAAAACAAATATTTCTTTTAGATTAATAAAAATTATAACCATATATCCATTTCCTATAACGCAATTAGAAGAATTAATAAACAATATGAAGACAGTTATATTCTTTGAACAAAATATGTTAGGACAATTAAGAAAACTATATTATATGTTTAATGGAACTAAGGAGACTTTATTAATTAATAAATTTGATGGTGAACCTTTTTATTTTGAAGATTTATATGAACAAGTTTATCAAATTGTTTATAATAAAATTAAAGTATAATATTTTTATAAATATACAAATTTTTAAAAGCAGCTTTATTTTTATCTTAGTATTAATTACTTTTTGTGTTTTTAAATATAATGTATTTGCTAATAATTATATAAATCAGGATGATACTTTTATTAATAAAACTGAAACCTTTAATAATAAGTTAGTTTTAATTAATGATAAGGTTTACTACTATAAAAATCCATTGTTAAATTATAAAATTATTGATAATTTCTTAGATTTAGTTAAATATGATAATAATAGTTTTTTATTTTTAAATTATGAAGATAATAAATTTAATTTGTACTTATTTTCTAAGAATTTAACTTTTTTTTGGAATTATTTTAAGCATTTTAGTATAAAAAAAATATATTCTCTAAATCAAGATGATTTTATGGATTATATTGGATCTTTTTATAAGAATAATTTGATTTTTCTTTTTTTTGATAAATATATATTTGTTTTTGAGATAGATAACAAATATAATATAAAAAGAATTTTTAGAGATAGATTGATAGATATTATAGGAAATAGTGCTAAATTTTTAAGTCCTGATTTTAAACCAACTTTATTATCTATTTTATATTCTTATGATGATAAAATATTAATTAAGGCTGGGAATGATTATTTCATTTGCGAAGTAGATTTTTATAATAATATAGTTTTAAAATTATTAAAGAAAATTTCTGTTCAAAATAAATCTAATGATTTTATAATTAATCAGTTATTTGTAGATAAAAATAATTTAACTTTTTATTCTTTTTTTGAAAAGATAGGAGATAAACTTTATTATATAGTTCAAGATGTATATGATAACTTTTATTATAAGGTTAGTGCCGTAAATAGTTATGAATCTAATTATATTATTCTAAATAAATTGGATAATATATTACTTATACAAAATAATTATTCAGTAGATTTAGTTTATGATAAAGATAATCTAATTTCAATTAAGGATGCAGGATATTATGTTTTTAGCTATAAATTAAGAGATAGTTTAATTTTGGTTTTACTAAATAATTCAAGTTTATTTTTTGGTAAATTAAATCAATTGAATAAAGAAATAGAACCTTTGTTTTCTATAAAGGATGTTATATATGCTTTTAGAAATCAAAATTATATTTATTTTATTAAAAAAGAAGAGGATTTTTATTACTATCTTTATTTTGTTGATTTAAAAAGCTTAAATTATCTCATGAAAAATAATAAAGAAAATAATGAAGAATTTGATTTGAATAAGGATTTTATAAGAAATACTTATTTAAAATTGGATGTCATACCTGAGAAATTTTTTATATTTAATTAGTTTATATTTTGTTTTTACATTTTAAATATAGGAGTTATTAAAAAAAAATAAAATATAATAACTATGGAGAATATTTATTTAAATGAGTTAGCTAATATTTTAGAAAATATAGAAAAAATACAACAGAAACTGTTAGCTAATAAAAAAGATATAGAAAATATTATTTCCTTACTAAAGGAATTTTCTTCTAATCCTATTAGTAATAATTTAGATGATCCAATAATTCAAAGAGCTAAAAAAACACTTAATGAATTAATTAATGATTTACAAAATGAGTACTATAAATTGGAATCATTAACTCCTCCTAAGGATTGGGAAAAATTTCATTATGTGTTTTTAAATTCTTTAAAGCAGCAAATAGAAGGGTATGAAGAGATATTTTTGGTTTTTATTGATGGTAATGTAACTCATATAAATATTGGAAATCTTAAAATAAAGAATGCATTAGATATACTCCATGAAAATGTTTAATTAGTTATTAATTCAATAATTAAAAGGAGGGAACTAAATGAGGAAGAAAGTAAGTATAATTGGAGCAGGTAATGTAGGTGCTACTTTAGGACAATTATTAGCTATTTTTGAGATATCAGATGTTGTATTATATGATATTATTCAAGATATGCCTCAAGGTAAAGCTTTAGATATAAGTCAAATGCTAAATATTTTTAATTCTGATTCTAAGGTTATTGGTACAAATGATTATAAAGATATTGAGGGTTCTGATATAGTTGTTATTACTGCAGGAGCAGCAAGGAAACCTGGAATGTCAAGAGAAGAGTTATTGTCTTTTAATGCTGGAATTATTAAAGAAGTTTCCAATAATATTGCTAAGTATTGTGATAGTAATAAATGTATAGTTATTGTAGTTTCTAATCCTTTAGATGTTATGACTTATTTAGCTTATAAGGTTTTAAGTAATTATGGTTTTACTAAAAATAGGGTTATGGGTATGGCTGGAGTATTAGATTCTTCTAGATTTGTACATTTTATTAGTGAAAAATTAAATGTATCTAAGAATAATATTAATGCATTTGTTTTAGGGAGCCATGGAGATACTATGGTACCTAGTGTTAAATATACTACAGTTGCTGGTGTAAGTTTGGAGAATTTACTAAATTCTCAAGATTTGGATAATTTAATCCAAAGGACAAGAAAAGGTGGAGCTGAAATAGTAAGTTTATTAAAAAATACTTCTGCTTATTATGCACCAGCTGCTTCCACTTTTAAAATGATTAAATCTATTATCTTTGATAAAAAAGAGATCCTACCAGTTAGTGTATATGTTAATGGTGAATATGGTTATAAAGATATAGTTATTGGGTTACCTGTTGTTTTAGGAAAAGATGGAGTAGAAAAAGTAATTGAATTTAATTTAACTGAAAATGAGAAAAAAGAATTAGATATTTCTGCTAATAAAATTTCAGAACTCTGTAAAGAACTATATAATCTAAAAGTTTTAGTTTAATATAAAATATTTATACTAAGGAGGATTTTTATGAAGGTTAAAGTTAGTTTAAAAGATAAAATGGAAGTCATTGTTGATAACTGGAGAAAAACTTATAAAGAAGTTATTAGTAATTATGGGGATGTAGTTATAGATAATATAAAGGTAAGTCAAATTTTAGGTGGAATGAGAGATGTCCCTGCTTTAGTTTGTGAGACTTCATTTGTTGATCCTTATGAAGGAATAAAATTTAGGGGATATACTATAAAAGAAGTATTAGATAAATTACCAAAACCTAAGGGAGCAAATTATCCTTATGCTTTAGGTATTTGGTATCTATTATTAACAGGGGAAATGCCTACTGAGAATGATGTGGTAGAATTAGAAGAATATATTAAATCTAAGCAAAAATTACCTCAATATGTTATAGAAATTCTAAGAAATATCCCATCTAATACTCATCCTATGACTCAGTTTTCAATAGCAATATTAGCTATGCAAAGAGAGTCGTTATTTACTAAGGAATTACATAATTTATCTAAAAGTGATTATTGGAAACCTATGTTAGAAGATTCTTTAAATTTGATATCTAGAGTACCTGTAATTGCTGCTTATATATATAGAAAGACCTATAGAGATGATGTATTTGTTAAACCTAATAATGATTTGGATTGGGCTGCTAATTTCGCTTATATGCTTAATACTTATGATGATTATATAATCAACCCGGATTTTCAAGATTTAATGAGATTATACTTAATACTACATAGTGATCATGAAGGTGGTAATGTTAGTGCTCATGCTTGTTTTAATGTTTCTTCTGCTTTATCTGATATATATTATTCAGTTAGTGCAGGATTAAATGGTTTAGCAGGTCCTTTACATGGAAGTGCTAGTAGTGATTCATTAAAATGGATTCTTTCTATTATTAAATTCTATAATAGATTACCAACTGAAGAGGAATTATATAATTATGTTAATTCCTATTTAGATGCAGGTAAAATAATTCCTGGTTTTGGGCATGCAGTTTTAAAAGTAACTGATCCAAGATATTTAGCTTTTAGGGATTTTGTAGATAAATATAAACTGGATTCTGACATATTTAGATTAATAAAACTATTATATAAGGTAGTACCTGAAGTATTAAGTGCTAGAGGGAAAGTTAGAGATCCTTATCCTAATGTTGATGGTCATTCAGGAGCAATGTTGTATCATTATAATATAAAAGAAACTGATTTTTATACAGTAGTTTTTGGGGTTTCAAGAGTTTTAGGTATGACTGCTCAGGTTATATGGGCTAGAGCTGTTAATTATCCTATTGAAAGACCTAAATCATTAACCATTAATGATATAGTAAATATTGCTAAAAGTAAAAAATAAAAAAACAGGAAGATAAAAAATACTGGAGGTGTTTTAATTAATGACTGATACTATTAACAAAAAACAAAAACGTAAATTAAAAAAAGCTAAAATATTAAGAAAAGTGCTTAAAAGGACCTTAAGAAATAAAAGTATTTTGAAAAAAGTTAAGGTATTATATAAAAATACAAAAAAACTTATATTAGAATATTCTAACAATAAAAATGATGAATTGAAGAATAAAATAAAAGAAAAGTTAAGTGAGCTTTATAAAGAACTTGATAAAGCAGCTTCAAAAGGGGTTATCCATAAAAATGAAAGTGCTAGAAAAAAATCTAGGATTACTCTTTTATTTAATAAATTAAATAAAGTATGAAAAATAGAAAAAAAACAAGAAAAAATACTAATAAAGAGAATTTGAAAAGTAAAACTACAAGAAAAAGTAAAAATAACGATAATAGTAATATAGAGATTTTTCAAGATATAATAAAAGAGTCTATAAACGAATGGGATAAAATCGAAGGAGATATATTAGAAAGCATAAGATGTCCTAAATGTAAAGGGATTATCTATGAAGATGTAGATATAGAAGATTTATTTTGGGATGAAGAAAAAGAAATTAAGGAATTTGCGTGTTTAATCTGTGGATATAGGTTTTACATTAATATTTCTGATTTGAAAACTAAAGTTAATATTAATAAAAATAAATATAATTAATATTACTAAGGTATCTAAATTTGAAAATTTATTTTTAAGGAAATTTATTTATTCTAATCAGAAGTTTTTCAATTTTTGGGAGTAAGTTATTTTTGTATGATAGATGACTTAGCTATAAAAAATAGAATATCAATCTTAGAGAATCAATTCAAAGCAAGAAAAGATCCTGCTTTATTATTAGAATTATGTTTACTATATGATAAGTTAGATCAATTTATAGATTCTTTTAAAAATTTTCAGATATTAGTTGAAAATTATCCGTTTTTTATAAAAGGCAAATTTTTTTATACTTTCTTTTTAATAAAATGGGGTAGAAAGGAAAAAGTATTTAATATTATAGAAGATTATTTTATAACTAAATTTTTTTATAATGTTCCTAAAGCTTACCATGTTAATGATGTAGATATCTCAAAGTTTTCTTATATATTTGATAAAGCTCTCGAGAATATAGAATTAATTTTAAAAACTAATGTTGATTCTTATAATCTTGTTTTAAAAGGGTGGATACTTTTTGTAAAAAAATTAAATTATATTGAGTTTTTTGAAGAATTATTATCTAAATATAAAGATAATCAAAATATAATTTATTTATTTTCTTTACTAAGTATAGATAATTCAGATTATTCTAGAGCTATACTTCTTTTAAAAAAATTAATGGATATAAATCCGGTTTTTGATATGACTTATTTATTATTGGGGTATATCTATTTAAATCAGAATTTATTTTCAAATGCTATTTCTTATTTAAAGAAAGCTTCGGAATTGAATCCTAAGTCTTCTATAGCACACTTATTATTAGGTAAGTATTTGATTTTACTGGATAAATTAGAGGATGCTATAGAAATATTGTATAAAGCCAGGGATTTAGAACCTAATAACCCTGAAATATATTACAATTTAGCTATTGCTTTTAAAAAACAATTTGATTTGGATAAAGCTCTTAAATTACTAAAAAATTGTTTGGATTTTAATTATAATGTAACTGAAATTCTCAAAGAGATGGCTGATATCTATATAATTAAAGGGGATTATAAGGAAGCTCAAAAAATATTAGAAGAAATCCTGAATTATTCTATAATTGAAGAACCGGAAATATTAGAAAAATTGGCTATAGTAAATGAAAGATTAAATAAATTGGATAGTGCTTTATACTATATTGATAAAGCTCTAAAAATTGAGCCTGATAATATTGCTTTTATTAATTTAGCAGCTTTACTTTCTTTTAGAAAAGGAGATATTGATTATTCTTATTCATTATTTAGAAAATTATTATCTAAAGAATACAAAAATTTTGATGTGTATTATTATTTAGGTATAATAGAGTTAATCAGACTTAGATTTCCTTTAGCTAAAGATTATTTTGAGAAAGCTTTGGAAATTAACCCTAATAAAAATGAGATGAAATATTTCTTAGCTTTGATTTATGCATTTGAGGGTAAGTTATCTAATGCTATTGATATTTTTATTAAGGCTAAAGATTTAGTTAAAGACCCTTATAAATATAAGTTATTATCTTTTAATATAGCATCTGCTTTCTCTTTGATAGGTAATATTTCAAAAACTGAACAGTTCTTAGATGAAGCTATTCATGATTTTATTAATTCTCTAAGAAATGTTTCTGAACAAGATATATTGTTTTATACTACTTTGTTATTCCAAACTAAAGTTATTATAGAAACCTCTAAATTATATAATAAATTATTTGAAACTTATAATAATTTAACGAACTCTACTTTACAAACCTTACAGGCGATTGTAGATATAATAGAATCTAAGGATATATTCACTAAAGATCATACTAAACGTGTAATGATAATATCAACAGAAATAGCTAAAAAAATGAATATAGATGAAGAATTCTTAAAAGCATTGATAGCAGGTACTGTGGTACATGATATAGGGAAAATAGGAATTCCTGATAATATTTTGAATAAACCAGGAAGATTAACTGATGAGGAATTTGAAATAATGAAAAAACATACTGTAATAGGTTATAATATAGTAAAACAGATGTATTTTCCTTGGCCTAATGTTAGTGATCAAAAATTACTAAAAAAATATGGTGGGATTCCTGAGTGTGTTAGATATCATCATGAAAAATGGGATGGGACAGGGTATCCTGATGGTTTAAAAGGAGAAGAAATTCCAATTTTGGCAAGGATAATTGCAATAGCTGATGTATTTGATGCTTTAATGAGTAAAAGACAATATAAAGAAGGATTACCTGCTTATAAAAGTATAGAAATTATCGAAAAATCTAAAGAAAAACACTTTGATCCTGATATAGTTAATGTATTTTTAGAAATTGCCGATGATTTAGTATTGTTATTATATGCAGGAGTACCTGTTAAAGAATTATTTGAAGATAAAAGCGTTTTTGAATTCTTTAAAGAGCAAACTACACAAACTCAATATCAACACCATGATATAAACCTCGATGAATTATTTAAAAATATTGAAAAATTCTAAATTATATATTATATTTTTAATTACTTTTTTTATTTTATTTTATTTATTTAATTTTTGGGGATGTATTTCTTATAAAAATCGAAGTTATTATACTATTTTTTATCTTGATAAAAATTATGGATATTTAATACCTGTTTCCTTTAAGATTGGTAATAATTCAAGTAATGAGGTTATTAATAATATTGTATATGAAATTTTAAAGATTAAAGTAGATAGTATTAAAATGGTTGCTGATAAAAAAAATAAAAGTAATATTTTTAACATTTTTATATCACAAAAACCAGATTTAATTTACGATTATGATACTATTTTAGCTTATGATCAGTTATATTTTTCTTTTTTCTATAGCCAAATTTATGGAAAAATCAATTTTTATTTTAATAGTAATAAAGTTATATTAAATGGAATAGATTTTTCATTTAATATAGATGAAATTAATACAAAGATTTTTAACAATATTTTTAATTTAAAAAAAATAGATGAAGGTAACTATTTTTTATTTAGTTCATATGATAAAAATAATGTTATTCCTGTTTTCTTACCTAAAAACTATAAATTGAATATTGTTTTATCTAATCAATTTAATGATAAGGGATTATATAGTATTAAAGATTTTTTATTAACAAAATTTAATGTAAAGGAATTATATGTTCAAGATAATAATACTTTTGTTATCTACTTTAGGGAAAATATTATAAAAAAAGAAACTGATATGAAAAAATTTTATTTTTTATTTTTTAATACTAATTTAGAAAAAATAGTTTTTAAAGATAAAAATCAGGTTTTAATTAGACCAAAAAATTTTTCTTTTACTTCCTATTCTATTAATAGTTTTTGAAATATGTAATAACAAATAATAAATAATAAAGATAATGGGTAACTATTTTGATTTAAATTATTTTGATTTAATAGGAAGTATCTTAATAGGTTTTATTTTATATGTTTTAACTATTTGGACTTATAAATACGGAATAAAGAATTTCCAAAATAAAGTAATAAAAGAAGATTATTTTATAACTCCTATTGATTTTTTATTTATATTGCTTTCATTATTTTACTATGATAAATTATTTTTATTGATACTTACTTTTTTAGGCTTTAATTTAGGGGGGGTGTTTTATTCTTATTTTATAAAAAGAAAAATAACTGATTTTATTTTTATTTTTCTTAATTCTATTACTATTTTTACTCCTTTGTTTTTTTTATCTTTTTTGATTTATTTATTTTTTGATTTTAATGATGTTTTGAATATTAAAAATAATTGGATTTATATTTTAAAAATATTATTGGTTTTTATGGGATATATTATTTTTAATAAAACTTTGACTATTTTTATTAAAGAATTATTTAATTTTTTAGTAAATAGAAGATCTTTTGTAGAGTTTTTAGGGGTTTTAATTAAAAGAATTAATGATAATTTTTTAGGGTACTTAGAATTAATACTTTTTTCTCAAGCTATATTAGCTTTTATTTTCTTTATATTTTTTCTACAAAAGAATTATTTTAATTCCTTGATAATTTTATTAATAGTTTTTTCAATTTATTATATAGATAAAATTTTATTTGATTTATATTTAGTTTATGATAAGACTATTGAGATGGTTTTAAAAATATTAGAAGAATATGATTTTAATACCTTAGAGCATTCTAAAAGGGTAGCTTTTATTGCTAAGGAATTAGCTATACATGTTGGGTTATCTCATGAGGAGGTATCTTCTATAGAATTGGCAGCTAAATTACATGATATAGGTAAACTTGATGTTCCTTCTTTTATTCTAAATAAGAAATCAAGATTAACTAATTTTGAATATAAATTAATTACATTTCACCCAATTATAAGTGCTCAGATAGGTCAGGGGATTTTAAGTAAAGAAGAATTGGCTTTTATTAAATATCATCATTTATATCCTAATATTGAAAATAGGAAAATAACCTATAAAGATGTTCCTTTGGGAGCTAGAATTATAACTATTGCTGATATATATGATGCTTTAAGATCTAAGCGATCTTATAAGCAAACTTTATCTCATGAAGAAGTAATAAATGAGATGAGCAAAGATTTACTTAAAGATATAGTAGATCCTCATTTATTTATTAAATTCACTGAAATCTATGATAAAATAAAAAATCTTTATGAAACTACGGGGAATTGAAGAAATCTAAGGAAAAATAAAGAAGCTTAAAAATAGGGAGGGTAAGGAGGGGAAATCTTTTGGATTCCCCTCCTTAAAGTCATATTCTTTTTAGTTAGGTAATTTTTAATTAGGAATTAACTTTTTTAAGCATTTCATCCCATAGAGTATCTTTAGCAAAGGAGGTATCTTGATAAGAGGAGGATGGGCCACCCCAAGTAGGCATTTCAACAGATACTCCTGTAGCATTAGGATGAGCATTAGTATGGAACTCTTTTATTACATATTCATTTAAAGCATTAACAAGCTCAGCAGCAGCTTGTTTAACTTGATCACTTACATTAGCTTGGGATAATTGTTTAGCAAAATGTCCTAAATCTCTAAAGGTCCCATAGAATCTTTCTGTATTTGATATAATTGATTTAACGGTTTTAAAGTCTTGAGGATTATTCATAATAGCTTGTGCTAAAGCGTTAGTTTTTTCTGCAACTAAATTAGCTTTTTCTAAATCAACAGCTGATAAAGTTCTAATGGAGTGGGTGAAGTTAGCAGCTGCTTTAACCATCATTGTAGCTAAATCCCTCGGTTCTACATCTACATTTATTAGCATCATTTGTTGTGCTACTTTTAATACATCAGCTAAAGTTTTACCAAAAATGCTACCATAAGGCCAACCGTCTGCTCCTTCTAATTGTTCTGAAGCTACCATATATTTAGCAAAATCTTTTAATTCGTAACCTACTTCAGCCATTGCCATTAAACAAGCATCCCAACCTAAAATATCTATTTTTTTACCACCTATTTCTACTGCTTTTGCTAAAGCTTGTTTAATATCATTTAATGACATAAATTTGTTATGAGTATCATCTTCTACTGCTCCTTCCCAACCAGCTCCGTGATCACTTATTATAACTGCTACATAATCAGCGGGGAATTTTTTTATTAGTTCTCCTATTTTGATCCCCATAAATTCTGGATCTGCTGTATTAACTTTACCTAAGTTTTCAATAACTGGTGAATTAATTTTTCCTAAATTAGGATCAGGATATAAATAAAATGTTTTAGCTTGCTTCCATTGCTTACCATAATTTCCTTGGTCTGCTATTGAGACCATGTGGGTATTTTCATCTGAACCTACTTTTTCTAATTCATCTAAATCATCAAATAGGTAACTGTATAAGTTATTGTCTCCAGCACTGTAAAGAAGTACTAACCACTTTTTATGTTGATTTTCTTCTGGTACTGTAACTACTTCATCCACTGGAGTTGCGTCTTGCGTTTCAGGTTTAGTTAATTGATTTTGAGAAGTAATTAAGTAGTTTTTTTGTGTATTTAGGCTAACTTGATTTACCATACTTTATTTTCCCTCCTTTTGATTTATTTTTTTGTTTTTTACAATTTCAATATAATGAAAGAAATAGAAAAAAAAAACAATGATTTGTTAAAAAAATGTAAAAAATAAAATAAAAGTAAAAAGACACTAAAAAAATACCAATAAAATTTTTAATTTTATCGTATTAAATTATGTAAAAAAGTAAAGAATAAAAAGATTAAAATATTTATGTGGAAAAGTTTTTTAAAGCAAAATAAAAAACATATTAATCTTAATGAGCTTTATTTATTAGTTTTTAATGAATTGGAAAATAAAGATAAGAAAAATGAAATTTTAGAACACTTACAGAATTGCTATGATTGTAATTCAAAATATGTTAAATTAAAAAATGAAATTAACTTTTTATTAAATAATAGTAAATTTTTAAATAAAGAAACTGTAAAAGTTAAAAATAATAGTTATTTTACTTTAAAAAAGAAATTGGCATTTTACTTGGTTTCTTTTATCTTAATATGTGGGATATTTTTTGGGATTTATTTTATAAATAGTCAAAAAGAATACACTGCTTTAAATGAAAATATTGATACGTTAGAATTGATGAAGCTATATGATAAAATAAATTTGCTTGAAAATAATATTGATGAATATAGATTGATTACTTATAATTATGAAGAGGAATTTAACGAATTTTAATTTGTATTAAAAAAGGAGGTGATTAATATGAGGTAATTAATTTCAGCCTTATAGGAAATTGAAAAATTTAAATACATAAGGAGGGAAGTATATGATGAAAAAAAACTATAAATTTTTAATAATAAGTCTAATTTTAACTATTATGATACTATTAAGTATAATATTTAATAGTTATAAGGATCTTAAGTTAAGTGATTTAGGTAACAATTTAGCTTTTGCGCAAAATGATCAAAAAAATACATCTATGGATAGCAACCAAAAAGATAATTTAAAATCAGATAATTTAAAATCCAAGGAATTAAAGGAAAAAGTAGGTAAGCATATCTCTAAAAAAATAGAAGATGATAAGGATTTTTGGAATTATTTACAAACTAATCACCCTAATTTATATAATTCTCTTAATAACCTAAAATCCAAATACCAAGATTTATATAACCATTTTTCATTTAGAATTTATGGAATATATAAATTAATGAATAGAACGGAGAATAATGTTATTAAAGATTTGCTTAAGGAAAAAATAGCTATTCATGATAAAATAGTTAGTTTAATTTATGATTATAAAGAAAAAAAGGTTCAGGCAAGCGAATTTGAAAATAAAATGAAATCATATATTAAAGATTTATTAGATAATGAAGAAAAAATATTAACTGAAAGGGTTAATGAGTTTAAGTCTAAGAAAGATCAGATGGCTGAAGATATGTATAAAAAAATGAAAGAAAAAATAGATAAAGAAAAATAGTATATAACAAGCGTAGCTACTTGGTGGAAAATAAATGTATAGTCTTGGTTATATTAACTCAGGTATATAAACTTTCTTAAAATTTGATATATAAAATTAAAGGAGGTGGTTATAATGAGAAAAGTGTTATCTTATGTAGTTGTAATTTTATTTATAATTAGCTTGTTTGGTTTATCTTTATCTTTATCTTTTGCTAGATCTTCTGGTCATTATAGCGTACACTCTAGTAGCCATAGTGTACACTCTAGTAGTCATACTGTACACTCTAGTAGTCATTATAATGGTCATAGTAATAGTCATACAGTAAATAATAGTCATACAATAAGTAATAGTCATACTAATACATCTTCTGATAAACATTCTAGTAGTAATAAAGGGAATAAAGAAGTAAAAAAATCTAAGTCTAAAAAAACAGTCAAAACTGGCATTAAGGGTACAACTACTACCAGTACAACAACTACCACAACAACTACTACCAGCACAACAACTATTACTACTAAAAATAAAAAGAATTAATTATAAAATATAAAATTAAAAATTTGATTTAAAAAAAACTAAAGAAAGCAAAAAGCAACAGGGGGATAATAAAAAAATAATGATAATAAAAAATAATAAAAATAAAGGGGGTATGAAAAAAATGAGAAAAATGTTATCTTATATAACTATAGCAGTATTTGTAATTACTTTAGTTTTGGGTAATGTTTTTGCAGCAACATCTACTGATTCTAAGGAATCAAATGCTAAAAGTACTACTGTTACTACATCTACTACTGTTACTACATCTACTGCTGCTAAAACTGGGGAAGTAAAAAAAGAAACAAACAAAGAAAAAAAGGAAATGAAAAAAGAAACTAAAAAAGAAGCAAAAAAGGTAAAAAAAGAAGCAAAGAAAGAAGAAAAAGAAATGAAAAAGGAAAACAAAACTACAACAAATTCTTCTAATACTACAAATACCACTACTAATAAATCTAATACCACAACAACTACTACTAATAAAAAATAATTAATATTTAAAGTAATAAAAATTTAATCCACCTGTTGCTTCTTTATTTATTAATGAAATAAAAGATGTATTTTAACAATTTTTTAAAAAAGATAAATCTAATTTTTAGAGAATTAGAGAATTAGTTGAATATAAAGTTTACTAAAAATAATAAAATATTTAATATGAAATCTCTTTTTTTTATTATTTTTATTTTGTTTTTTTATACTAATATTTTAAGTCTGGCCTTTTCTAACGAAATTGAAAGATCTAAAAATAATAAAGAAATCTCTTATAAAAAATCAATTTTGATTACTGTCTTACCTATTAAATTTGTTTTAAATAATATTTTATCTAAGAATACTCAAGATTACAAGATAGAAGTTATTCTTAAAGGTGGAGTTGATCATCATAACATAGATTTAAGCCCTAACTTAATTAAAAAATTAAATTCTTTTAATTATATTTTAACTTTTAATTCCCTTGAAATTGAAAAATTACTTTCAAAAAAAATTGACAAAAATAAGTTAATTGATTTATATAATGATAATTATCTTGAAAATGATCCTCATGTCTGGTTGTCTTTAAAAAATCTTAAAAAAATTTATTTAAACACTTACAATTTTCTTTATAATATTGATAAAAATAATTACAAGTATTATAGAGATAACTTAAACAAAGTAATTAACAAAATAGAATTATATAATACCTTGTTATTAAATAAAACCAAGAATTATAAAGGTAAATACATCTTAACTTATCATAATGAATATTATTACTTTGCTAAGGATTATAATTTGAATATAATTTCTTTACAATATAATGAATCCGAAATTTCTTTAAAAGATATTCAAAAAATAACAAATTTAATAAAGCAAGATAAAATTGCTTTTATTTTGACTTCTGCTTATTATGATAATTCAGTTTTTTTAAAATTAATTGATAAAAATAATAAAAAAATAAAAATAATAGTTTGTGATCCCTTTAATGAAGATACTATAAATATCTTCTGGAAAATATATTCAAATATTTAATTAACTTTATAGGAATTTCTTTAGTAAATCCATTTGATCCATTTTTGTTCATTTTACAAGAGATTTATAATAGTCCTATTGTTTTTACTAGTGCTAATTTAGCTTCTGACGGGATAATTATTGAAGATGAAAAAATAAAAGAGATTTTCTTAAATAAAGTAGATTTTTGCTTATTACATAATTTAGAATTTAAAAATGAGGTAGATTTTAGCATTGGTTTTTATGAGGTTGAAAATTTTATAATGTTAAGGAGAGCTGGAAGTTATGTAGGAAATTATATTAATATCCCATATAAAGCATTTAAGGGGATATGTGTAGGTCCTGAATTGGAAAGTTCTATTGCTTTAGCAGTAGATAATAAAGTTTTTATATCTACAAGGATGGGGTATCTGGTTAATAAATCAGTTTTCGATACCTTTGAAAAGAATTTCTTTAAGTTATTGAATTTGTTTAATATTGATTTGGAATATATAGTAGCGGATTTACATCCTTATTATTTATCTACTACTTTTGCTAAAGAATTCTCTGAAAAAAATTCTGTTCCTATAAAGTATGTACAGCATCATAAGGCTCATATTTATTCCTTGATTTTGGATAGAAATATTAAAGAGGATATAATTGGGTTTTCTTTTGATGGTACTGGATATGGTGAGAATGGCAAAATTTGGGGAGGTGAAGTTTTTGTAGGTAATATTCATAATCTTAAAAGGGTTGCTCATTTTAAATATATCCCCATTATAGCAGGGAATAATGCTATAGAAAATCCTGTTTATGTCGCTTTATCTTTTTTATCTAAATATTTACCAAAATATATTAATTTATTTGATTTCGTTAGTGATTTTCAAAAGGAGTTAATTTATAAGATGATAAACAATGATTTCAATGTGTTTTATACTTCATCTGTAGGTAGATTATTTGATATAGCTGCAGTCCTTAATAAATTAAAAAATATAAAAAATATAGGGGATACTAAGATAGCTTTTTCTGGACAACTAGCTATTGAATTAGAAGTTTTAGCTTCTTCTTCTTTAGAAAAATCTTATTATCCTTTTAAAATTGATATTATAGATGATGTTTTTATTGTTGATACCTTAGATACTTTTAAAGCTATTTTAAATGAAAAAAATTCAGATATAAATACTATTGCAAAAAAATTTCATAATACAATTTCTAAAATAATACTAAATTTAGCATCGATTTTAAGAGAAAAGTATAGTATAAATAGTGTAGGGTTTAGTGGTGGAGTTTTCCAAAATAGGATACTGCTTAATAATATTTATTATTCACTAATTGAAGAAGGATTTAAAGTTTATCTACATAATTCAGTAGCTCCTAATGATAGTGGGATATCTTTGGGACAAGTAGCTGCTTTGATTTATAATTAATTTAGATTAATCTTTAAGTTTATTAATTATGAAAAAATAAGGGGGATTTTATAATGTGTTTAGGCGTTCCTCTGAAAATTATAAAAATAATAGATCAAAATAATGCTATAGCTGAATTAGGTTATGGTAATACTTTAAATATAAATATCTCTTTAACTCCTGAAGCTAAAGAAGGAGATTATGTTATGGTTCATGCAGGATTTTCTATTTCTATCCTAAATACACAAGATGCTATTGATTTACTTCAGGTTATCCAAGAATTGAAAAATGATAAATTAAAAAATGATAATATTAAATTCCATCAAACTAATTAATATAATTAATGTTTAAAAAATATAATTAAGGGGGGGTATTTATGAGTTTAGTTAAAACAATTAATTTAAATAGTATGTTTAATTATGATTCTCAATCACTTAAGTTATTTACAAAAGAAATAGTTGATAAAATAAAAGAATTAGTAGGAGATAAGGAGTATGTTATAATGGAATTTTGTGGTACTCATACTCATGAGATTTCAAGATATGCTTTAAGATCTATTTTACCAAAGAACTTAGAATTAAGAAGTGGTCCAGGATGTCCGGTATGTGTTACTGCTGAAGAAGATATAGATTATATTATTAATTTGGTTTTAGAGAATGATTTAGGGGTTATTACTTTTGGAGATATAGTAAATGTACCTGGTAGTGTTGCTTCTTTAAGTTATTTAAGGGCAATGGGGAAAGATGTTAAAGTAGTTTATAACCCAATGGAATCTATTAAAATAGCAGAAAATAACTTAAATAAAAACTATGTGTTAGTTGGAATTGGGTTTGAAACCACAGTTCCTATGCTTGCTCATACACTTATTAATATAAAACAAAAAGGATTAAAGAATTTGTTTTATTTATCATTACATAAATTAACACCGCCTGCTACTATTGCTTTACTTAATTCAAATGAAGTTAAATTAGATGGTATAATAGGTCCTGGGCATGTATCTACTATTATTGGTGCTAAAGCTTGGGAAGATATCGCTTATAAATATAAAATACCTTTTGTTATAATGGGCTTTGAACCTCAAGATATGTTATTTGGTATATATGTTTTGCTTGAGAAAATAATTAATAAAGAATATGGGGTTTGGAATACCTACTTAAGAAGCGTAAGATACGAAGGAAATAAGACAGCACTCGACTTAATATTTAAAGTCTTTAGAATATCCTCTGCTAATTGGAGGGGATTAGGAATTATTCCTGATAGTGGCTTAGAACTTAACGATGAATTTAAGGAATATGATGTTAAACTGAGATTTCCATTAACTAAGGAGATAAAAGTTAGGAAGACTGCTTGTAGGTGTGGGGATGTTTTAAGAGGAGCAATTAAGCCTTATGAATGTCCATTATTTGCTAAAGCTTGTAAACCCAGTAGTCCTAAGGGGCCTTGTATGGTATCCTCTGAAGGTAGCTGCGCAGCTTATTACTTATATGAAATGAATTAATATGAAAAACTTAGAGAAAAAAATAACATTAAATTAGGAGGATTATTTTATGGAAAAATTAGTATTGTTATCATATGGTAGTGGTGGAGAATTAATGAGAGAATTAATAGAAAAAGATTATTTAAAGTATTTATCTAACCCGATTTTGGATGAGCTATTAGATTCTGCGATTTTTGAGTTATCTGGAAAACTTGCTTTTACTACAGATTCTTATGTTATTACTCCCATATTTTTTAAGGGTGGCGATATTGGTAGTCTTTCTGTTTACGGTACTGCTAATGATTTAGCGGTAGTTGGTGCTAAACCTCTATTTATTAGTTTATCATTTATTATAGAGGAAGGATTACCTATTAAGGATTTACATAAAATATTGGAATCTATATCTAAGGCTTCTAAAGAGATTAATGTTAATGTTGTTACTTGAGATACTAAGGTAGTTGAAAAAAATAAAGGAGATAAAATATTTATTAACACTGCTGGAATAGGTGTTATAGAACCTAGTAGGGATTGGAGAAATAGGAAATTAGATGTTGATGATGTTGTTATAGTTAGTGGTGATATAGGGGAACATGGGCTTTATATAATGCTTGAAAGGCTTGGAATGAAAACTGATGAAATAGTTAAATCTGATATGGGATATGTTGGAAGTTTTGTTTTGCCTTTACTAGATAATTTTGATGGTATTAAATTTGTAAGGGATGCTACAAGAGGAGGGGTTGCTACTGTTCTTAATGAAATAGCTTATAAGTATAATGTAGAAATAGAAATAGAGGAGGATCTTATTCCTACTAAGGATTGGGTTTTACAAGCTTCTGAAATACTTGGAATTGATCCTTTGTATTCTGCTAATGAAGGCAAGGTTGTTATTATTGCTGATAAATCCCAAGCTCAAGATATTATTAATTTCCTTAAAAAATTTGAGCTATCAGCCAATGCTACTATTATAGGAAAAATAATAACTAATAAAAAACCTCGTGTTTATCTTTTAACTAAAATAGGAAGCAGGAGAATTTTAGAATCCCTAAAAGGTGATATTTTGCCTAGAATATGCTAAATATAATGATTAATCATAAATGAAAAAACATAATAAAGCCATCTTATTAGTAGGAGTAGGTAATGATTTAAGAGAAGATGATGGCATTGGACATTATTTAGTTAAAATTTTTAAAGTAAGAGATCTTTATAATCTATATCCTGAATTTCACAAATTTAATCTAAGCAAGTTAATAAAAAAAATAACAGTTGGTTTTTTGGATTATAGTTTTTGTGATTATATTAAAGGTTTTAAAAATGTTATATTTATTGATTCATGGATAAATAACAATGAAAAATATAGGATATTCTTTAGTGAAGTAAAAGATAATAGTAAGTATTCTGATCAGGGTGTTAATCCTTTTAGTCATTATGTTAATATAGTTAATTTTGTAAGGTATTATAAAGCTTTAAATAATATATATGATATATCAAAGCAAAGTCAAACTAAGTTTTTTTTGCTTAAAGTTAAAGGATATAGTTTTGGATATAAAAGAGGCCTAACAAAAGAAGCTAAAGAAAATGTCAAATTAGCTAAATTACTTTTACTTAAATTTCTGAATTTCCTTTTAAGGTCATATCTCTAAATAACTATTTGCATTTAAACAGTTGAGTAATAAGTATCTTTTTTAAAACTATATTTTTTTCAAGAGTTTTTTAAAAGTTTCTTAAAGGAAAAAAGAAAAACTAAAGCAGAAGGAAACTAAAATAAACTAAATAAAAAAATAGAAACAAATTATAAAAATTTTAAAAAATGAAATAGAGATAAAAGAACTAAAGAGGAATATAAGGGAATTTAAAAAAAGGAAGATAAAAAGAAGGAGGTAAAAAATGAGGAAGTTATTGCCCATAGGGATAAGTGATTTTAAGAAACTAAGAGAAGGTGGATACGTATATGTAGATAAGACAGAGTATATATATAGATTGATAAAGGAGGGTTCAGGATATTATTTTTTAAGTCGGCCTAGACGTTTTGGAAAATCATTATTGATTTCTACACTTGAGTATTTATTTAAAGGAGAAAGGGAATTATATAAGGGGTTGTATATATATTCATATAACATCGGGAATAAATCCCTCGTTATAGAGGAAAAATGGAATTGGGAAGAGACTTATCCAGTAATAAGAATAGATTTTACTAAAACACAAGTAAGAGATGAAAAGGAATTAGAAAAAGAGTTAAGAGCAACAATAATAGAAACGGGGAAAAGATATAGGTATAAATACAAAGAAGAATATACAATAAATAGAAATTTTGAACTACTAATACAGAGGATATATGAAAAAAGTAAGAAGCAGGTTGTAATATTAATAGATGAGTATGATAAGCCGATATTGGATAATATAGAAAAAAGGGAAGAAGTAGAAAGGATAAGAGAAACTTTAAAAGGATTTTATACAACATTAAAGGGGTTAGATAGGTATATAAGATTTGTTTTCATAACGGGAGTGAGTAAATTTGCTAAGGTATCATTATTTAGTGGGTTAAATCAGTTGGAGGATATATCGTTAAATAAAGAATATGGGAATATATGTGGATATACGCAAGAAGAATTAGAGATTTATTTTAAGGAGTACCTTGAAGGGGTAGATAAGGAAAAAATAAAGGAATGGTATAATGGATATAGCTTTTTAGGAGAGAGATTATATAATCCATTTGATATATTGTTATATTTAAGAAATAGGGAGTTTGATAGTTATTGGTATAAAACAGGAACACCAAGTTTTTTAATAAAACTGATAAAGGAAAAAGAATATGATATAACAGAATTAGATAACAAAATAGTAAAGAAAAACGTATTAGAAAAATTTGACCTCGAAGAAATCAGAATAGAAGCATTAATGTTTCAAACTGGATATCTAACAATAAAAGAGGTATATCAAAAGGAGTATGGACAGGAATATAAATTGGGATTTCCGAATAAGGAGGTAAGGATATCGTTTAGTGAGGATATATTACCGTTGGTATTAAAAGATGACATAAGGGAGAATATAGGTGGTAAGATAATAGAGATATTAAAGGGAGAGAAATTAGAGGAGCTAAGAGAGCAGATAGAAGTGTTAATAAGTAATATAAGTTATGTACATTATAAAGGGGAGTCAAGTTACGTAATAGCAATATTTAGTTTATTATATTCTACAGGATTAAATGTGATAACAGAAGACAATACTCATAAAGGGAGAATAGATTTAACAGTAATAGTGAATAAAGGAATAGTATATATAGTAGAAGTAAAGGTAATAGAAAGAGAAGAGGAAAAAGGAAAAGCGATAAGACAAATCTTAGAAAAGGAATACTACAAGAAGTATATGAATTATGAAAAAATATATATAATAGGGATAGAGCTTGATAAAAACAAAAAAGAAGTTATTAACTTTGAATATCAAAAGATTAAATAAAACTGAGAAATAAAAAGGAGAAAGATAAGGGATAGTATTTAAACTAAATTAGGAAAGATTTTTATTTTTTTTAGTTAATTATATTAAAGGGATCCATTAAAAGGGAATATTTTTATGCATGAGTTATCTCTTTCTAAAGCTACTTATAAATCTATCCTTGAAATCCTTAAACAAAGAAATAAAACTTTAAATGAACTTAAAGAAGTTATATTAGCTATAGGTGAAATACAAAATATAGATATAGATCTTTTCTTACAATCACTTCAAGAATACTTACTTAATATAAAAATAAGTTACAAAATTATAAAAGCAAAAATAAGATGTAAAAAATGTTTAAATGAATGGTACTATAGTGATAGTTTAAATATACTAAATGAAGATCAAAAAGAATCTATTCACTTTATCCCTGAAACTATATATCTATTTATAAGATGTAATAATTGTAATTCTAATGATTTTGAGATTATAGATGGTAGAGGAATCTTTATCCTTGAGTTACTGTTTTAACAAAAATATTAAATTAAACTATGGGTAAATATGTGTAAAATAGATGTAAGATTAGGAGCAATAAATGATAATTTAAAAACTATAAAAAATAAGCTAATTGTATTGAGCCCCAAAGATGGAGTAGGTAAAACTACTTTTTCTTTTATATTATCACTTTATTTATCTAAAAAAAATAAAAAAGTAGGGGTATGGGATTTAGATATTACTAATCCTAATTTACATATACTTTTTAATTCCAATTTAAAATTTACTGAATTAAATGGGATTGAACCACCTACATTATATAATAATATTAAATTTTTATCTTTAATCCAATTTGTTGATAATTTAGATAATAATTCTATTTCTTTAAGGGGTAAAAATATCTCTGAAGTTATATTATAGTTATTAACAATAACTAATTGGGGAAATTTAGATTTTTTAATAATAGATACTCCTCCAACTTTAACTGATATTTTCTTAGATTTACTTAAATATATATCTAATTCTTACTTTATTGTTGTTTCAACTAACTCTATTCTTTCTATTAAATCAACTATAAGAATACTTAATTTTTTTAAAAAGATGGGAATAGTTCCGTTAGTTTTAGTAGTAAATGATTTAGAAAATTTGAAGGATTTTAGTCCTTATTACTATAATCTTAAAAAAGACTTTAATTTACCTTATTTGTTAAGAATAAACTATATTAAAAATATTCAAGATTATTACGCTAAAGATGATATATTACAAAAAGTAGATACCACTTCTTTTGATGATATATTTCTTAAGATTTAACTAAATTAAATAAAAATAACTTAAATAATTAATTAAATAATTAATGGGGGTTTTTTAAATGAAAATAAAGATTAATGGTAAGGAATTTGTTTTAGATGATCAAGTTGATAAAACTTTATATCAGTTTTTAAAAGAGTTAGGTATTTATGTACCTGTTTTATGTTATAATGATAATTTAAGAGAAGTGGGGATGTGTAGATTATGTGTTGTTAAAGATAGAAATAGAATAAGAAGCTCTTGTATTGCTAAATTGGAAGATGAAATGGATATTATAGTTGATGATAAGGATTTAGAAAATTATAGAAAATGGGCCTTGCAATTTTTATTTGGTGAAAGAAATCACTATTGTATGTATTGTGCTAAAACCTCTCAATGTGAATTCCAAGATTTAGGATATTATACTAAGCTTGATCACTTCTTTTTCCCTACATTTTACAATAAATATGAGCTTGATACCTCTCATGATTATATTCTTTTTGATAATAATAGATGTGTTTTATGTTATAGGTGTGTAAGGGTTTGTTCTGAAGTAGCTGGACATTTTGTACTTAATACTGAAAATAGAGGTGAAAATACTTTAATTGTAGCAGATGGAGGTAAAAAGTTAGGTGAATCTAATTGTACTTCTTGTGGTCTATGTGTTCAAGTTTGTCCTACTGGGACATTTTTAGATAAAAATACCCTTTTCCTTGATAGAAAAGCCATTGAAATAAAAACAAATTGTTTTATATGCCCTATTGGTTGCTCTATATCTATCTTTCTTAACCAAAATAAAGATTACATTGCAAAGGTTTATAGTGATTTTGAAGGTTATACCAAGGGGCTAATATGTTACAAAGCTAGATATATTAATGTCTTTGAGTATAACTCATATTTGAAGTTAAATAATCAATTTTTATCTTTAAATGATATATTTAACATTATAAAAGAAAAAGTAAATAAATCAATTATTTTAATTGATGGAACTTTAACTAACGAGGAGTTAAATTTAATTAGCAATTTAAATAATAAATATATTTACTATGATTTAACTTAAAATTTACTAAATAATCCGTCTTTGGAAGAATTAGATAATTTTGATAATTATGTAATTTTTGATATTGATTTAGATAAGGAGTTTGGAGCTTTAGGTTCTATCTTAAAAAGAAATGTTTTAATTAAAAATAAAAAATTATTTTCCTTTAATGTTTTTAATAAAGTTTATTTAGATATTTCCTTTAAAGTTTTAAAAGAATATAACGAATTAAATGAATTAAATAAAAAGTATTTTAATAATAATACTCTTTTTATTATTCCAATTAGTTTATATTTAAAAGATTATTCTTACTTTGCTAATTTTTCAAATTGTAGATTTTTAATTTTACCGGTTAATTCAAATGATATAGGATTAATCAAAATTTTAAAAAATATTCCAAATATAACAAATTTAAAAAATTATGTTGATTTGAAGAATAAAAATATTATTTTAATCTCAAGGGAACTTAAAAATCTGAAAGATTTAAATTTATTGAACAATATGGATAATGAAAAAATAATAATAACTTTTGCTAATAATGAAAATTTAAATATAATAAAAAATTTAAATATAATAAAAAATTTTAAGAATGTAAAATTAGTATTTAATATAGGTCATTATTTTGAAATTAGTGGATCTTTTTGGAACATGTTTAATTATGAAGTTAAATTAAATAATATAAATAATATAAGATATGAACTAATTAATTCTAAATGAATAAAATAATGGAGGGGGGAGATAATATATGGGTAATAATGATAAGAAGAAGGTAAGGGTTAGTACGATATGGTGTGAAGGATGTTCAGGATGTCATATGTCCTTTTTGGATATGGATGAGCGTTTGATTGATTTAATAAAAAAGGGGATGGTAATAGATGCTAGTCCTTTTACCGATCTTAAAATACCAAGGGAGCAAGTAGATATTGGTATAATAGAAGGATCTGTAGCTACTGATACTCAAGAGGAAGAAGTAAAAATGATGAGAGAAAAGTGTAAGTATATAGTAGCTATAGGTGATTGTGCAGTATTTGGTGGAATCCCTACTATGAGAAATTATTTAAAAGTAAGTGATGTTTTAAATAGAGCATACATCCAAGCAGAAACTAATTCTAATAAGCATATTCCTAAATCTTGTGATATATCTAAGTTATTACCAAGAGTAAAGGCGGTAAATGAAGTTATTAAAGTAGATTTTTATATACCTGGTTGTCCGCCTAATGCTGATATAATTTTTTATGTTCTAAATGAGTTAATTGAAGGTAGAACACCTAAATTAGAAGGTGAAAGATTAACTTATGAGTAAAAGATTAATCCAAAAAAAAAATTAAAAGATTAATTTACATTATGATTTTTTTATATATTTTTTTTATATAAGTGGGAGGTAAGTTTATGAAAGAAAGTAATACTTCAAAGATAACTATTTATCCGGTTACAAGGATAGAAGGTCATGCTAAAATAACTATTCATTTAACTAAGGATAATAAAATAGATAAGGTTTTATTTCATGTAGATCAGTTTAGAGGGTTTGAGAAATTTATAGAAGGTAGATATTTTGAGGAAGCGCCTATTATAACTGCAAAGATCTGCGGTATATGTCCTTTAAGTCATATTTTAGGAGCTGCTAAAGCAGGGGATATGATAATGAATGTTAAAATTCCATATACTGCTAAATTACTAAGAGAATTAGCACATATGGGACAAATAATCCAATCTCATTCACTTCATTTCTTTTATCTAGCTTCCCCTGATTTACTATTGGGATGGGATTCAGATCCTGCTATAAGAAATATAGCGGGATTAGTTGAAAAATACCCAGATTTTGCTATAAAGGGGGTAGAATTAAGAAAATTTGGACAAACTATTATAGAATTAGTTGCAGGGGCTAGAATAAATCCTAAATGGATAGTACCTGGCGGAATGGCTCAATCCTTAACAGCTGATAAGAAAGATAAAATCCTTAAAGATATTCCCAAAGTAAAAAATAATGTTATTTTTGCTTTAAATTATTTTAAAGATTATATACAAAAAAACAAAGATTTTATAGAGCAGTATGCTAACTTTGATACTTGTTATTTAGGTTTAATTAAAGATGATGAATCTATTGAACATTATGATGGAAAAATAAGAATTATTGATAAAGATGGTAATTTTATTAACGAATTTAATGATACAGAATATATTAATTATATAGGAGAATATATTGAAGATTGGAGTTATTTAAAATTCCCTTATTATAAGCCTTTAGGATATGATAAAGGTGTTTATAGAGTAGGACCTTTAGCTAGATTAAACATAATAAAAAAAATTAATACTGAGTTAGCTAATGAAGAATTGAAAATATTTAAATCTTTAAATGGTTCAAAACCTGTTAAGCAATCATTTTATTATCATTATGCAAGATTAATTGAAATACTTTATTGTATAGAAAGAGTAGAACAGATATTAAATGATCCTTATATATTAAGTAAAGATGTATTAGTTAAAAATAGGGTTGAAAATCAAGAAGGAATAGGAGTTATTGAGGCACCAAGAGGCACTTTAATACATCATTATTGGGTTGATGAAAAAGGTAAGATCTTAAAATCTAACATGATAGTTGCGAGTGGGAATAATAATTGGGCAATGTCGAGAGCTGTTTACGATATCGCTATTAAGTTTTTAGATGTTAATAATGTTAAGGAATCTGTGCTTAATATGATAGAAGGTGGAATAAGATGTTATGATCCTTGTCTTTCCTGTTCTACTCATTCTGTAGGTAATATGCCTATTTTAATTGAATTCTATGATTTTCAAAATAATCTCATTAAAACTATAGAAAGAACTTAATATTTAAATGAGCTTGATATTTTTAAAGATATTGTTAATTTTTGAAGGTTAGAAATTAGGAAATATAGAATATAATAGTAAAGAAATGTTAATGAGGTGAAATAAAAAGATGGCAGGTCATTCTAAATGGCATAATATAAAGCATAAAAAAGAGAGAATGGATAAATTAAGAGGAAAGCTATTTGGGAAGTTAAGTAGAGAGATAATGGTCGCAGCAAGGGAAGGTGGTCCTGATCCAGAAAAAAATGCAAAACTTAGATTAGCTATAAAAAAAGCTAAAAGCGCAGGATTCCCGTCTGAAAATATTGAAAGATTATTGCTAAAAGCTCAAGGGAAATTAGAAGGTGAGGAATTACAGGAGTTGTTATATGAGGGCTATGGACCTTATGGAGTAGCTGTTTTATTAGAGATAATTACTGATAATAAGAATAGAACTGCTTCTGAGATTAGAAAACTATTTCAGAAATATAATGGGAATTTAGCAGAAAGCGGTAGTGTAGCTTGGCTATTTAAACGAAAGGGAATCTTTTCTTTTACTACTGATAATCCATCTGAATTAGAAAATAAACTTATGGAACTTCTATTAGATTATATTGAAGATATTAAGGTTAATCACGAAAATGAAGAAGGAAAATATGAAGTGGAACTTATTACTTCTATTGATAATTTTGAGGATGTAAAAGATATATTAGATAAAAATAATATTTCTTATAATTCTGCGGATATCAATTATATTCCAGAAAATACAGTTTATATAGATGATGTAGAAAAAGCTGCTACATTATTAAGATTAGCTGAAGCATTAGAAGAGCATGATGATGTTCAAAAAGCTCATTTTAACTTCGATATTCCTAATGATGTATTACAAAAATCTTTAGAGATTATTAATAAATAAAAAAAATTAATAAATAAAAGGGGGTTAAAATTGATATGTCAGTTTCAATGGATTTGATAAAACAGTTAAGAGAGGAAACAGGAGCAGGAGTAGCAGACTGTAAGAGTGCTTTAGTAGAAGCTAATGGGGATGTAGAAAAAGCTAAGAAAATATTATTAGCTAAAGGTGTGGCTAAAGCTACTAAGAAATTGGACAGAACTACTAAAGAAGGGCTTATATCTATTAAAAATAATAACGAAAAAGCAGTTATATTAGAACTTGGTTGTGAAACTGATTTTGTCGCTAGAAATGATAAATTTAATGAATTACTTAATACTTTAACTGATATAGCTTTTCAGAATGAATTTAAATCACTTGACGAATTTATTAATTTTGAATATAATTCTAAGAAAATAGAAGATCTAATTAAAGAATATATTGCTATTATTGGGGAAAACATAAAACTAACTAGATATGGTTTTTTAAAAGCTAGTTCTAAAAATCAAGTAGTTTTTGATTATTTGCATTTTAATAAGCGAATAGGAGTAATAGTATTAGTAGAATTTGAAAATGAATTTGAGATAAATAAGGAATTGAAAATAGAATTTGGTTCTAAAACTGCTTTTCAAATAGCTTCTATGAAACCTGTGTATGTAGATATTAATTCTATTCCTACTTCTGAAATAGAAGAACAAAAGAAATTAGCTTATCAACAGGCTTTAAATGAGGGTAAACCTGAGCATATAGCTTTAAAAATAGCTGAAGGAAAAGTCATGAAAATATTTGAAGATAGTGTCTTAATGGAACAATCTTTCTTTGAAGAAAATGCTAAAATAAATAAGTTTAAAGATTTTGTTAAGGAATACTCTAATAAATTAAATGAAAAAATAAATATTTTATCTTTCTTTCGTTATGAAATCGGAAAGTAAAAATATATGTAAGTTAACTAAATTTAGGTTTGTATAGTTAATTTTTGGGGTTATATTTTAGGTTTGTATTTAAAATGATATTTAAGTATGTATGAAGGGGTTAAAGAATGTATAAAAGAGTATTAATAAAGTTTAGTGGAGAAATGTTAGCTGGGGAAAATAAGAAGGGAATAGATTTAAAAGTTTTAAAGAATTATGCGCAGGAAATTAAGGAAGTATATGATTTAGGGGTAAAAATGGTAATAGTGGTGGGAGGAGGAAATTTTGTTAGAGGTAGAGAATTAATAGATATTTCAAGAGCTACAGCAGATTATATGGGAATGTTGGCTACTGTTATTAATTCTTTAGCTTTTCAGGAAGTATTGGAAGGTTTAGGTGTACCAACAAGAGTTATGACTGCTTTAGAAATTAGATCTGTAGCAGAACCTTTTATTAGAAGAAAAGCATTAAGACATTTAGAAAAGAATAGAGTTGTTATAATAGCTGGAGGGACAGGAAATCCGTTTTTCTCTACTGATACTGCTGCAGTTTTAAGAGCTATTGAGTTAGGTGCTGAAGTTATTCTTAAAGCTACTAAAGTAGATGGGGTTTATAATCAGGACCCTGTAGCTAATCCTAATGCTGTTAAATATAGAAAAATAAATTATAAGGAAGTTATGGATAAAGATCTTAAATTTATGGACAAAACTGCTATATCCTTATCTATGGAATATAATATCCCTATAATAGTTTTTAGTATAAAGGAATATGGAAATATAAAGAAAATAGTAATGAATAATGATATTTTTGATGTAGCTACTTTAGTTAATTCAGAAGAAAATAATTTAAAAATTAATTAAAAAATCTAAAAGGAGGTTTTTTAAATGCCTACAATAAATCAATTAATAAGGAAAGGTAGAAAACAAAAGAAATCAAAGACTAAGGTTCCTGCTTTACATTATTATTATAATTCCTTAGAAGGAAGGGTTTATTGGGATGATGTAGGATCTCCTCAAAAAAGAGGAGTTTGTATCCAGGTTAAAACTGTTACTCCTAAAAAACCTAACTCAGCTTTAAGAAAAGTTGCTAAAGTAAGATTAAGTAATGGTATGGAAGTTACTGCTTATATACCCGGTGAAGGTCATAATTTACAAGAACACTCAGTAGTTTTAATAAGAGGGGGAAGGGTTAAGGATTTACCTGGGATACGCTATAAAGTTATTAGAGGAAAATTAGATGCTGCAGGTGTTGAAAAGAGAAGACAAAGTAGATCTAAATATGGTGCTAGAAAACCAGATAAGAAAAAATAAAAAATGTCTATCCTTGATTTAAAAAATAATGAAAATAAGAATAAGAATGAAAAGTGTTTTAATGTAGCTTTTTTAAGTAATGTTTTTTTTCCTGTTACTAACGGGGTAGTCCATTCTTTACATCTTTTAGCTAAAGGATTGAAAGAATTAAATACTAATACTTTTTTAATTACTTCTAAACATCCTAATTTCAATGAAGAAGTAATAAAAAAATACCATGTGAATTATGAAGTTATTTCACTTCCTTCTATATACTTCAAAAAAATAGACTATTGTATACCAAATCCTTTAAGTATTTTTTTTATAGATAGGTTTCTTTTAAATAGAAAAATAGATATCTTACAATTAAATCATCCTTTTTTTATTTACAATATATCTAAAAAGATAAAGAAAATAAACAAGAATTTAAGAAGAGTTTTTGTTTTTCATACACAGTATGATCTTTATCATAATTATGTTAATTTTATTCCTTTTGAGATTTATAATAAATTTATATGGAGTCATTTAAATGAAGTTATATCTGAAGTAGATGTTGTAGTGGTTCCCTCTAAATCTATGATAAGTAAAATAAAGGATAATATAAGTAATAAGTATTACCAAAAGTTAATTTACATATCTAATCCTGTAGATATTGATTTTATTAATAATAGTATTGATTTTAAGAAGGTTAATTATTTAAAGGATTATTATAAATTAAAGGATAAATTTGTTTTAGGGTTTGTTGGTAGAATTGAAAAAGAAAAGAATATAGAAACTTTATTAGAATTCTTTATTAAAAATTTTAAAGATTTCAATAATATAGTGTTGTTAATTGTAGGAGGAGGCTCTATTTTAGAGATTTTAAAAGATAAATATTCTAACTTTGAAAATGTTATATTTACTGGTAAGATACCACATGAAGAAGTAGGAATATATTACAAATTAATGGATATATTTATTAGTTTATCTTTAACTGAAGTAAAGCCATTAGCTTATGTAGAAGCATTAGCTAGTGGGGTACCTGTAATAGCTTTTAAAACTATTGGAGCTGATGATCTTATTATTAATGGTTATAACGGTTTTCTTGTTGAGTATAGTCAAAATTATCAAAGAGAATTAGTAAAGTTAATACTTAATTTAATTAATAATAATAAATTACTTAGTGATTTAAGAAAAAATGCTTTAAATAGTTCTAAAGAGTATCATTACCTTAAAATTAGTGAAAAATATTTGAATTTATATAATGAAGTGATAAAAAAATAATACAGTATAGGTTTATGAGTAAAGAATTAGCTAATATAGATAGAGCTTTAAGTACAACCAAAATAAATGGAAATTTAAATATAAATACTACTGAGCTTAATTTTCCTAAAAATCAGATTTTAAATGCTAAGGTTTTACAAAAGGAAAGTAATAATGAAGTGCTTTTAAAAATAGGTAATAATTTAGTTAGAGCTAATATACCTAATAATATTTATTTAAGACCTGGAGATAGTTTTAGATTGCAAGTAGTTGGGAAAAAAGATGATTTATGGAATTTCAAATTTGTATCTATTAATAGGAGTTCTGTTTTTTATAAACTATCACCTGATATTATTAATGCTCATCTAATTAATCTAAAATTACCTATTAATGATAATTCTCAAGAAATAGTTAAAGCTATTTTTAAATATAATTTAGAATTAAATAAAGAGAATTACAGGATATTATCTTATTTTGCTAATTTAGAATCGAAGTTATTTTTAGAGTCAGCTGCTTTTTTAAGAGCTTTTAATTTGCCTGTTAATAATGTTACTGTTAAAATAATGTATGAGTTTTTAAATAATAATCAGATATTTACTAATTTAATTTTAGGGACTTTATCTTTAATTAATTCTCAAAACTTACCTACTAACTTGTATAATGCTATTTTAAGTATTCTTCAAACTTTGGGAAATAATGTTTTAAAGGATTTAGATAATGAAAAAGGAAAAAAAATTAGTGATTTAAATGAAATTATCCTTAAAAAAAATAAAGATTTAGCTAACAAAATTTTTTCTCTAATTGATAGTTTAAAAGAAAATAAGTATCCATTGCTAAGAAATAATTTAGAAAAAATTGGGTTTATTTTAAAAGGTATAGATTTAATTAATTCTAATTTTGAACAAACTAAGATTTTATTTAATATTATCCCTGTTATAATAAACGGCTATCCTACTACTGCTGAGTTGAAAATAATATATTACTCAGATAAAGATAATTTAATTGATAAGAGTAGATATAGCTTTGAAGTTAATGTTAATTATTTAGGTAATACTTTGGTTTCTGGTAGTGTTTTAGAGAATATTGTATCTATTCACATAAAAAAATCGTCAATAAAAGAAGAATTTTTTATTGAGAATAAAGAATTATTAAGTAATTTATTAAATAAGGTAGGATTTAAATTAGGGAATTATCTTGTTGAGTATATTTTTGATCCTAATGTGGATGAAGGGGTTAATATTATAACTTAGGTTATGGAGAATGTAGAAAATAAGGAAATATCTAAAAAAGTAGTTTCTGCTGGTGGTGTGGTTTTATGGAAACATGATAATGATATTTTTGTTTGTATTGTTAAAAGAAGAAATAAGGGGGTATGGATTTTACCTAGAGGTAGGATAGAAAAAAATGAGCATATGGAAGAAACAGTCATAAGAGAAATAAAAGAAGAAACAGGAATAGAGGCTAAGATAATAAAAAAAATTGGTGTTATTAGTTATTCTTTTTATTCTAATAAAGATAAAGTTACTTATAATAAAGTGGTTCATTTTTATTTGTTAAGATTAGATAAACAGGAAGATTTTGTACCTAATCAAGAAATAGAGGAAAAATTATGGGTACCTTTAAAAAAAGCTAAAGAGTTCTTATCTTATGAAGCTGAAAAAAATATCATAGATAAAGTTATTGAATTTATCCAGAAAAACGAAAATAAATAATAATATAAATCAAAATTCATGTTCATTCGCAATAAATTAAGGGGTTAATTAGTTGATATGGAAAAGGATTTTATTGAGATAATTAATTCCTATGATTTTATTCCTAATAAACAAAAGATAATTGAAAGTATAAATAAACCTAAGGATATTTATTTTAGGGTTAATGTAATAAAAGATAATGAAGAAAAAATTTTGAAAGCATTAAAAAGATATAATATAGATTACACTAAGGTTGATTTTATAGACGGCTATTATAAGTTGAATTTGAATAATAATCAATTAATTGAGTTATCAAAAACTGTAGAGCATTTATTTGGTTTTATCTATATCCAAGAAGTTAGTTCCGCTATTTCTATTGATACTTTATTTAAAACTATATATGATAAAATATCTACTAAAGATAAGTTAATAATAGTAGATTTGTGTGCTTCTCCTGGTGGTAAATCTATTTTAATTGCTGATAGATTATATAGGAATGATAAAAAATTATTCAAAAATTTGGTTTTGATTTCAAACGATATAGGTCAAAGGATAGAGAATTTGTTAACTAATATAATTAGATTAGGGTTATTAAATGTAATTGTAACTAATTGTGATGCTAGGTTTTTCCCAAAATTAAATGAGAATGTTGATATAGTTATAGCAGATGTTCCTTGTTCTTCTGAATCTCATATAATCGATAAAATGTATTATTCTTCTAAAAAACATCCTAAATTTATTAACAGAATTACTAATATTCAAAAAGATATCCTACTTAGAGCTTATTCTATCTGTAATAACTATATCATTTATTCTACCTGTACTTTTAATTTACACGAAAATGAAGAAATAGTTGATAATTTACTTTTTAAAACTAAAAATGTTTCTATTTTAAAACCTGTTTTAGGTAAAGCTAATTTTGAAAAAGGGGTTGTTAAATACAATGAAATTACTTTTAATAAAGAAATAGAAAAAACTGTTAGAATTTATCCATATCATTATAATTCAGGGGGTATATTTTTTAGTATTTTATCTAAAAATGATCCTTATGAAAGCTTAAATGATACTGTATCCTTTGCTAACTTGATTGATATTAAAGAACTAAACGAATTTTTTATTGTAAATAATAAAGTTATATTTGATAACTATTTGTCCCATTTTGGAATAGATTTTAATATTGTTAATGATTATATATTTTTCCAAAAAATTAAAGATAAAAGAAGAGACAATCTAACAGATTTATTAAAAGAGGATATTTATATAACGTTATTAAAGAGTTATCTAAAGAAAGAGAAAGGGCCGTTAAAAGTTGAAGCTTTTGGGATAAAAGCTTTTAGATATGTAAAACCAATTAATTCCTTTAAAATTACTTCTAACTTACTTTCTATCTTTTCTAAATATATAACAAAAAATTATGTCTCTTTAAAATTTGATTTAAATTTATTAATAGATTTTTTACTTAGAAAGAAAATAGAGTTAAAATCTGAATATTTTGAAGAAATAGATATTGGTAGTTATCCATATGTAGCTGTTAAATTTAATGACTTAGTTATCGGATGTGCTTTAAATTATAAGGATTATATTATTAGCGAAATACCTACAAGTAAAGCTAATTTTCTTATTTCTGCTTTAACTAAAAAATCTTTTATATAGCAGATACTATTTATTAATATAAGATATGAAAACAGCATTTGTTAGTGGAAACGTTAGAGGAATAGGAAAACATATTACCTTTAAGCTAATAGAATTGGGATTTTATGTACCTATTCATTATAATAAATCTCAAGAATTAGCTATTAATTTACAAAATGAAATAAAAGAGAAATACAATATAAAAGTAGATTTATTTAAAGCTGATTTAACTGATTATAATCAAACTAAAAACCTTATTGATTGTTTTATAAAAAAATATCAAAAATTAGATGTACTAATTAATAATGTAGGGGATTATTTATATAAAAATTTATTGGAAGTGAGTTATGAAGAATTCAGATATATAATAGATTCTAATTTAATGACTGCTTTTGTTTTAACGCAGGGGTTTTTAGATTATATACAAGAGAGTATAATATTTATGGGTTTTGTTGGGAGTAATAATATAAGGGCTAATGTAAATACTACGGCTTATAATATTGCTAAAACTGGGATTTTAATTTATGCTAAATCCTTAGCTAAATTATTAGCTCATAAAAATATAAATGTTAATGTTATTGGGTTAGGTGTAGCTGAAAATTCTATAACTAAACCTATTAATGAAATACCTTTTAAAAGAACTGCTACTTTCCAAGAGATTAATAATTTAGTAGAATTTTTGTTAAATAATAAGTATATAACTGGTCAGTTGATAGAGTTAGCTGGTGGCTGGCTACTTTAAATAAAATAAATAAAATAATATTATCTTATGTTTCCAAAAAGAAGCGCTAAATTTTTTTCCATAATTGCTATTCTTTTCATAGCTACTATATTTTTTTTTATAAATTTTAGGTATTTTAACTTTGAACTAAATTTCTCTAATTTTGCAAAATTACTAAATTTTATACAAAACGATAAAATAGAGAATCATAACCAATCAAATCAAAAATATAACGTGATTTATAATAATAAGATTTATCTTAATGAGAATCTCAATTTACTAAAAGATTATTTTTATCAAGCTTTTAATGAATATGAGCAAAGTAACTTTAAAATAATTTATTCTGAAATTCATAATTATTCAATTTTGACCATATTAAAAAGAGTTAGTAAGGTTAATTATGATTATATTTATGTAGAGATTTTACCAGTTATTAGATTAAAAAAAATTGATAATTCTATAATAAAACAGGAAGCTAAAGTTTATTCTGATTTACTTTATAATTCTATTTATTTAGTTGATAAAAATTTAAAAAAAGAGCTAAATTTAAAGGAACCTATTAAAATAATTGTCTTCGATTATAATAAAATTGCAATCGAAAAATAGTCTTTTAATTCCCCTATGGGTAAGCTAAACTAAGGAGGATGTATATTTGCTCCAATATAAAAATTAGGTAAAAAAATAAAAAATCCTTCATAATAAAAAAAACTGTTGATGTGAAATAGAATAGTTTTTAAATAGTAAATCTTAATTTAGTTTAATCTAAGCAAAATTGAAACTTATTTTCTATATTATCCCTAACAATTATATTTAAATTTAAGTTATTTTAGATAATAAACAAAATTTGCTTTACTTGCGTTATGAAATTTAATTAGTTTTTCCTGTATATATCTTCAAAAAAATATGTATTAAGCTCCTTTTCTTACTTTCTTTATATTTTCTCTTAATAGGATTTTTGGGATATTTCCATTTCTATTTCTTACCTGAAAGTTAGTAGCTTTTTGAAACAGATTTTGAATATATAAAACCTGATAATATTTAGAATAGGTGAAAAACATTTTTATTCAGTTAGGAAATTGTTTTTTTACCCTAAAAACTTTTTATCTTTTATATTAACAATTTATTAACAAAAAACTAGATTTATATTTTTTCAAAAATTTAAGATAAAAATAAAAGGTAAAAAGGGAAAGGGAAGAAAAGTATGGAAATAAAAGATTTAATAAAAAAAGAAGAACTGGAATCAATAACTGAAAAGGAATTATACGATATACCTATATTAATGGGTATGCTAATAGGTGGTTTTCTCCCTTTATTATTTTTCTTTGTTATATCTAAGAAAATAGATAACTTATTTTTATTAACTTTAATAGTAGTTTTTGGTCCAGTTCTATCTATTGTATCGAGTATATTAGGCGGAATAATATTTAATAACCTTGTTTATAAAAGGAATTCTGAAAAAACATAAAATTGTGATAAAGTGTAAAAAATATAAATATGTTCTTCTATTGATATTAATAAAACAAATGTTTTTATTCACTTTAATTATGCTACTAATCAAGATTTAGAAATAGATAATTCTATAAAAGAAAAAGCAATTGATTTAAAGGATTTCTTATTTTTACTTTAAATTAATTTAAATAAAATAATTATTAATAGCAGTCTGTTTTATATAAGAATAAGGTAAGTTGATAATTTGGGAGAATTTATTAAGAGGAGCGTATCTAATTGAATTATAATTAAAGATCTTATCAGGATAAAGAGAAATTATCTTTTTTGTATTAGAAAAAGCTGCTAAATGACAAGCTCCTGTATCAAATCCTATAAAAACATTAGCTTTATAGCATAATCCAATATATTCAATTAAACTTAATTTTTCTATTAAAAATATTTTATTATCTTTTATTTTATCAAATTTTTTAAATTCTTCTAAGTATTTTAATTCTAAAGGTCCAAAAATTATAAATATATACTTGTTTAAACTAATAAGCTTTTTTATTAAACTAAAATAATCATCTATTTTTAATCCATTAAAGAAAGATTTATAAGTTATATGTAAAATAATGTATTCCTCATTAATAGGGTATTTTTTGCTAAGTTCTTTTATTATATTTTTTTGAATCTTTGAGTAAAAAAAATTAAAATTTTCTAAACTATAAAAACTAAGAATATCTTCTTTTTTTAAAATAGATTCATTCTTAATTAAATTTTCCAATTTAAGGATATAATAAATCAAATTAAAGATGTTAAAAATTTCATTATCTAAAATAGGATTAACTTTTTCAAAGGGAATAGTATTAGTAAAAGCTTTTAATATTAAATTAGCTAAAATTTTATTTTTATAAATGATACTATATTTTGTTGGGGATTTTATAAATATAATATCTTTAAAGAAATTAGCTATAGGACCTAAAAAAATTACCCTATTAAAAAAACTATTATATATCTCATTTTTAGTTAAAAATCTAACATTTTTTAATTCATTTTCAAAAAGATTTTCTAAAAAATCGCTATATTTAGAATAAAAAAATATATTAAGATTTTGTATATTTAGATCATTTAGAAATTTTAAGGTTGGGATAGAAAAAAAAGTATCACCTAATCCGTCTTCCTTATATATTAATATCCTCATTAATTAATTTTCATTGATTTTTATAGATTAAATAACTCTTATAGATCAAGTTCTTCTAAGTAGTTATATCTAAAATTATATCCAGTATTTAGTAGGAAATTAGGTTTTATATTTAAACTAATTAGCAAACTAAAGGGTATTTCATAATATTTTCCCATTAATAATTTTGTAATTAATTTGACAAAACTTCTTGGGATTTTTATAACCAGATTTATTGGTAATTTCCTATATTTTTTTATTAAAATTTTTAAGAATTCAGAAAATCTTAAGATATTAGGATTGACTACGTTAATTGGTTGTTTAATGCTATTTAAGTTGTTATTTTTAGTATAATTAATTAGAAACTCTATAATTAAGGGGATTTCTTTAGAATATATCCAAGGTAAAAAAGGATCATCAAATGTTAAACCAAAACCTAAATAAGAATTAATTTTTAGCATCTTAACAAATAAAGCATCCTTATCTAAAACTACTCCTAACCTTAAATTAAAAACATTACTACCTTCTAATTCATGAGTTACTTTTTCCCATTCAAGACATAATTTAGACATTAATGAAGAATTTTCTATATTATTTATTAAAAAATATTCTTCATCAATTGGTTCTTCTATATCAGTTAAATTAGAGTAATATCCAATAGCAGAAGCACTAAAAAATATATACGGCCTTTTGCTAATACTATTAAATATATTTACTAATTTTTTATTAAATTCTACTCTACTTTTATAAATTTTTTCATACTTGGATTTATTAATATATCCAAAGATATTTTCCCCTACAAAATTAAAAATTAAAAATTCTTTATCTTCAATTGAATTAGTATTAATTATTTTATTTATTAAATCTGTATTTAACTCAGAATATTTTATAATTTCAATATTGTTAAAATTGTTAAAAATGGGATCTAAATTTGATCTTCTGGTAAATAAAAAAATCTTTTTAAAATAATTTAAGTTAGCGAAATGATTAAATATATTAGAACCAATTAGCCCTGTAAATCCAAAAAAAAATAGATACATTTTTTGTTATTTACTAAGGTTTATTATAAAATATTATAAAAATACTTTTTTCCCTTTTTAAATATTTATTAGAAATTATCAAAAACGAATTTATTAATTGTAATTTTTTAAATCCCTTATTTTAAGTTATTTTATTGTTTTTTTAAAATAATTTTGTAAACTCCCTGTTTAAAGCCTGATATTTTTTTAAGTATTATTTTTTTAAGTATTATTTTTTTAAGCATTCCCTAATGCTGTCATTTATTAGCGTATGATTTTAAAGCTTAACCTAGGAGCGTTCTATACTTAGGTTCCTTATTTATCATGACAAATACACTTATATCCCAAAATAATTACATTCTCAAGTTTTTAGCAAATCTTGTTAGAGTTAAATTTTAGGGGTGTGTTTATTTAATACCTAACCAATCGGCTACTTTGGATGCGATTTTTTCACCTATCATAGATCCTCCAGCGGCTCCAGCTATAGCGATTGCTGCTCCAGCTACAGCACCTATAGCGGTACCAATACCTGGAACTACAGAACCTGCTAATGCACCTGCAGCTGCTCCTGCAGCAATACCTCCTATTACACCGCCTGCTGTTTCAATAGCTGCTCTTTTTACTGATTTACCTTCCTCAATTTTTTCTTTAAAATCAAGTACAGCTCCAATAGTAATGGCAATAGGACCAGCTTTCTTGGCTATAGTAGATGCTACTTTACCTATTCCTTTAGCAGTAGCTTTTGAAATACCTTTTTCAGCTACTTCTTTAGATACACTTTTTACAGCATCCTTAGCTTTAGAAGATATAACTCTTGGAGCTCTTTTTAGACTTTTAGCAGAATCTATTATTTTATCATCTAATTTAGATAAACTTTTTACAGCATCTTTGGCTTTAGAAGATATAACTCTTGGAGCTTTTTTTAAACTTTTTGCTCCCTCTATTATTTTATCATCTAATTTTGATATATCTTTTTTTGCTTCTTCAATAAATTTTTTTGCTTCAGATTTAATAACCTTAGGAGCTTTATTTTTTAATTCTTTAGCTTTAGATAATATTTTATCATCTATATCGGATAAGCTATCCTTAATTTTACTTTTAGCAAATTTAAAAGCTCCTTTTAACCCCTTTTCTTCAACATGCTTAGCACTTTTCTCTATGATTTCTCCTTTTTTTTCTATAGCTTTTTCCATTGCGCTTTGTTTTGCTTCTGAGGTTAGATAACTTCCATAGCCGTTATTCTTATTTTTTTCATTTTCTTTTTTATTTATATCTAAGGCCTTTTCAAAATTATTTTTTAATTTTTCTTGAATATTAATTTTTTCAGTATTAGATCTTTTTAAGTTATTTTGAGTAGTACTTTCTGTTTTTTTGACATTATTTGAATTATTACTGCTTGATTTATTGACATATGTTTTATCTTGAGGAGAGATTGGATTATTATTTGTAGAATTATTTCTTATTGTGTTCATAAACATACTTCCCCTTTATTAATATAGTTAAAATTCAAGAATTTTTAGCATTTTTTTACATTTTTTTTACAAAATTATTTGAAAATTATAGTTATCATATTAAATCATATAATTTTAAAACCTTTTGATCAAGCTCTTTTTGAATATCATTTAATTCTTGTTTTGCTAATTCTTCTGTTATTTGATTAGAAAACTTTTTCTTTTGTATATCTACAGCTTTATTAAAGATTACTTCAAATTCTTTAAGCTGTTTAGGCGTTGGAATAACAATGGGAAGCTGACGAATATCGTTAAGCTGGATTCCAACACTACAATTTATAAAATTTCTATAATAATCAAAGATGAAATTGGAATTTAATAAGCAAATAAAAAAATTAGGATTTACATTTATTAGAGGATAAAGAGCCATTGAACCTACATCGTTTACGCTTTTTTCTTTAATCCGAGTTTTTATTAATCTTGAATTAGGATTAAGAACATTATTCCAACAGAATCCTTCTTTAAAATAGAATTGATAGCCTTGCCATCTTGCTTTTGGATCTGTTTGTAAAGACTTTACATTTTCTTTACTCCAATCTATATAATATACACTCGGGGCCCACCAACGATTACCTTCTTTATCCCCTTTATCATAAGGTACAAAAGTTTTTCCCCCTTCTATTCCATTTAGTTTTTCATCTTCTGTTAATTTATCTACATCTGCTATCTCATCTTTACTTACTATCCTATAAATCCAACCTTGTCCAAATATATCTCTACCATACTTTTCTTTTAAACTATCAAATAAAACCCTTATTTCAATTTCTTTTAAATTTTTCAAGTAATCAATTACATCTTGCTTAGTTTTTAAGAAAGAGAGTTCTTTAGGATTTTTATTTTTAATGAATTCTGCTAATTTTTCAGGACGCTCTTTTTTAACTTTTTCAGCCCATTTAGTTCCTTCTAATACTCCAATATATTTCCCATTATCTCCTGTTTGAAGTCCAACACCGCCTTCTGTTATCAAACCTAATAAAGTAATATCCCCTGGTTTTAAAGAATTTCTATATTGTTCTAAATCCTTTTTATACTTTAAAATATTTTTGCTTGTAGATATTTTATCCCACCACTTTTCTATTAATTCTTTTACTTTTTTACCATATTTATTATAAATTTTTAGATTAAAATCAGTGGGTATAAAAAAGACATTATTAACCACATTTTTATAAACTTCATCTTTTACTGAATATACTTTTTTATCTTGTAATCCATTTTTAGCATCTATAAAAGTAATGTAATAATCTGTAGCTTGATTTTTCTGAATAATTGCTATACAAGTATCAACCATAGCAGCAGAAAATGGATTAGCAGTATCCACTAATTGGATTAGTCTATATTTAAGTATATGTTCTCTTAAATTCTTTTTGGTTTGGATAGTCCAGAAGGTTTTTGAGGATATAAAAGTTAAAATCCCACCTTCTCTTAAAATTTCAAGTCCTTTAAAATAAAAATGATTATATAAATCATCAACAAAATTAAAATTCTTTTCTAAAATTTTTTTATCCTTTTCTTTTACTCCTTTAGTAGATACATAGGGAGGGTTGCCTATAGTTATATCAAATCCACCTTTTGATTTAAAAACTTCAGAAAAATATACTTTAAAATCAAACTCCTTATGTCCTTGTGTAATTTTATAGATTATGTTATCAATTTGGATTTTTAAATTTTGTTTTTTTAAAGGGTCTATTTCATTAAAATATTCGGTTTTTAGTTTTTCTAAGAGGGGAAAGTAAGCATTTTCTAATAATTCTCTTTTTAGCTTAAGTAGAGAGTCACCACAAATGATTTTATAATCTAAATTTGGAAGGGGTTTTATATTTTGAAAATCATTTTCATCTACAATTAAGGAAAGCCAAAATCTTAATTTACATATTTCAACAGCTCCTGGATCAATATCAACTCCATAAAGTGAATTCTCTATTACATACCTCTTTAAATCATAAGTACTTGATTTTTTAGCAAGATATACCGATAGAATCTGTTTTAGTTTTACTATTTCGTGAAGCATTCCAATAGGAAAAGCACCGGAACCAACAGCAGGATCACAGATTTTTATCTCATCTAAAATTTCATAAATTAAATTAGCATTGTTAATTATAACTTCAGGTAGTTTATGATTATATCTTTCTGTTTGTTTAATTTCTCCTTTTTCAATTTTTTCTTTTTTTTCAGCTGCTGTTTTTTCGTGCTCTAATAATAAATCCCCTAATCTTACAAACTTTTCTATATCCTCTTTTTTTACCTTTATGTTTTTTAATTTTTTATTAAGTTCTGTTTCAATGTAGTTTATCAAACTTTCTTGACACATGTAATGAACGATTTCTCGGGGTGTATAATAAACTCCATATTCTTTATTAAATTTGTTTTCTTCTCCTTTTTTAGCTGATTTTAAAATATTTACATATTCATTAAAGTTATCATCTCTTATAGCATTTAATTTTTCATAGATTTTACCAAGTAATTCAGGATCAAGTGCTACTTCTTTTTCAAGTGGTTCTTCCTCATTTACAGTAAAATTATATCTATCAAAAATATCAAGAATTCCATCTCCTATATCTCCTTCCTTTGTTTTATTCTTATTTGAAAAAAGTTCATTAGGTAAAAGTAAATCAATATTTATCCAATCAAAATTATTTATTGGATCAAAAAGTCCACCATTTAAAAATGGGATTTTACATTTAAAGTAATCGTAATAATGATCGTTTAATCCTCTGTCAGTTCTTAGAGCTTCATAAAACAAAGGTTCAAGAATATCATTATAAAAGTTTTGGTAATCACGATATTCTCTATTAAACAATTTTCTTAAGAAATCTTTTGGTCCAGTTCCCCAAGGTTTCCCTTTCTCTACTCCAAACCACCCCTTCTTTTGAAGAAAATATAAAAATACAATTTGTCCAAGAATTTTCTTAGCAAAATCAATTGTACTTATGCTTTTCTTTTTAAACTCATTTTTCAGTTTTTCATTAATATTTAGGATTTTATCAAGTTCAAGTTTTATTTTTATAAATAGATCCCTATATTTTTCAAAGAATTCCTCTGTAACTATCTCAACATCAAATGCTTTTTCAAGATCAGAAAGATTAGGTTTAAAGTTATCATCTTCAAGTATAGGTAAGAATCTTGATTGTGCAGTATGACTTTTTTCATTAGGACCAACTAAGAAAGACCATCTTTTAGCAGGAGTAAAATCTTGAATAACTTTAACTTTATCAGATATTTTAAATTTATATTCTTTTTTTACAAGAGAAAATCTCCAATCTTGTTCATTATCTGATATAAAAGCTACAAGAGCGGCATCTTTTTCAGTTGTAGTACCTAATTTCCCTTGAAGGTAATAAGCTATGAAGTTTCTTTGAGTATGTCTAGCTTTATAAAGTGAAACATCTTTTTTTAGTTTAACTATTAGAATATCAATTATATTTTTTTCTTTATCTATATATCTACCTAATCTTTCCCAAGAGCTGATGAAATCAAGGAATCTTTCAGTTATCCCCTGTGTCCCTGTTCTTGGAGTAAGTTCTTTTTCTTTATCATAAGTTTTAAGAAGATTAGATATAAATTTATTAAAGTTATCTTTATTAAATAAGTTTTCAAAGGTTTCAATAATTAATTTTTTGGCCTGTTCTCTGTTCATAGCTTAGTACCTCACTTATCTTTTTGTTTATTTTAAAAACAATTTAGCCAATAGGTACTTTTTTACAATTTGTATATTTACAATTTGTATAAGTATTTTTTAAACAAGATGGGTAAATATTTAGCTATTATTGATTTTTTTATTATTTTTTGATTAATTAATTTTTTTTGCGTCTTTATTGCGCCTTTATTGCGCCTCTTACTTTATTGTGTCCCCTTTGTGTCCCCTTTGTGTCCCCTTATGTCCCCTTTGTCTCCTTTAAGTTCCTTTTAATTATTAAAGTATAATGAGTACCTTTTCCTGTTTCTCCGATCTGCTCAAATATTCCTTTCTCAACCAAGTTAGATAGATCTCTTGAAGCGGTTTTTTTAGTTGTCTTATTTAGTTCTTGATATTCTTTATTAGTTATTTTTCCTTTTTCTTTTACATAAATTACTGATTTTATTTGACGTTCATTTAACCCCATTTTCCTCAAATTTTCCTCTGTATATATATCTTTATAAAAATATACGGAGAAACCTTCAAACTCCTCTTTATATTCAGGTTCAGGGAGACCATATTCTTTACATAATTCAACTACTCTTTTTGTTCCAGAACCCCATCTTTCAATAAAGCCCGCAAGGTAAAATACATTAGCTATTAAAGGATTTCTTGGATATGAAGAATGCTCTTTTTTAAGCTCCTCTAATTTTATTTGAGATGGTAGTTTTCCAGGATTCCAAATCCATATCTTATCATCATATATTTTAATTTGGATTTCAGCAGGAGATAAATAATCTCTATGAATTAAAGCATTAATAACTGCTTCTCTTAAAGCTTCTAATGGATAATCCCACACATCTTCTCTTGCTATACCTTTTATCTCAAACCTTACATTCAAATGTTTTCTTATGGCATTCATTACATCATCTACTTGCTTAAAAAGGTTTCCTTGTATTATAACCGTATCAATAATGTGAGTTGAATTTTTGAATCTCCCTACTCTTACAGTAGCAGAAATAAATTTTTTTTGTGGATCTTTTCCAAAAAGTAAAATGCCAGCATTTGTAATTTCCTTATTTTCATCAAATAGTTTCAAATTTAAAAATATTTTCTCAATAGAATCAAATTGCTCTATACTTGGAATTCTATTTTTAGCAAGATTTTTAAAAATTTCAATCGTTGATAAATCAATTTCTGATAGATCTGACTCAAAAGAAATACTATCCCAAGTTTTACCCATTTTTTTTAAAAGAAAATATGCTAATTCTGTATCTTTCAGTTCTTGGGTTGTGCTGCCACTTCTTACATAAAATTTCCCCTCATAAGATACTGGAAAATGAGAAGGAGAAATTTCTATATATAAAATTTCCTTATCTTCTTGAATATTTAGTGAAATTAATGGTGTTATTTTTAATTTATCTCTTATTTTGTTTGGTAATTTTTCAAGGAGTTCCTTAGAATTTTCAACACCTACTATTTCTCCTTTATCATTTATACCTATGATTAACTTCCCACCAGATGTATTTGCAAAAGCGCAAATTGTCTTTAAACTATCATCTGTCCATTTCTCTTTAAATTCTTTATTGTCTGTTTCCATAACTATATATCCTCTTTATAGAAAAAATTTATAGAACTAATCATTTCTTGATATATATAATGATAAAATAACTTCTCTTTTTCCATCTTTTGATGTATTTACATTTATAGAGTGATCTTTAACAAAAGAAGGATGAATTTCTTTTTGTAATATAGTTAAGACTTTTAAAGGGTTTTCAATTTCTTTGTTAAGCTTTTTAATTTCTTGATTAACTTTTTGGATTGTCTTTTTCGGAATTGATCCTATTTCAAGGCTTTTAATAATTATATTTATATAATTTTCTTGTTCTTCTGTTAACTGCTTACTATTTTTTAGTACAGCTTTTAAAAGATTTTTAAGTTCTTTTGACGAATCTTTCCCTTTTTTATTAAAATCTTCAGATAAAATTTCTTCTTCATAAGTTGCTTGTAAAAATAATAATTTATTTTTTTCAAGAAGTTCATAATATCTTTCTAAAGGTAACTTAGTTTTTGGTTCATTTTTTGAACATTCGAAAATTTTTACTGCTGCTAAAAAATCAATCTCTTTTGTTTCATTATCTGAAGATAAATAAAACTTCATTAATTTTCCTTTTCTAAAAAATGTTATAAGTGAATCAGGATATACTAAAGATTTAAGATTTTGATCAAAATTTTTTGAAGCTCTTGCTTTTTTAGGTAATTTCTTTATCTTTTCAAATAAATCTGGATTTTCGTCTCTTATTTTCTCAATAACTTTCAAATATTTTAGTTCATTTTCTTCAAAAATTTCATCCTCAAGGAAAATTTCTTGAGATGTCAATTTATTAAATAACTCATGAGAAGAAATAGGTTCTCCTTCAGTTAAAATCTCAGCATCTCCACCAAGAAGACTTAAAAATGCTTCTACCTTTGAACGTGCTATTTTTAATAACTCTATCTCATTCTCTCCCTGTTCTGTTGGAAAAAAATTAAAAATATAAATTTTATCAAATTGAGTATCTATACGATTTACTCTTCCTACTCTTTGAATTAACTTTGTGGGATTCCAAGGTATATCATAGTTTATCACTATATTTGATCTATGTAGATTAACCCCTTCTGAAAGAACTTCTGTTGAAGCAAGTATTCTATAATCATCTCTTTTATTTTTAGCTCTAGCATCAAAATTATCTATAACTTTATTTCTAACCTGTTCTGATGAACTTCCATCAAAAAGAAGAGATATTTCCCCAAATTTTTTATTTATACTATTAACTAAATATTCTGCAGTTTCTCTTGATTCCGTAAATATTATGACTTTTTTGTATTTTAAAATAGGATTATTTTCAAGATTATTAAGTAAAACTTCAAGTTTAGGATCCCTTTCTATTTGATTCCACATTTCTTGAATTTTTTTAAGAGTATTTAGATCTTTTTTTAGAGCTTCTTTAAAATCCTCTCTAAATTGATTAGCTGGATATTCATCAGCTTTTCCTTCTTCTATTAAATTTTGTATTGCTTCATCATCATCACTTTCTAAGAATTCTATTATTTTACTTATATGTTTTTTACTTACAAAAACTTTTTTATTTTCTTCATATATTTTTATAAACTTTTCATAAGAATCAATAAATCTTGTTATACTTTTTCTAAATGCATAAAAACTACTTTCAAGACGTTTAATAAGTAAAACTTTCATAAAGCTTGCAAGATTTTTTTGCGCTTGTATTTCATTTTGTATGTTATTAAGATTTATTTCATCTTTAAGGTAGCGTAAAGGGGTGTATCGAGAATAGGTAAGTTCTTTAGTTAAAGTTTCAATAGTTTTATTAAAAATTTCATTCTCTATTTGATTAAGCTGATAAAGTAAAGGCTTCGGAGCTTCTATTTTGGGAAATTTAATATTATTACTTTCTAAATCTTCGTTAAAATAAGTTTCTATATCTTTTCTAGTTCTTCTTACCATTACATATTTTAGAACTTTATTTCTTATTTCTTTTGCTATTTCCCTTGTTTCTTTTATGTATTCATCGTAGTTATTTGAGCGATCAAGATTTTTTAGCTTTGCCTGTAAAGATAAGAAAAAATTTTCTAAATTTGGAACCCCTGGTATTGTACTTTTTTTAGCATTTTGAAAAAGTTTAAGTTGAGCAAGAATATCTTTTGGAGAGTTATTATAAGGAGTAGCAGATACAAGAATAACTCTTCTACCTCTACAAATTTTAGAAAGTTTTTCATAACTTATAGTTAATTCATTCCTAAAACGATGAGCTTCATCAATTACAATATTTTTATATTCTCTTTGATTAATAAGATCTTCAGCTTCCTCAAGCTTCCCAGTAGATACATATTCTGCAGAAATATTAAAATCAGAAAAAACGTTTTTCCAAGAACCAGGATTATTTTTATTAATTAACGAAGGTGGAGCTATAACCATAGTTCTTCCATCAAGCTGAGATACAAGCATAGCACAAATATAAGTTTTTCCAAGCCCTACAACATCTGAAATAAATACTCCTCCATATTCCTCAATTATCTTTTTAGCATTTAATACAGCTTGCTTTTGATATTTAAGCTCCTTGAAATTTTCTGGTAAATATTTATTATCTAGCTCATTTAGATAATTTAGCTCATCTTTAAAATACTCATACAAAAATTTTAAATATATCTCATAGGGTGTTATATTTTCATTAATATAAGTTTTTTCATTTATTGTATTTACAAAAGTTTCATTGAGTTCAACTGATTTTTCCCACAGTTCCTCAAATTTAATTTTAGCAAATTCATAATCACTCCTATTTTTTAGTTCAACATTAAACTCAAGATTATTGTCTAAACCTGATTGAGTTAAATTACTAGATCCTGTAATAACTCTCCCTATATCCCTATCTCCTTCCTTAAACGTTATAATATACAATTTAGCATGTAATTTTTTGGAAGGATAAGCTCTTATTTCAAGCTTACCTGATTTTATCCATTCAATAAATTTCTTAACTCCTTTCTCTACACTTTCACTATCTTCTGATTCTTCTAACTCTTCTATTATTTTTTCTTCTAAAAATTGCTTTACTTCATAATTAGAAGGATTAAAAAAAGTTATATTTTCAGATTTTGATTTTGTTATTAACTCATAAATTTTCTCTGAGGTAGCAATTCCTACAAGAATCCTTATTTTTTCTATATTTTCTAAAGCTTTGTATATATTATGAAATCCACTTAAATAAAAATATCCTACTATACAATCAAAAAATCTAGCATCGTTTAACAATATATTAAACCTATCTTTTAACGTTTTACCTTCTTCGTTAGTTATAAATGTTAAATCTAAGGAATTGAATTTTAAATTTTCCATTTCTTTCATATTATCTATAATAAAAAATATGATCTTTAATTTAATTAATTTCGTTTAGAATATATTTTTTAGTTAAGGTATTAGATTTAAGGAATTCTTGATAAGTATCTTGGAAAACAATATACCCTCCTTCATCTGCAGCTTTAGGACCTACTTCTATTACATAATCAGCATTCTTTATAACTTCTATATTATGTTCTACTATTACAATAGTTGCTCCCTTATTTAGCAATTGATAAATAACATTTAGAAATTTTTGGACATCTAAATAATGTAATCCCGTAGTAGGTTCATCTAAGAGATAAATAGATTTATTAACATTTCTTTTAGATAGTTCATAAGCTAATTTAATTCTTTGACTTTCTCCACCTGATAAAGACGGAGAAATCTGACCTAACTTGATATACCCTAATCCTATGTCATCTAAAAATTTTAATTTCTCTTCAACATTTTTAAACCCTTTAAACACATTAATAGCTTCTTTTACAGTTAATTCCAATACATCATAAATACTATATTTATTATCAAATTTAACACTTAATGTTTCTAAATTATATCTCTTACCATCGCAGGATTCACATTTTATATATAAATCAGGTAAAAAATTCATATCTAATTTAATAAAACCTTCTCCTTTACATTTATCACATCTACCCTCAGGTAAATTATAACTAAATCTACTGGCATTAAAGCCTAATCTCTTTGATTCAGGTAAATTAGCAAATATAGATCTTATCTCATCAAATACTTTGGTATAAGTAGCAACTGTAGATCTGGGAGTTTTACCTATAGGTTTTTGATCTACATAACTTACTTTACTAATTTTTTGCTTATCAAATTCTATATCTCCGTAAATTTTTTCATCAAATACACTAATAACCTCTTGATTTAATTCAGAAGCTAATTTATAATATAAAGCATCTAAAATAGAAGTTTTACCACTACCTGATACTCCCGTTATAACTGTTAATCTATTTAATGGAATCTTTATAGATATATTTTTTAAATTGTTTAACTTAACATTTTTTAAATATATATATTCTTCTTGATTGAATTTTTTAATATAGTCTTTTTCAATGTTTTTAACTTTTTCTTTATCAAATAAATATTTTAATATAGGGCTATTTAAAAATTTTTCATATAAATTTAAAATCTCTTTTTTAAGTGATTCTGGTAAATCTAATATTTTTAATATTTCTTCTAAATTTCCATTGTTGTTATACAAAGAATTTAGAAAGTCAAAATTAAAAGTATTAAATAGTTCAAAATATTTATTAAGGAAATCGGAAAATAAAAGATACCCACCATTTTGCCCACCTTCATATCCTAACTCTATTAAAAAATCAGCGTTCTTAATTACTTGTTTATCGTGTTCTACAATTATAATTGTATTATTTAATTCTTTTAGTTTTAAGATGCTTTTAATAACTTTATCTACATTATAAGGGTGTAATCCAATAGTTGGCTCATCTAAGACGTATATAATACCGGATAGTTGAGCCCCTAATTGTGAAGCTATTTTAATTCTTTGTGCCTCTCCTGAAGATAAATTAGAAGCAGTCCTATATAAATCTAAATACCCTAAATCTAATTCAATTATAAAATTTAGTCTTTTTACAACCTCATTTAATAAATTTTGTACAATTTCTCTTTGTTTTTGAGTTAATTCTAAAGAATTCAGGATATTTTTTATTTGACTAATTGGCTTAGAGGCTAAATCTCCAATACTATAATACTTTTCATCATTTGTTTTTAACTTAACACTTAAGGCTATTTTATTTAATCTATAACCATTACATTCTTTACATTTAACTTCAAAAACTAAATTGGATAAATCAAAATCATAATTATAATACAATTCATTAACGAATTCTCTAATCCCTTCAAAATTAGAATCCCCATAAATAAGTTTCTCTATTTTTTCTTTATCAATATTTTTTAGAGGTTTATTAATATCAATGTCGTTAGCATAGCAAAAGTTCCTAATTTTTTCCCACCAATAATTTAATTTATACCAAGAATATTGGTTTTTAGGAAAAATTTTAATAGCTCCTTCTTTTATTGATAAATTATAATCTATTATTTTATTTAGATTAAAATCAATAATATTTCCTAAGCCTTTACATTTTTCGCAAGCTCCTAAAGGGGTATTAAAAGAAAATAATCTCCAACTTATTTCAGGATAACTAAAACCACAATTATAACAACTAAAGCTCCCTGAATATAATAAATATTTATCATCTACAAAAATCTTAACCAATTTCTGCTTTTCTTTATCTATAGATAGTTTCAAAGTAGTATCCATCGCTAAAGATATCGAATTTAATAATCTACCTTTATTATTTTCATTTACTATAAGATTATCTACTATGACATCTATATTATGTTTTTCAAATTTATTTAATTCAATTTCATCGTCTATATCAAATTTAATATCATTAACAATAACCTTAGTAAAACCCATTTTTTTAATTTTGTTTAAGGTGATTTTATGGTCTCCTTTTTTATATCTAATTACAGGAGCTAAGATTGATATTTTTTTATCTTTGTAATTTAGAAGGATCTGTTCTAAAATTTCGCTTGGCTCTAATTTGGATATAACTATATTACAAAATGGGCAAAATGGAATCCCAATAGAAGCATATATTAACCTTAAATAATCATAGATTTCAGTTATAGTCCCGACAGTAGAACGGGGATTTAAATTTTTAATCCGTTGATCAATTGAGATAGTAGGTCTTAATCCTTCTATTTTATCTACATTAGGCTTTTCTAATTTTGTTAAAAATTGCTTTGCATAATTAGAAATAGCTTCTAAATATCTTCTTTGACCTTCAGAATATATAACTTCATAAGCTAAACTACTCTTACCACTACCAGAAACTCCACATATAACTGTTATTACATTATGCGGAATTTTTAAATTTAATCCTTTTAAATTGTTTTGCTTTACATTTGTTATATCTATAAAACTCTGAACTTCTGGATCTTTAAAAAATTTTTCTTTATAAAATGGAATATCATTTTTTAGAATAAAACTATTATCTCTACTCAAATTAGAATTTAGCCTTCCCCCGACAAAACTTTTATAACTTAATGAAATTTTTATTAAAAAATAATTCTTAAAAAATAATTTTTTAATTAATATAAGCTTAAATTAAACTAAGTGTAATAGGGGTAGAACCGTATGTTTCAAGTACTAATTTAGATGGAATATTATTTTCAGGGATCTCAAAAACTAAGGTCCCAAAATTCATACCTGATGGTAATAAAACCTGTAATATATAACTACTTAACCCTTCTATATATTCATATTTATAGCCTTTATCATCATATAATACAAATTTTCCTGTATAAAGCTGTACTTTATTAGATAAATTTTGTTGAGAAACTGTTAAAATTACAAATTTAAATCCTTCTTTTGGAGTATACAATCCTTTTATTAATTTTGATTCTTTTAGGTCACTAACAGTTACTTTAAATTCTTCATTACTAGCACTTCTTGGTATAAAAACAGTTGGAGGTATGGTAATTGGTTGTTTATTAATTTCTTTGGATTTATTATTATCATTTTTGTTATTATTATCATTATCAATAAAGGGGATTTCATATTTTTTGGTATTATCATTTTTATTTATTTTATCATTAGAATTAGTATTAGAGTTTTCAATTTTTAAATCAGCTTTGGAGGTGCTTTTTTTATAACTCGGTTTGTAAATAGTTATACTTCTATTTACTTGATTCCATTTAATTTCATAACCTAATGGAACTAAAACATCTCTTAAGGCAATTAATAATTTATTCTTATAAACTACAGCTTTAGTATATATTCTTAAATTAGAAGCAATAAGTGTTTTTTCATTAGGGTCCCAATAAACAGGTGTATCTAATATAGCAGACAAAACTTGCGTATCTACATAAGAAATATTATTTAAAATATATGCTTTATATGAGTTATTACCATAACTTAAATTTGCCTCTACATTAGAAAATACTTGAAATTTTAATAAATACAAATAAAATAGAAAAAATAGAAAACCTATAATTAAGTAATTAAATAAATACTTTACTAAATATTTTTTCTTAAAAAAAACATCCTTAAAGTTATACATAAGATAACTCGACCCCTCTTATATTTTTTTTAGCTATTCTTTATTAAAACTTTATTTATTATCTTTAGGTTAAAGTTTATTTTTTTATATTTTCTATTTAGTTTCTACTAAATCTACTTTTTTAGAAGATAATTTAATAGTAGCATGTGCAGCAGCTAATCTAGCAACAGGTACTCTATAAGGGGAACAACTTACATAATCTATACCAATAGAATAAGCAAATTCAATACTCTTAGGATCTCCACCATGTTCCCCACATATACCTGTTTCTATATTTTTAACTTTTTTAGCTTTTTCTAAACATATTTTCATTAATTGACCTACTCCTTCAGTATCTAAAGTTTGGAAAGGATTAAATTCTAAGATTCCATGTTCAAGATAATATGGAATAAACTTAGCTTCGGCATCATCACGAGAGTATCCAAAAGTCATTTGAGTTAAATCATTAGTACCAAATGAGAAGAATTCAGTATGCTCAGCGATTTTATCGGCTATTAATGCAGCTCTTGGTACCTCTATCATCGTACCAAACATATAATCTATATTAACCCCTTCTTCTTCTAAGACTTTTTTAGCAACTTTTTCTAAACGTTCTTTAACAAATTTTATTTCATTAACATGTCCAACAAGTGGTACCATTACTTCAGGAAAAACTTTAATTCCCTCTTTATAAGCTTTAGCAGCTGCTTTAAATATTGCAGTAACTTGCATCTCATTTATTTCTGGATAAACTATCCCTAATCTACAGCCTCTGAATCCTAACATTGGATTAGCTTCTTTTAAATTTTTAGCTTTAATTAACATCTTTTCATATTTCTCTACTAAATCTGTTTGACCTTTTTCTTTTGTCTCTTTTATTAATTCATTTAATATTTCTTCTTTAGGTAAAAACTCATGTAAAGGTGGATCTAATAATCTAATAACTACTGGATAACCTTTCATTTCTTTAAATATATTATAAAAATCTTCTATTTGCATTAATAATAATTTATTTAATGCTTCTTTACGTTCTTCATAATTACTAGCTATAATCATTTCTTGCATAACAGGTAGTCTATCTTCTGCCATAAACATATGCTCGGTCCTACATAATCCAATACCTTTAGCTCCATAATAATAAGCTTTAGCAGCGTCTTCAGGAGTATCAGCATTTGCTCTTACCCCTATTTTAGCCACTTCATCTGCTAATTCTAATAACTCAAAGAATTCTTTGGTAGGATTAGGATCAATTAAAGGTACTTGCCCTAAATAAACTTTTCCTGTAGTCCCATCTATAGTTATTACATCATATTCTTTAACCACAATATCATTAACTTTAAATAATCTATTTTCTAAATCTATTTTAATTTCTTCAGCTCCAACTACAGCAGGTTTTCCCATACCTCTTGCTACTACAGCAGCATGACTAGTATTACCTCCTCTGGAAGTTAAAACTCCCTTAGCTCTGACTAATCCATGAATATCATCGGGATTAGTTTCAGGTCTAACTAAGATAACTTTTTCCCCTTGTTCTCCTAAAGTAGCTGCTAATTTTGAATCAAATACTACTTTACCATAGGCTGCTCCTGGAGAAGCATTTAATCCTTTAGCAATTGGCTTTTCTTTATAATTTGGATCAACTTGAGGATGTAGTAATTTTTCAATTTCATCTGTAGAAACTCTCATTAAAGCTTCTTCTTTAGTTATTAAACCTTCTTTATAAAAAGAAACAGCTAATTTAACAGCAGCAGCTGGCGTCCTTTTACCATTCCTTGTTTGAAGCATATATAATTTCCCATCTTCTATAGTAAATTCCATATCTTGCATATCTTTATAATGTTTTTCTAATTTTTCTGCTATTTTTAATAATTCATCATAAATATCTCCCCATTTTCTCATCATATTTACAATAGGTTCAGGGGTTCTAATACCTGCTACTACATCTTCCCCTTGAGCATTAACTAAATATTCACCATATAATACTCTTTTACCATCAATAAATTCAATATCTCCTGTAGAAGGATTTCTACTAAAGGCTACACCTGTAGCAGATTTATCATTTAAATTACCAAAAACCATTGAAACTATATTAACAGCAGTTCCCCAATCTTGGGGGATATTATATAATCTTCTATATTCTTTTGCTCTTTCATTATTCCATGAATTGAATACAGTTCTTATTGATAATTCCAATTGTTTATAAACATCTTGGGGAAATTCCTTATTATGTTTGATATATTCTTGTTTATATAATTCTATTATATTTTTTAGATCTTGAATATCTAATTCTATATCAAGTTTTTTGTTATGTTTTTCTTTATAATGATGTAAGATATCTTCAAAAGTTTTAATACCCATAACAGTAGAGCCAAACATCTGTAATAATCTCCTATAAGAATCTAAAGCAAATCTTTCATTTGTGGCTTTAGCTAAAGATATTAAAGTTTGATCATTTAGTCCTACATTTAGTATAGTATCCATCATTCCAGGCATTGAAGCAGGTGCACCTGACCTAACAGATACAAGTAAAGGCATATTTTCAGTATCTCCAAATTTCCTATTCATTCTTCTTTCTAACTCTTTCATCGATTCTTTAACTAATGGCATTAATTTATTTATGGTTTCTTCTGGATTATTTAAATATAATTTACAGACTTCAGTAGTAATAGTAAATCCTGGTGGTACAGGTAATCCTAAATTAGTCATTTCAGCTAAGTTAGCACCTTTACCACCTAATAATAATTTCATATCAGCACGACCTTCCTCAAAGAAATAAATCCATTTACTCATATTCATTTTACCTCCTTAAATTGTAAATAATAATTTTAGAAACTTCTGACATTAGTTTGCAAATTGGTTATATAATTATTGAAATCATTTAATAGTTTTTCTAACTCTTCTATATTGATTTCTATTGTTTCAATTAATTCCTTTTTTTCATTATCATCAACTAAATCCCCAAATAAAGCTAAATTATTTTTAATATCAGTTAAAATACCTAGAATATTTTCTATTTTTTCTAATAAAACTATTACTTCTCCTTCTTTTGGTAAATTTTCTAAATTCCTATATACGCTTTCGAAATTAATAACAGTATTATTAATTAGATTAATAAATGCATATAAAAACTTAGAATAATCTGAATTGCTTAGATAATTTTCTTTAAATTGATTAAATACCATTTTTATAGTAGATTGAGTTTCTATTTTAGGTTTTATTAACTTGGAATTACATTTAACACAGTATTCATTATAATATTCATTTTCAAATCCGCATTTAAAACATACTATTTTCTTTGCTTCAAATATTTTTTCTATATCCTTATAATCATTAATTATATTTAATAAAATAGGTTTTATTTTACTATCAAAATATAGCCATATATCTACTAATAAGTCTTTATTTTCATGATCAAGAAAATAATTATTTATATTAATTAAAAATTCATTAAACAAATCAATATTATCTAAAACTAACTTATCATAAGGAGTAAGCAAACTATCTTCATTTTTTTGTAAATCATTAACTATATCATTTAAATAAGAATAAAAATTATATAGAGATACTATAGGTAAATCTTCTGAATAAACTTTATAGATTATATCGTATAAATTTTCAAATATACCGCTCCCTTTTAATTCTTTAGAATTATATGTAATATGAATTTCTCTTTCCAATTTATCCATATAACTTAAAATATCATAGAATAAATTAGCCCACAAATTAGGTATTTCTACCTTATTGGGATAGTTATTCACTATTTGTAAATATAAACTACTAATAAAATCTTTTATTTCACTTAATTTTTGATTTATATTTTTATATAACTCGTTTTTGATAGATTCTTTATTAAAGATTCTGTTTATATAAATTTCATACCATTTAAAAGTATTATCAAAAGAATTTTTGGTTCTATATTCATATAAATTTTTTAAAGTATTAAGAGATATATTATTTTCATAAAGCCAATAAGAATAAAGTATAAATTCAAACCAAATACTAGCAAAAGGAATTCTTGTTAAAGAAATATCTTTTGAAATAATATAATATTCATAATCACTTATTTTAGTATCTACTTCTTTAATATGTTCATCTATTTCTTTTATTTGTTTTGTATAATTATTAGCCTTACTTAAAATTGTTTTATCTTCTAAAGAATCTGTTATTTCTTTCATAAAAGAAATTATTTTTAAAGTATTTTCTTTTAAATCTTGTCCTAATAAATCTCCTCTTATTTTTAAAAATACTTCGTAATATTCTTTTAAGTTATTTAATATTAATGTTATATAATTACTATGATTTAGATCTAGTTTATCTAAAAAAGAATTTAAAACAATCAGCTCCCACGATTTTAATTCATTAGCAGCTAGGGAATGAAGAATATTATTTAAATAATTCACTAGAAACGATAAATTATTTAATAAATCATTTAATGATGCTAAAATATCTGATTTTTTAGAATTAGAGATAACTAAAGATAATTCTTTATGTTTAATTATATTTTCAAATATCTTTAAAATTTCTTCATTATTTATTTCCTTAAAAAAAACTATTTTAAATAAATCAGTATTTTTTTCAAAAATTTTTATAAATGAATTATAATTATATTCAAATTTTTCTAATAAATTGGAATAATTAGGATTATCTGAATTTATAAAAAAAATTAAATCATTTAAGTATATAGTTGATTTATTTAAATAATATAAAATTTGTTCTAGATCGGGTTTTAACATTAGAAAATACACCCCCCCTTTTTAAAAAATAAAAAAATAGAATAAAAAATCATAAATATTTAAAATACTAGTATTTTATGCTAAGAGATCTCTTATTTTTTTGAAAGCTTCAGGATAATTTTCTATAATATAATTCCTTAATTTTCTTCTTTTAGCATATAGTTTTAGGAGAGTTCTATAGGATTGTTTGTCCTTGGGATTTTTTTTATGATAATCTTCTAAAAGATTTATTCTGGCATTTAATAATAAAAATTGAACTTCAGGAGAACCTGTATCCTTTTCATGTCTTTGAATTAATGAGATTATTTTTTCTTTTTCTTCTTTTTTTAAGCCCATAATTTCTCTCTCCTTATTTTTTAGTTTTTGAGTTTATTTTTTTAAAATAGGGGGTACTTTAATATACATTCCTTCATTTTTAGTATTAACTTCTAAGTAATTTTTAACATCAATTTCAGTTTTAGCACTACTCATTAAAAATTTAGGATTTCCTAAGTGCTCATTATAATATATTTCTACATCTTTTGTATCAATTTCTTGAAGTTTAGAAAAGAAATCAATGATTTTAACAATATCTTTATATATAATTTCTTTTTCAGAAGGCTCTAAATATATATGAGCTAATTCACATAAGTAATCTATATCAATATTTATAGTACTTTTCATAATTTTAGGTAACCAAAGAGGAGTGCCGGAGGCCGGACTCGAACCGGCACGGAGCTTTAACTCCGGGGGATTTTAAGTCCCCTGCGTCTACCTATTCCGCCACTCCGGCTTTTATCATTATGTCCTTCTTATAATTCTATTCTATATCCTTTTCAATTATCCTCTTTTTTATAGATATTTTTACAGATATTTCTAGTAAATTTTTATATTTTTATTCCATTAATTTATAATTTAAATTTTGACAATAAATTTCTAAAAATATTATCATCTTTAAAAATTAATTTAAAAACATTATCCCAATTTATATTTTTAGATAAAATATAAGAATAAGCATTTTCTCCCATCTTTTTAGCTAACTCTTTATTAGAATATAACCTATCAAAAGTTTCGGCTAAAAGTTTTAAATCATTTTCTAAAATAAATCCATTATATTCATTTTCCACAAACTCAGTAGGCCCTCCTGAATCTTTTAATGTTATTAACAATTTCTTAGAATAAAAAGCTTCTAAGGTTATATATCCATAATCCTCATCATAAGGAACAAAAACCACTGCTAAAGCATTCGCATATAATTTTAATTTCTCTTCTTCTGGTATATACTTATCTATTATTTTTACTTTAGAAGATATTTCACTATCTTTTAAAAGAGGTTGAATATGCTTCTTAAAATACTTACCTTCTATATTACCAGAAATAATTAACTTAACATTAGTTTTAGTGTATTTCATAGCTTGAATAGCTAAGTGTTGTCTTTTAGAGCCAGTTATTCTACTTGGAAAATAAATATAATCCCCATAATCCTCATTATAATATTGTTCATTATTAAATAAAGGAGGATATATTATTTTTACATCTATATTATTAAATTTTTTTAATCTATTAGCTACAGTTTTAGAAATAGCAAAAACTTTCTTTGCTTCTTTTAACGCTTTATTATCTATTTCTAATACTTTTTTTCTTAATTCAATACTTTTTTCATCATTTATATTTAATGGATTAAATTTTGTATCCCACAGGTCATAAAGGTATCTTAAATGATGCATAAACCAAATAACTTTATTATCATGTTCAACTACATAACTAAATGGCCTTGAACATATTAAAATATCTCCATAATTAAATTTCATTTTTTTTAATCCTTCTATTTGATTTAAAACTAAATTAGGATCATCACTAAAAGGAATTGAAATGGTATCAACTAAAACTTCAGGATAATATTCTTTTATCTTTAAGGATAACCAATTAATAAAATTTACATTTCCACCATAAATAAAAGGAACATGTGTTGATAATATCAATATTTTTTTATACATATTTAATTTGTTTTTAAGTTTAATTTTTCGTAAAGAGATTTTAAATCTTTGTCTAAATTATTAAGTTTTGTTATATTTTTATTTATATTTAAATCAATATCGACTAAAAAGACCCCTTCCTGTTTATTGTCTAATTTTAGTAAATATTCGGCTTTAGGGGAACATATAACAGATTGTCCAATAAAACTTAAACTTTCTCCTTGATTTTCTTCTTTTCCTATTCTATTAGCGGTTATAGTATATAATTTATTTTCTAAAGCTCTAATAGGCATAGCTAAAGGACAATAAGGTAATACTAAATTAGAAGGATGGGCTATAATATTTGCCCCTTTTAACATTAAATTCCTTGAGATTTCTGGAAAATACCAATCAAAACAAATCATAACCCCTAACTTTACTAAATATTCCTTGTTTTTATCATCTTTAAAAACTATATCAAATACTTCTAATTTATTTCCAGCTTCAAAAATTAGTTTTTCTTTATAAAACAAGTTAATTTTTCTATATTTTCCTATATACCCATAAGGACCAACAATTATTGCAGAATTATAAAAATTATTTCCTTCTACTTCAATTAATCCACTTACTAATACTAAATTGTTCTTTTTAGCAATTTCTATCAAAAGATTACTAAATTCTCCAGTAGGTATTTCTTCTGCTAACTCTTTTATTTCAGACTTATCTAAAAATAAATACCCTGTATTAGCGAGTTCAGGCAAAACTATTAGTGCATTTCTTACATCTTTAAGGTAATCTTTTATAATTTTATAGTTAAGTTCTTTATTTTTAAATTTTGGATAAAATTGTAAAACTCCTACTTTCATAATACTTTCTTATTTTATTTATACTTAATAATAATTAATTACTAAAATAAAATGTAGCAAAATGCTATTATCCTTATTATAAGCTTCTTTTATTTCTTGCTTTTCTATTTGGATCTTTATATTTAAAATATTAGCTATTTCTTTAACAATAAGTAACCCTAATTTACCTTTAGATAAGTATAAATCATTATTAGCTTTAATTATTTCGCTTATAATATTATAATTTTGTAAATTTGTTAAATTCCCTATTTTAATTAAAAGTTCATTTTCATTAAAACTTAAATCTAAAAGTACTTTTTTATTAAGAGAATATTTATAGGCATTATCAAGTAAATTAGAAAGTAATTGTTTAAATAATTCTAAATCAATTAGTATATTCTTATTTTTTAATTCTTGGTTATTTTCTATATTTTCAAAAATAGCTTCGTTATTAAAATCTATATTTTCTGAATATTCTAAGAAATTTACAAAGTCATTAACGAAATTAACAAAATCAATTAATTTTATTACTTCCATTTTAGCTATTTTTTTTCCTAATTTTATTCTACTATAATCTAAATACCTATGAATCATATAGTTTATTCTCTCTAATTCTATAAGTATAGAATTAATTTTATTTTTTATATCATTTTCAAGATTTTTAGTAAGCAGAAATTGTAAGTTAGCTTTAATGGAAGCAATGGGGGTTCTTAAGTCATGGGATACCATAGCTAAAGCTTTATCCTTTAATTCACTTAAATTATAAAAATCAGTTATATCAATAAAAATCCCTATCCTATTTAAATTATTTTCAAATACTACCATCTTAAAATATGATTTATCATACTTAATTATTTTATCATTATTTAATTCTATATCAGTTAAATTTTTTAAGAAAAACTCCTTTAAATCTTGATTTAAAGGTTTATTTAAATAAATAATTTTATCATAACTATCCAGTATAATAACAAAGAATGGAACATTATTAAAAATTTCTTCTAAAATCTTTTTATTTTGCTCAATTTCATTAATATATTTAACTAAATACTCTTTCATTAACTTTATTTTAATAAATATATCTTTTAGTTCATCATTATATTTATAATCTATATTGTAATCAAATTTTCCTAAGGAAACATTAAAAACAAATTCCTTTATAATATTAATTCTTTTCTCAATTAGATTAAATATTAGAATAGATAATAAATAAGAAAAAGGGAAGCTAAATAAAATAATAAAGATAGCTATATAAATTAAATTTTTTCTTATTTCTTTAATAAAATTAAGATTCATTTCAATAGCAAGCATATAATTGTTAAAAGGTAAAAAATAGGTTAATATATAATCTTGAAAAACTAATTTTTCTTGGTTAAATTTAATTGATTTTAAAAAATTATAATCTACATTAAAAAAAACAGGATAATAGATTATAGTTCTATAATCTTTGTCATAAACAATAAAATATATATATTCAGGTAAATTAGAAAATAAATAAATTAAATAATTTTTATCTATATTTTCTAAATTTTGACCTGTGTTGTTTTTTAAAACATCTAATATATTGTTAGCTATATATTTTATTTCTTTTTTTTTACTTTCAACAAAATAGAACTCCCAGAATTTCACTACAAAAAAATTATTCAAAATTAAAAAAATGATTACTAACAGAGCTATATAAAATGATACTATTTTTTTCATTTAGCCTTTTTATATAAAAATCTTTTTTATCTTACTAAATAAAGTAATTTAAATACCATATACTCCTTAGCATTAAGATTTTTATAATTAATAAAGTCATCTTTTAATTTAGAAATTAGTTTTAATTGTGTACTTTGGGGAACAAATTTTTTATTTGATTTTAGATCTCTAATTTCAAGATATAAATAAGAAATAAAAGCTAAGGGATAAAAACAACTATAAATTAAAATTTCACTATTCCAAGAACTTGTTATAAAATATGAAGATAAACTTTTAGGTAAATAATCTCTATAAGGATCAGTAAAAAGATCTAATAAGCTATTAGGTAGAATATTTTTATCTAAATAATATCTATAGCAAGCTAACATAATATACCTTTTATTTGATATAAATACAGCTACTTTAGCATCTTCTTGTAATTTTGAATAATAATAATAAGCTATTAAAATTAAAATTAATACAATTATGAAGCTTATCATTACTTCTAAAACACTATATCCCTTTTTTTTCATTAATTTTAATTTTATTAAAATATTTAGTATATTTCAAAATAAAAATATCCCATATTTTCAAACTCTTTTTGGGTTATTTCTTTATCTTCAAGGATTTCAATTTTAGAGACCTTAGCTAAAGAAGGACCTACTTTTATATCTTCAATTAAATAATTTATATTATCGTTATCTCCAATTAGTAGTGCTTCAACGGTAGAATCTGGTAGATTTTTAGCATATCCAAAAACTTTAAAATTATCTGCTTTCTTTTTTATAAAATATCTCATACCTACACCCTGAACTTTACCATATATCTTTAGTTTTACATATCTCATATTTTTCTCACCTTTTTATTATCTATATTTTTATATCATATCTTTAAAAATAAAAATATCTTATTAACAATAAATAATACAATAAAAGCAATAAATAAAGGTAAGAAAGTAGCAATTAAAGTCCACTTAATAGAATTAGTTTCTTTATAAATAGTTAATATAGTAGTGGAACATGGATTATGTAGGATAGAAAATAAAATAACTAAAATAGCGGTTTTAGAATTCCAACCATTAGCTATAAAAATATCATAAATGCTCTTAAGGTTATCTAATTCAGTAAAAGTTAAACTAGAAGTGTATAACATAATTAGAGAAGGAATCACTAATTCATTAGCTGGTAATGAGATAATGTAAGTTAGGATAATAACTCCATCTAAGCCAAATATTTTTCCAAAAGGATCAAAAAACTTAATAAGGTAAGGAGTAATATGAAAGTAATTGAGTAACCATACAATTGCGCCAACAGGAGCAGCCATATATACTGCCCTTAATAAAACAAATATTGTTCTATCTATTATTGATAATTTCAAGATATTTAATATATTAGGTTTCCTAAATGGAGGTAATTCAAGGATGTAAAAGCTTAAAACATCTCTTAAAATAGTCTTAGATAATCCAAAGGATAATATCATTGTAAATATAAATCCGATTATAACTGCAAAAACTAAGGTAATAGCAGTAATTAAAGATCCTAATAAAGCATTTGATTTATGAAATATAGGAGCGATAAATAAAGTGGATAGTAAAATAAGTAATGGCCATCTACCATTACACGGCATTAAATTATTCGTTATAATAGCTATTAGTCTCTCTTTAGGAGATTTTATTATTCTTGTAGATATAACACCAGCAGCATTACATCCAAACCCCATAGCCATAGTTAATGCTTGATTCCCTGTAGATCCTACTGCCTTAAATAAAGCATCTAAATTATAGGCGATTCTTGGAAGTAATCCTAAATCTTCTAGTAAGGTAAAAAGTGGGAAAAATATTGCCATAGGCGGTAACATCACACTAACAACCGAACTTACTCCTTTATAAACTCCATCTATTAAAAAACTTATAAAAACCTCATTAAACTTAAGAAATTTTAGTATGCTTCTTAAAATATTTTCTATATACAAAAAAATGGAAGCTAATATATCACTAATATAATTAGCTCCTATTATTGTTATCCATAAAACTAAAGTTAATAATAAAACGATAGTTATAAGCCCACCTAATTTTGAAGTTAAAAACTTATCTAATATTTCTTCTATTTTATTCCATTTACTTTCTCTATATTGGATAACATCTTTTACAATTTCATTTATATTACTATATATATTCTCTATTATTTGATCATTAAGGGAGTTATTATATTCTATTCTTTTTGAATCTATTTTTTTTAAAAACTCATCCATTTAGAGATGCTCCTTTAATTATAGTTAATCTCTATTATAATTTTAGGTTTTATTAATTTAAACCCTTTATAAAAAACTAAAAAGAGTATTTCTAATTAATTTGAATTCTAATTAATTTGAAAAGGTAAATAAAATAAATTATAGAATTTTTAAATAAAATTGAAATTGAAGAATAGGTAGGTGATAAAATGGCACTAAAATTAATAGCAATATTAATGCCATTACTTCCATTATTTGCATTCTTTATAGTAGCTTTATTAGTTTTTCTATTTGAAAAAGCTAAATATTCTACGGATGAATTAAAAGAGTTCTCTTTTTATACTGAAAAACCTAAAAATAAGCTTCCTAAGCAAATTTATTCAAGTATTACAATTTTTGCTATTCTTATCTCTTTTGTATTTACTGTTATTTTAGCTTTTAATTTGTTAAATAAAGAGTTTCAGGTATTTAACTTATTTAGCTGGGTTATTCTTGAAAATTATAAAATAAATATTGGTTTTCTTTATGATAATCTGAGTTTATGGGTAAGTTTAATGGTAACATTTGTAGTATTGATGATACAAACATATTCTACTGGATATATGGAAAATGATAGGGACTATCCAAGGTTTTTTGCTTATTTAAGTTTATTTACTTCAGGAATGCTTATAACCGTTTTAGCTTCTTCGTTAATTACTTTTATAATAGGATGGGAAATTATGGGATTATGTTCCTATTTATTGATAGGTTATTGGTATCATAAGGATAGTGCTTCTTTTGCTGCTAAAAAAGCTTTCATTATCACAAGATTAGGAGACTTAGGTTTCTTATTAGCTTTATTTATATTAATTTCAAATGGAATTAGTTTAGATATAATCCAGTTGAATAATATGGAAGTAGTAAAAACATTATCTATATTAGTACCAATAGGATTAATGATAGCGGCTTTTGGTAAGAGTGCACAAATACCATTACATGTATGGTTACCTGATGCTATGGAAGGCCCTACTCCTGTTTCTGCTTTGATACATGCTGCGACTATGGTAGCAGCTGGAGTATATTTAATAGCTAGACTATATCCAATGTTTTATAACCTAGATATATTGGGTATTAAGATGGTTTATATAGTAGGATTTATAGGAGCAATTACTGCATTTTTAGCAGCTACTATGGGAATTGTTAATAGAGATATAAAGAGAGTATTGGCTTATTCAACTATGAGTCAATTAGGGTATATGTTTGCTGCTTTAAGTGCTGGGGTATATGGTGTCATAGCTGCTATATTCCATTTGATTACTCACGGATTCTTTAAAGCTCTTTTATTCTTATCTGCTGGAAGTGTTATAGCAGCTATTGAAAAAGCTCATCATAAAATTACTCACGAACATCATAATAACAATCATAATGAACATAGTAATGAACAAAATAATAAACATCATCATATAGATCCTAATGATATATGGATTATGGGAAATCTTAAAGAATCTATGAAAATAACGTTTATAACATTTACTATTGGATTTTTAGCTTTAGCTGGATTATTTCCATTAAGTGGTTTTTTCTCTAAGGATGAGATTTTAAATGTATTAATTTCTAATAATTATATTTTCTTTTTTGTTTTTACATTTATAACGGTATTATTAACAGCGTTTTATATGTCAAGAATATGGGTAGTGGCTTTTTTAAAGAAAATAACTAAAAATGAGCATGAACAAGTAAATACCATAGAATATGAATTAGTTCAAGAAATTCACAAAAACATTAAAGAATCACCTTTGAATATGACTATTCCTTTAGTAATATTGGCTGTATTTTCAGTAATAGTAGGAATAATTAATTTACCATTTGATTTTATTGTTAATAAGCACTTATTTGCTGAGTCTATAAAAGAAGTCTTTAAAGATTTTAATTTTATAGAAAAAGAAATACATTTTAATTTAGGTTTAGTTGTATCTTCTACATTATTACTTTTTATAGGCTTGATTTTAGCTTATGTTATATATTATCCTGAAAGGAAGAGGATTATACCTAATTTATTTACTGGAATATATAGGATTTTGGTAAATAGATATTATTTTGATGATTTTTATCACTTAGTTAGTAGATATGTAATAAGGAGTTTTAGTAATTTATTAAACTATATTGATAATTTAATAGTAGATGGTGCAGTAAATAAAATAGCAAATTATTTTTATAAAGGTTCTGTTATATCTAATAGTCTTTTTAATGGCTTGTTCTATAATTATTACCTTTGGATAACAATAGGATTAAGTTTAAGTATATTGGTTGTTTTATTTACTAAATAAAATTTAAAAATAATAATTTTTAGCTAATTTTTAGCTAAAAACTTAATGACTAAAAAAATTTTAGTATCAGATTATTATTAAAGATTATTTTTTAGAAGGTTTGACCAATACCTACTGCTAATTTAGTTTTTTCATTGGATATAGCATAATCTACTCTTATTAATCCAAATTGAGGAACAACAAATCTAAGCCCTACTCCATAATTTAGCCCTAATTTACTTAAGTCAATTGATTCATTAGGTTGAAATGCTTTTCCTATATCAATGAAAGTGGCTCCATAAAGGTTTTCTATTTTTTTTGAAACTGGGAATCTGTATTCTAAGTTAAGTAATATTGCTTTAGATCCTATAAATCTATTGAAATCGTAACCTCTTAAAGTATCAGATCCACCTAAGGTGTATTGATAAACAAAGGGGATTTTATCAGTAGCCAATCCCATAAAGAATCTTGTTGCAAAAACTTTCTCATTCTTTAAATTAAAGTATTTCCTAAATTCAATACTTATTTTGGAAAAACTATCTAAATTCCCACTGTTTTTTAAAAAAGCTGATGTATCAACTGAATAGAAGATCCCTCTGGTAGGATAAAATTCGTCATCTCTTGTATCTTTTGAAATATTTAATCCCGTAAATGAGTAAGATCCTTTAGAAGGATTTATAACGTAAGGGTAATTTTCATCTGGAGTGGGAGAAACCTTAAAAGTTGAAGTACCGAGGGAAAAAGAGTAAATCATATCTTTGCTTATTAATCTTTTTCCAAATGAAAAGGATATTGAACTTCTAAAATCTTTATATAATCCAATAGTTAAGGGATTATTAGATACTATAGCTCTTTGTTTAAACAGTTCGGTAAAATAAGTGGAAAATGAATAAAAGTAATCATTTTTTAGAGAAAATGGATCTGAAAATGAGAAGGATAAGCTATTAATTAAATTTCCTCTTTCCCAATTTAAATATACTTGTTGCCCTTTACCTTTATAATTTAATTGAGATAAAGCAATATTACCAGCAATACCTCCTCTGTTACTGCCAGGTAATCCCCCGAAACCAGCTCCTACTACTAATTGTCCAGTTTGTTGTTCTTCTACTTTTACTATCATTATAACATTGCCAGCTTTAGAACCCCCTTTAAAATCTATATCAGCGTTTTTAAATAATCCTCCTAATTGTAATTTCCTTAAACCTTTTCTTAGCTTATATATATTTATTACTTTTCCTTTTTCTAAGTTAAAATGTTTTTCTATAACATAGTTTTTGGTTTTAGTATTTCCTTGGACTTCAATGTCTTCTAAAACAGCTTCATAAATTTCTAAAACTATTGTATCTTCTTGTATATCAGATCTGATATCGGCTAATAAGTATCCATTATCTTGGTAAAAATCATATATATTTTTTAAGGATTTTTCTAATTCATCTTTAGTAAGTGGCTCATTTAGTTTTATTGTAATTAATTTTAATAAGTCTTTTTCTTTAAATAGTGTATTTCCTTTTATTTCTATTTTTTTAGGATATATAGCTTCTTTTATAAAGAATATTATTTTCCCATCTGAAGTAATTTCTAAATCTTGAACATGATTAATAACCCCTATGTATCCCTTTTTATTGTATTCTTCGTTTATAATTTCTATATCTTGTTTTATTATATTGTAATTAAGTATTTTACCAGGTCTTGTATTAATTAATTCTATTAAATCTAAACTGCTTAGTATTCTATTACCTTTAAATTCTATTTTATTAACTAATGGGTTCTCTGTTATTAATAGGATAATATTTACTTTATTATTAGGAACTTCTTCAAATTCTGTGTTAATATCGCTAAAATATCCCAGCTCATAAAGTGATCTAATGTTATCTCTTAAATCTTCTATATTAAATATATCTCCTTCTTTTATTTTTAAATTTTCTTTTATTATATCAGAAGAAATAAATTTATTACCTTTAATAATAATTTCATTAACGTAGATTTTTTTAGTAGTGTATAATTCTTTATCAACTTTCTCATTTAAATTATATATTTTATCTTGTGTATATAATTGAGATATTAAGGTTTTATATTTTAAAGGTAATTTTTTGGGTTTTTGTGCAAAAGAGTCTAAATTAGAAAGTAATACTAAAGCAAGAGCTAAAAATAAAACGATAATAAGTTTATTTCTAAAATTGTAAAAAAAAATCATTTTATAGTTCCTCCCTTTATCCATAAAAATTAGCCTATTTCACATTAACAGTTTTTTCTATTATGAATGATTTTTTATTTTTTTAGCTAATTATTATATTGGAGTAAATATACATCTTAGCTTACCCATAGGGAAATTGAAAGTTTTGTAAGAATAAATTAGTGTAATTTAGTTTTTTTATGTTTTTATCAATATCTGATATATTTAAATTATCAAGAATTAGAGGCTTAGAAAAAGGTGTACCATGTAGATCTATATTTATTATCTTCCCATCAAAATGATAAAACGGTTCATTAGTTTTTGAGATTTTAGTATGTCCAACAATATAATGCTTTATTTTATTATTGGTAAATATATCTTTTATTTGTTCAAATTCTGTAGGTTTAGTATATTTTCCATTAAAAGCATCTATACCCCATATTTTTCTTGACCATAAAAACTGATTGATTAAATATTCATCAACATAATCTAAGTTTTCTATATTGTTAAAATCGTTTAAAACTTTAGTTAATATTTCATTATCATCTGGGAAGGTATGAGAAAAAAAGATTAATTCGTTTTCTAATTCTACTTTTAAATACAAAATTAAATCTTTAAAAAAATTTAGTTTTGTGATGTTATCAATAAAAATTGAAATATTATCAAAAGAAGAAATGGTGTTTTTACCACCTTGGAAATACCAGTTTAAGAAATTAAAATATTTTTCAGAGAAAAAAGGATCTTGAGATTCATAGATTGGTTTATATGGGTTTTCTGAAATCGTATTTATTAAATTATTTAATTCTTTTTCTTTATTTTGAACATCTTTATTTTTAAGGTAATAATTAAATATGAAATCTAAGGCTTTAAACATCATGTCTTCGTGATTTCCTACTAAAAAATAGAATCTATTTTTATACTCTGGGTGATTATAAATTATATTAATGGATTTAAGAATTTTAGCAGTACCTTTGATTAGTTGATTTTTACTTAAATTTAGTGGATTTTCTAATTCTTCTTCTCTCCAATCTACATAATCCCCTATAAATACTATGATTTTATCTTCTAAATTTTCAAAATCTATTTTTAGGGATTGGTAATCTTCGGGATTACTTTCTATTATTTTTAAGGTATCAGTTTCTTCTAATATTCTTTTAAATTTATAGAAATCCCCATGTAGATCTCCAATAGCAATAATTTTCATAAAAAAACTCCCTTTAATTTTTGTTTTTTATTAATTTATATAGGGATTTATTAAATTGGCTATATTTAAAAGAAACTTCTCTTTAAAATAATTACCAATTAATTGTACTCCTATATAAAAATCATTATATTTAATGGGAATATTTAAAGAAGGTAATCCACTTAAATTTACACCAACAGTATATATATCACTTAAATACATTTTTATTGGATCATTTATTTTTTCACCTATTTTAAAAGGTAAAGTAGGAGAGGTAGGCATTATAATTAGATCTACTTGATTAAATATTTTTTCAAAATCTTTTTTTATTAGGGTTCTAACTTGTTGAGCTTTTTTATAATAAGCATCATAATATCCGCTTGATAAGCAAAAAGTTCCTATCATTATTCTTCTTTTTACTTCTAAACCAAATCCTTGACCTCGAGTTATTTTCATTAAAGTTCTTGTATCTTCTATTGGTTTATTATTGAATTCTTCTATTCTTAGACCGTATCTGATTCCATCATATCTAGCTAAATTTGAGCTTGCTTCACTTGAAGCTATTATATAATAACAAGGTATTGAATAACTTAAATAAGGGAATTCTATTTCTGTTATTTCACATTCTTTGGCTAATGAATTTATTAGTTTATTTATAGCATCTTTTATAATTTTATCTACTCCTTGATCATTTATTATTTTAAATGGGATACCTATTTTTAAGCCTTTTAGAGATTGTAATTCAAAATTGGGTTCAAATTTTTCATTAACAAAGTCTATATTTATATCTTTATAGCTGGTAGAATCTTTAGGATCATAGCCTGCTATAACTTGCATGATTAATGCTAAATCTTGAGGATCTTTAGCCATAGGACCTATTTGGTCTAAAGAAGAAGCATAAGCAACTAACCCAAATCTTGAAACCATACCATAAGTAGGTTTTAAACCGTATATGCCAGTAAAAGCAGCAGGTAATCTAATAGATCCCCCTGTATCTGAACCTAAAGCTAAGGGTACCATATCAGCACTAACTGCAACAGCACTTCCTCCACTAGAACCCCCACTAACCCATTCTAAATTTAAGGGATTCTTAACTACTCCGTAATAAGAATTCTCATTAGAAGATCCCATAGCAAACTCATCTAAATTAGTTTTGCCTACTATTATAGCTCCATTATACATTAATTTTTCTACTACTGTTGCATTATAAGGTGAGATATAATTACTTAATATTTTAGAAGCACAAGTTGTAGGATATCCTTTTAGGTTTATGTTATCTTTAATAGCAATAGGTAAGCCTACAACAGGTGTTAAATTCCCCTTATTTATCATTTCTTGTGCTCTTTCTACTTGTTTATTTATAAAATCTTCATCAAATACTGTTATAAATGCATTTAATATTGGGTTTTTATTTTTTATACTTTCTAAATATTTATCAGTAATCTCTTTAACACTAATCTTTTTAGTTATTAAATTTTTAAGAATTTCTTTTGCTTTCATAATTTTCACCTTTAGCCTTCTTTTTTATCTATATTCAATATCCTTTATATTTAACCTCTTTATAAATAAAAAAAATTTAAAATAAAAAGGAATAAATAAAAAAAATAAAGAATTTTTTCATAATGAATGAGATTAAACTATATTAATTTTAACCCAAACCTGCAAGAAGTTTCCACTTTATAGAAGGTGGAGTAGTTTACTAAATTCTTATGAAAATAGTTATTCAAAGAGTAAGAAAATCATATGTAAAAGTTAATGATCAAATAGTTTCGGAAATAGGTAAGGGATTAAATATATTAGTAGGTTTTAGTAATGATGATAAGGGAGGTAATGTATTTAATAAATTAAATAAAGCAGTAGAGAAAATAATAAATTTAAGGATATTTGAAGATAGTAATGGAAAAATGAATTTATCTGTTATGGATGTAGATGGAGAGATTTTAGTAGTTTCTCAATTTACGTTATATGGTGATGTTTTAAAAGGTAGAAGACCATCATTTGATAGATCTCTTAATAAAGAAGAAGCAAAAAAGTTATATGATGAGTTTGTTAAATTATTAAAGGAAAATTATCCAAAGGTAAAAGAAGGGATATTTAGTGCTAAGATGGAAGTGGGAATAATAAATGACGGCCCCGTCACTTTTATTCTTGAACTATAATTTATAAATAAATTAATTTAAACTTACATATATTTTTTTAATATTTTATTATTAGTTTGAAATACATAAATAGTATGGATTCTCAGGTATTTTTATTATTAAAACATATACTATATAACAGGGGATTTGATGAAATTGAAGCAAATCAATATCTTAATGATCATTTTGAACCAAACATTTTTATACCATCAATTAACGATAAAACTTTCCTAAATTTTTTGAAAATAATAGAGAAATCTAATAAAATACTATTAATTGGTGATTATGATGCAGATGGGGTTATTTCAACTTCTATTTTAAACATAGCTCTAAAAGCATTATCAAAAGATGTAGATTTTTATTTACCAAATAGATATACTGATGGCTATGGCTTAAATATTAATACTCTAAAATCTATTAATACTAAATATAAACTGAAAAACTATGATTTAATTATTACAATAGATAATGGAATATCATCTACTAAAGAAATAGAATATTTAATTAATAACGGTTTAAGAGTTGTAGTAATAGATCATCATATTTTACCTGAAACTTTACCTAAAGCTAATTTGATTATTCATCCATTTATAACTGATTTAAAATACAAGTATTTATGTGCTTCAGGTATAGCTTATAAGATAGCTTCCTTTTTATTAAACTATACTAAAGATAATATTAAGTATGAACTAGAAAGAGATATTTTATATTTAGCAGGTATTGGTACTTTAGCTGATGTTGTACCACTTTTAGATGAAAATAGAAGGATAGCTAAGAAAATGTTAAATCTAACTAAAAAAAATAATTATATGCCATTTGTTTTAAAAAAATTATGGGAAAAAATAGGGTATAAATCTTTTCCGTTATCTTCTTTTGATTTCTCTTTTATATTAATCCCCAGAATAAATGCCCCTGGTAGAATAAGTTCTGCTAATATTATATTTGATTTTATTTTATCTAATTATTTTAATATTGATGAAAACTTAATAATCCAAAAAATACAGGAAATAGAAAATATAAATAAGTATAGACAAAAACTTCAGGAAAAACTCTACCAAAAAGTTATTTCAAATATCAATAAAAATAATTATCATAAAAATGAATTTATAATTCCTGACTATATTGAGGATGATATAAGTTATTTAGGGGTTATGGGAATAGTGGCTGGTAAGATTGCTAATGAATATAATAAGCCGTGTTTAATTTTTATTAAAGTTAATGATACTTTAAAAGGTTCTGTTAGAAACCCTATAGATGAGTTAAATATAACTGATGTATTTTTAAGTATTAATAGAGCTAAGCAGGATATAATAAAGAAGTATGGGGGGCACTCTAAAGCTGCAGGTATTGAAATAAATATAAGTAAATTTCAAGAATTTAGAAATTTAGCTAATTTAAAATTAGCTGAACTTTATCAAAAATCTAATATTTATCCGAATATTAAAAGGGATTCTAAAATAGCAATTAATTTACCCTTTTATTTTTTTGATTCATTCTTAAATAATTTGGAAACTATAAATGAGATAATGGAACCCTATGGAGAAAAAAATGATAAACCATCTCTAAAAATTCCACTTACTAATTTCTTAATCCACTATTTAAATACCTCTAATTTTAGTAATGATAAAAAAAATTTAACTATAAAAACATTTAAAAACAACGAAGTTTGTATTAATATTGATAATCCTTTTATATTTTATAAAAAATTAAAAAGTTTGGAAAATGATAGTAATAAGTCCAATTCATTTTTAGTTTTAAAATTTAAATCTATAAAAAATAACAAGTATAATTTTGATTTTGTTGATGTTATTCAAAGTTCTTATAAAACAAAACCTATTATTTTAGAAATAACTAATTTTTTTAATAATTTTATTTTTTCAAATGAAATATTTTTTATTAATGTTAATTTTAAAACTATTCAGAATTTTATTAATTTTATCAATTCATTTAACAATTTTTATATTATTATAGATAAATACTATTTTGAACAAGCTTATGGATATCTAAAACAATTAGAAAATAAATATTATTTGGTAGATGATATAAATGAATTTAAAAAAGTGTTATTTTTCATTTTAAATGACAATATTACCTTAAATGAATTAGCTACTTTATATATAAACGACAAAGTTTATAAGGGACTTTTGTTAATATTAATAACAGATAAAGCAAAAGAATTTTATGAGTCCCTAAAAAATAATAGGGAAAACCTAAATATTAATTTCAATTTAATCTTTTTAAATGCTAAATTATTTTATCCATAGATTTTTTACCTTAAACTTTAAAAAGTTTTCATTTTAAGCTGGGGATGAAATTCTAAAGACTCTGAAAATTCTAAATACTTGTAAAGGATTCAGTTTAAAAATATCTATTATAAAATATTTCAAATTTGATTTTAAATTTAAGATAATTTAATAGTAGGAATTTGTAAAATATACTTTAAGATATAAATAGATATAGATTAAGCTTGATATAGATTAAGTTAGTATTTAGTGGGGGTAGATAAAATGTATTCATTTTATATTAAACCTAATAAGTATCTTCCAAGTGTTAGTCCTATTAGAGGATATTATCATACGTACTATAGAGGGTATAAAAACGAAGGTAATCCGGATTATCTTAACATTCTAAAAAATACTTATAATAGTTATCCTGAGACTGTGCTGGATTTAGCTACAAAGAAGTTGGAAGCTGTTTTGCTAGAAGATCTTCCACAAATACCAAAATTAATAGGAATTGATCTGTTAGTTGTATGTGTTATTCCAAGAGCCAAGGCTGAAAATATTTATTCCCTGACTCAGCTTCTATTTCGGAGTACTGTCCAAAAAGTGATCCAAAATTTCCCTAATTATTTTATTGACGGAACGAAGTATATAATAAGGCATACAAATACGAGAACTACTCATTTACCTAGAAAAATTACTAATTACAATAACGATGGGCCTGATCCTTACCCTGGTATTACTAAAGATACATGCTATATTTCAAGTAAAGTCTTTAATAAGGATATTTTATTGATTGATGATATATATACACCTGGAGTTAATATAGCTGAGGATGCAATTAACGCTTTACTACAGAAGGATGCAAAATCTATTACATTTTACTGTGTTGGATACACTATTTAAAGTTTAAGGAAGTTCAAGGAGGCAAGACTGTGAAGTTTACAGAAAATGCTATAAATATAATAGCTGTTAGCACTTATAAAGGAATTGGCAAGGCTTGGATAACGAAAAATTTTAGATCTCCTATGTCAGAATTAGAGATTGTGGAATTATTAAATAGTTCGTCTAAACTTGATTTCAAAATTACAGTAAAGGAATTTGTTAATCAAAAGGAATTAATAAAAGAGAAACTTATAAAATTGGAGAGATTTATTGATGGAGTTGTTGCGTTGGGAGATGATGATTTTCCACTTCCTAAGGGAATTGTAAAGGATAGTGAGAAACCAGTTTGTATTTTTTATCGTGGTGACCTATCCCTTTTAAATGGGAATAGTAAAAATGTAGCAGTTATTGGATTACTAAATCCGGATGAAGAGATTGAAAAAATTGAAAGAGAATTTGTTGATGAATTAGTGAAAAATGGTGTGGTAATAGTAAGCGGTTTAGCTTTGGGGTGTGACACTATTGCTCACAAACAAGCACTTGAGTCTAATGGTAAAACAGTAGCAATTTTACCAAGCCCACTAAGCGATATTTTACCTAAGAAGAACTATAAATTAGCTCAAGAGATTGTGGCAAGAGGTGGTTTACTTATTTCTGAATACTTAACTATTCATAAATCAAATATGGAATTGCGAGGGCGGTATCAGGAAAGGGATAGACTACAGGCTCTTTACAGCGATTTAATTGTTTTAGTAGCAAGTTATTCCAAAGACGATATTGGGGATAGCGGCTCAAGATTAGCTATGAGGTATGCAAAAGAATATTCTATACCAAGAGCTGTAATTTATAACGAAAGAAGATTTTATAATAATCCAAAATATAATCTAAATAGACAGATAATAGCTGAGGACCCAAATGTGTATATAGTAGATTGTGAAAATATATCCTCTTCTGTAAGCAAAATACTAAAAATAAAGCCAACTATAAAGTATCAGGTAAGCCAAAGAAAAATAGTATAGGGGTTTTATTTACCATTTAAAAAATATTTTTCCTAAAAATTAAGTTTGTTTGTATTTTCTTTAAACTTAATTGATAATTTTTAAAATCTATTAACGAATTATCTACATAAAAATTAGTGAAGGTATTGTAGTTTGTATTAGCTAAGGTAATATCAGTAAAATTAATATTTACAAAATTAGAACTAATATAATAGTTAGAAATGTTATCTATATAATCTACTTTTAATAATATGTTATCCATAGATCTTTTTATTATTGAGAGATCAATAATTTTATTGGGAAATCTTAAGACAAAGTATTTTATAATTTTTAGATCTTTATTTACAAATGTTATTAAAATGCTATTAGAATTATATCTTTTAGAATCAAAATTAAGTTTAGTATCAATAAAATCTCTATAATTATTTTTATCAATTAAGCTTAAAACTATAAAGCCATTAAAATAACTATCTTGATATTGGGATAAATAAAATGGATAATCTAAGCTACTTGTACCAAAAATAATAGCTTTATTAATATCTTTCCCATCAAACACTGCTAAAAATAAATCAGTATTTAAAAAATAATTAATCAAACCTATTAGTATAAAATTTTTATCGTTTAATTCTTCATTATAGAATGGATTAACATTTAATAAAAAATAATTCCAAAATGACTGAAAATAAAAAGTATCTGTTATTTTTAAATCATCTTCATTTTTAAAATAATTAATTAGTAAAGAAAAAGCATTAGAAAAGTTATTGGTATTAGAAAATAAGATATAGCTATTATCTTTTTTATCAATAAATACTCCTTCTGAATAATTGAGGGTATTTGCTAATAGTATTTGTTTATTGTTTGTAAATAAATTTTTAGCTAAGAATAATTTATTTTCTATTGAGCCCGTATAAAAAGAATCGTAAGTATAAGTTATATTTATCTTTTGGTATATATTATTTGTACATATGTTATTTGTATTATAAGCTAATAATGGTTTTAAAGAAAGCAAGATAATTACGATATTAAGCAATAAAATATTATTTTTTTTTGATTCTTTTTTCATTTTTTACTTGTAAGTTTTTATATATAAATATTACTAACTATACCAATGGTTTTGGGTAATGGGAAATTATAGAAATCTACAATTATAGGAGAAATTTTTCTTAAGAATGAATAAATTTTAGTAGATATTTTATTAGTGATAATATTTTCTTGACCATAGAAAACAATAGTTGGCTCTATATTTAGCTTTTTAAATATTTCTACTAAATCTACTATTTCTAAATAACCTGCCTGAATTTTTATCAAGCTTAAACTATTTGTTCTATCTTCATTTATTGAAGTATAGGTATATTTTAAACCATAGGGGTAATTAGTAATTTCTACTGATAAAAATAAAGTTTTTTCATATAAGATCTTAAAATCAAAGATAGTTTTAAGGATGTAAGGCGATATCATGTTTATATCTTTTAACATAAAGATAGCTATTCCTTTTATTTTATTTTCATTTAAATATAGAGTTTCATATTTTTTTATAAAATCTTGGAATTTTTCATAAGTTAGTGCTTTACTGAGTTTTTTGTTTCCATTAGTATATATAGTAATCAATGAAAATAGGATGATAGATACTAATAAAGGAAAATATGCCCCTTCTGTTATTTTATGAAAATTTGAGATTAAGATTATTAAATTAGTTGGTAATAAAAATAAAACTAAGATAAAGATAAATAGAAAATTTTTATAGTAAATAAAAAATATAATTGCCATTATACAGGATATGGTAATAGTAAGATTAACAGATAACCCATAAGCATTAGCTAAATGCTCAGAAGATTTAAAAAATATTATTGTAAATATAACTAAAAGTAAAAATAAATAATTTATAAAGGGTATATATATTTGATGTTGTATATAAGAAGAAGTGTGAATATATTTTAAGCGAGGAAGAATATTAAGATTAGATGTTTGATAAAACAAAGAGAACATAGCACTTATCATAGCTTGAGAGGCAATTACGGTAGCTAATAATGTTAGTATAACTGTTGGTAAATATAAATATGGAAAACTATCTTTTACCATTAAAAATAAAAGGGAATTATATTCTGTAATTTTGTTGTAATTTTGAATGAAGAAAGCAGCTTGCCCAAAATAATTTGTAACTAAGCATATAAAAACTAAATTCCAGGAAAAAACAATAGATTTTTTATTTAGATGTCCTATATCAGCATACATTGCTTCTACTCCAGTTACTGATAAAAATGCTAATGATATTATCAATAAAAAATCCTTAGGATCTCCTTTTAGCAGCTCTATGATATATATTGGATTTAACGCTTTTAATATATAAGGAAACTTAAAAATATATATAACTCCTATTAAAAATAAAAATATAAACCAGATACTCATTATAGGGGTAAATAAAAAAGAAATTTTATCTGTTCCTTTATTTTGAATACTAAATAAAGTTATTGTTATAACAATAGCTAATAAAATTACTAAATTAGTATTATTAAATAAAGGATTAATTAGTTTAATACCTTCAGTAGCAGATAATATACTTATAGCTGGAGTTATTATTCCTTCACTAACTACTGCTGTAAAACCGAATAATCCTAAAAATGAAACTATATTCTTTAAAAGAGTGTTATTCTTTACCAATGATAAAACATATTCTCTTAGAATTAATTGTCCCCCTTCTCCTTTTTTACTGAGATTCATTAAGATTAGAACATATTGTAAATAAACTATTAATATTAATAACCAAAAAACTAAACTTAAAGCACCTATTATAAGATTAGGATCTCTTTGTTTTAGGATTATAGCTACTGTGCTTAAAGTGTATATAGGACTTGTACCTATGTCACCAAAAACTATTCCTATTGGCTTCAGTTTTTCAATAAAATCTTCCTTCATATTTATTTAAGATTTCTTTTAATGGATTTTTATTTTAATTCCTATTTAATTTTTAAACATTGAGATATTTTTAAGTTATTATAAGGATTTTTTATTTTTTTGTTTTTTTATTTTTGCTCTTTTAGTAATTTTTTTTTATTTTTTATTTTTGTTTTAAAGGTTATTTTGGGCGATTTTTTTTATGGGTTAATTTGTTTTTTGAAGTTTTAGAGATTGTTTTAGGAGAATTTTGGTTTTATTTTTTTTTATTTTTTTTGATTTTAATTTTTTAATTATTGTTTTACTTTTAGATTTTAGTTTTTTGTTTATTGGGATTTATTTTTTATCAATATTTGATTTTTTTGTTTATTTTCCTTTGTAATTATTTTTTTGTTTTGGAATTGTTTTAAGAGAGAAATTTTTTATTTGTTATATAATTTTTATTTGCTTTTTTTTGTTTTTTTTGAATTTAAAATATTTATTTTTTAGAGTTTTATTTTTTAGGTTTTTGAAGTACTTTTTAGATGATAGTTTTTTAGTTTGCTTTTTTAGTTTGTATTTTTATTTTATTTTTAAATAAAGTCGTAGAAATTTTTATTTAAGGTTGAGAATATAAAGCCTGCGAATCCATCTTGAAAATTTATTTTTTCTTCTTTTTTGCTATAATTGATTATAAAATAATGAATTTTAAAGAATAATAAATTAATTATTTTTATTAATAATTCACTGTTTGGATAATTATTTAGTAATGTATTAAGAATAAGTAGATTTCCAGAATTACCATGACAAAAACCAATATTGAACCTAATTAAATTTTTAAATATTGTATTTATTGAAATATTTATCAATTTTTGTATTTGTCCTTCATTTATAGTTAATTCTATATTAAGTGTTTTTTTTAAATTTAGTAATAAGGGAAAAATAAGAGATATTCCAGCTAAGCCATTACACCAATAACAACCTATTCTTCTTTTTTTATTATAAATATCATAAAAAAAATATTCTTTATTTTTTGGATCATATTTGATATTATTAATTAAGGATGAAATAATTGAATTTATTTTTAGCAAGCTGGAATTAGTTAGAAGTTGATTTTGTGGATAATGTATATTAAAATAGAGTAGATATTTTAGAATAAAATATATTATTCCTGCACTTCCGTGAGCAAATCCAAGAAAAAAGTTATTTTTTAGCCCTTTTATTCCCCAAAATTCTTCTATATTTTCTATTTTATTTACAATATTTTCAAATATATAATGAACTTTTTGCTCAAGGTTATAAATTATATTATTTTCAGAATTTTTTTTTAAGTAGTCAATTAAGTTAATTAGGAATAAACCATAACCTGCTAGCCCATGTGTTATATCAGTCATATTGTTAAATTTTTCTTCTTTCAGATTTGCTAATTGATACAATATAAAATTAGTATTTTCTTTTATAATTTTTAAATTGATATAATTAGCTAAATTCTTATTCATATAAAGTAGAGCAAATAATGCACTTAATCTTCCAAAAAATAAACTATTTATTCTGTTTATAATTTTTGGATCTTCGTAATATTTTAATAAATTGTTTCTTGATTTTATTATAAATTCTTCTATTAACGGTAATTTTTCTTTTATTTTTTGATTAGTAATAGTTGAATCTATTTGAGTTTTTAGGAATTTGAATAGCTCTATAAAGCTTAAGTTTAATCCACTTAAACCAGTCATTATTGATATAGGGTCCATATTTACTAACGTATTATAGTAAAATTCAAAAAAGTATTTTTTATTGTAATCTATTTTTTTATATATTCTATCAATTAAATCAAGATAAATATTTAATTTTAGATAATTTAAGTCATGTTCTATATTATCTGTTTCTAGTATTTCCAATATTTTATTTATATTTTTATCATTTTTAAATATAGTTTTGGCTTTATTTTTATACTTTAGTATTGGTTCATCTTTATCCTTCAGTTTGTTATATATGTTTAGATACTTTAGAAATTTAGATTTTGAAATTAAATATTCTCTAATAATGAAATTATCCTTATATTTATATTCTAAACTAAAATTATCTATAAAATTGGAAAAATTAAAGAATAGAATTTTTGAGTAAGAATAGTAATCTATTAATTTATATTTGTATTTAATAGGAATATTGGGGAATATATTGCTAAAACCTGGGGTATGTAAATTAAAAAACATTTGCCTTGGGTTTTTCTCATTTATGCTATTTTCAAAATCAATAAAACAGATTTTATTATTCTTTATAAATATATTGTCGTTTTTTAGATCGCAAAGATATACATTGTTTTTATGTATCTCATATATTGCTCTTAGTAATTTTAAAGAATAATCTTGATTTTTAGTATGATAAAATTCAGAAGTATTGTAAGTTAATTTTTTGTTTAAGTATTTTCTTGATATATAATTAGATCTTTCGTCTTCAAATAATTCTATAATTGGTTCTATTAGAAAGTATTTTTTAGTTTCAATTGAGTTTAAATAATTGCTTATTTGTAATTCATTATTTAATAATTCTATGACCTTTGTGGTTTTATCATAATATACTTCTTTTCTATACTCTTTTATTATGAATTTTTGGTTGTTCTTTTTTGCTAAATATATTCCTCCTTTGTTAGTTAAATGAATTACTTTTATTATTGTATAATCTTTTATTTTTTTAGTTTTATCTTTATTGATTTCTTGATTTATATTAATTAGATATTTCCCTGAGTAAGTTTCTTTTAGTTCATTAAATAAATATATAACAGGATCTATTATTTTTTCAGGTTTGTATTTATTATATTCTATAGGATCTATAATAAATTTGGAATTTAATTGAATAGCTCTTTTGATTTCTCCATATTTATTAACTATAAAGAAATCATGAAAGCTACCAAATCTATAATGTACAGGAGTTGTATTTAGCTGAATATCTGTATATATTTTCGGAGCTTTGTAGTTATTTAGGATATCAAATAATTCCAAAAGTATTTTTAAAAATTCTTTTACATTGGATGGGTATATTGTTATATGTTTATTAGCTATTTTGTAATTAGCTTCTATAGATAAAACTTCTTTGTAAAGCTTGTCATATATCTTATATTCTATTTTTTGATTTTTTAGTTTTATATAGTTTAAAAATATATTTTCTATGTCTTTGTAGTTATTAAGGTTAGCTGAAAGGTGTATTTTCCACATCTAATTTAAATTTACGGTAAATTTTGATTAATTATTCTTAAGTTTCTTCTTTTTCTGTTTTTGTGCATGAAACAATACTACAACAACATGCAGACATATTATTTAGTTCGTCAGATGCGAATTTAGGAAATATATTTTTAAATTGGGTTTGAAGGTCATTAAGAAGCTGATTTAGCATATTAGAAGTGAAGGATTTAGAGAATTTAGAAACAAATTCTTCATCGTTAAATAGTTCTTTAATTGCTTCTTTTAATTCATCTTTACTCATTTTTTATACCTCCTTTATTTTATAGAAGTATTTTAACAAAAATTTTGTTTACTTGGGACTTTATATACACTTAATAAATTCTTATTTTTTCTTTATAATCCTTTTTTAATAATTAATAATTAAAAAATATTTTTTCTATGAGAATAAAATAATCTGATAATGAGCCAGATATTTACATTATTTAAATTCTTTGTAAAAACATTTTCTACTTTGTAAATTATATATATTTTAATTCAGAAATTTCCATTCTTATGGGAATGTCAAAAAAAAAAGCTTAGGTGAAATGGGAAGCTCTACATTCTATAAAAGTAGTTAAAAAAAGTAGTTAAAGTTTTTAAGAAAAAGATATATCTGAACTTAGTTTTATAATTTTTTGGGGGTATTTTTGGTAGGTAAGCCCGGTTTTGTCTTTACGGTAGCAATTTGTCTTAAGTGCTAATTACTTAGCACTTTTTGCTATTTATCATATTGCTTAGGGTGGGGTTTACCATCCCTTATATCACTATAAGGGATCGTGAGCTTTTACCTCACGGTTTCACCTGTACCTTTAAGAATTTATCTTAAAGGTAGTCTGGTTTCTGTGGCACTTTCCATTAACCCATTTAAAGGTTATCTGGGATTTCCCCAGCACCCTTTTATACTAAGCCGGGACTTTCCTCAGGTATTAACTTAGTTAATACCTGTAGCTACCACCTACCTAAATACCCCCTTTTTTATATTAAAATATTAATTATTTTATTTTTAACAAAAATAACTTTTTTTATTGTTTTATTTTCTAATAAATTTTTGAGTTTAGGATCGTTTTTTATAATATTTAAAACTTCTTCTTGTTCAGAATCGATTTTAACTTGAATTTGACCCCTTAATTTTCCATTTATTTGAACCGGAATATTTATAAAATCCAAGGTTAAATATTTTTCTCTAACTTTTGGAAATTCAGTTTTAAATATACTTGTATTATAACCTATATTATTGAATAATTCTTCAGCTAAATGAGGCCCAAATGGAGCTAACATTTTTATAACTATATTAGCTAATATCACTAATTCTAAATCCTTCAAACTTTCAAAATTTTTAATATTATCTTCTAAATAATTTAATAGCTCCATCATTAAAGCTATAGAAGTATTGAAATGGAATCTCTTAGTTTCAAATTCTTCTGTTATTTTATTTAATGTAATATAAACTTTGTTCCATAATGATTTATCACTAATTAAATTATCTAATTCATTATCATTTATTTTATTTTCTAAGTTTTCATTATCTTTATGAATTTCAGAGTTTTTAGATTTTAAGTACTTAATTAAGTTAGTAAAGAATTTAAAGAATCTGTTAAGGAATCTAAAAACCCCTTCTATTCCTTTATCAGACCATTCAATATCTTTTTCAGGTGGGGCAGCAAATAATTCAAAAATTCTAGCAGCATCTGCACCATATTTCTCTAAAGTCTCTTCAATGGATACAATATTACCTAACGATTTAGACATAGCTTTTCCATCTTTACAAACCATCCCCTGATTTAACAGATTTTTGAATGGTTCTTTTACTGGAGATAATCCTATATCATATAAGAAATGACTAACAAACCTAGAATACAATAAATGTAAAACTGCGTGTTCTATTCCTCCAATATACTGATCTACAGCTAACCAGTAATCAGCTAATTCTTTACTAAATGGTTCTTTGTCATTATGAGGATCTACGTATCTAAAGTAATACCAACTGGAACACATAAAGGTATCCATTGTATCGGTTTCTCTTTTAGCCGGTCCTTTACATTTATAACAAGTGGTATTAACAAATTCAGGAACTTTAGCTAAAGGAGATTCTCCTAAACCTGTTATTTCTACATTTTCAGGAAGTAATACAGGGATTTCAGCAGGTAATATCCCGCATTTATCACAATAAATAATAGGTATAGGAGCACCCCAATATCTTTGCCTACTTATTAACCAATCCCTTAATTTATAGCTAACTGTTTCATATCCTAAGTTTTTTGATTTTAAATAATTTACAATAAATGTTTTAAATTGATTAGAATCCATATTATTACAGTTAATACCATCAATTAGAGGTAAATTAATCATATATCCTTCTCCTTCATAAGCTCCCTCTAATTGTTCTATATTTTCTTTGGGCATAATAACTGGGACAATAGGTAGATTATATATTTTAGCGAATTCATAATCTCGGGAGTCATGGGCAGGAACACCCATAACTGCTCCTTCTCCATAATCCCCTAAAACATAATTAGTAATAAATACAGGGACTTTATTTAAATTAACGGGGTTTTCTGCATAAAAACCTGTAAATATACCCTCTTTAGTTTTAACTCTATCTGCTGTAGTTAAGCTTAATATTTTTTCTACAAAATCCTTAATTTCAAGATTATTAGTTTTCTTTATTATTGTATTAACTAAGGGGTGTTCAGGAGCAATAGCTAAAAATGTTACACCTAATAAAGTATCAGGCCTAGTAGTGAAAATAGAAATAGTGTCTATTAGTTCATTTTGATAGAAAATTTTAAAAAATATTTTAGCACCTTTACTTTTACCTATCCAATTTTTTTGCATTATTTTAACTTTTTCTGGCCAACCTTCTAATTCATCTAAGGATTCTAATAACTTATCTGCATATTCTGTTATTTTTAGATACCACTGTTCTAATTCTTTTTTAGTAACTATGTTATGACATCTCCAACACTTACCGTCTATAACTTGCTCATTAGCTAATACTGTACTACAATGATTACACCAATTTACTAAACCTTTTTTTCTATAAGCCAATGAATTCTCAAAAAATTTGAGAAATAAATATTGTGTAAATTTATAGTATTCAGGTATAGAAGTATTTATTTCTCTATCCCAATCATAGGAGATCCCCAATTTTTTTAGTTGTTGTTTCATATTGTTAATATTATTTTCTGTCCAGGTTTTGGGGTGTATATTGTGTTTTATAGCAGCATTTTCAGCAGGTAATCCAAAGGCATCCCAGCCTATTGGATGTAATACATTGTATCCTTTCATAAAATAATACCTAGCTATTACATCTCCAATAGTGTAATTTCTAGCATGTCCCATGTGTAACTGACCACTTGGATAAGGAAACATCTCTAATACATAATACTTTTTTTTATTTTTATCATTATAGGCTTTATAAATTTTATTTTCTTCCCAATATTTTTGCCACTTAGCTTCTATTTCTGTATAATTATAAACTTCTTGATTAGTTATCATAAATTATTCCTCCTGCTTTAAAAAAATTATGATTTCTTTCTTTCTTTCTTTCTATTTTATATTTTCTAACTATATTTTTTTATAGTAATTACAATATTCCTTTAGAAAGCAGATATTACATTTAGGTTTGTTTTTACATATAACTTGACCCAAAGCTACTAAATAATGATTTAATTTATCTTTTATTTCATTGTTTTTTATTGTATTTATTATTTTAAAAGTTTCTAATTCATTTTTAGTCTTTACTATTCCTAATCTATTTAGAATCCTATGAACATGAACGTCTACTCCAACAATTGGAATATTATATACATTATTTAAGATAATAGCACCCACTTTTTTGCCTACTCCTGGTAACTTTGTTATTTCATCTATATTATTTGGAATCTCTGAATTATAATTTTCTATGATTTTTTTAGAAAAATTTAATAAATATTTTGCTTTAGTTTTATAAAATCCTAATGGTTTTAGTATTTTTAAGAGTTTATGGTATTCTATGTTAATAATATCTTGGGGAGTTTGAATGTATTTAGATAATTCTTGTAGTACTTTAATAAGTATTTTATCAGTAGTACGTGAAGATAAAATAGTAGCAAAAACAGTTATCCATTTATTGCTTTTTTTTATTTTTATTAATTCGTTTATAGGAGCTTCTTTTAAGGAATTGTTTATTTCTTTTTTTAAGACATTAAAAACTATTTCTAATTTATTTAGATCAATTTCAGTTAAATTTTGTACTTTTATATTTTTGAGATTCATAAATTTTTAATGAAGAAAGAATATATGAAGTACAATATAAGTAATAATAGCGGTTAAGGTAGAGACTATAGCTACAGGGGTTCCATATTTTAGGAATGTAATAAAATCTAATTTATACCCTTTTCTAGTAGATATGTCAGCAGCTACGATATTGGCAGATGCTCCTATTAACGTTAAGTTTCCACCCATACATGCACCAATAGATAAAGCCCACCATAATGGATCTAAATTACTATTTATACTTACTACTTCTTTTAAAACTTTAGCAAATGCAATAGTATATGGGATATTATCTACAATTCCGCTAATAAACATAGATGAAAATGAAATTATTACCATACCTTTATATAAATTATCTCCTATTAAATTTATGAGAGTCTTAGAGATTATACTAAAAACATGATGTTCTTCCATAGCTCCTACTATTATAAATAAACCTATGAAAAAGAAAATAGTAGCCCACTCTATCCTCTCAAATATTTCAATAGGAGATAGCTTAGTAAACAACATTAACAAAGACGAGGTAAATAAAGCAATGATTCCAGTTTCCCAATGGAATTTATGACCTATTATAAATAAGATAATTGTTAAAATGAAGAATCCTAAAGATATTTTCATTAACTTATAATCCATAACTAAATCTTTTTCTAATTCTTCTATTTGTTCTACATCTTTTTGTTCTATTTTGATATTATCTAATTTAATAATGTATTTAAGCATTAGGATATTAACGATTAATCCTGCGATGAATCCAGTAAAAGCGGGAATACTAACATGTATTAGGAAATCTACAAATGATTTTTTAGCAATAGAACCTATGATAATATTAGGTGGATCACCTATTAAAGTTGCTGTACCTCCAGTGTTACTTGCTAAAACTATACTTATAACAATGGGAACTGGATTAACTTTGATATTTTCACATAACCTTATAATAATAGGGGTTAAGAATAAAACAGTGGTAACATTATCTAACAAAGCAGAAGCTAAAGCTGTAAAAGTTGTAAAAAATATTATAATTTTATATATATTATTCCCTGTTATATCTAAGATTTTGGAAGCTAATAAATGAAATAATCCACTTTTCCCCATTATTATTACTATATTCATCATACCAAATAACAAGAAAATAGTATTATAATCAATATACCCCCAAGCTTTATCAGCTTCTAATAAACCTAATAAAATTACAACTGAAGCAAAGATTAAAACAGTTACTGTCCTATGAAAGTATTTCTCAAATAATATAAGAATATAAACTATTAAGAAAATTAAACTACTTAATAATGCTTTATTTGAAAGAATATGTTCCATAGTTTTCCTCCTTTATTTTCTTATCTGCTCATAATTTTGGAAGGTAATATAAAAATAGGTAGATATAAACCTAATAGTAAAATGAAAACGAAACCACCTAAAATTAGTATCATAGCAGGTTCTATTAGTTTCATTACTCTTTCTAAAATTATTTCTAATTCTCTGCTATAGAATTTATCTATATATTCTAACATTTGGTAAATATTACCGCTTTTTTCTCCAGTAATTAACATTTGTTCAACCATTGGTTCTAATAGTTTTGTATTTATTAAGATTTCACTAAGTCTTTTACCTTTTTCTATTTGTTCTATAGCTTCTTTGATTTTGGATACAAATATTCCACTATTTGTTGCTTTAGAAGATAGTTCTAAAGAAGGGATTATAAGCATCCCTGAATTTAGGGTTATATAAAGTGATTTAAAGAATATTGAGTTATAATAAAATAATAAAGCTTTACCTAAGACAGGGATTTTTATAATAATTTTTTCTAAGTATTTTTTTAAGTCCATATTAAACGAAATAAAATAAGCTAAAAATAAACTAAAGAAAATAAGTATATAAAACCAAATTCCATTTTTAAATAGAAATATTTTTTCATTAAAAAATTTAGATATTTTTAGTAAGGTAACTGTAATGAAGGGTAAATCTTTATATATTCTTTCAGGGCCTATAATTTGAGCAAAAATTTGTTCAAATTTTGGAATAACGAAAAACATAGCAATAGCTAAAACAGCTAAAGCTACTAATATTACTAATGCTGGATATATCATAACGTTTATTAGCTTGTTTCTCATACTAATAGCATATTCATAATAATCTGATAAATATTTAAATATTTTATCCAAATTTCCTGAAGCTTCCCCTACTTTGATTAAATTAATAAACAAGCTTCCAAAGTTTTTTTCATACTTTAAAAAAGCCCTATAAAAGCTAACCCCTGCATTTATATCAGTTAATATATTTTCAAAGATATTTTTTACCTTTTTATTTTTAAATGTTTTTATAAATATATTAAACATAACATTAACGGGCAATCCTGCTTCAAACATTTGACTAAATTGCCTACTGATAAAGCTAAGTAAATTTACGTTTATTTTATAAGCAAATAAATTTTCCCAAAAATTGGAATTAAATTTTAAACTAAGATTTAAATTAAAAGTAGAAACTGGTTTTATTTCTATTACTGTATTTATTGATGGATTAGTTTTTACATAATTATATATTTCTTCTTCATCTTTACCTTCAATTGATAGTTCTTTTATATTTGAATTTTCATCATAATATTTTACTAAATATTTTTTCATATTATAGATATTCTATTGCTTAAGTTTTTTAACCTTTTTGATAAAAAGGTAGGATTATTTTTATGTAGAATAAAAAAGGGGGTATTAAAAATTAGCATTTAGAAATATTTATAAATAAGGGGAAATTAAATGAAGATAAAATTTTCTACTCCTAAAGAATCTAAGAAGATGCAAGCTAAAAGTATTAAGCTCGATACAGGTAGAGGAACTTTAATTATATATCCTAATCATACTGATGCTATTATTAAATTAGCTAAAAATAGTAAAGTTTATATAGATGGTAAAGAATTTCAAATAAATATGGGAATTGTTAAGATAGAAAAAAATGAAATATTAATAGTTGCAGATGTATAGAAAATTTAAATTATAATTACTTATATGGTATAGATGTACAGTATAGATGATAATGAAGTTATAGAAATAGTAGGAAAAGAGAAGCTTGAGGGTGAGTTAATTCCTCAGGGTTCTAAAAATGGAGCTTTACCTTTAATAGCAGCTTCTATTGTTTTTGATTATCCAGTTAAACTCTATAATATCCCTAACATTGAAGATGTTAATATTTTATTAAGTATTTTAAAATATATAAACTGTAAAATAAAATTTGAAAATAATGAATTAAGTATAGATTCTACAAATTTAGATAAATATGAAATTCCTTGGGAATTAGCTTCTAAGATGAGAGCTTCTTTTGATTTATTAGGTCCTATTGTTTTTAAGTTTTCTAAAGCAAGGATTCCTTTCCCGGGTGGATGTCTTATTGGTAATAGAAAAGTAGATATCCATCTATATGCTGCTAAGCAATTAGGTTTTGAAGTAGAAATAAATAAAGGTGATGTTTTTATTAGCAATTTTAACAAATCAAAAATAAATAAGGTTATAAACTTTTGGATTCCTTCTGTGGGAGCTACGAAGAATGTTGTGTTTTTAGCTGCTTTTGCTGCTAATATAATTAATGATGAAATTCTTGTTAATAATATCGCTGTTGAGCCTGAGGTAATTAAATTATTTGATTTTCTTATAAGTAATGGTTTTAATTTAGAATATTCAATCGATAAAAAATATCTTAAAATTAAGCCATTTAAGCTTAAAAATTATAATTACTATGAGGATTTTAATATCTTAGATAGAATAGAGGCAGGAACCTATATTCTAGCAGCTTTAGCTACTAAAGGTAGGATATTTGTTAAAGAAAATAGTTATTTTAAAGATTATTTTAAACTTTATTTAACTTTAAATTCTTTGTTAAATGTCTTAAAACAAATTGGCTTTAGAGTAGAAATCTATAATGATGGGATATACTGTGGATATCAAGAGAATAATTTGAAATTAGATGGGGATTTAAAATCAATTGATATTGAAACGGGATATTATCCTGAATTTCCTACTGATTTACAACCTCAAATAGTAGCATTAGCTTTATCTATAAACGGAATTAGTACTATTAAAGAAAAGGTTTTTGATGATAGGTTTATATATGTAAATGAACTAAGAAGATTAGGAGCTGATATAGATGTAATAGATAATAAGATTGCAATAGTAAAAGGGGGAAGGGAATTAAGTGGAGCTAAAGTTATAGCTACTGATATTAGAGGAGGAGCTGCTATCTTAATCGCTTCCTTGATTGCTAATAATACTTCCATTATATCTAATATATATCAGATTAAAAGAGGATATGAAAATTTAATTAATAAGTTTTCTAACCTTAAAGCTAAGATAAAATTAAGATTTAATAAAGAAAACGAAGTGTATGAATATAAATATTAATTATAATGGCAAAAAACATTTTTTAGATTTAGCTACAAGAATTGGTATAGATTTAGGAACCAATTCTATATTACTTTATGTAAAAGGAAAAGGAATAGTATTAAAGGAACCTTCTGTTGTTGCTATAGATAAATCTAAAGGTGGTAAAGTTTTAGCTGTTGGGGAGAAAGCAAAAGAGATGATAGGTAGAACTCCTTCTCATATAGTTGCTGAAAGGCCTATAAGAGAGGGAGTTATAGCTAATTATGAGGCAGCAGAAGCTATGCTAAAATATTATATAAATTTAATTAGAAATTCTTCTTTTATTAATAAGATATTTAAACCTATAGTAGCTGTATGTATTCCTGCGGAATATAATAGTGTAGAGGAAAGAGTTATAAAGGAGGCAGCTTATGCTGCAGGAGCTAAAGAAGTATACATTATAGAAGAACCAATGGCTGCTGCTATTGGTGCAGGACTTAAAGTTAATTCTGCTAAAGGTAATATGGTTGTAGATATAGGTGGAGGTACTACTGATATTGCTGTTATTTCTTTGGGAGGAATTATTGTTAAGCAAACTATAAAAGTTGCTGGTGATAAAATGGATGAAGCTATTGCTAAGTATATCAGAAAAAATTATAACTTACTTATAGGTGAGCAAACTGCTGAAAAAATTAAAATAAATATAGGCACTATTATTCCTTTAGAACAAGAATTATCTATGGAAGTAAGGGGTAGAGATTTATTTACTGGGTTACCAAAAATTATTAATATAACTTCAAGTGAGGTAGCAGAAGCTTTGTGGGAACCTGTTAGTGCTATAGTTGATACTGTTAAATCTGTTTTAGAAGTGACTCCTCCAGAGTTGGCAGCTGATATAATAGAAGAGGGTATAACTTTAACGGGAGGTGGAGCTTTACTTAGGGGATTGGATAAAGTTATTTCTAAAGCTACAGGAATAAAAGTTAATATTCCTGAAGATCCTATTAGTTGTGTTGCTTTAGGTACTGGCAAGTATGCTGAATCTCTATAGATTATAGCAATAGATAGTTATATTGTTGTACTATTAGGGTTTAGCAAATTAATTTTTGTGGTTTAGTTTTAAGTAGTGGTTACAAATTTTTGAGTTGGAATTTTACCATTTACTAAGTTTTTCATGAATACTTTAGTCATTGCTAATACTTCACTTTTTAGCATATCTAGTTCTTCTTTGGATTTAGGATAAAAGCTATTACCGATCTCTAAAGTATAGTTAAATCTACCTTCTACATGATGGTAATCTTCGCTACTGCCAGTAGTAGGGTACATAGAAACTGATTGTTCTACATAATACTTATTATTAACAGCTTTGGCCATTTCTTGACCTACTTCTTTATAGATTGTATCCCATTGAGTAGGTTCTGTGGTATGTCCCCAAGGATATAAAATTGCATTTGAATAGCTATGGATATCAATAACAGTATCGATTTGCTTGGAATTAACTAATTTAGTAATAGCTTTAATTTCTTGTTCACTATTACCATAAGGTCCCCTATAAGTATCTGAATTAACGCTATCACTTGCTCCATAATCATCCCAGGTGCTATCCGGTTTATCGTTGGGTTGTCTATATAATGTTGGATCTTTTGGGGTAAAATAGTTTCTATTTAAATCTACTCCTATTCCATTATCAAATTTAGTTCTATTTTTTCTCCACCATCTATCTTGCTTTAAAGAATATTCATATCCATCAGGATTAACAACAGGTAAAATATATATATCTAAATCATTAAGGTATTTATTTAACTCATTGTCATTAGATTCTAATAGTTTTTCAGCAATATTAAGAGCAGCTTCCCCTGTAGCCCATTCCCTTGCATGATGTAATCCGGTTAGCAATACACTTTTTTTCTTGCCTTCTTCATCATTTACATTTTTGGATATCCTCATAACTACAATATCTCTTCCTTCAAAGGTTTTTCCTAAATATTCTAATTTAACTTTATCAGGATATTTTTTTTCTAGTTCTATCATTTTAGAGATAATTTGATTATAATCTCTAATAAAAGTTGGGGCTTTTATATCTATATCTTGCAAGTAATCTTTAAAGTCATTTATTATATTATCCTTATTTATAATTTCAAATCCCTCTCGGGTTTGTTTAATTTTTAGATCATCATTTTTTATTAGAAAATCTGTTATTTCTTGATCATCTAGAATATGATCATTATTTTTATCTATTTTTTTAGCATAATTTAAATGTTTAACAGAAACAGGAACTAATTTGTTATTAACATTTAAATAGTATTTATCCATTTTTATTACCTCCTTTTATTTTTTTCTTTCTTTATTAGAATATTAATTTTTAAATAAAAAGATACAAAAAAAGTGTAAAAAAAATGTAAAAAAAAGATAATTAGTGTAATAATAATAATTTAGTTTATGAAACTGACAATGGATTTAAAGAGGGATTTAACCAAGGATTTAAGGTATTTATATTTTCTGTTGGATTATTAAAATATTGTTCTATTATTTGTTTAATTTCGGGATCTGGCTGAATTGTTTTAGAATTTATTTCAAAAGGTTTTAGTATAAAATCTATAATTTTATTTTGTTTTTTATCATATTTTATTTGAGAGAAGCCTAAATGTTTTGTATATGCTCCCATTTCTACTATATAGGTTTTATGTTCAAAACCTTTTAGGTTGGTTTTTATAATAATAGGATCGGGAGTGTAATCATGATCATGTCCAGCAAAAACTACATCTATATTTGAAGCTATATCAGGATTATTAGTTAATATTTGTTTAATTTTATTAATTCCTTCATGAGCTAATAATATAACTATATTTGATTGAGCTCTAACTTTTGGAATTAATTCTTTTAGAATTTCAGTTATAGGGATTTTAATTGTATCTTTACCTACTTGTGGGTTTGCATCTGTAGCTAATTCAGTAGTACATACACTAATAAAAGCTATGTTTATTCCATTTTTGTTAAGAATTACATAAGGTAAAATCCCATCAGGTAATTTATTAGTGGATTTATCCAAAATATTACTATTTAATACTTTAAAATTAGCTTGTTTAACATATTCATTAATTAATGTATTAACACCGTATTGATATTCATGGTTTCCTGTAGCTGCTAAATCATATTTTAAGGTATTCATTATTTTTATCATCGGTTTAAAATGATGTTGTTTATCATGTGGAGGATTGTATACTGTATCTCCTATATCTATTAATAACGAATCTGGATATTGATTTTTCAATTTTTTTATAATGGAAGCAATATAAGGCATTCCTCCAGTTGAATCATTATTGGGATAGTATTTACCATGCATATCATTGGTATGAATTATATTTATGTTTATAATATCTTCATTTGAAGGATCTAAATTTAAAGAATCTGAATTTGAATAGTTTAGTTTATTTTGGGACTTTGAAAAAAATAAATTATTTATTTTATTTTTAAATTCATTTATTAATTTTTGAATAATCATAGTTTAATAATAAATTAATTTTATTTATTTTTTATATAATAGAAAATAGTTAATAAAATGTTAAAAATTGAAATACTATTTTAGGGGTGTATAAAAGTTATGATTTTGGGGTATATATATAAATGGATAGAAAGGAAGGAGGTGTATAGAAAATGGCAACTCAAACATTAAAATTAAGAATGTTAGAAGATAGAGTATTGGTAAAACCAATGCTTCAAGAGGATAAAACAGAAAGTGGGATATATTTACCAGATAGTGCTAAGGAAAGACCCCAAAAGGGAGAAGTAGTAGAAGTAGGTCCAGGTAAATTATTGGATAATGGACAAAGAGTAGAGTTAACTGTTAAAAAGGGAGATAAGGTATTATTTGGTAAGTACGCAGGTACTGAAGTAAAATTTAAAGGTGAAGAATATATTATCTTAAGAGAATCTGAGATATTAGCAATTATTGAAAGTGAATAAAAAATAAATTATAAGATAGTAGGAGGTGTTAAACTTTATGGCAGGTAAAATGATATTATTTGATACAGAAGCAAGACAAGCTTTAGAAAGAGGAATAAAACATGTATATGATGCTGTAAGAGTTACTTTAGGACCAAAAGGTAGAAATGTAGTTTTAGAAAAGAAATTTGGTAGTCCATTGATTACAAATGACGGTGTAACTGTTGCAAAAGAAATAGAACTAGCAGATCCAGCAGAAAACATGGGTGCACAATTATTAAAAGAAGTAGCTTCTAAAACTAATGATATAGCAGGAGACGGTACTACAACTGCTGTAGTTTTAGGTTATAATATTGTTAAGGAAGGATTAAAGGCAATAGCAAGTGGTGCTAATCCTATTTATCTTAAAAGAGGAATAGATAAAGCTAAGGAAGTAATTATTGAAGAATTAAAGAAACAAGCAAAAGAAGTGGATTTTGAAGGGAAAACTAAGTCAGAAATAGATGATTTAGAAAGGGTTGCTACAATAGCTGCTAATAACGACGAAGAAATTGGTAAAATGATAGCTAAAGCTATTAGAATGGTTGGTAAAACGGGAGTAATTACTATTGAAGAATCTAAATCTTCTCAAACTACTTTAGAGCATGTAGAAGGAATGCAATTTGATAGAGGTTATATTTCTCCATATTTCGTTACTGATGCTGAAAGAATGGAAGCAATCTTAGAAAATCCATATATATTAATAACAGAAAAGAAAATAGCTGCAGTTAATGATATACTTGGAATATTAGAAGTAGTAGTAAGAGAAGGAAAACCTTTATTAATAATTGCAGAAGAAGTAGAAGGTGAAGCTTTAGCTACTTTAGTTGTTAATAAATTAAGAGGGGTTTTAAATGTATGTGCTGTTAAAGCTCCTGGGTTTGGCGATAGAAGAAAAGAAATGCTAAAAGATATAGCTATATTAACAGGTGGAGAAGTTATTAATGATGAACTAGGTATAAAATTAGAAAACATTAGATCTTTAGAATATTTAGGTAAAGCTGAAAAAGTAAAAGTTACTAAAGAAAATACTACTATAATTGGTGGAAAAGGGGATACTGCTAAAATAAATGCCAGAATTGAGCAAATAAGAAAACAAATAAAAGAAACTGAAAGTGAATTTGATAGAGAAAAACTACAAGAAAGATTAGCAAAATTAACTGGTGGTGTAGCTGTTATAAAAGTAGGTGCTCCTACTGAAACTGAGTTAAAAGAAAAGAAATTAAGAATGGAAGATTCTTTAAATGCTACTAAAGCAGCAGTTGAAGAAGGAATTATCCCAGGTGGAGGAACTGCTTTAATTAGATGTATTCCTGCTTTAGAAAAATTAGAAAAAGAATATAGTGGAGATATGGCTTTGGGTATTAGAGTTGTTAGAAATAGCTTAGATAAACCATTAAGACAGATAGCAGAAAACGCAGGATTTGATGGAGGATCTATAGTTGAAGAAGTTAAGAGATCTAACGAAACTTACGGTTTTGATGCTGTTAACGGTAAAATAGTTGATATGTTTAAGGCTGGTATAATTGACCCATTAAAAGTTACAAGAACTGCTTTAGAAAATGCTTGCTCAGTAGCTGGTATGGTATTAACTACTGAAACATTAGTTGCAGAAATCCCAGAAAAAGAAAAAGATAAGGGACATAGCCATCCACCAATGCCTGAATACTAGTTTAAAAAAAACTAAAGTAAAATAAAAAACTAAAGGGAGGGAAATTTTTCCCTCCCTTTTTTATTTTATTTATTTTTATATTATTTTTAAATTTATACTATAGAACTCCTGGTAATCCAAAACTACCACTAAGTTGAGTAAAATTAAAATTAAAATTAAAATTAAATTGATTAAATTGATTGTTTTGTTGATTTTGTTGTTGTAATAGCATCATTAATAAAATAATCAATAACATTATGATTAATTGGTTATTAATTGAGTTAGGATTATTTTGATAGTATTGATTTCCAAATGGTGGCATACCTGGATTCATACCGCCTAATGGATTCATACCGCCCATGGGTAATGAAAATGGAGATACTGGATTTTGGCCACCTAATACCCCACCTAATATTCCTCCTAATAACCCGCCTAATATTCCACCTAATATTCCTCCTAATATTCCCCCTAGTAAGCCGTTAAGCATACTGTTCATTGGATTTATGTTAGCTATATCTCCAAAACCTTGTCCTATACCAAAACCAGTACCTATTCCAAAGCCTCCACCTATACCAAAACCAGTACCTATTCCAAAACCTCCGCCTATAATTCCTCCAAACCCTCCTAGTTGATTTATCATTTTTATTCACCTCCTTTTTATATTTATAAATATAATTTTTTTTGTTTTTGTTTTTATTTTATTTTGTAAAAATAATTAAAAAAATGTTAAAATTGTAAAAATTATGTATTTACTACTTGATTAAATGAATAGAGAAAAAGTTAAAGGCTTATTTATTAGCGATAAATTTAAAAAATATCTTTACACTAGAGTTTTCTTAAGGGTTTTTCTATATCTTAAGATTATTGTAATTGTGTGATTTTAATAAAAAATACTAATTAGTGTTTTGTTTTGGAGTATAATAGTTCTTATCTACTTTACTTTCCTTATGATTGTTTTTTAACTACTTTTAGTGATACAGAAACTATTTTATTGTTTATATAGATTCCTGGGATATAAGCTATACCTTCTAGTTTTAACCTAACGTATGCGTCAAGCGGGAGATTATAAATCTCACCATCTTCGGTAATAAATTTTACTGAACACAATCCGGATAAAGATTTCCATATTGGTTCAGGAATATAACCCTTAATTATTCTATATTCTTCAAATGGTTTATTTATTATCATTTCTATATGCATTTTTATTTTCTTGAATTGCTTAATTTATTTTTTAAGGCTTTGGATAGTTTAGTGTAACTCATATTTGGGAAATTATTTTATTACTTAGCTTTTGATTAAGATAAATTTTTTTCAATTAATGAGGCTAGCTGGATATCTTTATCAGTTATGGAATTAGAGGAATGAGTAAAAAGCTTTATAATGATTTTTTTATAATAGATTTCTAAGTCAGGATGATGATTAAGTTTTTCAGCTAAAAACGCAATCAAGTTAAATACTAAAACTACCTCTTTAAAATTATTTAAATTTATTTCCCTATAGAGTTTGTTATCTATAATTTTCCATTGATTATTTTCATTTAAAAATTTTTCTAAACTACTCATTTTATACCTCCTTTATATATTTACCTCTTTTTTTATATATTAAAGATTTCATTAATAGTATTGGCAACGTATTCAACATCATTTAATGAAATATAATGATACATAGGCAAGCTTAAAACTTTAGTAGCTAAATCTTCTGAATTGGTTAATGGATAATATACTTTGTAATTGTTTTTATTTAAATAAACAGGTAATTTATGTAAAGGATAAGGATAGTATATATTTGTTTCTATTCCCTTATTTTCTAGCTCTTTTTTTAGAGTATCTCTGCTGATGGGAGAATTGTTTTTTATTAAAATAGTATATTGATGATAAACATGATAAAAATTATTATTTTCTGGCTTGGGTGTAATTATGTAGGGATTTTTAGAAAGTATTTCATTATATAAATTAGCTGCTTTAATTCTATGATTATTAAATTTTTCAATATATTTTAATTTAACTTTAAGGATAGCTGCTTGGATTTCGTCCATCCTTGAATTATATCCAAATTCCTCATGATAATACTTTTTAATGCTACCATGTACTTTTAACATTTTACACTTTTGAGCTAATTCTTCGTTATTAGTTATAATAAATCCTGCATCTCCGTAAGCTCCTAAATTCTTGGTAGGAAAGCAAGAAAAAGCACCCAAATCTCCAAAGGTGCCAACCAATTTATTATTGTATTTAGCACCAAAGGCTTGTGCTACATCTTCTACTACTTTTAAATTATATCTCTTAGCTATTTCCATAACTTTTTCCATATTAACAGGTAATCCAAATAAATGAACTGGTATTATAGCTTTTGTTTTTTCAGTAATAGATTTTTCTATTAAATTAACATTTATATTAAAATTTTCATCTATATCAACAAAAACGGGTATAGCACCTATGTTGTTAATAACTTCAGCAGTAGCAAAAAAAGTAAATGGGGTGGTTATAACTTCATCTCCCTCTTTTATACCTAAGGATTTTAAAGAAATCAATAAAGCGTCAGTACCTGAATTAACAGTTATAGCATGCTTTACATTAAAGTAATTAGCTAAATTTTCTTCCAATTCTTGGACATTTTTTCCCATTATAAATGTTCCTGATTTTAGTACTTTTTTAATTTCTTCTAAAATTTCTTCCCCTATATCTTCAAATTCTGATTTTAAATCGAATAACTTTATTTTTTGTATTTTCATAACAACCCCCTTAAATTTTTTAATTTTTATTACTTAGTAAAACTTAATAATTATAGTTTGTTTTCTATATTATAAAATTCTATAATATATATTAAATTTCTTTTTTTAACACTTTTTTTACATAAAAAATTGGTAATTGATTTTTAAAAAGATAATACAAAATAAAACAAAAAACAAAAGGAGGGGATTAAAAATGATAAACTTAACAAAAATAACTAAAAAAATATTAATAAATATTTCTATTTTATTAATAATAAACGTGTTAGGAATAATTAATGAGTCATATGCTGTAAATGTAAGTCCTGTATATGTAAGTCCAGTATATGTTAATAGAGTGTATGTGAATCCTGTTTATGTAAGTCCGATTTATGTTAATCCGGTATATGTTAATAGAGTATATGTAAGTCCTACTTATGTTCCTCAAGTAATGATAAATAGAACTTATGTAAATACTAATTATGTATCCCCTGTTTATGTAAATCCTACTTATGTTAATAGAGTTTATGTTAATCAATATAATCCTTATAAAATTCTAAATGCATCTTATAAAAATATAAGGATATCTTATTTTGATTATAATAAACAAGATTTTAGTAATTAATTTAAATTACTAAATTTTAATTATAAATCATGAAGGAGGGAGATAGAAATGAAAATGTTTGGAATCAAAAATATAGAATTAAAAAAGACAGATTTTTTTAATAAAACCAAAAATATAGAAATTGATAAAAACCAAATTAAAAATAATTTAGAGATATTAAGTAGTGATGAATTTGATGGAAGATTGGTATTAACAGAAGGTAATGAGAAAGCTCAACAATTTTTAGTTAATAAATTTAAGGAATACAATTTAAAACCTTTTAATAATGATTCGTATTTACAGGAGTTTAAATATAATAATTCAAAAGTAAATAATGTAATAGGGGTAGTAGAGGGTACTGATCCTGAGTTAAAAAAGGAAGCAGTAGTAATAGGTGCTCATTTTGATCATGTGGGGGAGGGGTGGTTTTGTTGGAGAGTACCTGGAACTAATGATAAAATATGTAATGGAGCAGATGATAATGCTAGTGGAACTGTATCAATGCTTGAATTAGCAAGATTATTTTCAAAATATCCTACTAAAAGGACTATAATTTTTGTAGGATTTAATGCTGAAGAAATGGGACTAGTTGGATCTAAAGATTTAGCTAATAAATTAAAAGAATTATTACCAAATTACAATGTTAAATATATGATAAATATGGATATGGTGGGTAGGAATGGGGATAAACCATTAACTGCTGCTTATGGTTCTTTAAATCCTAAAGAAGAAACAATATTAAAACAAACCTTAGAAACTTTAAATTCTAATAAAGATTTTGATATAGTAAATGGTAAAAATTTTAAATATTTTCCTTATTCTGATCATTATCCATTTTATACATCAGGAATTCCTGTTATAATGTTTTCTTCTTTATTACATGAGGATTACCATAAGGTAACAGATGAAGCAAATAAAATAGATTACAAAGCATTATTTAAGAGAATTGAAACAGTATATAATGTAGTAAATAAATTAGCTAATTCTTAAATTAATTAAAATCAATGATTCAAAGTAGGATTTTAATTTTTTTAAATATAAAATATATGTAGGATGATATAAAAAACTGAAATAAAGTAATAGGGAATAAGTAAGGGGGGAGCAGGATGGCAGATCCAATTTATTTAAATATCTTATGGCATCAACACCAACCACTTTATAAAGATCCTATAAAAGATACTTACACAGCTCCCTGGGTTAGATTACATTCTACAAAAGATTATTATGATATGGCTGCTATTTTACTTAATTTCCCTAAGATAAAATTAACTATAAATTTAACTCCTTCTTTATTAATCCAATTACAGGATTATATTGATAAGATGAAGGACTATGCTGATGAAAAAAGTGCTCATTATTTAGATGAAAAATATTTTCCATATGGAAAATTAGATAAAGCCTTAGATCTTCTTTTTAAACCTGTAGATAAATGGACTAATCAAGATAAAGAATATGCTAAGAAAAGATTTTTTGATGCACATTATGATTCACAAATAGCTAAATATCCAGCTTATAAAAAACTATACGATAAAGTTAAAAATAATGAAGAATTAACTAATCAGGATTATCTAAATTTAAAGGTTTGGTTTAATTTAGTTTGGTTTGATTATGATTTTCTTACTAAGGAAGTGGAATTAATTGGCCAAGATGAAAACAATAACATAATAAAGGATAAAGTAACTAAGATAAAAGATATTTATTTAAAAGGGATTCAAGGTAAAAACTTTACTGAACAAGATGCAAAAGATATAATATTAGAAACTTATAAAATAATGAAATTTGTGATACCAATTCACAGGTATTTACAAAATAAGGGGCAAATAGAAATAACTACTACTCCATTTTATCACCCTATTTTACCATTAATAGATGATACTAATGTAGCTAAAGAATCTAATCCAAATGATAAATTACCCAATCAATTTAAATACCCTGAAGATGCAGATATTCAAGTAAAATTAGCTGCTGAATATTATAAGAAGCTTTTTGGAAAATATCCAGTGGGTATGTGGCCTGGTGAAGGAGCAGTTAGTGAAAGTGTTATTAAACATTTTGTTAAAAATGGAGTTAAATGGATTGCTACGGGTAATGAAGTAGTAATGAAATCAGGGCATGCTTATGATGTTTTAATGCCATATAGAGTAGATGTTGATAGTGAATTCTTAGATAATTTAAATAATGATGCTTTAACAGTTGTTCCTAGATCTTTACATGATAAGATAGGCTGGGATTATGGATATTATAGGGGTAAGGCAGATGGTATAGATGCTGCTAAGGATTATATTAATTTTGTTAAATCTTTAAAACATGTAGAAGCTGCTAAAAATGAACCTATTTTTATTACTAATACTTGTGATGGGGAAAATGTATGGACTTATTATAAAAATGATGGTAAAGATTTCTTATTAGCTTTATACGATCTTCTTCAAAAAGATGATCAAATAATAACCATGACACCTAAAGAATTTATAACCAAAATAAAACCAGTAGATAAACAATGGGAATTAGAACCTTTAGCTACTGGTAGCTGGGTTAATGGAGATTTATCTACCTGGATAGGTGAGGACTCTGAAAATAAAGCTTGGAATATGTTAAATAAATTAAGACAAGAATTTATTAAAATTCCATTGATAGATGAAATAACTAAATTAAAGGAACCCCAAAAAACAGATAGGACAAAATATTATCTTTATAAGGCATGGCATATTTTATTTGCTTCTGAAGGTTCGGATTGGTTTTGGTGGTATGGAAATGATTGGGATAGTGGTAATGATCAATATTTTGCAAGATTACATAGAGAATTAATGCTTAATGCTCTAAAATATTTATTAAAAGCTGGATACCAAGTTGAATTCCCTTCTTTAATATTTGAACCATTAGATCAGGATAATTCTTATTTACCTCCTACTATGTGTATTTATAATATTCAAGATACCAAATTAAATATAAAAATAATAAATCCACTTAATCAGAAAATAGACTTAAGTAATTTTATTATAAATATAACTGATTTAAATGGAAAAATAATATTTACTGAAAAATTATCTAATTTAAAACAAATAGAAAATGGAGATATTGTATTTGATTTTTCTAATTTAGGTTTAAAAGATTCTGAATTAAATATAAACATAATAAACTCTCAAACCCAAGAAATAGTGGATAAGGATTATATAATTAAATAAAAAAAATGTAAAAAATATGTTAAAAAAGCTAAATTTAATTTTAACTTTTTAATAAGTTGATTATATAATTACTAAGAGTACCTTTAGGAAAAATATTAAAAGAGGGGGTGCTGTTATGTCATTTGATGTTTTCTCTAATTTAAATGTAATAAGAAATAATTATGTATCACCTACCAATATTATCTCTACTTCATATAGTAATACCATAAGCTTATCAGTAGATGGATATATAAAAGATGATTTAAATGTAGTAGATTATGGTGATTTATATTCAACAGTTAGACCTAATAATATAAATACTTCATATAATCCCGAACCAATTCCGGCGGTTCCTGAACCTAATGAATCCTACTATTCTCAAATAAACGATTTAAATACCTTAAGTGATCAATTCAAATTATATTTAGATAAATATAATCAGTTAGTTAAAATATATAACAAAGTAGAAGTTGATAAAAATAAAGTATTAAACAGTATAAGAAACATAGAGAATCATAAAGTTCAAATTCAACAAAGGATAGAGCAATTAAATAATCAGATAAATCAATTAGATAATCAGGCAACTCAATTGAGTAATCAAGCAAATAACTTGAGAAATCAAGCTAATAATTATGAATTACAGGCAAATAATTTGGAACAAAGTGCTACTATGTTAGAGCAGCAAGCACAAGCTTTATTATCTAATCCATTAAGTGCATCTGCGGGAGCTCAATTAATGGCTCAAGCTCAAGCTTTAAGAGCACAAGCTATGACTCTTAAAAATTTAGCTCAGCAACTTAAAACGCAAGCTCAACAATTAGATCAACAAGCTCAAGAGCTACGTAATAAAGCTAATGAATTAAGAAATCAAGTTAATCAACTCCAAAATAAACTCCAACAACTAGATGTTAAATTAAACAACTTTAAACAATTACTAAATAATATAAATAACTACCAAGAAAAGTTAAAAGAAGCTATAATTAAAGTAGTTAAACATTTACAGTTAATATATAAACGTGCTCAAGAATTAATAAATCAAAAGCAGTTTGAAAACCAATTAAATTTATTAAATAATATCCTTAACAATTTAAATAATATAAAAGGTTTAGGATTTTATAATGCTAATAATAATAATATAAACCCAATGTCTATATTCTCTTTATTGGGCATGTTTATGAATAATCCATTAATGAATATGGTTTCATTATTGGGGGCTCCTAAGGGAGGTTTTGTTAATAATAATTTTAATAATCCGAATTTTGTTTTACCTGCCTTAGGAATGTTTAGCAGTTTTATAGCGTTTTCTTCTATGCCTATGCCATCTTTTAATTATCCAGCATTTAGTGTAGGCTTTGTATCTTCCTTTAGAAAAGTTAAATCTATATAAATTAATACAATTATAATACAATTCCAATATAATTACAATTCTTTAAATAATAGTTTTTTAAAATTGTTTTTATTAAAAATATTGTTATATTTTTTTATTTGCTATATTTTTTTTTCTTTTTTTAATAGTATTAAAAAATTTAATAAAACATTTAATAAAAAATTTAAAAATGATTAATAAAAAAATAAAGAAGATGGTAGTTATGGATAATCTTACTAATAATCTAAATATATAGAAACTATTTTTTTACAATTTTAACATTTTATTTAGAATTTTTACAAATTAAATAAAAAAATAATTAAAAAAATTGTAATAAATAATTAAAAAATTTAGGATAAAGGGGGGTGAATAGAAAATGATGAATCAATTAAGTAGTTTTGGAGGATATATAGGTAGTAGCTTTGGATATTATTATAACCAGTTAAGTATAGAACAAAAACAAGAAGTTAATAATATTTTAGGAAGTTTAGGGTTATCAATAAGTGAAGTAGAATTTTACTTTGGGTTTATATTTATAAGTTTAGGGGGCATATCATTTTTTGCTTTTGTATTTTTACTAAAGAAGAACCCAAATTTAATTAACAATCTAAGGGCTCAAGCTGCTGCTATGGGTTTTGGAGCTTTTGGAGCTGCTGGGTCTTTTAGTGTAGGAAATCCTACAAGTACTCCAGTATATAGTTCCCCTACTACACCATCAAGTGGAAATTCAAATTGCTCTTCTCCAAAACAAATTGGAGACGCATTTTTAACTGCTTTTTCTTCTAAAGATTTAGAAAATCTTAAAAATGGTGGTAGCTTGGATTTAAAAAATGGAGTTTTAAGTAATTTAAATGATTTAGCTAAATATGATAAAAATGGAGATGGAAAGATTAGTGGTGACGAATTAAAAGACTTACAAGTATCAATTGATTATAACAAAGATGGAAAAATAGATAAAAATGAATTAAAATCAGCTACAGATGCCAATATAAAAGAAATAGATCTAAAATCTGGAAAAGCTATTACAAACGATGGAAAAAATTTTGATCTAAAAGCGGATCCTAATGTCAATATAGGTGGAGAAAATAAAGCAGCAGTAATAATAGATTCTAACAAAGACGGAAAATCTACTAAAGATCCTGATAATAGAGTACAACCTGGTGATTTTAGTCAATTTGGGTCTAAAACTGAGGATAAATCTTCTGGCAATACATCATCTGCTAATGGATCTTCAAGTTCTAGTGGATCTTCAGGGGCAAGTGTTTCCTCAAGTTCTAGTAGTTCTTCAGGTTCGAGTGCAGCTTCTGGTTCAGGTGGATCATCTAGCAGTAGTAGTGGGTCTAGCAGTAGTAGCGGATCAGGTGGGGGAAAATAATAAAAATATATTAATACCATAATAAAAATAAAACAAAATAATGAATATAAAAGATAGTTATAATCCTACTATAAATTTTATAGATTTATTATCCTACAATGCAGCGCAAATAATAAATGAAATATATAATTTACAAATAGATTCACCAACTACTATACATTTTTATCATCAAAATGTAATTAAAAAAAATATAGTAAATGAATTTGATGTTATCATAGATATTTTACAAATAAATAATAAAGATAATAATCAAAAAATAGATGATATTCTAATCTTAATAGAAGATGTAAAAGTAAAACTAAATTTATTAAAACAATTAATTTTAAATAAATTAGAAAATAAAGAAGAAAAAAATAATTCAGAAAATAAAGATGATCTTAAGGAATTAAAATTATCTTTTTTTTTAATAAATCAATTAGAAGCAGTTTTAAATCAAATAAATGTAGAAAATGAAAATCTTTATATAATAGATGTAGAAAATAAATTAATAAGTTATGAAAATAAGGAATTTTTAAATTTTTTAAAGTTATTAAAAAATTCTTTTGATAATGCAAAAGTTTCTATCTGGAATTTATATAACCAAAAATTAATAGATACCCCTTATTTTTTAAAAAATGAACAAAATTTTCTAAGAGAAATAGAGTTAAATGATTTTATAATTTTTTACTTATCAGATTTTATAAATTATGAATTGAATATAGATTGGGAGTTAATTTCATATTTACTATTTTATCAGGAATTACAAATAAAAGTAATCTTAAAATATCTTGGAGAATTTTCTAAAGAAAATCCATTAGAAAGCTTATTTAATATACTTTATAATAAAGATAATTTAATTCAAGATTATTTAAATTATCTAAAAAATTTTGTTGATTTAAAAAATTTTCAAAAGCAAATATTAGAAGATTTTATCTTAAAAATAGAAAAAGAAGGTATAAATTGTATAATATGTAAAGAAAATAAAATAGATTTTGTATATTTTAATTGTCCAAAATGCGATATATATTATATAGATTTAATTACAACTGCTGATTCAATAAAATTACTTTTTTATTTATTAATTTTAAATGAATTTGATCTTTTATACGAAAATGTTATTAATTTTAGAGATTATCTTTATTCACTAATAAATAAAAATACAAAAATTTATAATAAAATTGGATATATTCAAATAGATTTACTTTATATTAATCAAATGATAGGCAAAATAAGAGAAATAGAAAGTATAATAAGTATTTTAGATGAAATAATAAAGATTTTAGAATCAAAAAAAGAATTAGAAATATTAGATATATCAAACATCTCTAAAAATTTATATGAAATAAATAATAAATTAGAATTAATTTTATTTAGTATGATTTAGAAATTAATAGAAAATATTTTTCAATGAAATAATTTTTAGAAGCAAAAGGAATTTTATTAACAAAGGTATAATAATAATAATGGGTATAAAGGGGGTGTAAGGGGTTCGACGGTAAGAGGTAAGGAGATAGCTGCAGGCCGGGTCTTAGCTCCGTTAAAGCTAAGAGTAAAATAAACGCCGACAGAGAATTAGCTTTAGCTGCTTAATAATAAGCAGGCTTGCTAAGGTAGGTGCTTGCTACTACCTTAGTGGGTAAAGAATCTAGCAAGCTGCGCTTATAAGTCGCACCGCTTATAAGCTAAGCTAATCGGTGCTAGGTGTATCTGTAGGTTCCTTGCTTATCCTACTGATACACTAAATCGTAAAAGCAAGGGTTTGGTAGATTAACCATAAATCTACCTAAGCCTGTAGACGCTATCTTCTTAGCTTACCGGACGTGGGTTCAACTCCCACCACCTCCACCATATTAAATATATTCCCTAAATTAAAGATATAATCTAACTATTTTAATATCAAAACATTAATACTTATATCCTTAGGAATAATTTGTAATTTAGGAATAATTTGTAATTTCCGAAGTTAATGTATTAAAATTAAACTATCCATTAGTGTTTTGCTCAAAAATTTTCGGTAATTTTCAATAATTATTAATTCAAAAAATGAATAAAAAATAAAATTGTAAAAAATTAGTTAAAAAAATATGAAAAATTATTTATTTTTAAAAAAAGTGTATATATAAATAAAGGAAAAAAAAAGATAATTTTTAGGGGGTGAAATTTTATGGCTATAAATCCAATAAATAATAGTTTTGATGTTAGTTCTCCTATATATAGTAACTTTTCTTTTGGTAATAATCAATATATTGGAATTGATCATGATATTCAGGGACAAACGGAAGCAGGTGATGTTAATCAAAATGATATCCAACAATTACAAAATTCTATTAATCAGGATAAACCCCTAGAAAATGCTGCTTTTGATTCTAATTTTAAAGTAGAAAATGTTCCCCAAGAGCTATCTAAAAACTTTACCCAAACTTTAACAAAATTTGATCTTGGTATTTCTCAATTAACTAGTACAATAACAAGCTTACAAAATAAACTAAACTCGCTATTATCAATGAAACGCCCGCCATGGGGATTAATTAACCAAATAAAACAACAAATAAAAATGTTTACTGAAGGTTTAAAAAATCTTCAAAATCTAAAATCAAAATTCCTAAATCAAAGAAGTAAAACAGAATCACAAACAAACCAATTGCTTAACCAATTTACATCAAATAACCACGCTAAAGATGCTTTGTATAACAAAGGTGCTAATTTAATTTCACAATTTCCCAATTTAAACGGTGATTTTAAATTTTTATTAACTCCTTTTAGATTATCAGTTAATGAAGATGGATTTAAGTCAATGTTTGCTAATCTATTTGGTGGTATAGGCTTGGGTGTCTTAGGTGGAATGGCTTTATTTAATTCATCTATTATTAATAACAATATTATGCAAATTCATGATGTAGATACTTTAGTAGGAATGTTATCCTCTAATCAAGAGATATTAGGAAATTTATTCAATAGTTATCAAAATTTAAGCTCAATGGAAGTAATGGAAACTCAAAAATTGATGCTACTTCAAAATGATTTAATGAGAATAAATCAGGGGCAAAGTTTTGCAAAAATGAGAAAAGCTTTTCATAAGATGAAGGAAACTATGTTTAAAGGGTTTGCTAAAGCTTTAGATATGGCTTCTAAGGTTTTGGATAAAATGTCAACTGTTATGGAAAATGCTGCTCAAGGATTGGAAGCTGCCGCTAATGCTGCTCAAGCTATTCCTTTGGTAGGTCCTGCAATTGCTGCTGCATTAAGAATGGCTGCTAAAGCTATAAGAATGATCGCTAAAATGCTTAAAAAAGCCGCTAAATTCTTAGAACAAAAATCTAAACTCATGGAAAATAAAGCTAAACATCTTAATAAAATGCAACAACTAATGGATAAAAAGATATCATTTCTTGATAAACTTAAGCAAAAGGCATTAGAACAAATTAGGAATATTACTGAAAGATTAAATCAAATAAGAGAAAGAAAAAATTACGTTGCTCAGATGATACAACAAAAATTAATTGAGCGTCAAATGATAATTCAAAGATTAATGATGCTAGGTGAAAATCCTAGTGGAATGGGTATGCCAGGGTTAGGAATGCCAGGAATGGGTATGCCGGGAATAGGAATGCCAGGAATGGGTATGCCACCTATTGGTATGCCTATGATGATTAATTCTATAGGTAATGTAATGTCAATGATGGGTATGGGCTTGATGGGAGTTAATCCTTTAATGGGAATGTCTTTTATGTTAATGGGTTCTATGATGAATTTAATGGGTAATAATATGCTAATGCAAAGGGGATTAATGAATCCATTAAGATCCAATATGTTAGGAGGGTTAATGGGAGGTATGATAGGGGGAGCTTTAGGAGGTGCAATAGCTGGTTCTATCGGCTCTAGTTTTACTCCAAGATATGTTAAAAGACAAGCAGAACAACAATTAACCCAGTTAGCAAACTTTATATTAAATAATCAGGGTAATCCACAAGCACAGATGTATAAAATTATACTAAAAAATATTTATATTCAAATAGCACAAAGAATAGATATAAGCCCAGAAGTTAGGCAATTAGTATCACAAGCAGTAGGTGAAAATCTTAGTAACGTATCTCCTGCAGTAGCTGGAGCAATACAAGGAACAATGATAGGTGGTATGTTAGGAGGTATATTGGGGATGAATAATGCTATGGTTAATCCTATGATGAATCCTATTATGATGGGAGGAATACTTGGTGGTATACTTGGAGGCTTCTTAGCAAATAATATAGCAGCAAACAATAATATGGGTTTATTAAGTAATTTCAATAATTTAAGTATAGGAATTGTTTCTATTAATAGTTTTAGTTTTCAAAACAATGCTATAGCAGTTTAGTTAATATATATATAAAATAATTAATTTAAAAGGAGGCGTGTTAAAATTAGTGAGCTTCAAGATATTTTAAAACAAATAGATCAAAAAAAAGATAATTTTGATCTAAAAGATTTAAAAAATTTCTTAGCAAATATAAAAACTATAATAGATGAGAACATAAAAGAATTAAACGATTCATTAAAAGAATTAGAAAAATATAATGAAGAAATAGATGAGGAAGATAAATTAATTTTGGGTATTAAAAATAGTTTGGAAAATATAAACATAAGAATAGAAGAATATTTAAAAATACTAAATGAGATAATAGATAATAAGCGTGCTTATAATGAGGAGGAATTAGAAAATCTAAATAAAGAAATAGAAGAAGATTTAAAAGCTTTAGAAGAATTGATAAACATTAGTCAGGAAAATGAAGATAATTTTAACCAGGAAATAGAAGATTTTTATCCCATAGAAGAAATAGATGAAATAATAGAAAATGAAGAATTAAATGAAAAACAAAGAGAAAAACTTTTAAAAAATATTCAAGAAAAATTAAATAGTTTTAACCAAAATGTTGATTATTCTGTAAAAGATATATTAGAAAGTAATGATCTAATAGATGAAAACGATTTAAAAAAAGCAAAGATATTAAATAACTTACTAAAATCCTTAGATAAAGCTATAGAAGAAAATAATGAAAACAAAATTAATGAAATTTTAGAAAAGATAAATGATTTTATAAAAGAATATTAAAATTTGAAATTTAAGTAAAAAATAATCTATTCTTTTTATAAAAGGAATTTTCTTTTTTTTAACTAATATTCTAAATGTAGATACTAATTAGATAAAGGGGTAATATTTAAAGTTGTAAATAAATAATTTATCATAAACAATTTATGAGGGGGAAGTGCTATGCAATTTGATACATCAATTAAGAAAAACGAAAATTTCCTAAAAAAGAATAAAAATAATAATAAACAAAAAGTCAAGAATTTTCAAGATAATTTTTTAAACAATTTGAGAAATTCTCAAAAGGAAACAAATATATTACTGATCAATGGTACAGAAATAACAGGTAAATTATTATCTTTTGATCAATACGTGGTTATATTGGAAAAGAATAATCAAAAAATGATGATTTATAAACATGCAATTGCTAAAATAAATTAAGTGTAATAAATGGTAAATGGTAGTTGAAAAAGGATGTATATTCCTACAAAGCAAGAGATTTTGTTAAATAAAATAAATGAGTTAGCTAATACTAATTTTAAAAGTATTGATGAAATATTTAAGGAAATAACAGGAAAAGATAGTTTTTATAAACCAAACCTAAATAATCCCTTATCTCAAATAGAAGTAATAGAATATTTTGAAAATTTATTTAAAGATATACCTATAAATAAGTATTTTGTAGGATTAGGAGCTTATGATCATTTTATACCTCCAATAGTAGATGATTTAATTAGGAGTGAATTCCTAACTTCATATACTCCATATCAAGCAGAAATATCTCAAGGTACTTTACAAGCAATATGGGAATTTCAATCCCTTATTTCAGATTTATTTAATATGGATGTATGTAATTCTTCGCATTATGATGGAGCAACTGCCTTAAGTGAGAGCTTATTAATGGCTTACAGAATCTACTCAAATAAGAAAGCTTATAAATACATAGTTCCCAATTCTATAAATCCTCATTATTTTAATGTTTTAAAAACTTATTCTTATCCCTTTGATTTTATGCCTATATTTTTAGATTTTGATGAAGCTGGAAAAATTGATCTAAATAAATTACAAGAATTATCTAAAGATGAGGATATATTTGCTATTATAATCCAGTCTCCTAACTTATTTGGTATAATAGAGGATGTAAATAGTATTAAAAATATAATAAAGGATAAAGTATTAATTTTATCGATTTTGGAACCATTAGCTTATTTTATTTTGCCTAAAATAGAAAATGTAGATATAGTTAGTGCTAACTTACAATCTTTTGGAATTCCATTATCCTTTGGGGGGCCATACCTTGGGGTTATTGCCACTAAAAAAGAATATATTAGACAATTACCAGGAAGAATTATAGGTAAAACTGTAGATAAAGATAATAATATAGCTTTTACTATGATACTACAAACAAGGGAACAACATATTAAAAGAGAAAAGGCAAATAGTAATATTTGTACTAATCAAGGACTTATGGCTATTAGAAATGCTATATATTTGCTTTCTTTAGGAAAAAATAATCTAATCAAAATAGCTAAATTAAACAACTTACTTATTAATTATTTAGCTCAAGAATTAATAAATCTTAACAAAAATATAAAATTGATTTTTGAATCCCCAGTATTTAATGAAATGTTATTTTATATACCAAATTATAATGAAATTTATTCTAAATTACTTAATAAAAATATTGTTTTTGGAACAAATTTAAGAAAATTATACTTTGATAATTTACATTACCAAAGTCTAATTAACAATTTAAAAGTAGTTTTTAGTCAAATCAAAGAAATGAAAGATGAAAATATATTTGATAATCTTAGCATTATAGCTACAACAGAAAAAATTTCTATAAATGATATCTATAATATTATTAAAGTTATTAATAACTAAATAACTTTTTAAGTATCTTTTACTTTCAAGAGGTATCTATTTATTTTTATAACTAATGAAGTTAGAATGAATGTTACTATTTTTCATTAGTGTTTATATTTATAGATTGTTTATAATTAGATTTCCAGGTAGTGTTTGCTTAAAAAGGGAATGTTAAATTTATTGATTGGTTTTTTATTTATTAATAGTAAATAGTTTTTTTTAAAGAAGGTATATTATAGTTTGAATTGTTATTAATTCTTTACTTAAGATTTTGCAACTTCTTCATTTATTTATTTTATAAAATTAAGTTTAAAATTCCTATTTGATTAATTAATTCTTTATTAGCTCTATTTAATTTAATAAAGGTAGTAGTGAAAATTAGAGGATTTTTTAGGATTTATGAATAATTAAAAAAAGGGAATATAAAAATGTAATTTTGGGAGATTATCCATAAAACAAAAGGAGGAAAGATCAAAATTTTATGAAAATTAATAAAAATAAAAATAGATTTTATTTTGCTAAAAATGGATTTACGTTAATTGAGATGTTAGTAGTAATTGCAATTATAGTTATAGTAATTGGAGCAGGTATTGGAATGTTATCTAATAGAAAAAATTATGAATATAAGGCTGAAGTTGATAAAATATATAAATTAATAACTGATGCCCAAGCTAATGCTACTAAATCTTCACCTGTTATTACTATTGACAATGCTACATTATTAACTTCAATTGGTTTTTCATTCCCTACTAATTTACCTAATAATGGAAATTATGTTGCCTTACTTAAAATTAATAAGATAATTTCTACTAATAATGCTACTATAAATGATAGTTTAACTTTAGAATATTTTGAAAATATAAGAAGAGAATTAATAATTGATAATATGGATCCAAGAAATAATTCTACTCGAGATGCTGTAATGAATACTAATAATTTACCGTCATTTTATCAAGGGAATACTCTTTTTGTTGGTAATAATTACCCTATTTCGTATATGGTTTTAATAAGAAGTAATAATGGAAGGATTCCTGTAGTTTTTAGAACAAATGGATCTTTAGCTAATTCTACTCGAGAGTTATATTTGCAAATAAGCCATTTGTCTAATAACAGAAGATTTAGAACTTATTATATTGGAATAAGAGGTAACAATATAAGAAAATATGTTAGATAATTTAACAGAAAATCAAGAAATTAAAGATATAAAGAATCTAAATAAAGTGGTAGTAAGTATAATAGGGAAACCTAATGTAGGGAAATCTACTTTATTTAATTTATTAGTTAATAAGGGAATAGCAGTTACTTCTGAGAATGAAGGAACAACAAGAGATTTATTAATTAAAAAATCTAAATTTAAGGATTTAGAATTTGTTTTTATTGATACAGGTGGAGTACTTAAGAATCAAACTGATATAGATCTTTCTGTTAATAATAAAATAATTGAAGCTGTTAATAATAGTGATATTGTTTTATTTGTTGTAGATAATAACTCTGTTTTTAATTTATTAGAGGAAGAATTATTAAATATTCTAAGAAATATATTTTCTAAAGATTTAAATGAGAGAGTAATCTTAGTTATAAATAAAAGTGAAACTAAGAATGAAAATCAAGAATATGAATTTTTAGGTTTAAAAGATTACATTAGAATTTCTTGTAAGACTTTAATGAATATAGATGAACTTAAATTTAGAATATATGAGAAAGCAAAGAATTTATTTGAAAAAGGTTTGGTAAATACAAATTCTAAGTATAGGGATTATGAAGAAAGAGGATTAAAAATAAGTTTCATAGGACGACCTAATGTAGGTAAATCTTCTTTAATCAATGCTATATTAAATGATAACAGAGTTATAGTTTCAGATATAGCTGGTACTACTCGAGATAGTATTGATATACCTTTTAAATTTGAAGGTTTTGAATTTATATTAATAGATACTCCAGGAGTTAGAAGGAAATCAAATATTTCCTCTAAATTGGAAGCTTATAGTATAACTAGGTCAATTGGGAGTATAAAACATTCTGATATTGTTATTTTAGTTATTGATATATCTGAAGGATTAACTAGGCAGGATAAGAGATTAGCTTATCAAATTTATAAAAATTTAAAACCCGCTATTATAATAGCTAATAAATTTGATATTCTTCTAAATGAATATAAACAGAAATTAAAAAATAAGTTTGATAATAATTTTATTGAAAATTTAAAATATGAGTTAGGAAATAGTATAAAAGAACAATTATATTTAATTAATTATGCCCCTATTTATTTTGTTAGTGCTAAAACTAAGTACCAATTAGAATCAATTCTATATGGTATTAAAGCTGTTAAATCTGAATTAGAAAGAGATTTTAGTAATTATAATCTAAAGGAGATATTTGAAAATATGTTGCTTTCTGTGCCCTTACCTTATATAGTTGAAACTAAAGGCAATAAAAAGCAAAAGAAAATAAAGTTTAAAATATATGATGTAATTTATTATAAAGAAGAAGTGCCTACTTTTAAGGTTATAAATAATTTTGATTTTAAGGAGATACCTGAAAGCTTTAAAAATTATATAAAAAACAATATCTCTAAAATATTAAATATAAATAATGTCCCTATTAAACTATTATTTAGTAGAAAACTAGATAAAAAAACTAATTAGTTATTTTTTATTGTTGCGAGATTTGAAAAACTAAGCTTAAATTTAAATTACAATATGGAATTTATAAAAATTAAGGTTTTTTTTAACATAGAAATAATTACAATCAATGTTAATAAGTATAGAAGAGCTAAAAGAAAAGCAAAGAAAAAAAATTATTAGAAAAGTAATATATTTAAAGAAAAAGTTTAAGCATGAAAAAAAATATTTTATAACTATAACATTTAGGACTTTTGAAGATTATATCAAGTTTGATAGAGAAGATAGAAAAAGACTTATGAATAATCTTATTAAAAACTATGGTTTAAGAGCAGCTTTTAGTGTAGTGGAGCCTCAAAAGAGAAGGGTTCTCCATATTCACTTGTTGGTTTGGATGCCAAAGAAAATATTTATAGATAATCAATTTAAAAAAATTTATAGAAGTTTAGGAATGACTAACATAGTAAAAGTAAGAAACAAATACATAATATATTACTTGCTAAAGTATATGCTAAAAGAGAATCAAAAGGAGGTAATAAAATACAAAAATAAGCAAAGATTTTATAGTTTTTACTATAAACATAAGACAAAAAATAAAGAATGGGTTTTATTAGGATTGAGTGGAGTAAATAAAATTTTAAGAAAATATGAATTGAAAGCATATAAAGTAAAAGATAATAAATATATATTTTTGAAAAATACAATAATAAGATACCGTATAGATGTAAAATTTATAAGAGAGGGATTATATATAAGAGATTGGAAAGTAATAATAAATGATAATGAGGAATATAGTAAATTGGATTTTAGAGACTATTTGGAATTTTTATCTTGGTTTGAATGTTTAATTTTAACAAAATTGAATTAGGAGGATTTTTTTTAAAAAAAGGAGTTTTGAAAAAAAAGAGTAAATATATAAACGAAGCCTATAGGTTTAGCTTACCTATAAGGGATAAAAGTTCCAGTAACGCATAGTTACCCCCTAAAAGGGGGGTTTTTATTTTGTCAAATTATATAAATAAGCGGTTACTACAGCTTCGATTATAAAAAAAAATAAAAAAATAAAAGGAAAAAAAACTATGCGTTGCTAAAATTGTTTATTTTCTAAAAGAAATTATATTAGAAAATCTTAAAGGGGGTGCTTTTTATATAGAGATAATTACAACCAAAGATAAAAAAGTATAGAAGTGGTAAAGGAGAAACAAGAGTGGAGAGGAAATGGGAAAATTGATTTTTAGATTTTTTTAGATTTTTTTTTGGTATTTATAGGGGAGAGAGGATGCTGGGGTTAAAGCCCCAGCAAAAAACCCCAAAATCCCTTTTGGGGGTTTTTTGAAATATGGGCTTGTTTTGGTAATTTAAATTTTAGATAGAAAAATTAAAATTTAAAAAAATATGAAAATTCTAAAAGTTCTAAAATTTACAGTGATAAATATAAATAGTGTTATTTAGTTCAAGAATTTGGTAAAAAAATAGATTTAATTTTTTATTTTTTAAAGATTTTTTTTAAAAGGATATAATCTAAGAATAGAAAATAAAAAAAATATATGAGTAAAGATTCAAATAACTTAGATTCATTATTAAGTAATAATTGGATAAGAATAGGGATTTATGTAGTTCTTATAATAGTTTTATGGTTTGTAGCTAATACATTTGAAAATAATAAAATAGTAAGGGGGTTAGTAGGTTTAAATTTTATATTTCTTACAGCTTTGTTACTAAGTAGTGATATAAGAAAAATCAGTTTAAAGACGGTAGTAGTGGGTTTTTTATTTCAAATTGTTTTAGCTCTATTTTTGTTATTAACACCATTTGGCGTAGTTTTTTTCAAGGGAGCTAATGATACATTTTTAGCTTTAATGGATTATGCTAAGAAAGGAATAGAGTTCTTATTTGGAAGTTTTATTACTGGTAAGGTAGAAGATCCTTTAAAGAATTTTACATTTATTATATTACCCACTATAGTATTTTTTGGGGCTTTAATATATATGTTATATTATTTAGGTGTGATGGAGAAAATAATAAAAGCGTATGCGTTTATTATGATGAAAGTTTTAAATACGAGTGGTGCTGAGAGTTTAGTAGCTTCTGCTAAATTATTTGTAGGTCAAACGGAGGCTCCTTTGATTATCAAACCATTTTTAGCTGTTTTAACGAGGTCTGAGATATTTACAATTATGTCGGCAGGTATGGCTACTATGGCTGGTGGAGTTATGGCTGCTTATGTAGGAATGCTTAGTGGATATATACCTACTATTGCTGGACATTTGCTAACTGCTGTTATTTTATCAGTTACTGCTTCTATATATTTGTCTAAGATTATTGTTCCTGAAGTAGAGGATCCTGTAACTAAGGGAAATATAAAAATAAAAATAGAAAAACCAGGGACTAATCTATTTGAGTCTATAACATTGGGAGCACGTGATGGTATGTTTTTAGCTTTTAATGTAGGAGCAATGTTATTGGCTTTTATTAGTTTAATTTCTATGCTTAATGATATTATCTTTAATTTAACTTCTTTTTTATTTAGTCATATTCAGTTTTTAGCAAGCTTTAAACCATTTAATTTTCAAGATATCTTAGCTGCTTTCTGTTATCCGATAGCTTATTTATTAGGTGTACCTAAGCAAGAAGCTTTCTTAGCTGCTAAATTTATTAGTGAAAAAATAGTGATAAATGAGTTTGTTGCTTATTCTGATTTTGCTAAAACCTTAGCTACTAATCCTAATCTCATCTCAGAACAAACTAAAATTATACTAAGTTATGCATTAGGGGGATTTGCTAATTTTAGTTCTATTGGGATTCAGGTAGGTGGGATTGGTTCATTAGAACCTAAAATAAGACCTACTATTGCCCAGTTAGGTTTAAGAGCTCTAATAGTTGGGAATTTAGCTAATTTTTCTTCTGCTGTTATTGCTGGTATGCTTACTACTCATGCTCACTTTTAAAAAAAGCAATTGTATCTTGTAATTTTTTATTTTATTCTATAAAACCTTAAATTTTTTAGTTGATTTTTATTAATTTTTGAAGGAGGGAAAAATGATGTTAAAAGATGTATTTATTGTATCAATGGGAAGTACAGTTTATGGTAAAATAGGTGGAGGATTGGCAAAGTTAAAAGCAGTAGATTTAGCTTCTTTGGCTTTAAATAAAGCAATAGAGTTAATTAATCCAGAAGTTTTTAATAATATAATAAAAGAGCATAGATTTATTGTTATTTTGGGTAATGTTATTCAAGCAGGAAATGGTCAGAATTTAGCAAGACAAGTACTATTTAAATCTAATTTACCTATTAGTACTCCTGCGTTTGTTGTAAATCAAGTGTGTATTTCTCCTATTAAAGCTTTAAATTTAGCTTATTTATATATAGCTACTGGTGAATATGATGTAGTAGCGGCTGGTGGAGTTGAAAGTATGACGAATGCTCCTTTTCTTGCTAAGCTAAGATTAGGTAATAAGTATGGGGATTTAATTTTAGAGGATTCTATTAATACTGATGGTTTAAGGTGTGCTATTACTAATAAATTGATGATAGAAATTACTGACATTATTGCAAAGAGGTACGGTATAACTCGAGAGGAGCAAGATATGATGGCTTATAATAGTCATTTAAGGGCTATTAGTTCTTGGAAAGATACTTTTTTTAGTAGTTATTTTGTGAATTATCAGAATTTAATTAGGGATGAGAATATAAGAGAAGATATAAGTTTAGAGAAATTAGCTAATTTAAAGCCTGTTAATAGTGAGAGTATAACAGCGGGTAATGCTTCTGCGTTAGCTGATGGTTCTTCTATACTTGTTTTAACCAATGAAGAAGTTATAAAAAAGTATAATTTAAAGCCATTAGCAAGAGTTATAGGGTTTGGAGAGAGTTTTGACGAGCCTTCTAATTTCCCTATTGTTCCTTCTTTATCTACAAATAGTTTGTTAAAGAGGTATGGATTAAATAAGGGGGAAATAGGGATTTGGGAGATAAATGAAGCTTTTGCAGCTGTTTTAGCTGCTAATATTAAGATTTTAGATATAGATTATAATTATACTAATGTTTTTGGGGGAGCAGTGGCTTTTGGACATCCTATTGGGGCTACTGGTGCAAGATTAGTTATTAACTCTATAGTAGCTATGAAAAAATTTAACAGGAATAAAGCGGTTATTATGGCTTGTGCAGGTAGCGGCGGAGGATATTCCTTAGCTATTGAAAATTTGTAAAATAAGTAATTAAAAAATTGAAAATAAAAATCTAAAGGATGGATTTTGATGTAGTTATTATAGGTTTTGGTACTTCTGGTTTTTTTTTAGCTTTTGAATTAATTAAGAATAATTTAAAGGTTGCGGTTATAGAAAAAGAAGATAATATTGGTGGGGCTTTAGTTAATTCTTTGATTTTTCCCACTGCTGGATTTCATACTTTGAGTGGGAAGCTAATTATTGTAGATAGTGTTAAGGAGTTTTTAGACTTTTGTATTAAAAATGGTTTTTCTAAGGGACATATTAGGGATCCTCTTAATTTTTCTTATTCTATAACCCCTATTAATCCTATTGCTTATAAAGCTTTTTTTGTTGATTATTTTTTACCTAATAATAATTTTGTATTGTTTAGTAGTTCAGTTATAGAAAATGTTTATGAAAAAGATGGTATTATAAGGTATGTAGTTATAAGAGATAAAGATAATAAAAAGTATAAGATTAGGGGTAAATTTTTTGTAGATGCTTCTGGAGTTTTAGAGTTATCTAACTATATTGATATTAAATATCGTTTGGAATTAGAGAATTTACAGGCAGCTACTTTAATATTTAGGTTATCAAATATAGATTTTACTAAGATCATTAAATACATTAAAGAAAATAAAAATGATTTTTATAGTAAAACTGATATAGATTTAATGTTAAGTAATGATTTTATAAGTGTTTCAGGATATTTTGAATTAGCTTCTAAATATTTATTTAATAGGGATTTATTATTAAGTAGAGACAGGTTTTTATTTTTTGGTGAAATTTTGAAAAATTTTGTTTATGTTAATACTTCTAGAATATTTTTAAAAGATATAATTAATTTTATTCTTAATGGCGTTAATAATTTAGGAGTGAAAAAAGAGGATTTTTTTAAAAAATGTAGTAGTGTAATATTACCTTCTAATAAAAATTTTTATAAGAATAAGAACATATTACATTATGATATATTAGAAAGAATAGGATATTATTTAGGTCTTAAGCAGGTATTTTATATTTACAAAATTATGAAAAAATATATAAAAGGCTTTGAGAATAGTTATATAGATTTAATTGCTTATAGATTAGGGATAAGACAGTATAAGGTTTTAAAAGGGGAATATGAATTAAATATGAAAGATGTAATAAATTGTAATAATTTTGAGGATAAAATATTAATAGGAACTTGGCCTATTGATATTCATATTAAGGATAAAATTGTTGAAAAGAAAATTAATGAAGATGGTTATTATATTCCATTTAGAAGTTTAATAACAAATAAATATAAGAATTTGATATTTGTAGGGAAGCATATAAGTAGTGATGATTATGCTTTTAGTAGTTTAAGGATTCAAGCAACGTGTATGAATATGGGAAGTATAGTGGGTAAGATTTTATCTAATTTACTTAAAAAAAGAACTTATGTTTTAGATATAGATTTTTCTTTAATAGAAAAAATCTTTAACCAAACTTTTTTAACATTTTATTAACAATTTTATAATTTTTATTTTATAATTTTGATATAAAAAGGAGTAGGTAGGAAAAATTAAATAAAAATCTTAATAATGATATAAGGGAAGGGGTAAGAAGTTGTATGATTAATACAGAAAATTATAATATTGATGAAATAAAAAAAGAAATGGAGGGTATTAATAAAGTTAAAAAAACACGAAAAGTTAAGAATTCAGAAAAAAATGAGGAAAATGGGAATGAAAAGGCTAAAGAGAAAAAGAGAAAAACGAAAGAAATAAATAAAAGAGATTCCAGAAACAAAAGAGCAAAAAAGAGTGAGCTACAAAATGATTTATTTTCAGAAAGTATATTTGATAGTAATGTTTTAAATGAATCTTTAGAAGATTTAAAGGATGTAGAATTGGTTATGTTAGCAAAGAAAGGTAACCCTAAGGCCATATCTATTTTGATTAATAAGTATAAGAATTTTGTTAGATCGAGATCTAAATCATATTTCATAGTTGGTGCTGATAAGGAAGATATAATCCAAGAAGGTTTAATTGGATTATTTAAAGCTATAAGAGATTATAATCCAGATAAAAAGACGAGTTTTAGAGCTTTTGCTGAGCTTTGTATAATGAGACAAATTATAACAGCTATTAAAACTGCTACTAGGCAAAAACATTTACCACTTAATTCTTATGTTTCATTAAATAAGCCTATTTTTGAGGATAATGGAGAAAGAGTTATGGCTGATGTTATTGCAAGTACTAGAACATGTAATCCTGAGGAAATTTATATAGCTTTGGAATTAACTAAAAGTATAAAGGAAAAGATGAAGAAATATTTAAGTAGCTTAGAATCTAGTGTTTTAGCTGAATATTTAAAAGGTCTATCTTATTATGAAGTAGCCAAGAATATAGGAAAACATATAAAATCTGTGGATAATGCTTTACAACGAATTAAGAGAAAAATCCAAGAAACTATTAAAGAAGCTTACGGGATTTAGTAATTGTTTATCTAAATTTTACGTATTATATTTTTTACTCTAATTAATTTTATTGCTTTTATTTTTTTGTATTTCTATTTTTAATTTAAGGAATTTTAAAAAAAATGTAGAATTTGTATTTAAGGTAGATAATTATTTTTTGGGATTTGGATGAAAAAATGGATAGTTTTTGGAAGGAAAAAATAGATAACTTAAATAGTGCTATTGAAAATAATGATTATGATTATTTAATATCTAATTTTGTATTAGATTTAGCATATTATTTTAGGACTTTTTATGATGAACAGATTTTTAATAATATTTTGGAGAAATTTAATTTATTAGCTAAGAATAATATTAATTTACAATTGCTAATATTAGAATTAGCTATAGAAATTAATTTTTCAATTTTAAGTGAGGATGAAGAGTATTATAGAAAGATTATACTTGATACTACCAGAAAGATAATAGCTTTATCAGCTCCATATAGTACTAATATTAAGAAAGATTTTCCTCAGAAGGTTAGTTTATTGGGAGGAATATATAAAGTAATAGAGATAGTCGATAAAATTAATAGGGAAAATTTAGGAGAAAAAGATTATAAGCAAGTAGAACAAAGTATAGCTAATTTATATAAAATAGATCCTGATAACTATAAAATAGGGTTTTTGGATGCTTTATCTAAGCTAAGAAGTTCTAAAACGATATTTAGGAAATCTTTAATAGATAATGTTATAAAGATAATAAGTGGTAATGTATTAGAGAAGGCGTTGGCACAAGAATTGATAGGTGATATTAGTGAGCCTTTACAAAGTTTGAGTTGGTATGATGATGCGGAAAATATTTATAAATCGTTAGGACTTTACAGAGATTTAGTTAGACTTAGTTTAAAGAAAATAGAGAAATGCAAAAATGATCCTTCTTCTAAGGTATTTTCTGCTCAAACTGGAATTATTACTTCTAATTATCTGTTAATACTTAATCAAAGAGAAAAAGCTAGAAATTTATTATTTGATTCTTTAAATTTGTTTTTACAAGCTCAAGGGTATCTTGAATTACTAGAAGCTTTAAATTCCTATAATATAATAGAAAATTATCCAGAGGATAAGGAAAGATTACTTAAAGTAATTATAGAAACTTTTGAAAAAAGATTGCAAATTGATCCTTATAATATTAATTTATATATAGAATATGCAAATTGGTTAGAAAAGTTTGAAGTAAAAGATAAAAAAATAGAGTATTTATATAAAGCTTATGAAATAGCTAAATCAAAAAATATTTTCAATAAATTATTAGATATTTCAAATATTTTATTAAAAATAGATCCTTTAAATGGAGATTATATTGTTAAATATATTGAAGCTTTAAAATTAAATGGAATAGACCCTTCTAATTTCTTAATTGAAAAAATAAACGAGTTAAAAAAGTATAATAAAACTGATTTAATTCAGTATTTATTTAAGACTTATCCTCACATTATACCTGCGGATAAAATCCAGCAAATTAAAAAAGAAAATTTACTCAATTCTTTACAACAATTGAATTTATCTGATAAAATAAAGGTACTAAAGGATTATATTTTGAAGTATCCTAATGATGAAGAAGTAAAAATGATTTACTTGAGTAATATAATAGATTTACCTAGTTATTACGATGAGGCATATGCTATTTTAAATGAGAATTTTGATATGTTTGTGAATAATAAAGATAAAATCGATACAAATTTAAAATATAAAATTTATAAATTATTTTTAATGAAAGAAGATTTTGAAAAAATTATTTTGATATATTAATATTAAATGATTACGAAAAAAAATTGGGGATCTAGAAATAATTTTTTTGCTCGTATTATAAACCTTATTTTTGTTTTACTTATTATTTTTGTTTTTGTTTTATTTAATGAAAATCAGAATAATTCTAATTTTGAAAAAAATAGTAATTATTTAGATACGTATATTAATTTTATTAAAGAAAATAATTTAAAAGAAATTGAGCCTAACATTATAAAACAGAAATTAAAGTATTTTGAAAAAGTTAGGTTCTATAAAGTTATTGATGGTGATACTATTAAGATTATAAATTTAAATGATAATAAAGAATATAAAGTAAGATTAATAGGAGTAGATACCCCTGAAAGTAGTTATAATGAAAAACTAAAAAGGGATATTAAAAGAACTAATAAAGATGAGAATGCTATTATTTCTTTGGGACTAAAAGCTAAGGAATATACTAATCAAATTCTAAAAGATCAAGAATATTTATATTTAGAATATGATGTTTCAAAGTATGATAGATATAATAGAATTTTAGCTTACGTTTATTTAGAAAGTGGGTATATGTTGAATTTAATTTTAGTTTTAAATGGTTATGCTAAGGTATATACAATTCCTCCTAATGTTAAGTATTCTGAAATATTTTTAAGGGCTCAAAGATTTTCTAGAATTAATAATTTAGGTTTATATAAGTATGGATTTTAATGAATTGATTTAAGAAGCTATAAAAGAAGGGGTGTGATTTAGTTTATGAAGAGATATGTTTTAAAATTGGATAATAAAGAATTAGAGTTTGAGATAAATAAAGTGGCAAAGCAAGCTGCTAGTAGTGTAGTAGTAAAAAGTGGAACTTGTTGGGTTTTATGTGCAGTAACTTTTAATGAAAAGCCAAGGAATGATATTGACTTTACTCCATTAACAGTTGATTATATTGAGAGGATGTATGCTATTGGTAAGATCCCTGGGGGATTTATAAAAAAGGAAGGGAAACCTACTGATAATGAAATAATTAAAGCTCGATTAATTGATAGAACTATTAGACCTTTGATAGATCCTAATTTTTTTAATGATATTAATATTTATATTAATGTATTTTCAGCTGATGTTAGGGAACGTCCCGAAATTTTAGGGCTTTTAGGTACTTCTTTAGCTTTATTAATTAGTCCTATACCTTTTTATAAACCTGTATCTGCTTATTATATAACCAATGAGAACTTAGATTTGGTTGTTGCTTCTATTAGTGATAAGATAACCATGATAGAAGCTAAAGCTAATGAAATTAAAGATGATTTAATGTTTGAATTTATAAATCAAATTTTTGAGAAAAATAAAATAATTAATGATTTTCAATATCAAATTTATGAGGAATTGAAGCCTGAAAAAATTCAAACTTCTTCTATTGAAATCCCTTCTTTATTAAATGATTTATATGAAAAATATTTTAAGGATTTAACTATAAAGTTATTAAATGAAAAGGATAAAAAACAAAGAAATAAATTAATCAATGAAATTAGTTTAGAAAATTTAATTAATTTGATTTACACTAATGAAACAGATGAAATAAAGAATCAATTTAATGAATTTGTTAGCAATAATAAGATAAATGAATTTATTTTTAGTATAGTAAAGAAGGGATTTTTAAAGAAGTATCTAAAGAGACAGGTTTTAGAACAAGAAACAAGAATAGATGGTAGAGCTTTTAATGAGATAAGACCTATTGAAATAGAGGTAGGGATATTACCCTATCCTCATGGTAGTGCGTTATTTACTCGTGGGCAAACTCAAGTGTTATCTGTTGTTACATTAGGTACTAAAGCTGATCAGCAGATGATAGAAGGATTATTATTAGAAGATGAATTTAAGAGATATATGCATCATTATTATTTTCCACCGTTTTCTACTGGTGAAGCTAAACCTTTGAGAGCTCCAAGTAGGAGGGAAATAGGGCATGGGAATCTAGCTGAAAAAGCTTTAGAGTATTTAATTCCACCAGAAGATGAATTTCCTTATACTATAAGGGTAGTTTCGGAAGTCTTAGAATCTAATGGATCTACTTCGATGGCTTCTGTTTGTGGTAGTAGTTTAGCTTTAATGGACGCTGGGGTACCTATTAAAAAACATGCTGCAGGTATATCCATAGGTTTGATTACTAATGAGAATAATATAAAAGAGTATGTTTTGTTAACTGATATTCAGGGTTTTGAGGATTTCTTTGGGGAAATGGATTTTAAAGTAGCTGGAACTTATGATGGGATTACTGCTATTCAAATGGATACTAAATTAGAAGGACTAACTTTAGATATTGTTTATAATTCTTTAAAGCAAGCTAAAGACGGTAGAAATTTTATTTTAGATAAAATGTATAGCGTTATAAGTAAACCTAATGATTTAGCTCCTCATGCTCCTAGGGTAACTCTTTTGCAAATAGAACCATCTAAAATACCTGATATAATAGGTCCTCAAGGAAAAGTTATTAAAAAAATCATAGAACAAACTAAAGCTAAAATAGATATAGAAGAAGATGGAAAGGTTTTAATTTATTCATCTAATGAAGAAGATGCTATGAAAGCTAAATCTATAATAGAAGCTATTACTAATATAAAGGAAGGTAGTGTTTATTTAGGAAAAATTGTTAGATTAGAACCTTATGGAGCTTTTGTTGAAGTAGCACCTGGTAAAATAGGATTACTTCATGTTTCTGAATTAGGCTTAGGGTTTGTTAGTGATGCTAGATCTGTTTTAAAACTTGGAGATGAAATTGTTGTTAAAATATTAAAAATAGATGAAATAGGTAGATTTACTCTAACAAGAAAGGGATTAATAGATTCTAATATTAACTCCCTAAAATAATCTATTTTATTAAAAAAGGAGAGGAATTTATAATGTTTAAAAATAAAGTAAATTTATTTTACTGTTGTGTTTTTATTTTTTATTTTGTTCTTAGTATTTTGTTAATTTTTGCTAATGAATCTAAAATAGATTTATTTAATAGGTATATACAAAATAAGGATTATGTTAAAGCGCAAGAGGTAATAAATGATATAAAAAAGGTATCAGAATTAGATGCTTTAATAGCTCAAATGATTTTATACGCTTATAAAGATAGTAATTTAGATAATTCTAAAAAAGTTTTAAAGATATTAAAACAAAGATTTGTAGATAATCTATCTAATCAAAATCAAAAGAATCTTAATTTTTCTAAGATTTTATATAATTGGGCATACATTTTATATAATGTTAAAAAAGATATTTATCAAAGTGAAGCTATTGTTAATGAAGCTTTAAGGTATAATTCTAATAATATTGATGCTATTATCTTATTAGCTAAAATAAATTATGATAAAAATAACCTTGATAATTCAGAAAATTTATTAGCTAACGCTTATGAATTGGCTTTAGATAACAATTATTCAGATATAGTTAATTTAGTGTCTATTTACACTGATATACTTTTAGAAAATAAGAGATATGCTAAAGCTAAAAATATTTTAGAAAATTATTATCAAAGAGATAATAAGTTATTATTAAAGTATGCTAAAGTTTTAACATATTTAGATGAGTTAGTTCAAGCAAATGAAATTATAAAACAATATCTAAAGAAGGATAATAACAATTTAGAGGCTTATTACATTTTAGGGTTAACTTATAAAAGGAGTTACGTAAAGGTTCCTCAAGCTTTAGAATTTATTGATTCTATAAATCCTACAAAGGATGACAGATATTATATTAAGTTAGCTCAATTTTATGAAGGGGTAAATGATGTAGATATGGCTATAAATTACTATGATAAAGCTTTATCTATTAATAAAGAAAATAAAAAATATTATATTTTAGCTATAACTTATGCTATAGATGTTGGTAAAGCTAATAGAGCTATAAATTGGGCTTATGAGCTATATTCTAAATATCCATCTGATTTTTATAGTGTATATTTATTAGCAGTTTGTTATGATGAAGCTAAATTGTTTGACAAAGCTAAAGAATTTTATTATAAAGCTATGGATATTAACCCTTTGTCTTATGAACCTTATGTAAGGTTAAGTAGGATATTTTTAGAAGAAGAAGCTGATTTTGATAATTCTTCAAAAATTTTGATACAGGGGTATTATAATGTTCAGGATTTATATTATAAAAATAGGTTTAAAAAATCTATTAAAGATTTATTGGATTTAGAAAAAGAGTTTAAGAAAAAGTATAAAGAAAAAACTGGATTAGATATTTCTAAACCTATTAAACAAGATACCTTAAAGCAAATAGAGAAAATAATTTATTCTAATTAGATATTATAAATTAAAAAATAGATAATTTTATTTAGATTTACTGAAAATTAATTCATCTCCTTGGATATAAGCTATGTAGGCTTTATTATTTTTTGATAAAACAAAATCTGATTGATAATAAGGACCATATATCTTTTCATTTATTACAATGTAATATTTATTATCTTTTTTAAATTGCCATCCATAGTTTGAAGAGCTTAATTTTATATAACTATAATATGTATTATCACTTGGAGCAAAAATTTTATTGTTTACTCTTATGTATTGTTTATCATCTTTTCCAAACTGCCAAGTGTATAATGAACCATCGTCAGAAATTTTAAGATTAGATAACCAAGTGTAATCATAAGGTCCAAAAGTTTTATCATTTACTTGAACATACCATTTATTATTTTGCACAAATTTCCAAGCATATTTTGAACCATCTTCAGAAAAAATAACGTCATATGCTTCCGCATAATCAAGCTCGTAAGGTCCCAACAGTATATCATTTACTTGAATATAATTTTTTCCATCTTTGCCAAACCCCACTAAGTGTTTTAAACCATCACAAGAAAATCTAACCTCAAATATATAATAATCTTTATAATTTTCAAGAATTTGATCATTTAGTTGAATATAATATTTATTATCTTTTATGAACCACCACCAATATGTAGAACCACACCAATATAAACGAGAAACATAATCATAAGGTCCAAAAATTTTATTGTTTACTTGAACATAGAGTTTTTTATCTTTTATTACATAACAATTATATATTAGGTATTCATCAACATAAAAATCTTCAACAAAAACCTCTATATTATCATATGGCCCAAATATTTTATCATTTATTTGAAGATAATGTTCATTGTCTTTTTTAAATTTTAATACTACTAACTCAATATTAGGATATAGTACTATTACTGGCTCATTAATATTACTATCTATTTTAAATTTTTTTATTACTTTAATTTCGGATTGTGAGCTTTTATCAGTTTGTATGAATTGTATATTTTGAGTTTTTAGATTTTTGTTTTTTGATAATTTAATGTTGTAAAAAATTAATATAATGACAATAATAGCAATAATTAAGAAAAGTATATTCATTTAGGAATCTATTTTTTTTGATAGTTTCCAATAAATTACTTCGAACAGCACTAAAAAAAATCCTTTTTTGTTAAAAAAGGTAATATAGATTAAATTTAAGAGTTTGAGAATTTTGTTTCTAAAATTATTTTCATTGATACAAATTAGCTTGGATGTAAAACTCCAATAAGAAAATGTGAAAAGAAATTACTTTTTACTAAAGAAGTGATATAAAAAGATGGCAGCTGCGTTGGTTAGATTTAAACTCTCTACATTTAATATTTCAATACTTACGCTTTTTAAATTATTTATATTTTTTATTATTTCTTTAGGAACTCCGGTTTCCCCACCTATTATTACTAAACTTTTAGGTAATATAAAATCATAACTTAGTTTATGTAATTTGTATTCTCCGTTTTTATCTAATAAAATTATATTGTATTTTTTTAAGACAAAGTGATTAATTATTTTAGTGATACTACGGAATCTATGGATTTTGATTTTAGAGTTTCTTGAAGTTTGAATAACTGTTTCATTAACGGGACAAGCGTTTTCAGTAGGGATTAATATACCAGCTATATCAAAGGCATAACATACTCTCATTAAAGCTCCTAAATTCCTTGGATCTTTTATCTTATAACCTAAAACTATTATTGGCAATCTCACTTTATTAATATTTTCTTCTATTTCATTTAAACTACTATAAATAAAATCAAAGTATTCTAAAACTATTAACTGATGATCTAAGAAATTAAATTTTTTCTTAAAAGAATTAGAGTTTAGTATATGAACGGGGATATTGTTTTGTTTTAAATTATGAATTATATCTTTTATATAACTTTGATTTTTAATAGAATCCGATATATAAACTTTTGTTACTTTTTTTAGATTATTTTTATCTTGTAAGAATTCTTTTATAAGTTTCTTATTGTAAAGATACATATTTATACTATTTACTTTAGAAGTTTTAGTTAATAATTTATTTAATAAACTTTTGATAAAGTTCTACAATAGATGATTCTTTAAAATATCCTACACTAAATAAGAAAAATATTAATAAAAAAGTTAAGGATGTAAAAACAATATAGGGTAGAAAATTTAAATATTTGTTATTTAAATCACTAACTTGGAAGTATATTAAATCTGTAATAAGTTTTATTATCTTATAAAAATAGAAGAATATAGATATTGGTAGCAAATAGATTAAATAAGGCAAGAATATATATAGTGAAGTAAGATAAAATATCAATACCAAAAAATTGAATAGTAAAATGAATTTAATAAAATCAGATTTTGAAGAATTTCTGTTATTAAATAAATTATCAGGTTGTTCATAAAGTGCTTTATTTATAGATAATTCAAAATATTTAAAAATTAATCCTAAGTGTGAAGCCATAAATAATCCTGTAAAGTATCTAATGTAGTTTGTTGTTTCTCTTAGTTTTGAATAACTCGTTATTCCATCTATCCCAAATAAAAATAAATAAAACAAAAATAAAAATATTATTATTTTAATATGATTGGAAATTAAGTTATTTATATAGTTTTCGTCTTTGTAAAGTAATTTAGAAAGTAGGAATATAATAATAAAACTTAACAGAAATCCAATATAAGTACCTGTATCTCTTGAGCAAACAAAAAATTGATAACCTTCTATTGAACAAAATGATCTTTCACTGATTTGATGACATAATCCGCTAAATATAAAAAATAAAAAATCGTATATTTTTTCTGACATATTTTTTATGTTTTATTTTTTATATTTCGTTTGAGAAAAATTTATTAGGATATCCTTTAAGGTTATAATTTGATGTCGTGAGTTATCCATATGCTTTAGCAGTTCCTATATACTTTAGATTTAGTTTTGTTTACTCTTAATTATTTCCCCTTTTAAGTATATTTTTTTAATGTTTTAATTTTAACTTTAACTTTTTTATTTATTTATTATTTCTTCTAATTTGTTAAGAATCTTTTTTAATTTGATTTCTAATTTTTCTTTATTTTTAGGATTTTTATTGTTTGGATCAATTTTTAGTTCTTTATAGTACATTTCATAAATTTTTAAGATATTGGAAAAATCGATAGTATTTATTTGATTTTGTTGGGAATTTTCATCATAACTAATTAATTTGTTTTCTTCTTTTGCAAATTTTTCTAATTTTATAACATTATCAAAATTAAGTAAATTCTGAATATCAAAAGAATTTAAGGTATTACTAATTCTTATTTTTATATAACTATCTTTGTTATTTTCTATTTGGTTTATTAAATTGTTTATATTTCCATTTAGTTCAAGCGTTATTAATTTTTTATGATTTTTAAGTTCTATAAATTCTGATTTTATTAAATTATTTTCAATTGTATTTAGTATTATTCCATGTTTGTAATCTTCACCAAAATCTAAGGGTAAAATGGAGCCACTATAATAAATATTTTGAATTTTTTGATATTTATGTATATGACCTAAAGCAATATAATGAAAATCAAAGCTTATATCGTTAATTAGTACTTTATATATGTCATTAGTATATAATGGAGATTCACTATTACCTAAGTTAGCACTGTCTAACATAATATGCATCACTAAAATTTTTATTGTATTTTGATTTAACTCTAAATCTTGTAATATTTTGCTTAATAAAATATTATGTAATTTTGAGTATGAATATTCTTTTTCTATTTGAAAAATCTGATGAAATTTAAGGCCTAACCTGTACTCTATAAATGGAATTAATATTATTAAAATTTCTGTATTGTTTAGCTTGAATTTAAAATAAGGTAATTTAGAATTGTTATTAAAGTAATCTTCCAAATCTGAAAATGTGTAAATAATTATTTTTTTATCACTAAATTTGTTTAGTAATTTATTATAAGCGTTTAGGTTTTTAAGTTTTAGGTCGCTATCATGATTACCAGAAATTATAAAAATATAATCAACTAATTCATAAGTATTAATTAGGAAATTAATAAAGAGTTCTTCAGCTTCTAAAGAGGGAAGCTTATTATGAAATATATCTCCACTTATTATAACAAATTTAGATTTACTTTGCTTTATAATATACTCAATTTCTTCAAATGTTTGATAAAATTCATTATATCTATCTATATCTCCTTTTATTGATTTGATTTTTTTTCCTAAATGTAAATCACTTAAATGAATAAAATTTAAACTCATTTTTTATTGATAAGTGAGAAATAAAAATTTTATTAGATGCTATTATATCCCATAGTAGCTGCGTTAACTCTTTCTTCAGTAGATGGATGAGACCTTAGGTAAGGGTGTGTAAAATCCATTGAAGAATTAAATCTTATTAACAGATCTAAAAAAGGTTCTAAAGGGAGGTTAGCCATTTTTAGAGCTCTACCTGCGTAATAATCTGCTTCTAATTCTTTTTGTTGGTTATATACGTTAGTAGCGAAAACATTATTACCTGACATCCATTGATACATAAATACTTGGGGAATATGGTTTAATACTTCATGAGCCCATTCATGTGCTAATACTCCAAATATTGCTTCATAACTTTCATTTTCTACAAATGATGGATCTATGAATACTATTTTTTGTCCTGTAGCCATTGCACCTAAGTTAGTTGGATATATTTGAACTGTTATATATGTCCCATATAAATAATTTAACTTATTTGCTATATCATTTAATTGCTCATTTGTTACTTTTGAATAACTATAATTTTTTGATATTAAAAAGAATAATAAAAATACTATAAAAAATCTGTAAAAAAATGAAAGAATAAATTTAATTTTGCTCATTTTTATCTTTTTTATTCTTGAATTTTTATTAATATTGAATTTAATTTATTTTTCTTTTTGAATTTTAGTTCAAAAAAATAAGAGGGGGAAAAAATCCCCCTCTTTTGAATCTTCTCTGTTAGTTTATAGGTTATTATCCACCGCCGCCTGCTAATGCTTTTGTCCATTGGTTAGCTATTTGGGATTGAGTTTTATAAGCATCTAACCTTGTTTCTTCATGCATTTTTCTAATAGCTCTGTTAGTATCTAATACCATTTTAAACATTTCTTGTTGGTGTTTCTTTTCTGCTAATTGTTCAGATAACATTAGGTTTTCCAATTCTCTTCTGTTTTGATTATCTATAGCCCAGGCGCGTGCCCCGTTTATATAAGGTTCCCATGCTTGTTGCCTTAAGAATGGGAGCCATTCTCCATTGCCTATGATAGGAAACATCTTGTTACACCTCCTTAAAACTTTTTTTTTCTTTTTTCAATATTATTATATTCATTTTTTTTAAAACTAAATAGTAAATCAGGTTTTTTTTACAATTTTTTAACAAACTTTGTTTTTTATAGTTTAATTAAATAAATTCTATTTGTTATTTTTGGAAGGTTTTAATTTATATTAATTAGAATACTAAAAGGGGGTGATGGATTTTATGGAAGGAATTTTAACTAAAAGTAGTGCATTAATAGTAGTGGATATGCAAAACGATTTTATAAATGGAAGTTTAGCTGTTCCTAACGCTGATACCATTATACCAGTTATAAATGATTATATAAGATTATTTGAAAAAAATGGATTAATAGTAGTATTTACAAGGGATTGGCATCCTGAAAACCATTGCTCTTTTAAAGAAAATGGAGGGATTTGGCCTAAACATTGTATTCAAAATACATATGGTGCTGAGTTCCATAAAGACCTTTATATTCCAAAGAATAAGTATATCATATCTAAGGCTTTTTTACCTGATTTGGAAGCATACTCAGGATTTGAAAAAACTGAGCTAAATGATTTATTAAAAAAGAATAATATAGATACTTTATTTATTTGTGGGGTAGCTACTGATTATTGTGTTAAGCAAACTGTTTTATCTGCTTTAGAATTAGGTTATAAAACTTATTTGCTTGTAGATGCAATTAAAGGGGTTGATCTAAATAATTTTGATAGTGAAAAAGCTATAAATGAAATGATATCTAAGGGTGCTAAAGCAATTGTTTTTGATGAATTAATTAATAAAGCCAAAATATAAAAAATAATTTTATTTTTATATTTTTATTTTTTAGCTTAAAAAAGAAGGAGGTTTTTTATGTTTTTTTTATTAAATAAGTATAGAATCTTTATCTTTTTTTTATTTTTTATTGTATTTATAGGACTAGGGGTATCTAAAAATATAAAAGGGGCCTCTAAAAATATGAATAATTTTGAATATACTTTAAATTACCCTGTTAATATCGATTTAGATAATAATAATTATATCAAAATTAATACATTTGTTTTAAAAGATGATAAAGTAAATTCTGTAGATAATGTAGATGTTAAATTTATCTATAATAACAAAGAAATATTTAAAACTAAAACTAATAATGGGTTTGCTTTATTTAATTTAAATAAAGAAAATTTAAAATTAAATGAAAAAGAACTAAAAGATAATTACTTAGAATTAATTTGTAAAATAGGAGATAATGAAGAGAAACTAAGTTTTAATTTGGTAAAAGATTATAAAGTATTAATTATAACGGATAAACCAATTTATCAGCCTGGACAAAAAATATTTATTAAATTAATCGGTTTAAAAAGCATCCAAAATAAGTATAAACCTATAAAAGATAATTTTATTTTAGAAATAACTGACCCTAAGGGAAATAAATTAGAATATAAAAGTATTCAAACAGATACTTATGGTACTTTCTTTTATGAGTACAATTTATCTAATCTTATTAATTTAGGAGTATATAAAATAAAGTTAATAAAAGATGGAAAAGTTTTAAATACTATTAATTTTGAAGTTCAAAAATATACTTTACCAAAATTTAAGATTGAATTAAAAGATGCTCCTAATTATTTAGTAATTAATAAGCAATACGACTTAAGTTTAGAGTTATCTTATTTTTTTGGTAAAAAAGTAAATGATGCTAAAGTAGATATTGATGTTTATTCATTTGATGCTGAATTTTATAAAATAAATTCATATTCAGGAAAAACCGATAAAAACGGCACTTTTAAATTTAAACTTAAATTACCTGATTATTTAACAGGAGTAGATAAAAATAAGGGATTAATTAAGATAACTATAAAGGCAGAAGATAATGCTAATCAAATTGAAACTAAAGACTTTATATTTAATGTCTATTCAAAAGAAGTATTATCTGATATAGTTCCTGTTAATCCTATTGTTAAAAATAAAGAAAATAAATTTTTATTAATTTGTTATAAACCAGAAGATGAAGAATCAAAAGATTCTAATTATAAAGTTGTTTTTTATAAACCTTTTAACAAAACCTTTATTCTAAATAAAAATACTTTTAAATTTGATTACCTGGTTGTTCATGATTATGTTGAATTTAAATATGAGGTAATTGATTTAAATAACAATCTTAAAGAAAGTTTTTCTTATTCTTTTTATACTAATGAAAATATTAATGATTATATCTTTTTAGATTTAGAAAAGGTATTATACAAAGTTGGAGATAAAGTTAATTTAGAGATAATAACTAATGATAAAAAACAAGTTTATATAGAAACTTATTTAAAAACTAATAGTGGGTTTATTTCATTATCAAGTGATACTATAGAAGTTAATAAGAAAACTAATTATAGTTTTACTTTAAAGGATAAAGGAAATATAATTATTAGAGCTTATTTTATAGGCAATAAAGGAAATATAGTTGATAATATAAAGTCAATAATAGTTAATGAATCAGATAGCAATTATTTGATATTAGCAAACTTTGATAAAGATATTTATAAACCAAAGGATAAAATGAAATTAAAAATAAATACTGTTTTAAATGGAAAAGAAAAAGATAGTAAAGTTTTAGTGGATATAGTAGATGAAGCTGTTTTATATTTAGCTAATAAAACCCCTGAATTACTTAAATTATATTTGTCTTTAGTAGATGAGCTATTAACTCCTAAATATGAAGTTCATAATTATAAGGATTTAATTATAAAAAATCAAAATGATATTTTAAATTATGCATTACTTAAAGATTATAATAATTTAATTAGTGAAAATTTTGGATCTGAGAATAAAGTAGTTAATAGTATTGAAATTAAATATGAAAAGACTCTAAAAAATGCTCAGATAATTTATCAAAAGGCTTATAATTATTATATCCAATATAAAAGTGTTCCTAATATATTGGATTTAGATAAAAGTAATGCTTATGATGGATGGAATAGATTATTCAAATTAGTTTTAAAAAATGGGGTTATTAAAGTTATTAGTTCTGGACCTGATGGAAAATTCGATACTAAGGATGATATTATCTATCCTGATATGTATTATTATAAACAAAAACAAAGATTTTTTCTTGATGATGAGAGAGTTATTATGTTTAAATTAGAAGTACCTTTTTCTGGATCTTCTGTTAGTAATTTAAAACCAGAATTTAAAAAAGATAATTTAGATGGTAATTTTTCTATAAGGGAATATTTCCCTGAAACTTTTTATTCAAATATTATTGATTCTAATAAAGATTTAGTTTTAACTTTACCTGATAGTATTACTAATTGGAAAGTTAGTTTATTAGCAGTTAATAAAGAAGGGAATATTGCTAATAAAGTTTTAGATCTTAAAGTTTTTCAAGAATTCTTTATTGATGTTAATTTACCTTTGTTTTTGACTAAAAATGACGAAGTTTCTATTCCTGTTATTGTTTATAATTATACTAATAAACTACTTAAAGTTAATTTAAAAATAAAAAAAGAAGATTGGTTTGAATTATTAGATGATAATCAAAAGAGTATAGAGATAAATAAAAATGAAGTAAAGAAGGTTTATTTTAAGATAAAAGTTGTTAAAGTAGGAAAGAATTATATAACTATTTTTGCTTTTTCTGCTAATTTTAAAGATGCTATAAAGAAGGAGTGTAATGTAGTACCTGAGGGTATATTTACTAAAGATTCAAATAGTTTTAGTGGTAATAATTCTTTTAGTTTTAGTATAGAAGGTGAGGGTAAGGGGGCTTATGTAGTTGTTTATCCTGTTTTATTTAGTCAAGTTTTGAGTGGGTTAGATAATTTATTACAGATGCCTTATGGTTGTTTTGAACAAACTAGTTCTGTTAATTATCCTAATGTTTTAATTTTAAAATATTTAAATATAAAAAATATAACAAACCCATCTATAAGAATGAAAGCTAATTATTATATATCAATTGGATATCAGAGGTTATTGACTTTTGAGGTAGAAGGTGGTGGGTTTTCTTGGTTTGGGGATAAACCTGCTAATAAAGTTTTAACTGCTTTTGGACTAAAAGAATTTAAAGATATGAAAGATGTTATTTTTGTAGATAAAGATTTAATAGAAAGAACAAAAATGTTTTTATTAAATAATCAATTAGCTGATGGTTCTTGGGAGCCTGATAAAAATTACTTACATCAGGAAACCTGGCAAAATATCCAACAATCTAAATTAACTACTACTGCTTATATTCTTGATGCTTTATTAGAAAACGATAAAGATATCATTAATAATAAAAAAATCAATTTAGCTTTTAATTACCTAATTAAAAATACTCAAAATCTAAAGGATATAGATAGTTATACTTTAAGCTTTATTTTTAGTTCGTTTGTTAATTATTTAAGTAATTTAAGTGATTATAGCAAAATAGAAAATAGTTTTATAGATAACTTTTTAAGGATTAAAAAAGAAATATTAAATAGATTAAAGGGAAACGATGATGGATTATATTTAGAGGGGCCTAAAGTTAGTTTATTTTATGGGGATTATAACACTTCTTCTATAGAAACTACTGCTAATGTTTGTATTTCCTTTACTAGATTATCTAAAATTAATTTAGCGAAAGTTAGAGATAATAACGAAATAGAGATAGCTTATAAGATGATAAAATATTTGATAAAGAATAAATCAGATAGTGGTTTATGGCATTCTACTCAACCTACGATTATGTCTTTAAAAGCTATATACTTATTTGATTTATTATCCACTATTTCTAATACTAATAAAAAAGCTACTTTGGTGATTAATGAAAAAGAAAAAATTAATATAGAATTTTCAAAGGATGACTTAGCTTATAAAATAATTGATATTACTAATTACCTTAAAGATGGGCAAAATACTATAAAAGTTAATGGGGATAATTTATTTTATGATTTAGTTTATTATCAATATATTAAAGAACCTGTTTTAGTATATAACAATCAACAATTATTAGATATAAATGTAAGTTATGACAGAACAAAAGTAAAGGAAAATGATAAAATAAAGGTTAATGTAAAGATAAATAATTTATCTAGGGGAGTACTAAATATGGTAGTAGTTGATTTAGGGATTCCACCAGGATTTAGTGTTATTACTGATAACTTAGATAATCTTAAAAAATCTGGTTTTATAAAGAATTATGAATTAACTTATAACCAAATTATAGTTTATTTTGATAAAATAGAGAAAGATATAGAATTCAGTTATGAAATAAAAGCTAATTATCCATTAAAAGTAAATACAGGAAATTATAAGGTTTATGAATACTATAATCCTTCTAATAAAATCCAAAAACAAGGAAATATTTTAATTGTTAATTAATTTTCATTAAAAATTCTTTAAATTAACAATTAGAATAGGGGTTAGAAATATAATTTTATCTCAAGCTAATACAAAAATAGATCAACTAAATGAAAATTTAACTCAAAAAATAGAACAACTAAATATAAATTTAAACCAAAAAATAGATGATGTATATCATAAACTAAATGTGAGGATAGATCAAACAAATCAAAGAATAGATTATCTACAAAATGAATTCAATAAATCTATTTAATGAAACTCAAAAAGAATTAAAAGCAGGTATCCAAAATACTAAAACAGAACTAAAAGGGGATATAGAGAGATTAGATAGTAAAGTAGAAGAAGTAAGAAAAGAGTTAAAAGGAGATATAGAGAGATTAGACAATAAAGTAGAAGAAGTAAAAAAGGAACTAAAGGGAGATATACAGAATGTAAGGGTGGAGTTAAAAGGGGATATAGAGAGATTAGATAATAAAGTAGAAGAAGTAAAAAAGGAACTAAAGGGAGATATACAGAATGTAAGGGTGGAGTTAAAAGGAGATATAGAGAAATTAGATAATAAGGTAGAAGAAGTAAGAAAAGAGTTAAAAAGGGATATAGAGAGATTAGATAATAAAGTAGAGGAAGCAAGAAAAGAGCTGAAAAACGATATCCAAAAAATAGATATAAAAACCGATTATTGGATACCTAAAATAGAAGAAAGAATGGATAAATTATCTTTAAAAGTAGATCAAATGAATAAAAGAGTAGATGACTTGTTTTTTCAATATGAAGATAAAATGAATAATATTCAAAGAGAATACAAAAACTTTATAATAAAGGATATATTACCTATATTGTATGAAAATATACTATCTATAAATAAAGAACTAAATGAATATGTAAATAATAAATTACTTCAAGAGTTAAATAAGATTATGGAAAATGAAGAAAATGAAGAATATAAGAAAAATATTCAATTTCAATTAAAAATAATAGAAATAATAAGGCAAGCTACTAAAGAATATTACCAAAAAGCTTCTTAAAACTAAATGATTTTTTTATAATTGCTATCAAAGTAGAGTTTTTATGGATTATAACGAATTAGATACCTATTATAAGGAATTAAAGGAAAAAGCTAATAGATATAAAACAATTTTTTATTTAACAATTTTTATTTATATTTTAATTTTTATTTTTTTGAATGAATACCGTGTTTTATTTTGTTTCATTTTTCCTATACCTTTTATATTATTACATGCTACATTACAAAATAATTTTTTAGATGATTTTTTAAATGATTTTATTCCTTATTTAAAAAATGAGGTAGTAAATAATACTTTTAAGGAGCTAAAAAAAGAAGGTTATTTAAATAAAATTTTTGAAGATTTTAATATAGATAACCAAGAGTTTAATGTAAAATATTATCCTGACTTTTCTTCTTATTCTGGTACTTTTAACTTAAATCGTCCTTATACTGATAGAGATTACATAAAAAAGTATTTTGATGAAATTTTTCATGTTATAAATCAGGTTTATAATGTTATTTTCGAAAAAATTTATTACTATAAAATAAAAGATCAGATAGATAATGGATATGAACTATATAGTATAATAAAAAATACAAGTGATTTTATGATTCTGAAATTGAATAAAGAGGTAAAAATCTTAGATATTGAAATTTTTTTATATTATAAGAGTAATTATAGGAAAGGCAGATATTTTAGGATAAAAGTTTTTAATGGAATAATTTTAGAATTTGACTTAAGTGTTCAAAATAATTTAGATATTTTTGTATTTTATGATAAAAATATAGAAGCTCATAAGGATTTATATAAAGACAAGAGTTATCATTTTTATAATGATTTTATATTAATTTATCCTGAAAGCTATAAAAATGACAAAGTAATACAGAATGTGGTAAGTAATTTAATAAATAGTTATTATGAGCAGAAGAAATTTTTTAATTCATTTTTTGTTTTACAGGGTAATAAATTATATAATTTTTTATCCTATGATGACTTAGGTATAAATCCCAAGGAGTATAATTTTTATGATCTTCCTGATTTTTTGGGAATTAATGAAAACAAAATAAAAGAATTACATTTAAAATATTTAAAATATAAAGAAAAAATTAAAAGAATATTGGATTTATTTAATTAGCTTTATTATTGCTCAATTATTTTTCCAATTTCTAACTTATTTAATAAATTATTTTGAGTAATATAGTTATTGAATGTCTCAATGAGATAATTAAAATCATTAATTAAAGGGTGTAAATTAATATTTTGGGTTTTATTTATAATAGCTCCTATAATAGCTTCTAAGACATTAGCCCCAAAAGACCTATTATCTATATATATACTCAAAGTAATTATTTTTTTTACCTTTAATTCTTTGAGTTTTTTTATATCATTTTCAGTTAATGTATTTGTTATAATAATTTTCTCTTTAACTAAATCCCCTAATTTTTTTATATAATGAAAATCCCCACTTATTATATCTATTTTATCTATATATTTTGATATTATGTTATAGATAGTTTTATCTTTTTCTTCTTCCTGTTTTTTCCCAATTGGATAGAGTAAGTAAAATGGTAAATTAAGGACATCTTGTAATAAGATATTAGCAATATTTTTAAGCTCATTTAGATTTTGAATTATTTTATTAATTTTTAGGGCAAATACTAAATCTCCTATTAAAACTTTAAAGTTATTATCTAAAAAAGTTTTTACAGCACTAAATCTATCTAAAGAACTAACCTGTAAAACTATTTGATTATTATTTATTATTTTTTGATCTATTAAATTTTGAATTATTTTTTTTTCAATAATATTTTTTATTATACTACCATCAAATATACTTTTTTTAGTTGATAGTTTAGCTAATTTAAAGGAATCTTTTATTATATATTTTTTATCTTCAATAAATAGAAATAAATCTGTACCACCTAAACCTATTGAATCTATATCACTATTTTGTAAATTTTTTATTAATTTCTTTAGAACATAATAATCTCCATCTACCCCAATTCTTGCTAAATATATGTCAAAATTGTCAAATTTAAAACTACTGAATTTATTTCTTGTTGAACTACCTAAGCTTAAGCTAACTACTTTTAATTTTTCCATTAATTTTTGTATTTTTTTAACTATAATTTTTTTAGCTTAGTTTTTTTCAATAAAATCTAGAATATTGTAAGCCATTTCAGAGATTATATTATTTACAATATTTCTTGAGGTTTTATCTGAACCTGTAAAGTTTCCAAAATTAGTAAATATGCTTAATATATAGTAGTTTTTGTTTTTTAATTCTTTTTCTATATCTTTAGATTTAAAAATAATGGCACTATCTAAGGATATCCCTTTTATATCTCCTGTTTTATTTGCTACATAATAATTGTCTAAATACATGGGAATTTTTTCGGTGTATTGTTGATTTAACATTATATCTATTAATCTTAAAGTATTTTCTTGATTTAGTAGTTCAAAATTTGATAGTTTATATAGTAAATAATTAATTTCAAAGGTAGTAGTGAAATTAACGGGAGGGGAAATCAAATCTACCATAAACTTCCTATTTATTGTAGTTTTTTCTAAATTTAAAGAATTTAGATAAGAATTTAAAATTTTAAAAGGGTTTTCATTTTCAGTTTGCTCTATTATATCTATTAAAATATTACTTGCTGTATTGTCTGAAATAATTATACTTAAGGTAATTAAATCAAGTATTTTTATTTTTGATAAATTTAGATTTTTTATTATTCCAGCTCCTCCTACTTTATTAATGTTTTTTAGTTCTATTTCTTGATATATATTTATTTTGTTTTCTTGATGAAGCTTAAAAATGTAGATAGCTAAGGGAATTTTTACTATGCTCGCTGCAGGAAAAGATTCATCTTCTTTTATTCCTATATATTTTAATCCCCCGTTTTTAAAATAAAATAAACAATAACTAATTTTTATAGGTAAAGAATTAACTATTTTAGGAATGATTAAGTTTTTATTTATTTCTTCTTTATTTATTTCTATTTTTTTCATTTTTTTATCCTTTAATTATTTTTTATATATTTTATTTTTTTATATATATTTTTTTGGTCCTTTTTTAAAAGGACATTAGTAAAAAATAATTGAAATTATATAATAGGGGGGATAAGGAGTGAAAATTCTATGATTTTATCATTTTTTTTATAATATAATCACTTTAATCAAAAATAATATAATCAAAGGGAAGGAGTGGGATTTATGGATCCGTTGATACTAGCACGTATTCATTTTGCTTTAGCTACTACATTTCATTTTATATTTCCTCCTGCTACTATCGGCTTATCATTCTTAATATTATTATTTCAAACTCTTTATTTACTTAAAAAAGAGAAGATTTATGATGATATTTCTTATTTATTAACTAAATTATTAGCTGTAATTTTCATTATAGGTGTAGTTACGGGATTTACTTTATCTTTTGCTTTTGGGATGTATTGGTCAAAGTTTTCAAAAATAGCAGGGGATTTAATTGGTATTACTCTTACTGCTGAGGGAGTATTTGCTTTCTTCTTAGAAGGTGTTTTTATTGGATTATTATTATTTGGGAAAAATAAGATCCCTAAGTTTATGTATTGGTTTTCTTCATTAATGGTATTTTTAGGAACTCATTTATCAGCATTCTTTATATTAGCTACTAACAGTTGGATGCAAACACCTGCAGGGTATGAAATAATTAGAACTGCTACAGGAGAAGTAGAAAAAGTAATAATAGTAGATTGGTTTAAAGCAGTGTTTAATCCATCTACATTAGCTAGAATGTTACATACAACAGTAGCTACTTGGATAACTGCTTCCTTATTTACTTCCTCTATTGCGGCCTATTACTTGTTAAATAATAAAAATATTGAATTTGCTAAAAATATGTTAAGAATTAGCTTCTTAGTTTTTGCATTATCATCTTTAGCTCAATTTTTTACTGGACATATTCAAGCTATGGTAGCATATCATTATCAGCCAGCTAAAGTTGCAGCTTTTGAAGCAATGTGGGATACCACAAAAAGACCAGGGATGTCTGTTATTGCTATAATTGATGAAAAAAATCAAAGAAATATCCTTAATATTGAAATACCATTGCTAAATGCTATATTGTTTGGTATAGAATTTTTCCCACCTAAATTTGATATTAATATAGAAATGAAGGGACTTAAAGAATTTGTTAGGAAATTAGATGATGGAACAGTTATTAAAGAATATCCACCTGTTTCCTGGGTATATTATACCTATAGAATAATGATATACTTAGGATCGTTTTTTGGATTAATAGCTTTAATTGGAATTTACTTATTATTTACAAATAAAATATTTAGTAATAATCTGTTTTTAAGGGTTTTAATGTATAGTTGGCCATTACCATTTATAGCAAACACTGCGGGATGGTATACTGCTGAAATAGGAAGACAACCTTATATCATCTATGGAATCCTTAAAACTAAGGATGCTATTACTCCTAATCTAAACGCTGGCCCTATTTTATTTACTATTATAGTCTTAGTATCTCTTTATATATTCTTAACATATGTAGCTTTATACTTGATATTTAAAATAGTTAAAAATAATAATTTAGTAAAAGAAGAAGTTAAAGTTAAAAGTGAAATACTTACAGAAGTTTAATTATTAGGAAGTTTAATTATTAGTTTGTATAACTAAAAGGGGAAAGGGGGTTTTTTTTATGGAGGGATATTTAACTCAACATATATTGTATATAGTAATAGGGGTAGCGTTTTTTGCTTATAGTTTTTTGTATGGTCCTATATTAGGTAGTGGTTCAATATTTCCTATTATTGCTAAGAATCATGAAGATAGGAAAACTATATTAAATTCAGTAGCACCGTTTTGGGATGGTGCAGGGGTTTGGTTAATTGCTGGTGCTGTTGTTATTTGGGGAGCTTTCCCACAAGCCTATGCTACTATATTTGGTGGCTTCTTCTTAGCTCTATTTATTGTTTTAATTTCTATTATCATATCAGTTGCTGCTATTGAATTATATCATAAAGACGAAGTTAGGAGAAATTTTTGGGCTAATGCTTATTTTATTGGCAATCTTATTCCTTCTATTTTATTCGGAGTAGCTTTAGGAAATGTGGTTCTCGGTATACCTATGGATAATCAATTCCATTTTACTGGATCATTTTTTGATTTACTTAGACCGTTTGCTTTATTTATGGGATTATTAAGTTTATTTATTTTAATTAATCATTCTATAGGTTATTTAATAATAAAAACAGAATGTGAAGCTACTACTAAAGCTAAAAACTTATTACCTATTACTAATTCTATTTTTCTTATTTTATTTGTAATATTTTCCATTTGGGCATTCTTCATATTTAAAGATACAATGCTTAATACTGCTTTATACTTAATTTTATCTGTAATTATTATCTTATTAGGTTTAGCTATTTATAAATTTATTAATAGTACTTTTTGGTTTACTACGTTACAATTACTTTTTAGCTGGGCATTGATAGGTGTTATTATGTATCCTAACGTTGTTAGAGGATTGGAAAATAGTATTACTATATTTAATGCTAGTTCTTCTCCTGTAACTCAAAAAGCAATGATATTTATATTAGTTCTTGGATTACCATTTGTTATAGCTTATACTTATTATAGTTACTTTGTATTTAGAAATAAATTCACCCCTGAAGAAGATTTGTATTAAAAATTTATAAAATTTATAAAATTTATATTGAGATAAAGCGGGAATTTTATATTTATTAAAAAAATTACCCTATTGTACATCTACAGATTTTTTTTATTAAAAATTTATATGAAGGATTTTTTATTTTTTTAGATAATTATTATATTGGAGTAAATATACATCCTTCCTTAGTTTAGCTTACTCCTAAGGGAATTAAAAGAAGGGGAATTGAAATTTTATTTAATTTTCTTTACCCGAGTTTTTAATTTGATGTAAAGTATAATTAAATGATTCTTTAAGGGTATTTCTAACTTGCTTTGAAATAATTAACCTTGGTAGTAAAATAAAACTTAATATAATATATGCTATACTTACTTGTAATCTTATATCAGGAATTATTAGTTGAGCAGTAAATAAGATAAATAATAGAATTGCATCTATTATTTTGAATTTCATATCTAGTATCATTACTAAAGCAAATAAGCTTTGAGCTGCAGTTAATAATATTTCATGTTTTTGTAATTCATCTAAAATTAAAGGTTTTCCTGTTTTAGAATTTATTAATAATGAAATAAAATAAACTAATGGAATAAATCCTACTAATAAAGTCCATTGGTTTATTTTAGAAGATACTACGGTAGAGAAAGCGTCAGTGGCTAAAAGTTTATAGGCAAATATAATAACTACAATTATTTCTGGAGACTCTGAAGCAATAGGTGCTATCCATTGAACCATTAGAAATTTAGTAGTATCTGCATCAAACCCAAAATTGGTTGCTATTTTGCTACCTAATACTAATATGCTTTCTCCAAAAGGCTCTGCAATTAATAAAAAACCTAACCCTGAAAATGAAAACATAAAAAATATCATAAATTTTTTTAACTTTTCTGACAGCTGTGAAATAATTAGTGGTGGGCCTTCTAACTCCGGTTCTCTTTTACCCATTCTCGTTGCTAAATATATATATATCCCAAAAATTATAAACAATATTAAAGTATCTATTAAATTTAAATTTCCCTTAAAAGGTAATGTAAAACAATATAAAGTAGATATCATTAAGAAAGTAATCTCTAAGATATTTGTTTTATCAAGTTGGATATAGTTAGGTAGGCTTGGAGATTTTTTGGATTTAGCTATTAAATATATAATTAAAATTAGGGGCCAAACTAAACCTATTAGCATCCTATTAGCACCTGTCATATTACTTATTGCATAATGCGTATATTCTTCTTTTATACCTGCGGTATATGTAAAATAAATATCTACAACATATTCAGGTAATACGTTTATTATTGCTAATAAAGCTAAAACAAAATTAGGGGGTAAGTATTCTTGTAATACTTCTGAGGCCCAGCTAACTATAAATGCGCAAGCTATTATTGTTATCCCTGTCATTATAGCACTTATTAAAGCATAATGCTCATAATCCCATTTAAATACTCCCACTAAAGTTAAAGATTTTATTATCATCCACGGTAATGAAACTAAAAACATCATTATTAATAAATTAGTATATTTCCTTTTAGATTCTTGTGATAATTTGTGCTCAGTTTGTTCTTCGGTATTTGTTAGCATTTTAATTTCCCCCTTTTTTATTGATTAACTTTTTTTATATTTTCTATTTATTGTCTTATGATATATTCTATTTTAGTTATATCTAAGGAATCTTTGTAATTATCAGGAAAACCAGGAGGTAGGTTAGAATTATCTAAATCACCTTCTTGTTCATTTTGTAATACATATGTTTGATTTATATTAGTATTTGATGTATTTATAGTTATGTTTTGAATAGCTCCTGTACTATAGTAATCTATGGGGTTTTGCCCAAAATTATCTGACATTTGATTATATTCAAAATCTCTTAAAAATACTATTACTATGAAATTATATATGGTAGGGCTACCTATTATATTATCTGGAATAGGGATGTTAAAATTTAGTATATTATTACTTTTATTAGAATTAGTATCAATAATAATGGATGACCATTCGTCAAGTGTACTTGTATTGGTACTAGGAGGATTAATACGGTTAAATCTCTTAAATCCATTTTCAAAAAAATATATATGACTCCATCTATCTATATTTAAATTATTAAAATCTTGATCAAATCTAAAACATAGGGCACAGTAAAAATTATAATTAAAATTTTGATCATTATAAGTATAGGAGAAATTAGATTGTATAGTATTTTTAAAATAAACGCTGATAGTTAGTAATTTATTAGTAATTGTTGGTGGGGTAAGTATTGGGGTAGGGGTAGCACAAGAACTTAAAAATAAAATTATTATTGTAATTACTAACGTAATAAAATTATAATTTCTTCTAATCATCTTTATATTTTTTAGATTTTTTTTTAGATTTTTGTTTTTTTAGATTAATATTATTATTCTTTTTTTTATTATTTTTCCCTTGATAATTAAAATATCTAATATCTTAATAATTTTATTTTATATGGGTTTAAGATTTTTAAAAGATTGATATATTTTTTTAAAGATTGATATATTTAGGTTTTCTTTCTAATTCTGGGAGTATGAGGGTATTTTTTAATGGATTACAGAATTTTTATTTATTAATCATGTTTTCCTGTTTTTTATTATGAATTTGTGTGTTAAATATAACTTTTTCAGTATAAAATAGTTTTTTAGAAGCAAAAGATTTGGTAAGTTTTAATAAGAAAGCATTATAATGTATTTAAGCACACTTAGATTATTATAATTAATAGTATATTGTTTTTGATAGGATACTAATATTTAGGATTTTCTATAAGTTATTCTTCCTTTAGTTAGATCATAAATTGATAATTGAACTACTACTCTGTCACCTACGGAAACTTTAATAAAATTAACTCTCATTTTTCCAGATAAGTGAGCCAAAACAATATGTCCATTATCTAATTTAACTCTAAACATGCCATTAGGTAAGGCTTCAATAACTTCACCTTCAGTTTCTACAAAATCCTTTAAAACTTTTATATTTTGATCTTTTTTATTTTTTTTGTTAGACATAAAGATTAAGAAACGGGGACGACGGGACTTGAACCCGCGACCTTTGGCGTGACAGGCCAACGTTCTAACCGTGCTGAACTACGCCCCCAAACCTCTTAAACCTATTATATTTATTCTATTTTTTTTATTTTTCCCCTTCTTATTTTTTAATTTCTTTATTTTTTTAATTACCTATAAAAAAACAATAAATAAATTAATTTTTGTTTATTAAGAATTTTAATTTAATTTTACTTAGGGAATGCTTTTGTTAAAAAAAAGTAAAAATTTAAATTTTTATTAAAAATGTAAAAAAAATGTAAAAAAATAAAAATTAAACCTTTATTTTTCAGATTTTTGTATATATAAATAATGGATAAAAAATCTAAAATTCAATAAAGGAGGTAAAAAATGATTTACGTAAATAATATAAACTCCTTTAATTTTAATAATATAAATAATATAAATTTGATTAATTCGGGAACTCAAATTAATAATAATATACAAATTATAAATAATTTTTATGATATAAATTTAATAAGATTAGGACTACAATTACAAAATCAGCTAATAAATATATATAATCAAGCATTGGGAGCTAATAATGCTATACTTTCATTTGGAAATTCAATGATATTTACTGATAATAATAATGAATTAAGACTAATACTAATGTTATTGTTAAATATACTACTTAGTTCCTTATATAACTCTCAAAACAACTATAATCCTTATAATTATAATCCTTTATATGGTAGTTATCCTCAAAATTATTTAGATCAAAATTATCAAGATTACCAAAATTATTATAATCCTAATTACTATGATAATTATGGTAATTATAATTACGATGATTTAAACTATATTTCCCAATCATCTCAATTTAGTAATAGTGTTAATAATCCGAATACAACACATAATAGTAATGCTCAAAGAGTAAGTGATAGTAATGTAAGAAGGGGAGGTAGTAGTGGTAATAGTGGTAATAGTGTAAGTAACAGAGCTGGTAGTAAGGAAACCAGTGACGAAACTTATTATCATGGAAAAAGAACAAAAATAGAAGGAAATACATATTATGATAAAGATGGAGATAAACAAAGAATATTATACAAAAGAGGAAATAGTTTTGTTTCTGTGGGAATTGGATCCAAAGCAGAAGAAGTTGAGAATGGAATTGGAGGAAAAGCAAGAGTATCAGCTAAGGGAACAGTACAAGCAGATGTAGGAAACGGTAGTGGTATTAAAGTAGAAGGTGAAGCATATGTTGAAGGAGGAGTATGGGCAGAAGGTGAAGCTTCATTAGGACGTACAAGACGTGTTAGTAAGGAAGGAAATGATTATATAGTATATAAACAGGGGATTTCAGCTAGTGCTGGAGCTGGAGTTTCTGCAGGTGTAAGAGGAGCTGTTAGTGTATATAATGGATATGACTCTATTACTGGAGAAGTAGACGTTTCTAAAGGTATATCAGGAATGTCAGTTGGTATTGAAGCACAAAGGGGAGCAGCTTTAAATACTAATAACTGGCTATTAGAATTTGGGGGAGCTTTTGGATTAGATATAGGAGACATTTTGCAATTTATTCCGGTTGCAGGTCCAATAGCTAAAATATTGGAGTTTGGATTTAGAATATCTTTATCAGGTAAAGTACAATTACATGAAGTAGCTAATCAATCTAAACAAGAAATAAAATCAGAAGCAGATAAGATATTTAATCAAGAACTAAACCAAATGAAACAACAAACGGTAAATGAGTTAAAACAAAATAAAAAAGTAAATAAGAGTGAAATACAAAATAAAACTCAAGAAATAAAAAATAGAAGAAATGAATTATATAAAAAAGCTTTACTAAAAGCATGGAATTCTAAACAACATGTAGTAAAACAAAAATTGAAAACTGAAGCTAGAAATAGAATAACTAACATTCTACCTAAATTTGCTAGAGAACTTATAAATAATAAAATTGCTCCATTAATACATAGTTCATTAAGTTCAGTTCCAGGATTTGTTAGAAATGGAATTATAGCAGCATTAAAAGCAAGCAGCCAAATACAAAGTTTTATTGCTAATACCTTAATATTAGCTAATTTTATGGGACCAATTCAAAGAGTTATAAATGAAGTAAAAGTAACTGATTTCTTTAAAGATGTAAAATAACAAATAACAACATTAAGTTATAGATCTTTAGAAAAATTTTAAGTTTTAAACAGCATAAACCAAGCTAATTAAGAAAGTTTATATATTAACAAATTTAGGCATCTGACATACTCTTATATAGATTATATAAATCTTTATAAAAAGAATTTATTATAGGAACTCTTCTTTCTTTGGTAAATGACAATTCGGAAATTTTAAAGCCTATTGGTGTTTGATACCTTTTATATTCATTTATATAAATTCTCTTTATTATATCTAAATACAAATTCTTTGTTATATCAATATTTTCTTCTTTTAATTTATTTTTTATTTGTTTAAAAGAAAATTTTTTTTCTAAGTGGTAATATAAGATTTTATCAAGGATATGATAAGGTGGTATATCGTCTTCGTCTTTTTGGTTATCTCTTAATTCAGCAGAAGGTTCTTTAAGAATAATTTCTCTTGGGATTACATTATTAAAAGTTTTATTAATATAATTAGCTAAGGAATATACTTGGAATTTGTATAAATCTTTTAATGGAGCAATAGCACCGATACTATCCCCATACAAAGTAAAATATCCAACACTAACCTCGCTTTTATTAGAAGTAGCAATAACTAAAGAATTAGTTTTATTAGCGTAGTACATCAAAATAATAGCACGTATCCTTGATTGTAAATTCTCATCTGCTAAATTAAAATCCTTATTAAACCCAAATTCTTTAATTAATGACTCTCTTAATTTAAAATAAAATTCATCTATATTAACAATAAAATAGTTTAAGTTTAGGTTTTTACATAGATTAATTGCATCTTTAATAGAAGACTCTTTATTAAATTTAGTAGGCATTATAATGGGAATAACATTATTAATAGAATGTTTTAATAAAACTAAACAAACAGCAGAATCAATACCACCACTAACTCCTATAACAGCACTATTAAAACCCGTATTTCTAAAATACTCTTTAATACCAAATATTAAAGCTTTATATATTAACTCATCATTTTTTTTAATTATTTCTGTTTTTTCTTCTTTATAAAAATTTTCATTAGCTTTAATATTGATTTTATTTTTTAAATTAAGTTTAATGGTCTGCTTTTTAAAACCTTTGTAGAATTTAAGATAACTATTTAAGCTTGATTTAAAAATCTTTTTTAGAGTATTTCTATATGATTTTTTATTATCTATTTTTTTTTCAATATTTATAAAAGCTTTAGTGGTATGGAGATTATTAAGGTAACTGGATAAATCAAAATGGAAAATTTCTTCATTAAAAGGTTCTAAATTATAAACAATATTACCTAAGTTATCTACTATAAATGAGTTTCCATCAAATAAAACATCATCATATAATCCCACAGTATTAACATATATAAAAAAAGCATTAGTTTCTTTGGCTTTATTAATTAATAAATCATATCGTTTTTTTTGTTTATTAATTTCAAACGGTGAAGCATTTATAACTATAAAACCCAAAATATTATATTTATATTTTAGATAATAAACTGGTGTAAAATTATCCCAAATATCCTCACATATTAATAAACTTAAATTATAAAGTTTTTTGTTATAATTGATTTTAAAAATAATAAAGGAACTCCCAGAAATAAAATATCTTTTTTCATCAAATACTCCATAGTTAGGTAAAAATATCTTATTATAAACAAATATTTTATTTTTATAAAAAATAAATGCTGAGTTATAGATTTTGTTATTCTTATAAAAAGGAGAACCTAAAATAAAAATCTTGTCTTTAAATCCTTTTTTTAAAATAATATTTTTTAAATTATTAATTTTAAAATTAATAATTTTTTTAAATTCACTAATTAATAATAGATCACTTGGTATATAGCCACTTAAGAATAATTCAGGGAATATAATTATATCAGAATTATGGAAATTATCTAAATTTTGGATGATCTTATTAAAATTAGATTCAATATTAGCATTTGAGAAAGTAAGTTGAGCTAAAGAGATTATCATAATTTTAAAGAAAAATAGAAAGTAGAGCCTTTATTTAGCTCACTTTCAACCCAGATTTTTCCGTTATGTAATTCTATTAATTTTTTAGTTATATAAAGTCCTAAGCCTTTACCTGATATCTTCTTTTGTTTAGTAGCTTCTGTAGTTCTATAGTATTTATCAAAGATCTTATTAATTTCATCAGGAGGTATCCCCATCCCTTGATCTGAGATTCCTACTATTATTTCTTTTTTTGTTTTTTTAACAGTAATGGTAATTTTACCACCTGCTGGGGAATATTTAACAGCATTAGATAGTAAATTATGTAAAACTTGTTCAATTTTATCTTTATCAGCATTAACTATAATACTATCTTCATCTGTAATTAACTCAAATTCATACCTAACATAACTTAACTCAAATATATTAACTACTTTTTTAATAACTTTAATTAAATCAAATTTGGTTAAATTAACTTTTAAAACATTACCTTCTAATTTTCTAAGATCCATCAAATTGTTAAGCATTCTGTTAATTCTATCTATTTCAGAATTAATAACTCTTAAATAGGAATCTCGTTGCTCATCTGTTATTTTATCTGAGTATCTAAGTAAGGCTGTAATATACCCTTTCATGGTAGTCAATGGAGTTTTAATATCGTGTGAAATAGAGGCAATAAAATCATCTTTCTCTTTTTCTATTTCCTTTTTCTCTGTTATATCTCTAATAACTAGTAAATAACCTATAATATCATCATCGATAGTTATATAAGAAATAAAATATTCGATGTTTTTTATAGTGTTTCCTATTTCATAAGTAGTTTCTTTGTTGATAATTTTAGGAAATTCATTGTTATTAAAGTAATTGTCAAGTATTTGATTAATTTGGGTTAAATCAGAATATAATAAAGAATTTCTATCTAATATTAAATCATCTATTTTATATCTATAGTTAATTTGATTATAATTATTGAAATTTATCTCTAAAATTTTAATAGCACTTTTGTTAATCAAAATGACATTTCTTTCTAAATCAAAAGCAATTATGCCTTCTTTCATTATTTCAAACATTTCTTCTAATATTTCTTTATCTCTAATATTAATATATCTTAGGAAGGCATTATTGTATATTATTGAGGGAATTTTACAAGCTAAATGTAAAATATCAGTATCTAATATGTTTAAATCTTTGGATAGAGATATAATAAAAACATATTTATACTCATAATGGTTATTAAAAATCTCGTAACTGCCTATAGGTAATATAAGAATATTATTTATTTCTGGATTATCATAAAAGATCTTTTTTGTAAGTAAAGATAGAGAGTCATCAGATAATTTATTAATGTTTTTCCTATCAATTATAATATTACTTTTTTGAGATATATTTTCTAAATCTCTTAAAGAAATAGAAAAATTATCTAGAATTTTAAGATTTTGAGTATTTTCTAATAAATTATTATTTAATTTAAAATCTACGTTAGAATTATCTCGTTTATAACTGTAGTAAATAAAGCTATATCTAAAACCTGTATTCTTAAAGATTAAATCAATAAATGAAAAAATATCTTCAAAAATATTTAATTTTTTTTCAAATTTAGAAATATAATTAAATAATTCAATTATAACCCCCTGGATTGCTCTGAATTTTACCAAAGATCTTTCATTTCTAAGTTTGTTTATAAATTTACCTATTTCATTAGATAGTGCTTTAAAAATATGGTATTCATTTCTGTTAAGTTCCTCTATTTTACTGATGGAGTTTATTAAAATTGTACCTAAAATTTCGTTATTAAAGTAAATGGGAATGTTAATAATAGTATTAACTCTACCTTTTACAAGATTCTTTATTAAAAAATATTCAGAAGATGAAGAATTAATTAATTTAAATTCACTAAAAATTTCAAAATACTTTATAAAATCATCTCTATTTGAAATATTATCTATAATTTCAATAATTTGATTCTTATAATGCTCAGAAATATTAAAGGTAATTAGCTTATCTAATCTTTGAAGTACTTTATTCCATATAATAATTAAGGCAGAATTTATTTTGAAATCTGTTATATTATCTAATTCTTCAAAGATTTTTATTAACTTTTGTTCTAATTCGTTGTAATTATTACATTCATCTATGCTATTTAAAATAGTTTCTATAAATTGCTGAAATTCAAGTTTTAATTCTAAATCGCTTAGTTTATTTTCGTAAATTCTTAAATTATCTTCTAATTTCTTTTTGTTTAAATATAAGTTCCTTAACTCCAATTTTAAGTTATTTATTTCGCTGTAAATAGAATTAATATAATCTACTATAAATATAATAACTGATAAAACAGTTTTTAATATAAAAATTTCATCATTAGCTATTTTGATATTTCTATTGATAAAAACGATATCTATTAAGTAAATTGAATTTTTGTTTTTAAATATAATTGAAAAAGTGTTATTAAAGATATTAAATAAATTGGTATCTACTTTTGTTAATTTATTATAAAAGTAATTTTTAAAAATATTTTGGTAATTAAAAATTAAGTTAGAATAGGTTGTAAAATTTGGATTAATAACAACATGCTCAGAAAGAATTTCTTTTTTATTTAAATCAATATTTTTAAAAATAACAGCACTACTATTTAGTAATTCGAAGAATAATGAAGCAAAATTATTAAATACATTGTCTAAACTAATATAATCTTTACTTAATAAATTGTTAATTACTTCAAAAAATTTGTAATAAATTACAAAATAAGCTTGATTTTTATATATTTCATATAATTCCAAAATTCTCTCTAATAAAAAAGAAGTGTTATTATATTGATTTGTAGTGTCAACAAATGAAAATAAAATGTTATTTTTTTTTAGTTTTATTAATCTACAATAATAATTTCTAATTTTAGAATGTTTACATAAGAAGCTACTGTAAGGTGAATCCTTATAAAAAGCTGGACAAACCTTGCTTAAATTACTCCAATTATCTATATAACAAGGTAAATTCCCATATTGTTTACCTACTTCGTTTAAGACAGCTAAATCTGCTATTTCATGACCATTCTTTTTAAATACCTCTTTTATTAATTCTATAAATTCGTTAATATTATAACTACTATATTCTCTAATATTTGTAAAAAATTGAGAAATTATAGAATAAAAAGTTTTTTTATAATTTTTATCATCAAAATCGCTAATTAATAAAACTAATTTATCTATGTATTTTTTTAATAAATTAATATCATAGTTAGTAATTTCTTTCTTTCTTTTAATAGTAATAGTTCCAAAGTTTTTATCTTTAAAGGAAATTGGCATAGCTAATAAAGTGTAATGCTCAACAGAAAAAGGAGTAGTTAATACTCTTGGATCTTTTGTAGAATCCCAGATAACTATTGGAATATTTTCCTCAAATGCTACTCTCTCTATACTATCTGAAACATATTTATGATAATTAACGCAATTGGAATCCAAACCTAAATGTATAACACAAGTGATACTAAAATCATCAAACTCTAAAATATAAACTTCATCTGCTTCAAAAACTTCCTTTATCTCTTGTAATAAATTATAAAACTTTTCACTATAAAATTCACTACTTACTTTATTTACTATTTTGTTTATCATCAGAGTGTTGTAAAAAAATTATAGATCAAGTTCTTCTATAGAGAATTGATTAGCATTTTCTAATATAATTTTCTTTCTATTTTCAACTTCTATACCCATTAATATATTTATGATATTATGAGCTTTTTCAGCATCTAATAATGAAACTTTTTTTAAGATCCTTGTTTTAGGATTCATAACTGTTTCCCATAATTGATTAGGATTCATCTCTCCTAAGCCTTTAAATCTTTGTACTTTGTAATTATTTGTATTTAAATTTTTTATAACTTTATTTAATTCTTTATCATTATATACGTAAAAAGATTCATTATTAGTAATAACTCTATAAAGAGGTGGTTGAGCTAAATAAATATGACCTTTATATATTAACTGTTTCATATACTTAAAAAAGAAAGCTAATAAAAGAGTTCTAATATGGTATCCATCGATGTCTGCATCAGTAGCTATTATTATTTTTGAGTACCGTAGTTTAGAGATATCCAAATGTTTGTCTTCGTAATCGATCCCGCAACCTAAAGCTGCTATTATGCTCCTTATTTCATTATTTTGTAGGATTTTATCAATATTAGATTTTTCAACGTTTATAATTTTACCTTTTAGTGGTAGAACTGCTTGAGTATTTCTATCTCTACCAGCTTTAGCAGACCCCCCTGCACTGTCTCCCTCTACTATAAATAATTCCCGCTTCTCGAATTCTTTGGATATACAATCAGCTAATTTTCCTGCAACAGTATATAATAATTCGCTCTTAGTTTTAGTTAATACTATTTGTTTAGCTCGTTTAGCTGCTTGACGAGCTTTATAACTTATTATCGCTTTATTTATTATTTTCTCTATTATCTCTTGCTTAGTATCAAATACCTTTTTTATTTCATTATAAATTATACTTTCTAATATTGGCCTTATTTCACTGTTAACCAATTTAGCTTTAGTTTGACCTTCAAATTGAGGATTAGGTACTTTTACTGAGATAACATATACCATTGAGTTCCTTATATCATCCCCAGTTAAGTTTATATCTTTTTCTTTTAGTTTTTCTAAAAAGTAAGGTAAATAATTATTAACTACTTTGGTAAAAGCTTGTTTAAAAGCGCTTACATGAACTCCTCCATCTACCGTATTAATATTATTAGCAAATGATTTAACTAATTCTATTTCTGAATCAGTATGTACAAAAGAAGCTTCAATTATTAAATCTTGATTACTTCCTTTTATATAAACAATTTCATAAATTTCTTGTAAGTTATTATGTTTTAGTATAGTTTTGACAAAATCTACAATACCGCCTGGATAATTTATTACCCTTTTAATATTTTTTCTCTCATCAATAAATTCAATAGTTATAAAAGGATTAAGAAAAGCTAATTCTTCTAATCTTTCAAGTATGTATTCATCATCAAATTCGGTAACCTTAAAAATTTCAGGATCAGGCTTGAATTTTATAATTGTACCTGTTTTATTAGTTTTTCCTTTCTTTATAACTGGAGTAATAGGTATTCCTTTTTGATACTCTTGGTAATAAATATAACCATCTCTATGAACTTCTGCTTTTAAATAAGAAGATAAAGCATTAACTACTGAAATACCTACTCCATGTAATCCGCCTGAGATTTTATAAACTTTATTTGAAAATTTAGCACCAGAATGTAGGGTAGTAAGTACTACCTCTAAAGCAGGTTTTCCTTCTGATTCTACTATATCAACAGGAATCCCTCTACCATTATCTTCTACTATACATTCTCCTTCTTTAGTAATAGTAACTTTAATATAATCACAATATCCAGCAACTGCTTCGTCTATACTATTATCTACTACCTCATTAATTAAATGATGTAAACCTTTTTTATCTGTAGAACCGATATACATGGCTGGACGCTGTCTTACAGCATCCAACCCCTTTAATACCTTTATATCCTTTCCCGTATAATTACTATTATCCTTATTTGTTTTTTTATTTAATAATGTCATAAAGCTATTTATAATTTATATTTATCTTTTTTGGATTGAGTAGATCTTAATTTTAAAATAGTACCAATGATAATCCCAATAATCATACCTAAAAATAATCCAATAATTGAAGTTATAATAATTCCTGCTACTAATGGTAAAAAATTACCAACTATTATCCCCATAATTAATCCAATGATACTACAAATAATAACACTTATCCAGAATACTTTATCATCCATTTATAAATTACCCTTACTGTACTTGTTTTTATTAAAAATGTTTAAAGGGATTTTTAGTTAGTAAGTAGTTCTTATTATTTATATTCTTTAAATTGTTATATAACCCTTTGTAAGTTAGTTACACGTAAGTTTTATAAAATAAAGGAACTATTAAATAAATAATTAAATTAATATTATGATGGATGATAAAACCCAAGATGATATAACAATAAAGATTTCAAAAGAATCTAAGCACCAAACTGAAAATCTAATAAATCAGGATTTATTTTTTAATATAAAAGATCTAAAAAAAATTGGGAAGTATGAAATAATAAATGAAATAGAAAGTGTTGGGGGACAAGCAGATTTATTCCTTGTTAAAGATATAAACAATAAAAAATTTGTTTTAAAACTATATAAGAAAAATGTAGAAATAAATGATTTAGCTATAAAAAAAATAATAGAACTATCTAAAAGCTATCCCGAGTATTTTATAAATATTTATGAACTAAATTATGACCCAAATTTAAAAAGATATTATGAAATTCAAGAATATATTGACTATGGAAATTTAGAAGATTTTAATAAAAATATACTTTCTAAAGATCTTAATTATGAATTAGTAGATAAAATTATATATAAATTAAATGAAGGGTTAAATATACTACATTCAAATGGGATAATACATCGTGACCTTAAACCTACTAATATCTTAATAAGAAATATTAAAAAGTATAAAGATAAAATTATAGATATAGAACCTATAATTACTGATTTTAATGTATCTACTTTAATAGAAACTAATATAACAAAAAAGATAACACAAGATATAAAAGGAACGATTAGTTATTTAGCACCCGAAACATTTAGTAACATTATTAAAAAAGAATCAGATTATTGGGCTTTAGGAATAATAATTTATGAACTTTTAACTAATTCTAATCCTTTTAAAAATATTAATCTAAATTTAATAATTTATACTTTATTAACTAAGGGAATAGAGATTCCTGATAATATACCCTTAAAATATAGGGTTTTACTTAAGGGATTATTACAAACAAATCCTGATAAAAGATTTACCTATAATCAAGTTAAAGAAGTATTACAAGCAAAAAATGAAACTGAACTAAAGAAAATAGAACAAAAATACTTTAACGAAAATTTAGTATCTCAAAGTCAATACCAACAAATTATAAGATATAACAATAAAGAATACAATTCCTTAGAAACTTTACTAATTGAGTTTATAAAGGATTATAACTCATTCTTAAATGGATTAGCTTTTTTTAAAACTGAACAATTTCAATTATTACTTAACGATAATGATAAACAAATAATAAATAAAATTTATTCTTATGGTAATATTTCAGATGAAATAGCATTTAGCTTATTTTTAGATTATAAGCTTAATTTACCCTTTTATCTTTATAACATAAATATTAACTCCGAAAATATATTAACAATAATAGATAAATATTTAGAAAAAAGAGAATTAAAACCAGAAGAATATAAAATATTAAATCTTTTAAATAACTTTTTTACCAAAAAAAACGATAACTTAGAAAAATATTATAATATTTATCTAAATCTAACTAATAAACGAAATATAGAGCTTGAAACTTTTTTATCCAATCTAAATAAAATTAAATTACCCTTAACTAAAAATTTAAATAATGAAAGCATATTAAAATTTATACTTGTCTTAGGCTTAACAAATAGAGAAAATTATATCATCCCCAAACAATTGAAAAATTTTAATATATTTAAGTATCATTTAGTTTCTGATATTGATTTAATAGATAAATTTTTACAAAAACAAGAGTTAGAATATTTAAATAGAGTTTATATATTACCTTATGAAGTAAAAAATTTAGAAAATTACTCAATAAAAGATTATACCCAAATAGTTAGTTGGTTAGAAAAAAATAAAGATGATCTAATTTTAAAGAAAGATTTAAATATATCAAAAGAAATATATATAAAAGATTACGAAATATTAAGAAGAAAATTATTACAACAAAAAATTAATCAGCAAAATACTTTTTATAAAAATTTATCTATAAGTCAATTAGAACTTAATAAACTAATTGTATTAAATAGGTTATTGATGGAAAATAATTTAAGAGATAATGAGTTAATGTATTATATTAACAATTATCAATATTTAAATCATCGAATATTTAATAATCTGTATGAAAGGAATATAAATAGATTGGTGGATATTTTATATTCAAGAAATAGAAGATTTAGAATTCCATCTAGTTTAATAGTTTTATTTTTTTTATCTATTTTTGCTTGCTTATTTTTAGGGCTTGGGTTTTTAGTTTGTAGAAATCCTTATATGTTTCTTTATATGTTTGGATGGAATTTTGAATATTTATATGCTTGTTTATTTGGTGGGATTTTTTTAGCTTTTTTAATTCCTATGATAATTGCTCCTTTTATAATAGGGGATTTATTTACTTTTAGAAGTATAAGTAAAGAAAAAATAAGGGTAGAATTAGAAAGAAGGATTACTTTCGAAGCTCAAAGAATTTTAAACTAGATCCCTATACTTAAATTATAAAAAACTTCTATAATTTTTTTTATTAAAAGGAAAGGGTAGTAGTAATTGGGGGTAGTTTATACTGCTACAGAACTTTTATAAGCGTTTCTACCTTCAAATATTGCATCTGCTATTTTTGAAGTTAAGAATTGTACAGATTTTAGAGCATCATCGTTAGCGGGTATAGGTAAACTAACTATATCAGGATTACCATCAGTATCAACAATCCCGACAATTGGTACTCCTATTTTATTAGCTTCTGCTATTGCTATATTTTCTCTTCTAACATCTACGATTATTAAAACATCTGGAATTCTGTACATATTTCTTAGTCCTTCATATTGAATTTGTAGATATTGTAATTCTTTATAGTATTTTTTAGCAGTTTTTTTGGGTAATTGATCTAAGATTCCTTCATTTGCCATTTTTTCAAGCTGTAGCATATAATCTATTCTGCTTCTAATTATACTAAAATTGGTAAATAATCCACCGATCCATCTTTCTACAATGAAGTGAATATTAGCTCTTTTTGCTTCGTTTCTGATTATATCTCTTGTGTGTCTTTTAGTACCAACTATTAAAAATTCTGCTCCATTTGCAGCTTGCTCCTTTAGATAATTGTATGCTTTTTGTAACTGATTTAAAGTTTTTGCTAAATCTATTATGTAGATTCCCCCACGTCTAGTAAATATATATTTTTTCATATTTGGGTGCCATTTTTTAGTAGGATGACCAAAATGACAACCGTTTTCTAATAAATCTTTTATAGTTGCTATCATATCTCCTCTATGTTTTTATTAAAGTGGATATTTCTATTCCGCTTCCACTTAGCGGTTTTTTTTACTATTCCTTTACTTTAACTTTTCTACATTTTTTTTTAAAATCCTATTTAAAATAAGTTTTAACATAAAGGATTACCTTAAACAAACATTGAACTATATATTAGCTATTTTGAATTATTATTTTAAATTATTAAGGTGATAAAAATGATAACAAATACGCAAGATTTAAAAAAAATCTTAATAAATAAAGGGATAAAACCTTCTTATATTAGATTAAAAATATTGGAGTACTTGATAACAAAAGAAAATCATCCTACTGTAGATGAAATATATCAAGAACTAAAGCAAATATTTCCTACTTTATCTAAAACCACTATCTATTTAAATTTAAACCTATTTGTTAAACACAATATAGTTAAATCTTTTAATATGGATAATAATGAACAAAGATTTGATTTTATTAAACAAGAACATATAAATTTCTTTTGTGAAAAATGTAAAAAAGTATATGATATTCCAGTAAATGAAATTAAAATTGAATACCAAAATAATGAGCATAAAATAAAAGAAACTGTTTTATATTTAAAAGGTATTTGTAAAGAATGCCTTCAATTCTCCTAATTTTCAATTCCTCTAACTTTCAATTCCCCCATATGCTAAGCTAAACATTCATATTGTGTAGAAGTAAGCTAAACTTTCTAAGATTTCTTGTATTTTTTTTCAAAATTATCATTCCTTCAATTGCTTCTTTCAATTCCCCCTATGGGTAAGCTAAACAACTCTTTCAAAGAACTTAACTTTGAGATGCTTGTTTCTTTCAATTCCCCTATGGGTAAGCTAAACTTGTAAAATTATTGTTAATTTTATTAAAAAAAATTGTCTTTCAATTCCCCTATGGGTAAGCTAAACCCGTGTGCTATATATCTGCTCCAATATAATAATTATCTAAAAAAATAAAAAATCCTTCATATAAATTTTTAATAAAAAAAACTGTTAATGTGCAGTAGGGTAATTTTCCTGGGGGGATCGACAGATTCAGTATTATCAAGCAAAAAGCATAATTTATAAACAAAAAATAAAAATTCAATATTGACTTTTGTCAATTTTTTTGAATATCCAAAAACCGATCGACAGAAATTAAAAAAAATAAAAAAATAAAAAAATTAAAAATAAAACAAACTAAAAATTAAAAAATAAAAATTAAAAAAATAAAAATAAAAGAAATCCTCAAAATCTCTTTACAAAATAAATAAAATAAATAAAATAAATTATTAAAATCTACTAAACAATTAATATCCCGTTAATAATTTAGCATCACTAAACTTAGTATTCAAAATATTAGCAAAAGAGTTAGCAAAATTTGTAATATTCCCAGCACCTACAAATACCATTATCTTATCCTTTAAAATATTTAACTTAGATAGCAAAACTTCTTCTAATTCTTTATAATCTTCTAAATATAAAACTTCATTAATATTTAATGATTCTTTATTTAGACTAATTTCTTGAGCTAAATCTTTAGAAGAAATACCAATAATAGGGCTCTCAGAAGCAGAATATATCGGTAAAATAATTAGTAAATCTATATCCTTAAAAATATGCTTTAAATCTTCCCAAAATATCAAAGTCCTAGTATACCTATGAGGCTGATATATTACAATTCTATAATAATCCCTATAAAATAAAGCTAAATTGGAAATTAAAGAATAAATTTTTTTAGGATTATGTGCATAATCATCTACTACAATTAGCCTACTATTATTACCATCAAAATTAATTAAATTATTATATAAAATCTCAAACCTTCTTTTTGGTCCCAAAAAACCATATAAAGAATTAATAAACTTTAAAACATAATCCCTAAAAAATAATTCATCATCTATAACATTATAAATCTGATTATAAACAATAAAACTAAGAATAGCTGCTAAAGCATTATTTATATTATATTTTCCAATTGTAGATAATCTTAACTTACTTGTATAACTATATTTATTTTCTCCAAGGTCTTTGGTATTAAAATAAAAAATATTAGTTTCAATAAAAGGATTCCCATCTTCTAATTTAATATCAATTCCCTTGTAATATAGTAATTGAGAATTTAGATTATCTAAAAAATCTTTTTTATCAATAAAATCTTCATAGCTTCCATAAAAACTAAATTTATCAATATACTTCTTTAAATTAAAATGATTTATAAAATCAATTACACTATTATCTAAAGAAAAAATAATCCTACCATCATTAGAAATTATATTTTTAACATATTCAAAAAATATATCATAAATAGCATACTTAAGTTTATCAATAGGAACGCTTTTAAATTTAGGGGAATTTATATTTAAATCAATAGATAAATCGTTAATAATAGAAATAACGGGGGTATAATTGATAAGAGATCCATCAGATTCATCAGCCTCTATAACAGTTATATCAGAGTCATTAAAATAGATTACATTAGAATCCCATTCTCTAACCCACCCCCCAATAATACCATTAACCTTTATCCCTGCCTGATTAAATCCATAAGATACAAAAGAAGAAGTAGTAGTTTTCCCAGAACTACCAGTAACAGATATAACCCTATGATCCTTTATAATATCTTGTAAATAATTAGATCTATGGATAATATTTATTCCTAATTCTTTTGCTTTTTTTATTTCAGGATTATCTTCATCTATTGAAGAAGAATATACTAATAAATCAATAGATTCATCAATATTATTAGCACTTTGTTCATTATATATTTTTATTCCTAATTTTTCCAATTTATCGGTAATATAGGATTTTTTAATATCACTACCTAAAACCTGATATCCCTTAATGAGAGATATTTGTGCTAAAGCACTCATCCCTATTCCACCAATCCCACTAAAATAAACCTTCATACCTACTTTCCCCCTATATAAAATTATAAATAAAAAATAAAAGATTATGGGAAAATACCTAACTGTTCATAAGTAATAGCAATTTTATTAATAGCAACAATAAAAGCAGCAGTCTTTAGATCAGTATTATATCTTTTAGCAGTTTCTGAAATTTCCTCATAAGCATTAACCATAGTATCGTATAACCCTGCTTTAACAACATCCTCTTCCTTAGGGCCACTCTTTAATATTTCCAAATCCCTATCATTTATCTTCTTATTAGTTAATTCCTCTATTTGTTTTATTAATAATAAATTATTTTCTTCTCTTAAGCGTTTATCTAATCTTCCGAATCTCACATGAGATAAATTTTTAAGCCATTCAAAATAAGATACAGTAACTCCTCCAGCATTAAGATATATATCAGGAATAATCAATTTTCCAAGACTAAGTAATTTAAAATGGGCATTAAAAGTAGTAGGTCCATTAGCTGCTTCAGCTATAATATTTGCTTTAATCTTATCTACATTATTTTCATTTATAACATTCTCAACAGCAGCAGGTACTAATATATCACACTCTACTTCTAATACTTTATTAGGATCTTCAAAAAAGATTCCATCTTTAAAACCTTTAATAGTTTTATTTTCTTGTTGATACTCATAAAGCTTATTAATATCTATTCCATTAGGATTAAATAGAGTTCCGCTAACATCAGCAATAGCAACTATCTTAGCATTAATTTCATTATAAAGATAATAAGCTAAATAATATCCAACATTTCCAAAGCCTTGAATAGCAATAGTTTTCTTAGCTAAGTCTTTTATTATATAATTTAGAGCTAAAAATACTCCAAGCCCTGTAGCCTGTTTCCTACCTCTTATTCCCCCTTGACTAACTGGTTTACCAGTAACACAAGCGAAATAATACATAGGATCATTAGAAATAGCCATATAGGTATCAGCAATCCAAGCCATATGCTGCTCATTAGTTCCCATATCAGGACCAGGTACATCTACCCCAGGCCCTATAAAATTCTTCCTATATAACTCAAAAGTATATCTCCTAATAATTCTCTCTATTTCATTAATTGAATAGAGTTTAGGGTTAATTTTAATAGCACCTTTAGCACCCCCAAAAGGGATATCCATAATAGCACATTTATAACTCATTAACGCAGCTAATGCCATTACTTCATTAATATCTACATTCTCACTTAATCTAATCCCTCCCTTAGTAGGTAATCTATGGAAGCTATGTTCAGCACGCCAACCCCTTATAACCTCTATTCTCCCATCATCTCTTTTTACAGGAAATGAAACACTTAATACACTATTACATACCCTTATCTGCTCTAATAGTTCCTTCGGATAAGTTAAATAGCTACTAGCTTTATTAAAAAAAGCATCTACTTGCTCTAATAAACTCATTCAATCTTTCCCCCTTCCTAAATAACTTACTTTAAATATTACTTGATATCATAAATATTAAACGTAACTCTTAAAGAACTAAAATTAGATTTAACTAAATTAACTTTAGTATCAATTAAATCTATTTTTAAATTATTCCAATTAATATTTAATTCTTTTTTTATTAAAATTTCCTTTAAATTTTTAAGATCAGCATCATCAAATTGTTCTTCAAAAGAGTTTGAAAACTTTATAAGTAAGCCATCATAATTTTTATTATAATAAATAACTTTACCAATTAAAATATTTTGTAAAATAGAATTAAATTGAATTTTATTATAATCTTCCTTTAAATATGCTTCTAAATTAATTACCTTAGCATCCACAATATCAAAGTTTTTATCCATTTTGATAAGTAAATATTTCTTATCTTTATTATAAAAATACAAGCTAGCTAATATATAATGGAAATTATCAAAATAATCACTATAGATAAATTTCAAATTAACATCGTTATTATATGATTTATCAATTTGATAGTAAAAAGCATTTAATATTTTATCATTTTTAGGATCAATAACTATAATAATGGGATATAAATTATTTTGATAAAAAATATCTCCAATTTCTACAATATAATTATTCTTAAAAACTGAATTTATTAAACTTAAGGGATAATTATAATCAAATTTTAAAGACTTTAATAAATTAAGATCTGTATTTAACTTAAGATAAGCAATGTTTTCATTATTTTGATTAATACTACCAATTAATATAAATTGTTTATTAATAAAATAACTAAATAAAAATTGATTATCAAAGGAAGAATAAATTAATTTACAAATTTCATTCTTAATAGAATTACCATTATCCAATAAAGAAAGAATGAAAGAATTACCAGATTTAAATTTTTGATTAAAAAATGTCCCTAAGAGTAAAAATTTTGCATTTAAATTATTTTCAGAAGAATATTTTAATATATCAACAAACTGAGAATTATAAATTTCTTGTAAATTATATTGATAGATAATTTTTCCATCAGAATTAGCTTTAAAAATAGAAGAAAAAGAATTAAAATCACTATCTAAAGAATTCCCAATAAATACAAAATTATCTAAATAAGGTAAAACTTTATAAGAAATATTATCAAAATCATTACCAAAACAAAAAGAAGAAATATAATTTAAATTAGAATCAAGTTTTACTAAAAAAGTATCAAATCTACCAAACCCAAAAGAATTAGTAATCCCTAAAAGATAATAATAACTATTAAAATAATAAATGCTATAAAACTCATCATAACTATTCCCTTGAAAAACTCTAATTTTAGATAAACTTAAACTATCATATAAATTTATACTATCGTATAAAATACTATATGAAGAATTGATAACATTATTTTTGTATAATCCTTTAAAAACGTTATAATTTGAATTAACATTATAATTAGTATTATAATTAGTATTAGCATTAAGTTTCTTATTGAAAAAAATAGGCAATTTATTTATATTATTAATAAAAAACCACAAAACTAAAATAAGTAAGAATAAAGAAATAAAAGCAATAGAAATCTTATTTAAAGAAATCTTATTTAAATCTAAAATCTTTTTAGATCTATTTGAATTAATAATTTTTTCATAAGAATTAAGGTCTAAGGATAAAAATTTTTCTTTATTTTTTCCAGATTTTCTTATTAATTTAGACTTATTTTTAAAAAGCCAATTTACTAATTTTATATACTCTTTAAAATCAAAATCCTTTAAATTATTAAATTCCTTAGGTAAAATATAAACAGAATTTAGTTTTAATAAATAATCTGCTGGTAAAAATACCAGGTCTAAAATCTTACTTTGATCCTTTAAAACCTCTACATCAATTTTAGTATTGAAAATATCAAAATCTTTATAAATAATTAATTTATCATTAACCAAATCACTTAAAAACTTAATAAAAATTTCGTTTTTATTTTTTATACGATAATAGTTACTATAAAATTCAAAATCTAAATCTAAGACCAAGTTTTGGATATTATAAAAAAAATTCTCTAAATAATTAAGTGTAATACCTGATAATCTACTAAAAACTGAATAAAAATAAAAAATACTATTTTTATAATCTTCAAAAGAATTATTAAATAAGTAGTTAATATAATTAGTTAAAAAAGAGTATAAAGGATGCTTAGAATCTTTTAAAATTTCTTTAATTAGCTTAATATCAACTAAAAAATTATATAAATAAAACTGTTCTAATTTAACAGAAATAAAAACTGAAAAAACAACTTCTTTAGTTTTTATCTCCTTGTTAATCTCATTAAAAATTTTATAATCCTTTAAACTCAATTTATCAATAAGGTAATTAAAAAATAATTTTAGAGCTAACTCAAAACTTTCTTTACTTTTAACAAAACTAAAATATAATTCCCTATAATTGTTATAAACATTATTTCCAAATGGGATATTTTTTATATAAGGATAATCAATATCTATTATAAAAGCTAATTTATCTATTAAGGTATTTATATCTTTATTAAGAAATAAAGCTAACTCATTATTATAAAACCTTTTTTTATATTCACTATTTAATAATCCTAAAAGCAATACTTTATAATCTATAGGTATATCTATATCAAATTTTATAGATTCATAATCATTAAAATTATAATCCTTTTTTTTAAAGATTCTGTAAATTAATTTTCCTAGTTGGTAATAATCTGACTCAAAAGAAAAAATATTATTTAAGTTCTCAGGAGCTAAAAAAATTTTGTAATTATTAATTAATTTCTCAAAAAATAATTCTTCATTAATTAATGGTGGTAAATTAAACCCAATAAATACCAAATCTAATTTAGATAAATTCCTTATAAAAATACTATCAGAATTAAATAAAAGGACAGCAATCCCATTAGAATGTAAATCAATTAGTGCTTCAACTAATTCCTTTATTATTTCATTCAATATATCCCTATCAATCTTATTATTACTAAATAATTTTTTATCAATATAATTAGTTAAAGTTCCATAAGAAGGATATTCCAAAATTTGATAATAACTTTTCTCATAAAAATCAAATTCGTATATAATACATAAATGCTTTTGTAAGTCATTAGTTATATTTTTAACATTTTCAATTATATCACTCTCAATTTTTAAATGCTGATTAAATATTCTTAATATATAATACTTAGAATCTCTAAAAACTAAATAATAATCAGAAAATAAATCAAGAATATTAAGCTTAGAGATAATTTTATATTCTTTAAAATATTCCATCATAAATACAATTTTAGAATAATTTTGTTATTTTAAATAATTTAATAAGAATCTCGAAACAGGATTAGAAGCGGTTATAAATAATTTTTCCTTAGCCCTTGTAATAGCTACATAAAATAATCTACATTCTTCATCAATATCTTCACTTTTGTAATGAGGTATTATTCCTTCCCTTACCTTTGGAATAAAAACATAATCAAATTCTAATCCTTTAGCACTATGTATTGTCATTATTATAACCTTTTTTATATTACCTAAATCCTCTATTTCTATATCATTACCCCTTATTAAAGATACATAATTTACTAAATCTTCTATAAAATTAATTCTACTTTTTTCTAAATCCTCTTCTTTTTGTTTATCTATAACATCTTTTTTACTCATATTCCTACTTATAAAAGAATCCACAAATTTTAAAAACAAATCAAAAAAATCTTTATTATTTTTCTTAAAATAATCAACATCAAAATGTTCTTTAATTTCAAAAACAAAATTATTAATCCACTCACTCACTTTATCATAATAAAATATATTATTAATTTTTTCTTGAATAAATCCCCATATATTAATAATTTTATCATTTAGTTTCATATAATTTAGTTCAATATAATCAACTAAATTTTTACCTAGCTCTAAGGAATCAGTATATATTTTATCAATTTTTTTAAAATTAAAAAAATTCTTAAGAACCCTAATGATTGATATATCATCCTTTAAATCAATAACTAATTTAAGTAAAGAAATAATATCTTTAACTTCCTTTCTATTAAAAAAATTATAACTCCCAATAGCTTTAACCGGTATAGAATTAGAAATTAGTAATCTTTCCATATATTTTACTATTTCATTAGTTCTACATAAAATAACTATACTTTTTTTAAAATTATTGTTTTCATTAAAAATTTCCTTGATTTTATTAATAATAAAATTGTCTTCTTGAGATTCATCTTTAAAAGTTTTAAAAAGAACAGAATCAGGGTTACTACCTTTAAAAGCTATTAAATTCTTAGGATACCTATAAGAAACATATCTAATAGTATTTAATGCAAAATTTAAAATTTCTTGATAGCTCCTATAATTATAACTTAATTTAATAATAACAGGATTTTTATAATAATTGCTAAATTCCAAAATAAATTTAGAATCAGAATTCCTAAAAGAATAAATGTTTTGATCATCATCCCCAACCACAAAAATATTATTTACCTCAAATCTCCTTAAAAACTCAAATTGTAAATAATTAATATCCTGGAATTCATCTACCATTAAAAAATTAAACCTATTTTTAAGGTCATTTTTTATTTTTTCATTATTGAAAATCTCGATTCCCAACATTAACAAATCATCAAAATCTATCATATACTGCCTTCTTAATATATCGTTATAAATATAAAATAACTCTTGATAAAACCCACTAAGATTTACTTTCTTATTTTTTACAGCAGATATATAATTAGCTAAATCTAAAAGATTTATTTTAAATTTTTTATCAAATTTATATAATTTTATAATAGTTTTTAGGATTTCTAATTTATCTTCCTCATCTACCAAATTTAATTTATAATTAACAAAATCAAAGGTAGTAGATTCAATAGGGATTTTCTTTTGAAGATATTCTTTAACAAGCTTAATAATAATACTATGGAAAGTTCCAGCATAAGGTAAATCTATATTAAATAAAAATTTTATTCTTTTAGTCATCTCCTGAGCAGCTTTATTAGTAAAAGTAAGAAGCAAGATTTTTTCAGGATTAATTTTATGATTTTTAACTAAATTGTGGATTCTATAAGATATAACATTAGTTTTACCACTACCAGGACCAGCTATCACCAAAACAGGACCATATATCTCTTTTACCGCTCTTAATTGATCCTCATTTAATTTCGAATACCTTACAAATAAATTATCAACAAATAAATTTTTACCCATGAGATATATACTATTAGATTTAAATAAATTTTAATTTTTTTAACAATTTATCTCTTAAATTGATAATCCTTACAATTATTTTTAAATACTTCTTTTAAACAATATTTAGGAAAATTATATTTAATACCTTCTAATTCCTTATAATAAAGTTTTATTAAAATCTTCTATACTTCCTGATCAGTAAGAAAGTAGTTAAAACTGGATACCTAACTTTATCTAATATAAATTATTATCAAAGGGATATTAGATCTTATTAAAACATTGTGATTTTTATTTTTTATTTGATTATCTATGTAGCAATTATATAGAAAGATATTTTTATATCTTACTTTAAAGTAGGGACTATATAAGGTAGAATAATTATAAGAAATTACAATATTATTACCTTTTCCAAAAGCTAAATTTTTGTAAATTAAAGCATTAGATATATACCCTTTGATATCTTTATTTTTTTCATAAAGTACAAATTTAGCATTTTCTAAGGCAAAGTAAGATTCAAAAGTAGGGGTATATATGTTTTTAGCTTTAATGTAATAATTTATTTTATCATAATTTGACCATTTTATAAACTCTACATTATAAGCAATAAAGTAATTTGTGTTAGGTTTTTGGATACTTATATAGGTTAAATTCTCATATTTTGAAGTTAAAAATATTAAAAATAAGAAAATAATGGAAAATAATATAAGATAGAATGAAGTTTTTAATTCTGGATTTTCTTTTAGCAACCTTTATTTTTTTTTATTTTTAATTTATTTTATTTTTAATTTATTTTAGAATGTTATATATTTTTTTAATTCTTCTAAGTCTTGGATAGTAATTCCTTTAATTTTGAGTAGCTCAGATAAGTTAGTAAAGTTTCCGTATTTTTCTCGATATTCTATTATATCTATAGCTATTTTTTTGGAGATACCGGGAAGCTTAGTTAGTTCTTCTATGTTAGCTTGATTTATATTTATTTTTATTTGATAGCTATTTGTTTTTGGGTATATTCTTATAAAATCTTCGTCTTTAAGTTTTTTAGCTAAGTTAATTGTTTCTAAATCAGCAGTACTTTTTACTTTAGCTAATAATAATAAATCTTGAATTCTTGTATTATAATTTAATTCATAAACTCCTGGATTTTCTACTTCCCCACATATATAAACCTTTATTTTATAATTTTTTGAATCTTTCTTAAGAAATATATTATCTATCTTATAAATGCTTATTGTGAATAATAAAATTATAATTAAAATTATAGCTAAGGTTTTATTTTTTATATCATTTCTTAGATCATTTCCCATAGCTATTATTTTATTTTTCTTCCTGGTTATATATTCCTTTAATATCATTATTGCTTACAAAATATAAAATTCTAAATTAAAAATCCCAAAAACCTGTTAATTTTTTTAACAAGGATAAAATAGTTAAAAGTATAAATAAAAAATATAAAACCAAAGAAAGAATTTAAGGATTATAGTTATAAGGGAAGGAGTAAAAAATATGTTAATACCACTAATCTTAGGAGCAGGCACTTTAACAGGTTTTATACTTTATAAAAAATTAAAAAAATATAAAGAAAATAAAATTAAAACTAATTTAGATCCTAATATAGTATCCACAGAAAGTTTATATAATAATGAATCAAATTATATTCAAAAAGTAGATGGTATTTTAACTAATTTTGTTAATACAGTAAAAAATACAACATCTAAAATAACAGATTTTATAGATTCAATTCCTTATGTAGTGTTTAAAAGGATCCATTCAATAACTGGTATAATATTTATAGGAGGGTTTGTTATAGTTCATTATATAAATAATTCCTTAGCAAAAGATCCAAAAAAACTAAATGAATTAAGCGAAAAAATTCATAAATTCCCTCTCCTACCTTTAATAGAAATATTTGGTATATACCTTCCTTTAACTTTACATACAATTATCGGTTTAATTTTATTGAAAACAAGTAAAATAAATTATAATCTAAAATATGAAAATAACTACAGATTCATATTACAAAGATTAACTGCTTATGTTATAGTATTTACTTTATTATTTCATTTAATCACAATAAGGTTTAATGAATATTTACCAGATTTTATAAAAAAATCTTTAAACATACCACCTAAAAGAGATTATACATTCCAAAAAGTAAATATCTGGTTTAAAAATCCCTTAAGACCAATAGGATTAATAATTTATAAATTATTTACTTTATCAGTAGCTTATCATTTATCAAATGGATTATGGACTTCAGCTATAACCTGGGGCTTAGCTAAAACCTATGAAAAACAAAAGAAACTAAGAGATTTATCTAATTTCGTATTTCTATTCTTAAGCCTTTGGGGATTATTAATAATACATTTTTATTCACAAAATTACGATTTTAATAACCACGATAATAAACAAGAAGATTAAAAATATAAATGAAATATCTAAATTTTTTAGGATATATATTTATAGTATTTCTTTTAATAGTGTTAGATCAATATACTAAAAATTTAGCTGTTAATGGATTTTATTTAAAACTAAATGATTATATGAAATCTATAAATGATTATATAAGATTTACATTAGTTTATAATGAAGGTAGTGCTTTTGGTATTAAACTATTTAATAATGAAACATATATTATTATTGGAATTATTGTTTGTACTTTCTTAGTATATTTTTTCTTTAAGTTTAATAAAAAAATATACCACTTAGCAGATAACCAAAAAAATAAATTTCTGATTAACTTATTCAATTTTTCTATTTTGTTTATAATAAGTGGCACCTTAGGAAATTTAATAGATAGAATAAAGTATTCAAAAGTAGTAGATTGGATATCCCTTTTAAATCTTCCAATATTTAACTTAGCAGATACCTATATAACTATAGGAGTTATTCTATTCATATACTCATATTCTAAATTAGAAATATAAACTTAAAAAATGTTTGAAGAAATAAAAGAATTAATAGAGGTTTTACAAAAATTACCATCAATAGGTTATAAAACAGCAGAAAAGATAACATTTTTTTTAGTATCTGATGAATCAGATCTATTTAAAGAAATAATTAACGCTATATCAAATCTTAAAAATAATATAATTGAATGCTCTAATTGTTATTCTATAACAATGAGAAATATCAATCCCTGTAAGATTTGTATAAGTAAGGAAAGGGAAAATAAAATATGCGTAGTATCGAATATAAAAGATGTAATTCATATAGAAGAAACTAATTCGTACTTTGGGAAATATCATGTATTAAAAGGTTTAATAAATCCAATAGAAAATATAACCCCCGAAAAATTAACTATAGAAAAACTACTTAAAAGGATAGAAGCAGAAAAAATAACAGAAGTAATATTTGCTTTACCTACTACCTTAGAAGGAGAAACTACTATAAACTATATCTCTAAAAAGATAAAAAAAATAAATGATTCAATTATTTTAACAAAATTAGGAATAGGATTACCTGCAGGAAGTGAATTAGATTACGCTGATAAAATAACTATAATTAATGCTATAAAAGAAAGAAAAAAAATAACATAACATATTTAAAAGGAGTGGATATAGAATTATGATAATAAAAAGTGTAGCTCCAAATAGAATAGACTTAGCTGGAGGTACGCTTGATATCTTCCCCTTATATATTCTCTTAGGAACAAGTATAACCATTAATATAGCAATTGATATCTTTAGTAATTGTACCTTAGAAAATATATCAGAAAATGAATATATGGAAATAGAATTGAAAGATCTAAACAGAGCTTACAAAATTAAAGATTTAAATCAAATAAAAGAAATAGTAGAAACTAAACTAATATATGAAACATTTAAAACTTTAAATATAGAAACACTAAAGGGATACAAAATAACTACCTATAATGAAGCTCCATTAAAATCAGGTTTAGGAGCTTCCTCTGCTTTACTTATAACCATTATTAAAAACCTTTTAAAAATTAATAAAAGTTTATATACTAACTATAATGACTACGATATAATAGATACTGCCTCATTTATAGAAGCTAAAGTTTTACATACTTTAACAGGTAAGCAGGATTACATAGCCGCCATATACGGAGGAATTAATATCATCTTTTTTGATAAAAACCAATACGTTATAGAAAAAGTTAATCAACAGGAATTAATAAAGAATTTGGAAAACCATATAGTATTAGCATATTCTGGTTTCGAACATGAATCAGGAAATTTGAACTGGCAAGTAGTAAAAAATGTCCTAAATAAAGAAATAGAAACTATAAACAAATTAAAAAAAATCCAAGAAATATCCGAAGATTTATATGAACTTATCTCAACTAATGATATAGAAAAAATAGGATTACTTGTTAAACAAGAATGGGGAGTTAGAAAAACATTAACTAAAGAACATACTAACCCCATAATAGACAATTTCTTAAATGAAGTAGATAAATATTCCTTTGGGTATAAGCTATGTGGAGCTGCAGGAGGAGGAACTATATTCATTATCACTAACCAAAAAGAAAAAGTACTAAATACTATAAAAGACTTTAATTTAATCAATTTACCCTTTAAAATAAATACCTCAGGATTAATTACAACCATTGAATTATAACCTAGAATTATATGTTTATTCTAAAAAATCCAAAGAGTAAAAAAATTAAGACTAACCTATTAAAAATTATTTTTATATTTCTTTCTACTACATTTATTGCTTTATTAATTTCCAATACTTTAACATTTTCTAAGATAGATACAAAAGAAATATATTATTACTTAAATAGAAACGATATATACAATGCTGAAAAACTGGTATACGAAGTACTAAAAGAAGATCAATTTAATCCAGATGCACTCTTTGCTAAAGCTATTATAATCATTGTTAAAACTGATAATAATACATACCTTAAAGAAGAAGATAAAAAAGAATATTACAAGGAATCCTTAAATATCCTTTTAAGCTTAGAAAAAAAAATGAAAGGATTTTATTATTATCATTATATCCTAGCTAAAAATTATGAAAAATTAAATGATATTCCCAATGCTTTATTTAACTATGATTATTCTATTAAACTTAATAGGAAATTTAATGAAGGTTATATATCTTTAGCAAATTTATACTGGAAGCTAAGGAAATATAATAAAGCAATAGATAATTTAAAAAATGTTAAAGATATCAAAGCTTACTTAATGCTATCTAATTTTTATTATCAATTATATAAATTTGACGAATCTTTTAAAATGCTAAATAATATATACTTAATTCCTACATTTTCAAAATCTAATAAAGAAATAATAAATGAAGTTTATTTTCAAAGTATGTGGATAAAATATAGATATTATTCAAAATACTTTAAAAATAAAGAAGATCTAAATTATTTTATAGAACAAAATAAAAAATACAACTCAGATGAATACTATAGTACAATATCTAATGCTATTGATTTAATATTAAAAGGGGATAATATTTCATACGAAAAATCCCTTGAAATATTATTTAATAATATATCTAAATTCCCTAATAAGCCTTACTCTTATTTTCTAATTTATAAAATACTCCTAAATTTCAATAAAGATAATGCAGTTTTATTCTTGAAAAAAGCTATTGAAATAGATATATATAACCTAGATTTCCATAATGAATTAAATAATCTAAATCCTAAAAAATAAAATGAAATATATAGTAAATACAACAGGTAATAATAAACAAGCAATAGATCTTTTAGTATCATTGCTAAAAAGTAATTACAATTTATTAAAAATCCAACAAATAAACTTAAAAGATTTATCTCCTAAAGAAAGTCTAAAATTACTAAAAGAAACTCTATTCCAAAAAGAACTATTTAATACCAATAAAATATTTATTATTTATTCATTTTCTAATTTAATTTTGGAAATTTCAAAAGATAAGAAAGAAAAAGAAAAACTAATAAACCAACTAAAATTAATACTTCTAAATACAATAGAAAAAAATATAAATATAATCCTTGACTTAGAAGATTTAAAATTAGAAGAAATAGCAAACATAGATAAAGAAATTTATAAAATTTTAAAAGATAGCTTTAAAGAATATATAGAAAAAAAAGATGATAAAATAAAACTTTTAGCTAAAATCTATCCAAAAATCCCTGAAAATATAATTGAGCTAATAACTAAAAAAGTAGATATAATCCAAGCCGAAGTAATTCTTAAAAACTTAGAATTGATTATATCAGATTTAGATCAAGAAGAAATAATAGAATATATAAATGAATTTGAACTATTTGATCCTAATTCAATAAACATATTCCTAATAACTCAAGATCTATTTGATATATTGTTTAAAAACAATTATAATAAATATAAAACCTTAATGGGATTATTAAGTCAAATAGAAAATGGATATTTTAAAAATTTAACAATTGAAGAAATTTGGGGATTAATTTATAGCCAATTAATTTTTCTTATAAAAGTATATAATGAATACACCAAAGTAGGAGAAAACGTTAATCTAATTGCTTCCAATTTAAAAGCTAATAGATATAGAATACTAAAACTAATGAATTATGTTAAAGAAATAAATTCTATATCCCAAAAATTCCCCAAATTTTTTATAAGCTTAATAAATAAATTTTTTGAATTGGAAAAAGATATAAAGGATGGAAAAATTAGTTACGTAAATGCAATTGATAATTTGATTACTCAATATATTCCACCTAAAACCTTATAAAGAATCTCCTGCAAGTTATCCCTGTTAATGTATCTAAACTCAAGCTCCTTTATATAATATAAAAAATTTTCCCTCTCAAAATCATGGAACTTCAAAAGCCTCTCCTTGGCATAACTCAAAAACCCTTCTATCACCATTTACATAAACCTTCCCATTAGCAAATCTTTTCCCGTGGTAAATCCTTTTTTATTAGTGTTCTTAGAATGCTCTCAAGCGATATATTCTCTACCACCTCTACTCTTTACCTTACCTTATCTCGCTTCTCAAGTATACCAAAAATATACCAAAAACAGGTACCCCTAGCTAAATACTCCCTACCCCTTATGCCTTTCCTTCTACCTCCAACTCCAAAATAACTTTCACCCATTCTCTATTCTCACCCTACAAGCCCATATTTCTAAAAAACCCCCCCAAAAGGAATTTTAGGGTTTAAGTTGGGGCTAAAGCCCCAGCTATTATCCTCAAAAAAAACAAAAATAAAAAACAAAAATAAAAAAAAGAAACAATCTTTTTAAACACCCCCCTGCTTCTCCTTTACCTCTTCTATACTTTTTTATCTTTGGTTATAATTATCTCTATATAAAAAAAATCCCCTCATCCTACTTAACAAAAAGGGCAAAATTTAAAGGATTCCTTTTGATCTGAGAAAATCCTCTAACTTCTCTTTTGAACCAACAATTTAAATAAGCTCTGATAATTTCATGTCTCTAATTCCTCTTTTTTTACATTTAATTTATATCAGACAGGCTTTTTAAGCAATTGTCACAATATATCAATTCCGCTTGTTCTAAAATTTGATTAACGATTTTATCAACATGCTCATCACTATTTATTTTTTCCCTAAGAACATCTTTTAAAGCTACTCTAATTTTTGATTTAATCCTTTCTTTTTTATTCCAATCAACACTTTTTACATAATATCCTAATTTTTCAATAATTTCTTTTGCTATTTCCTTTACTTCCTGTTCATTTTCAAAGATACCTTCATTTAATAACATATCGTAAAAAGCAAGTTCCTCTTCTGTTAAATCAAGTTTTCCAACTTCTTTTATTTTTTCCTTTAATTCTTTTGCAATCTCTATAAGTTTTTCAATAATTTCTGCTGTCTCAAGTACTTTTACATTGTATTCTTTAATTAGTTCGTTTAGTTTTTCGTATAAAGATTTGTACCTGTAAGGATTTATTTTCATTCTAACTTTTATTTCATCATTTATAAGTTTTGTTAATAATTCAATAACGTAGTTTTTATGCTTTATATCTTTTATTTGCTTAAGGAAATCTTCACTAAAAATGGATATATTTGGCTTTTCCTTACTTAGTAATGAAAATACGTCTATAGGTTCTTGGGCTGATATGCTTTTAGATATAAGCTGGTTCATTTCATATTCTAATTCTCTTGCTATTTCTTTTGAAGTTCTGGTAGAGTATTTTACAATCATCTTTTTTATCATTTCAAAGAATTTAAGGTCATCTTTTATTTTTATAGTCTGTGGATGGGGGCTTGCCAGAGCATAAAGTTTTTTCAAAGCTATAAAGTTTTTTACAAAATTTTTCTTTCTATCTTCAGTTTCTAAACAGTTATATGCCAAAACAGTAAGATTGGAAAGTTCTTCTGAGCTTAAATTTTTCCAATCCCTATAGTTAACTCCATAAAACATTGAAGATACTATATCGTATTTTTCTTTCATTTGCTCTATAACTTTATTGATGTCTGTTAGGGTTTGTTCTATGGTTTCAAGAGTATATTTACTTAAAGATTTTCTTAAATCATCCGCAATTCCTATATAATCAACAATAAGCCCTCCCGGTTTATCTTTATAAACTCTATTAACTCTTGCTATAGCTTGCAGTAGATTATGATTCTTCATAGGTTTGTCTATATACATAGTGTGAAGACATGGCACATCAAAGCCTGTTAGTAGCATATCAACTACAATTACCATTTTAGGGTTTTTATCTGGATTTTTGAAATTGTTTAATAGTTCTTCCATTTGGTGTTTATTTCTTATATGAGGGTGAAATTCTTCTGGATCTTTTTGTTTATTTCCTGATATTACAACCTCAACTGATGGTGCATTTGGTATTTCCTTAATGGCATTATAAAGTTCAACTGCCACTTTTCTCGATATAACAACTACCATTGATTTACCTTCAAATTCTTGTGTCCTTTTGTTAAAGTGCTCCACAATATCTTTTGCTATTTTTTCTATTCTTTCTGGATTTAAAATTAATCGTTCAAGTTGTGCATATTTTCTTTTTAAGTTTTCCTTTATTTCATATTCTAATCCTTCGGAAATTTCTTCAAATTCTTCATCTATAAATTCGTTTGTTAAATGGAGTTCAACAAGTCTTGCTTCGTAATAAATTGGAACAACCACACCATCTTTTAGTGCCTTATCTATTGAGTAAATACTTATAGGTTCTCCAAAAACTAAATAAGTATCTCTATCTTCAAGTTCAATAGGTGTGGCTGTGAATCCTAAAAAAGATGCGTTAGGTATTGATTTTCTTAAATTCCTTGCAAGTTCTCTATATTGGCTTCTGTGTGCCTCATCTGCTATAACAATAATATCCTTTCTTTCTGTTAAAACTGGGTATTCTTCGTTTCTTTCACTAAATTTTTGTATAGTTGAAAATATTATTCCACCTGCTGTATTTTTGATTGTCTCTTGTAGGTCCTTTATGCTTTCTGCTTGTTTTGAAATGGGCATTTGGGAAAATAAACTGTAAAGTTGCTCGTCAAGTTCCTTTCTGTCGGTAATAAAAATTAAAAGTGGATTTCCAAGTTCTTTTAAAATTTTTCTTGCATAATATAGCATAGTTAAAGATTTTCCGGAACCTTGCGTATGCCATATAACACCTATTCTTCTATCTTCGGGGGTTTTCCCTTCAAAAACACACTTTTTAGTCCTTTCTACTGCTTTTTTAACTGCGTAAAATTGATGATAAGCAGCTATTTTCTTTATATATTTCTCACCTGATTTTTCGTAAAAAATAAAATCATTTATAAATTCCGTTAGATGTTCTTTTCTAAAAAGCCCCTTTATTAAAACTTCAAGAGATGTTAATTCTTTTGTTAAATCATCATCGCTAAAAATTCCCTCCCAATTAAAAAATCTTTCCCACCCACTTTGAGGTGAGCCGTATTTTGTCTCGTAGCCATCAGATACTACTATAATTTGTGAGTATAAATAAAGCTGTGGAATGTCTTTCATTTTCATTTTATGGTCATTGTAAGCATCTTTTGCTGTTTCATAGGCATTAAAGCTTTTAAATTCAAAAACGGCAATTGGTAAGCCATTTATAAAAACTACAAGGTCAGGTATTCTGTGAATATTATTTTGATAGTAGTATTCAACTTTAAACTGGTTGGCTATCAAAAATTCGTTATTTTCTGGATTTTCAAAATCTATAAGTTTTACAATTCTTGTTATTTCTTCTTTTCCTTCTCTGTAAGTTAGCTTTAATCCCTCCGTCAGGTATTGATAAAAGATTTTTCCCTTAACTACAAAATCTGGATGGTCAATATCTTTAAGTTTTGTATAAACTTCCTCTGCGAGATTATCTGTAAGAAATGAGTTTAATGTTTTTATTGCTTGGATAAATCTTTTCTTTAAAATGACATCTTTATAAGATTCTCTTTCTTCATTAGAGGTTAAATCTGATTCTTCATTAGGAGTTAAATCTGAGCCATGAATATAAGAGTATCCATTCTCTTTAAACCAATTTATGGCGGAGTTTTCAACCATATAGCTTTCTGTAAGGCTTGCCATGTTTATATCTCCTCCACTCTTAGCTTTCCAAACACAAGCAACGGTAAAAAGGTATCTCTTACTTTTTTTAAGGTCATTATTTGTTTTTGGTTAAGAATTATTTTTTGAAATAGTGGCTCAACAAGCGAATGGAAAGATTGGAGGATGTGGGAAGAGGGGAGAAAAAGAATTTTCCCATTTAAAAAATTATTAACCATTAAGTGAAGAACATTAACACCATTGGCAAACGTTGAGTTATCTTCTTGAGTATTTTTAAGAAACATATAAAGATAATATTTTAGATTTTCCACTACTGGTTCAAGCTTCATGCAATCTAAGGAGATTACCCCCACATCAAAGCCATTTGGTAAAATCACAATCGCAGGTGAACCAACAACTTGTGCATTCTGTGTCATGTCTGTTAAAGCAATAATTAAATCCCCTTCCTTTACTAAATGTGATGGTTTTATCCTTTCGCTTTTTATCCATGAATACTCGTTTTTAAATCCACCACCCCTCACAAAATTGTCAAGCGTAATAAAGATATATCCTTCTTCTATATATTCCTGATATTTTTCAGAACTTTTGTAAGAAATTCCTTTAAAAGTTTTAACCAATTCCCCCAACCTCTTGACCTCCCACCCCTTCGGTATCTCCTTTCCCAATTCTTCATTATAAACAAACTCCCCATCTCTAAACGGCTCAAAGTCTATAAACCAGCTTTTAAAAATTGCCATTGCTGTCTTTTCCAAAATCTCATTCTGCCTTTCCTTATTCTCTATCAAGTCATCAAAGCAGGATAAGACGGTAGCAATGCGGGATTGTTCGGGGAGGGGAGGAAGTAAAACTATAAGCTCTTTAGCACTTTCATTTGTTAAACTTTCTTGCACTGCTCCTGTAACATAACCATCCTTGTACTCCTGAAATTCTTTCGTTTGTATGTAATAAAATAAGTAGTCGCAAGTCTCCTTTGTCTTAGTTTTAACCCCTAAAAATCCTGTTGATAAGATCTTATTTTTTATTAAATCTTTATCTGCTTTTAAAAATTTAGGAGAATTAATCATTCTCGCTAACCAAACTGAATTTTCCACTGGCTGCATATCTGCCCTTGATGGTCGTTTATCATAAGTTATTAATTCTTCAATTTCCACAATTTTATTTCCATTAACACTTGACGTAGAAAGATACTCTTTCAATCCTTCAAATCTTTCTATTCCAGAAGATAATATCTCAAAGTAGTTTCTGTTACCAAAATTTGTTACCTCCCACTCCTTTGGTATCTCCCCAATATCCATTTCTTTAAATTCTGTCTCCCAGCGGAACTTCATTTTAAGATCCTTTTTTCACATAAAATTTAAAATTTTAAGGCAAAAACCCTTTATTCCTTTTTCTTCAAAAACCTTATTTATTATCTTTTTTTTCATAATATATCTTTCTGGGTTATATTTAGTTTTTTAAATATAAAATCCTTTACTTGTTTGGCAATTTCAAAAGCTTCCTTTGCTTCCTCTAAGGAAGGTATATAAAATTCATCAGGATATCTAACATCAACCGCATAAAATGTCAAATCTCCTACATTTAACTTATCAAAATCTTTGTCTTCTTCAGAACAAATCCTTAAAAGAAATTCAAGATTATGCGTCTTCCCAAAATCTCTTCCTTTTAGTGTAAGGTAAGCCTTTAAAATTTTTTCAACAAATTGTTGGGCATGAAAACAAACAGCAGAAGGAACAATTTCTTTCTCTGATAACTTAAATTCATTTTCTATGGTTTTATAATTTTCCATAGCCTTTATAACCCATCTCTTAACCTTCTCATCAATCATATTTCTATTCCCTCTTTCAATGCTTCCCTTGTAGTTGTTCCTATAAAATTAGAATAATATTCTATTTCACTTGCAGATTTTATCAATACATCACAAGGAATGAAAATTTCAGCAAGCTTAATTCTAATTTCTTTTGAAATTTTCCTTTTATTTTCTAAATCTAATTCATTGCTGACAATAATCAATAAATCCCAATCACTATTTTCCTTAAAATCACCCCTTGCCCTTGAGCCAAAAAGAATTATTCTCTCAACCTTTATTCCTTTTTCTTCTAAAACTTTATTTATTATCTTCTTTATTTTTTCTTTCATAATATGTCCTTCTCGGTTATGTTTAGTTTTTTTAATATAAAATCCTTTACTTGTTTAGCAATTTCAAAAGCTTCCTTTGCTTCCTCTAAGAAAGGTGTATAAAATTCATCAGGATATCTAACATCAACCGCATAAAATGTTAATTCAGAAATTCTATCTTTATCAAGTTTTTCAAATTCTTTATCCTCTCTTATGCACATTTCAAGAAGTGTAAGTAAATCATGAATTTTTCCAAATCTGACATTCTTTTCTGTAAGGAAAGCTTTTAGATATTTTTCTATTGCTTGCTGACAGTGAAAACAAACAGACTCGGTAATTACATCATCAGCTTTTAATAAAACGTTAGCACTTCTCAAATCACTTTCTGCCTTCTTAATCCACCTTATAACTACATCCCTTTTCATATCTCTATACCTTCTGATAAAACTTCATTAGATAAAGTATTTACAATATCCTTTTCAGCTTCAAATTCTTTTTTGGTTTTGAGTATAATATCAAAGGGAGAAAATGGAAAAACTAAATGTAAAGAACGATAAATCTCTTTTTTTAGCTTTCTTTTCTCTAACTTATCAATATCCTCCTTTATCACTACAAAAATATCATAATCACTTAATGCTTCATATTCTCCCCTTACTCTTGAACCAAAAAGGATTATTTTTTCAACCTTTATTCCTTTTTCTTCTAAAACTTGGTTTATTATCTCTTTTATTTTTTCTTTCATAATATGTCCTTCTCAGTTATGTTTAGTTTTTTGAATATAAACTCTTTAACAAAAGTTGCACTTTCAAAAGCATTTCTCGCTTTCTCAATTGTGGGAATATAAAAATCATCAGGATACCTTATATCAATTGCATAATCCGTTAAGTTCTTTGTTTTTTCATATAGAGATTCAAAGTCACTATCAATAGTTGAACAAAGCTTGATCAAGTATTCAATTGTATGAACCTTTTAAGAAAGATTTATAAGTTTTTCAGCTGTTTTATAGTCATTTATTGCTTTAATAATCCAGTTCTTTGTTTCCTTATCAATCATAGCAAAATTCCTTCCTCCATAGCATTTTTTATAACACTTCCAATCACTTTTTTTCTTTCTTCTACTTCCTCCCTTGATTTTATAATCACATCAGATGGTATAAATTCATCCGCAAGTTTTCTTCTTATAAAATGTAAAATTTCTACTCTTTCATTCCTTGAAAGTTTTTCTTCAACTATAATGAGTAAATCCCAATCACTATTTTCCTTAAAATCCCCCCTTGCCCTTGAACCAAAAAGAATTATTCTTTCAAGATTTATTCCTTTTTCTTCTAAAACCTGATTTATTATCTTTTTTATTTTTTCTTTTATCTTCAAATCTCCCATCCCAAAGCCTTAAAAACCTCTTTAATTTTATAATTTAATTTCTCCTCCTCTTTCAAAAGCTTTGAGTATTCTTCCGAATATCTTTTCATTTTCTCTTCAAAAGGCTCATCTTCTTCATCAATTTTTATTCCTACATACCTACCTGGTGTAAGCACATAACCATTTTTTGCTATTTCTTCAATGGTGGCTATTTTACAAAATCCAACCTCGTTTATCTTTTCCTCTGACTCTCCTCTTTCAAACATTCTGAATTTTTCAACAATTATTGCTATATGCTCATCTGTAAATATATTTTGTCTTCTTGATATAGGTTTAAATAACTTCTTTGCATAAATAAATAAAACTTTTCCTTTCATATGTTCTGGTTTATTTTTTCTTAAAAACCATAAAGAAGCCGGAAGAGAAACTGTATAAAACATTTTTGGTGGTGTAGCAGCAATAGCATAAATTAAATCATCTTCAATAATTTTTTTTCTAATCTCTCCCTCAATTCCACCTACTGACAAGGCACCATTTGCCATAACAAAACCTGCCTTTCCTCTTGGTGAGAGATGATAGATATAATGCTGAATCCATACATAGTTGGCATTATTTTCCGGTGGTATTCCATATTTAAATCTTGGGTCTGTGTCTTTAACCCTGTCCCTTCCCCAATTACTATCGTTAAAAGGTGGATTTGAGACTATATAGTCTGCCCTTAAATCTAAAAACTTATCATCATGATAAGAATCTCCCCATCTTATATCGCCCTCAACCCCCCTTATTGCTAAATTCATTTTACACATCTTCCATACAAATTCCTTTGATTCTTGTCCGTATATGGATAAATTATCTTTTTCTATTCCTTCTCTTTCAAGCTTTTCCAATGCTGCAACAAAAAATCCACCTGAACCACATGAAGGATCAAAAATTCTATTTCCCTTAACATCTAAAACTTCAACTATAAGCTTTGTCAAAGAACGAGGTGTGTAAAATTCTCCACCCTTTTTGCCTTCTGACTCTGTAAATTTCCCCAAAAAATACTCATAGATTCTTCCAAAAATATCTTTGCTTTTATAATCTTTGTCAAAGGTTATTTGAGAGAAAAGATTTATAAGATAAGTAAGGTCGTGATAGTCTAAGTTTGCTTTTGTATATACCTTAGGGATAACATCTTTTAGTTGTTTTGGATATTCTTTTTCAAGTAATTCAATTGCATTATCAATAATTTCAGTGATATTAGGTTTATTTGCGTTCTTTGCTATATAATCCCACCTTGCCTCTTCTGGAACATACAAAGTCCCCTCTGAAAGATAATAATCTTTATCTTCAAGTATTTTTTCTAACTTCGGGTTATTCCTATATTCTTTTTTAAGCTTTTCTTTAACTTCTTCAAAAGCAAAGGAAACGTATCTTAAAAATATAAGACCCAAAACTATATACTTATACTCATGAACTTCAACTTTTTTCCTTAACTTATCCGCTGCTTTCCAAAGTTTGTCTTCAAAAGTTAAATCTTTTTCCTTCATTATGAAATATTTTTTTCTTTAAGATATTAATTTTAAAAATAATTCAAAAGTATTGTCTTTTGGTAATTGACTTTTATCTTTGTAAATAATAGAAATAGATTTTTTATAAAATTTTATATCATCTTTTTTTATCATATTAAATTGATAGTCAATATTTTCAATTTCTTCAATTATTTTTAAAGCCTTTTCTCTTTGATCTAATATATAATATATATTTGCCATTGATAGTAAAAATAATAAATAAACTGGAATATTAAACTCAATATTAAAGAAAAATTCTAAATTAGGATTTAAATTGCTATCTTTTATTTTTTTAACAATATCATTAAAAGGTATAGGTAAAATAGTTTTAATAACACTAAAAAAAGATTCACTTTTAATATTTTCTAAATTTTCCTCAAGCAATTTTAAAGCATGTTTATAATCCCCATTAACATAGCTAATATATGCTAAATTATAAACTACTATACTATCAATATTCTTTTCATAAGATTTTCTATAAAACTCCATAAGGTATTCATAAGCTTTGTTAATATCATTTATTAGAATATAATAAAAAGCCTTATTGTTAAAAAAATTAATATTATTTGCTAATAAATTAGAATCTAAAATCAATTCTATTATTTTAATTTTTTCAATATTTAAAGTGTTAACAGCAGTGTTTATAGTAGATATTATAAAATCAATAAAAATATCTTTTAATTTTTCTATATTTTTTAGCTCTATTATATCTATCTCCTCAACATTTATAGATTTATTAGCATATAAATTTTTAAGATTTTTAACTTTGATTAATATAGTTTCCTTTAAATTAATCACATTTAAATTAATATCTTTTAAATTAAGTAATAAAAAAGAAATATCTTCGATTTCTTTTATTTTTACAAGTAAAAACTTATTACCTAAAAGAACCGAAAGCAACCTAAATAATAAAAATAAATTTTTATCAAATTCTTTAATTAAATTTTCTCTTAGATAAATTAATATATTTAATAACTCCTTAGAAGAAGACTTAGAAATATTTAACATTATCTGTAAAATGTCTTGCCAATTATAAGTATCTAAATTTACATTATTTACTTTATTTACTTTATTTACTTTACTTAGATATAAAAAAGGATAAATAATAGCATTTCTTTTTATTTTTTTAATCGAATTGATTACTAAATCTGCTAATATCAAAATATTATCTATATTATCTTTATCATCATTATTCCTAACAAATCCATCCTCTAAATAATTGTAATAATTATTTAAGATATAGTATTTATAAAAAACTTTATCTTTAACGTTTAAGTCATATAAAAAAATGAAATCCTTTATTTCTTCATCATTTATATTTATATACCTATTTAAAAACAAACTAAATAACTTAATAAAATTTTGCTTACTTATTAAACCAATATATCCCTTATTAAAATTAAAATTTTCTTCAAGATAATATAATATTTCTTTTATAAAAGTTCTATTAAATGAAGTTTTACTATCTAATTTTTCCTTCACTATTTTAGCTACTACTTCATACACAATGAATAAATCTAAAATAGAGTTATTACAATATTTAATTAATTTTATTAAAAAATTATTTGAAAAATTTTCTCTAAGATTATATCCTAAAAGTAAGATATTATCTATTAAATTCAAAAACAAGTTAAAATCTAAGTTATCTAAATTGATAATTTTGCTTTGAATTTTTACTAAATTTAATATACGATTATCAACTATTAAAAATAAATTATCTTCATTAAAATACTCAAAATAATCAATAATTTTTTTTAAAAAGAAAGAAAATTGTTCTATATTACTTACAAACTCTTCAAGATTAATTAGTAAAACTGTATTAATGTAGTTTTGACTAATAAAATTATCAATTTGTTCAGCACTAATTTCAGGATTTTCAAAATTTTTATAATAATTTAAAAAATTTTCAAATAATTCATTAATAGAAATAATCTTAAGATTAGAAATATTTTCCTTTAAAATATTTATAAATATATTAGCAGATTCTATAATCTCAAATGAAAAAAAATTAGTTTTATTAAGTTTTATATAGTGCTGAAAAGTTTGGAATATAATTTGAAATGGTGCCATAGAAAATAAAGAAAAGCGGTAGACGGGACTCGAACCCGCGACCTCTAGCTTGGAAGGCTAGAGCTCTACCAACTGAGCTACTACCGCTACCATTTTTATTATTATACACCTATTTAATTTCTCCTCTTTTTTAATTCAAAGCAAACTACAATCTACTTAACTACTATATCTTATCCAACATATAACATCCTAAAATATTTCCATAAATATGAAACCTTACTTAAGACTAAATAACTCCCTATGATATAATTTTATATATCTTTTATTAAAATCATTAATAATTTTATTCTTTGAATATTTTTTAGGGATAAAAAATAATAAAGTAGAACCACTACCTGATAATAAAAACCTGTATTCTTTTATCCCAATATCTCTTAAAATTTCCTCTACTATATTCTTTACTAAATCTATATTAGAATATTCTAATAAAACTACTTTCTCAAATTCATTATAAAAAAAATTATAATCTAATATTTTTTTTTCTCTAAAGTAAATTAGAAAATCTTTAGTTTTAGGTCCTATTAAATTCAGGTTTTTTTGATCCTTATTTAATAATTCAAAAGCCCTTTTAGTAGAAACACTTATATTTGGAAAAATAAATAAAATATGATAAGGATTAATATAATTATTAACTAAAGGCACAACTATATCCTGCCTTCCTAAATTTAAAACCAAAATATTTTTTTTATATAAAAACTTAAATAAATAAAGGATAAAAATAGGAAAAACATCAGCACCTAATTTTAAAGCCAATTCCTTAGCTATTTTTAAGTTAATAATATTTTTAATAAAAAGATAAAATAAAATAGCAGCAGCATTAGCACTACCACCACCTAAACCCCCACCAATAGGTATTCTCTTTACTAATTTAACTTCAAGTAAAAATCCCTTCAATTCCCCATATCTATTCAGCTCGTCAATTAATCTAAACAAAATATTACTTTTCATAAGCTCTAAATTATTAACATCTAAAACCAATTCCCATTTACTATTTCCCTTTAAATTAATATATACATCATCATAAATATTAACCAATGAAAAAATAGAGGAAATATTATGATAATTATCTTCTCTTTTAGATAAAACCTCTAAAACTAAATTAATCTTCCCATATGACTTTAAATACATAAATTTAAATTATTAACTATTCTAAGTTTATTATTTTTTCGAATTCAAAAATATATAATTCTTTTATTCTTTTAAAAATATCTCTTGAAGTTTCAAAATCGTAAATATGAGTAGATAAATTCCTATCTTTTAGCATATTGAGCCATATTTCCTCGTTATCTATTAAATTAAGTTTATAAGCTTCTTTTAAACAACTTTTAGGACTATTACAGATCAGCCCCTGATCATAAAGATACTCTTTCAAGAATTTCCAAGTTAATTCAAAAGTAAATTCAAATCGTTGAATAACCCCGTCAATTTCCAAATCAGTTTTTGCCTCCTTAATAGCAGCTAATAATCTTAAATAAGCTTTCTTTAATTCATTTCTTAATATATCTTTTTTCATCTTTAAGTAAATTTTATTTAATCAGTACTGTTTTCGTAAATAACTATACCATTTTTTAATATCTCTTGTTTTAAATTTTCGTTAGCTTTATTAAAATGAACAACATCTATTTTTAAAAGAGTATCTATATCCTCATTAAGTATCTCATTTAAAAAAGAAATATCTTTATAATCGTTAAAAGTTTCTATAGCTATGTCAATATCAGAATTTTTTCTGAAATTTCCTTTAGAACGTGACCCAAAAATATATATTCTCTTTACCTTACTATACTTTAAAACCTCATTTATTATATCTTTTAATAAACTTTCTTTTATTCCAAATTTTTGAGTAATCATTAAAAAAATTTAAAAATTAAAAAATAAAACTTAAAACAAATTTAACAATAGTAGATACAAAAACTGCTATAAATAAAGACAAAACAACAGAGTAAAAAGTATATTTTGCACCAATTTCTTTTATCTGAGTAGCAATAGTAGATATACAAGGGGTATAAAGCATAACAAAAACAGTAAAAACTAATACCTGCGAGATAGTCATAACAGATAAAACATTTTCAGTTTTTAAAGCTGTATATAGCAAAGCTAAAGAATACTCCTTAGCAAGCACCCCAAATATAAGCGGCAACCCCACTACCTCAGGTAAACTTAATAAATTTACTGTTAATAAACTTAAAGCTTTATTTATAACATCTTGTAAATTAAAATAAGCTAAATAATTAAGTAAAATAGTTCCAAGTATTAAAACAGGTAAAGCATTATAAAAAAATGATTTTATTTTTAAATATGTTTTTAAAATCAATGATTTTAAGGTAGGGAATCTATAACTAGGTATATGCATAATTAAAGTAGGATATTTTAAATTAGAAAATCTTTGAATAATTAATAAAACAATAGATAATATAAATAAGCTAAACAAGTACATAGATAATCCCCAAATAGGGCCTAAATAAGCTGTAACTAATGCCATAATAACAACAGTTCTTGCAGAACAAGGAATTAACGGTATAACTATCCCTGCTAATACTCTCTCACTAAAAGAAGTTAAATTTCTTAAACTCATTATAGCAGTAACATTACATCCATAACCCAATATAAAAGCCAATATACTTCTCCCTGAGAACCCAAATTTTCTTAAAATATTATCAAACAAATATACCATCCTAGGAATATATCCACTATCCTCTAAAATAGAAATAAATAAAACCAATGGAATTAAATAAGGTAATACTATCCCAATTCCTCCATTTATCCCATCAATTAAGCCACTAATTAAAGGACTAATAAAACCTAAAGAATTATTGTTAAGAAAATCAATTATAAAATTTATTCCTAAAAAATTCCAAAATCTATCAGTAATACTCTCTACCAAGTCTCCCAATTTATTTCCTACAAAAAATACCAATCCAAATGTAATTAATAAAATTAAACCTAATAAAACATATCCCCAAATATTATGTAAAACTAATTTATCAAGTATATCATCCAAAGTAGGCTTAGGTTTATCATAAGTTATAACAAAATCATTTATATTCCTAATTATAAAACTTTTAATCTTAAGTAATTCATTTCTAATTTTTATGTAATAATTTAAATAATTTTGATTTTCTAGTTCCATTTTTTCAATATTCATTAAACATGCAGGCATTAATTTACAATCCTTTATATGACAATTAGTAGATCTAAATACATCTTCTATCAAATTTCTCCATATATTTTTATATTCTTTTATCAAATATTTTAATTCTTCAACTTGTAGAACTCCCTTACTAACATAATTTCCCAAAGTAACTAAATTATTATCTAAATTAGTATCTAAATTATTAACATTATTATTTATATCACAATTATCTTTAAAGTTCTCATTATGTAGTTTTTCAATTTCATTTATAATTTTTAAAACAGTTTTATAACAGTTATATCCCTTACTTGCTATAGTTTCAATAACAGGAACATTCAATAAATATTCAAGTAATTCAGAATTAATAAAAACCCCTTTAGAACGTGCCTCATCTATCATATTTAAAGCAATAACTAAAGGAATATCTAATGTTAGTAAATCCGTAGTTAATACTAAAGAATGAGCAAAAGCAGGGGTTTCAATAACCTGTATTATACCATCTATTTTCTCTTTAGTTAATATCTCAAAAGTAACTTTCTCAGCTAAATCTGAATAACCAAACGAATATATCCCCGGTAAATCTATTAATTCAATTTCATAATTCTTAACTATAACAGATGTAATATGATAATTAACAGTAGTACCAGCATAATTAGCAGTATTAACTTTAAAATTAGTTAATGAATTAAAAAAAGTGCTTTTACCACTATTAGGTTGCCCAACTATCGCTATCCTTAATTTTCTATAACCCTTATAATTTACTAATTTTTGATTTAAATTAGATACATTACATTTTTCACAACCTGCTGGTAACTCCCTCTTATTTTCCTCTCTCTTTAATAAATTTAATCTAAAATTTCTCATATATTCCCTACATCTTTATTAATATTATTTAATTCTAAATCATTTAGTTCCAAAACTTCAAAATCATTGATTAATTCCTTAGATAAAGCTAACTTTCTACCTAATTCAGGGATCTCTATATATATAGTATTACCATCTAGAGAAATAGACTTTACCTTTATAACTAGTCCTTCTATTATTCCATAATTCATATACAAAACTTCATTATTTTTTATAGATAATATTTTATAAAAATTATTTTCTTTTAATTCCATAAAGATTATTCATTATATAATATAACCCTCTTTTTTATATATTTCTTATAATTTTATCAAATTACCTTTAACTAACTTTAATAAATAAAAAATGCCCCACTTTTTACAATCTGAAGGTTTCAATATTAATATATATATTTATTTATTACTTTAAAGTAAATATTTTTTTAGGTATCTAAATTAGGGTTACTTTATTTTTTTGGGAGGAAATGGAAAAAAAGGTTCTTCTGGATCCTTTTCTTTATTACTTTTTTTAGTTTCATCATTTTTACTATTTACACTAACTTCAGGATTTTTTGATCCTTCCAATTTTAAACGAATTCCATCTTTTGCTAAGTTATAGATACCACCAATAAAAGGAGCTAAAGCAAAACCTATTGGACCTAAAAAAGAAACTCCCAAAGCTGTTAATGACCCAATAACTGCTAAATCTAATATTCCATGTCCTAATCCTTTAGCTGCTCCTAATATCCCACCTTTTAAAGCAGCGTTACTAACTTCGCATTCATTGCCATTATTAACCATTTCTTTAGCTTCTTCCTTTACTTCTTTATAAGAATCTATATACTTAGATATAGCAGGAATTAAAGGATAAAGTCCATTTAAAAAAACTACTCCCAATCCTTTAAGAGCACCTTCAAAAGCAGAAGATAAAACCCCAAATACTATACCAAGCCCAAATTGATCCCCTAACTCAATATACTCCTTTATATTATTCACATCTCCTTCTATTTTAATTAACTTCTCTTTATTTCCATATTTTAATAAAATCCCATCCTTTGTTATTTCCGATTCTAATTTATCTTTTAGATCTTTTTTAACTTCAGTATTTTTATTACTTATTAATGACTTATTTAAATTTAATCCTGAATTAATATTATTTATTTTCATTTTTACATCCCTCCTATTTTATAAATAACTTTTATAAATCACCTAAGCCACATTAGCAACTGAATTATTCTGATTTAATTCAATACTTACTTTATTAGACTCATTTTTAGAATCAATCATAGACATAATCTGATAAACTAACTTAAAAATACTAATACCAATAGAAATTAATCCAAAAACTCTACCTAGTCCTATAGCAGCTAAAAACAGAGATGCTCCACCCACTATATTCAATAATCCCATTAAAGCCAAACTTAAACTACTTCTATCATCACTTAATGTCATCATTTTAGCTCCATCAACTACATCCTTAGTAGCTCCTATTATACCAAATATAGAAGTTAATCCACCATAACCTCCACCAAATATACTATCCCATCCCATCCAAAACTTACCCAGTGAACCTAAAGAATTAACAAATGTTTCACCAGCAACTCCCATAGCATAACTACTTTTTAATTCTTCCTGTTTTTTATCTGTATTTTGTGTATTATTTTCAGGATTATTTTGAATTTTATCATTTTTATTTTGACTTAGTTTATTTTTAGCTTCAAATGCTTTTTCGAGTGCCATAAAAACTAAAGGTAAAATAGCAAATACCAAAGTCCCAATTGGTCCAAATAAAGGCCCTAAGAAACTAGCTAATAAAGAAAATCCAGTTAAAAACTTAAATAAACCTACATTCTTTAGCTCAGGTTTATTATCTACTGCAGCTTGCTTTAAAATAGAAGTACCTTGATAAGCTTTTATAGTACCACCTACTAATTTCCCTATAAATTGTAATCCATTAGGTTCTTTAGATAGTAACTCAGTTATAACAGAAGATAAGGCAGCAAAATCAGAAACTCCATTAACAAAACTAAAAGTAGTTTTACCAAAAGAATCTGCTAATTTCTCCACTCCCTGATTCTTATAGGGACTATTAGAAGTAAATTCATCTTGTTCCTTAGTTTTCTTATCTTTACTAAATAAACCTTTAACTGAATCAATGACTTTTTTAGTAGCTCCAATAGCTGCACCTACTGCTCCACCTATTGCCCCACCAATTAAAGAAAACACATTCTTAGAAAAATCTTTTAAAGCATTAAAAGCTTTAATCCCTAAAGGTAACGAAACTACCAACCCTGCACCTAAAGCACCTACCAATCCTACTTTACCTACTATCAAAGAAGCAATAAGTAAAGCTAATGGGGACATTAAAGCTAAACCTAAAGCTGCTCCCGTTAAGATCCCTACAATATTTCCACTACTTTCTGAAATCTTTTGACTTACACTAACCCCAACATTAAATCCATTTCTAATATAATCAGTTAATTTATCACTATTATTAAATTTAGTAATAGATTCTTGGATTTGTTTATTTAGTAATTCATTTATATCTATTTTATCAGGATTATTTGGGTTGAATTTAGTATCTTTAGAAAGGTTTGCAAAAGTTTTAGCTCCTGATATTGAGCCTACTACTATAGATCCATACTGAGCACCAACTAATGATAATCCAAAGATAGCTTGTAATAAACTAAGTATTTGTTCAGAAAGATTAAAAGGTAATCCACTACTAACTAAAAGCTGGATAACAAAAGATATAGGATATAAAGCTAAATTAAAGGTAGCAAAAGCTAAAGCTCCACCTAATACTAACCCTAACAAGCTTAGCCCAATTTTCTTTAAACTTAAACTTTTAGTATCTTCTAAAGAAGTTATCTTTTCTTTTAGCTGATTTGCAAATTCCTGAACTTTAGATTTTATTTCCTCTAAATTAAGCTTATCTTTTAAATCAAACTTATCCTTTAGCTTTTGAAATATATTATCATCCACGTTTATTAAAGAATCTTTTGAACCACCATCATTTTTAGAATTCAAGAGCTTACTATCATTAAGAGAATTTATCAAAGGTAATTGGTTATTTAAACTTAGATCCATAAATTTTACCTCCTCTAAATTATTTTCAGTTTTATTTTTTATTTAAGAAATTATATAAAAAAAATTATTTTAAATGTAAAAAAAGTGTTAAAAAACAATATTAAAGCAGGCTTACTAAACTAATGAAATTAGCAAGAAGATATTTAAATCTTTTATAGTGTTATAATTTATACTTTTGAAAACTCGGTTAATTTTAGGAGGAAAATTTTAACTGATGTTAAAGATATAACTAGTAATATACTTGAATAGATTTTTTAATAAATTATAAAAAATTTTAAGGAGGTGTTTAGCAACACTAACGGTTTGACAAAAAAAATTATATCCTTTGCTATACTTTCCTTTTATTTTCAACAACTTAAAATGCGGTTTTAATATGCCAATGAGGAATTTAAAGTCTTTTCTTCTGTTTAAATTTTTAGTATTATTTTTGTTTTAATATGCCAATGAGGAATTTAAAGTTATTTCACTTACCATAGCTACTCTACTTAAAATTTCGTTTTAATATGCCAATGAGGAATTTAAAGTAAAGATAATATACTTTGTTTTTTGCTACTGCTATTAAGTTTTAATATGCCAATGAGGAATTTAAAGTTTAAAAATAAGTGTGAATTTTATATTGAACCCAAATATCGTTTTAATATGCCAATGAGGAATTTAAAGATTAGAGCTCCTTTGCTGATTCCACAGGTCCCTAATTGTTTTAATATGCCAATGAGGGATTTAAACATATTGAAAGGGTAGGACTTTATTTTCAAAGAATTTATTAATTAGAATTTCAAAAATTAAGAATTTAAAAATACACTTGTAAAAAACAAGAGGTGATAAAATATGAAATTTGAGATGACAAAATATGAAGGCGGGTGGATTGAAGTAATAGTAGGCTGTATGTTTAGTGGTAAAAGTGAAGAATTAATTAGAAGAATAAAAAGAGCAATAATAGCTAATCAAAAAGCTATCGTATTTAAACCTCAAATAGATAATAGATATGAAACTGATAAGGTAGTTAGCCATAATGGAATAAGTATAAAAGCAGTAGTAGTCAATAATGCCAATGAAATTAAAGGAATAGCAGAAGATTACGATGTTATAGGGATAGATGAAGCTCAATTTTTTGATAACTCGCTAATAAATATAGTAGAAGACTTAGCAGACAATGGTAAAAGAGTAATAATAGCAGGATTAGACCAAGATTTTAGAGGAGAACCATTTGGAATAATCCCTCATTTAATGGCTATAGCTGATAGTGTAGATAAGCTACACGCTATATGTGTAGTATGTGGAGCCGTCGCTACTAAAAGTCAGAGATTAATAAATGATAAACCAGCTTCTTATAATGATCCTACAATATTAGTAGGTTCAAAAGAAGTTTATCAGCCTCGATGTAGAAAATGCTATAATAAACCCATCAAAGTCCTTAATTAACTACCATATTATAAAAGGTAATCTCCATTGAAAAACTAATTCTATAATATAAGGAATAAATATTAAATAAGTTTGAAGTTAAGATTATAAATCATGAGTATAAAGCAATACTTTAAATTAAACAATAATATAATAGAAATTGAATTTGAAGCGATTGATAATGAAATAGAAATAAAAAAAATTGACCAAACCCAAAAACAAGACCTTAATGCTATTAATTTAGAGATAATTGATTATAAAGATAACACAAATTACACAGAAGTTATATTTAAAATAGAAAATGAAGTAAAAAAAGCTTTTATTTTAGATAATAATATATATCTCTTAGAAGATAATTTAATAAAATATGAAATAAAAGATTTATCAGATAAAAAATTAACTTTTAAGAACTACACTTTAGAACAAAATATAACCCAGATTGAAAATATTACCACTGCTAATATAAAAAACAATGTAAAAAAGGAAAATAACAAATATTATTTAGTACCACCATTATCAGGAAAAATAGAAAAAATAAATGTAAAAGAAGGAGATATAATAGAACCAAATACAAATGTTATAATAATATCTGCAATGAAAATGGAAAATAATATAGAAGTTTTTGAAAAATACAAAGTATTAAAAATCTTAGTTAAAGAAGGAGATTTTGTACAAATAAATCAAAATTTAATAGAATTGGAATTAATAAATTAGAATAATAAAGAAGGCAGGTTATAAAAATGAAGATAGGAGTTTTAATTAAAGGAGTAATAGATCCTGATGATCCTTTATTCATTATAGAAAATAATCAAAGAAAAGGAGATAAAGTAGTTATAAGTACATATGATGAAAATGCTTTAGAAGTAGCCTTAAAACTAAAAGATAAAGATAATTCAATAGAAGTTAATGTTATAACAATAACAGATAAAGATTTTTCACAAGGTATAAAAAAAGCCTTAGCAATGGGAGCAGATAAAGCCATTGTTATAAATAATTCAGAAAATTTATTCTTAGATACCTTTTCTATAGCTAATATCTTATCTAAAATAATAAAAGAAGAAGGATTTGATATTGTTTTAACAGGCTTTGAAAGTGCAGATTGGTCAAGTAGAACTATTGCTCCTTACTTAGCCGCTAAACTTAATTATAATTATTTAACCTTTTGTCATTACTTAGAACTAATTGATAATAATAATAAAGTATTAGCTTACAAAATTTTTAATGACGATGAATATATAATACAAACTAAATTACCTGCCTTATTTAGTATAACCACTCATCCAAATAATATCCCTAGATATCCAAAAGTAAAAGATATTATGTTAGCTTCTAAAAAACCTATTAAAAATTTAAACATATCCGAATTTAAAGATTTAATCAAAAACTATATTGATTTACATAAAACAGAATTAGTTAATAATGAAATAGAGTGTATGATAATAGAAGGAGATACCCCTGAAATTAAAGCTCAAAAATTAGTTTCAAAACTTAAAGAACTTAAAATCATTTAATTAAAAACTTACCAAAATTGAAATTATTAAGAAGGAGGTTACAATAGTGATCATAATGAATAAATTTTCTAAAAATAGATTAGTTGCTATATTATTTTTATTAGCTTTTAGTTTAATCAGTTTAATTTTATTTTTAATTCTTTTAATTTCAAAGATAAAAAGTCAAGAGATAACAAAAGATAATAAAAATAGTAAAAGTTTAATTTTAGTAATAGGAGATGGGATGGGATTACCTATTATATCTGCTTGGGATTACTATAAAAAAGATAGTATTGATAATAATTATTCAGTATTAGAAAACTTTGATGGTAGTTTTTTAGTAAGGACAAGGAGTAAGGATAAAGTAATAACAGACAGTGCAGCAGCTGCTACCGCATATGCTACCGGATATAATATAGATAATTATCAAGTAGGAGTTTTAGAAAATAATAAACGAGTAAAAACAATAATGGATTTAGCAAAAGAAAAAAATAAATCTACAGGAATAGTTGTTTTATGTACATTAACTCATGCTACACCCGCAGCTTTTTATGCTTATTCTGAAAAAAGATCAAATGAAGAAGAAATTGCAAAATATCTAATTTATTCTAATATAGATGTAGCAATAGGTGGAGGTAAAAAATATTTTAAGAATCTAATTCCCACTTTTAAACAAAAAGGCTACACTATATTAGAAAATATTAACGAATTAAAAGAAATAAAACAAAATAAAGAAAAATTAAATAAAACAGAAAAGTTATTAGCATTTATAGATGAAAAACATCCTCCAAAACAGGAACTTAGAAACTACAAACTCTCAGAGTTATCAGAAGTAGCTATAAATATATTATCTAAAAATAAAAATGGATTTTTCTTAATGATAGAAGCAAGTCAAATAGATTGGTATGGGCATGATAATTTATTTAAAGATCAATTAAATGAAATGAAAGATTATGAAGACACTTTAAATTACTTGTTAAACTATTATAAAACAAATAAAGATAATTTAATGATATTAACTTTAGCTGATCATGAATGCGGAGGATTAACTTTAATAGATTACGAAGCTAAAAAATTTGATGATAACTTTAAAATTCATTATAGTACTAATTATCACACTGCAGAGCATATTCCAGCTTTCTATAAAGGAATCATAAATTTTAAAATTAACCCCGTAATTAACAATATTGAAGTATTTTCAATAATGAAAAAGTATCTAATTGATCAATAAAAAGTGAAAGTTATAAATAATAACTTAAAGAATATTTTCAAAATAGATCTACCAGAGCATAGCTTAGAATATAACAAATCCATAGATGGTCTAAGGGGAGTCGCTGTTATACTTGTCATATTATTTCATCTATTTCCTAACATATTCCCCTTTGGATTTGTAGGAGTTGATATATTTTTTGTTATTTCTGGATACTTAATAACCACAATAATAATAAAACAAAAATTAGAAAATAAATTTAACATATGGATTTTTTATAGAAATAGAATAAGAAGAATATTCCCTGCTATGTTAGTAGTTGTAATATTTTCTTTAATAATGGGGTATTTATTTTTTATTCCCAATTTTTATGAATTCTTAGGGAAACATGTTAATGCAGTATTGGTATTTCAGGAAAATTTTAGGTTAATAAAAGAACAAAGTAATTATTGGGATATAGATTCAAAACTAAAACCACTATTACATTTTTGGTCATTATCAATAGAAGAACAATTTTATATTATTTGGCCTATAATTGTTTCTACTTTATTATTTATATCTAAAAATAGATTGTTTTATAATTTTACATTAGTATGTTTAATATTTATTAGTATGTCATTATACTTAAAATTAGGTTATTATCATAGTATATCAAGATTTTGGGAGTTATCATTGGGTGGAGTTTTAGCTTCCCTAAATATTCACTTAAATTATTTAAAAGCAAATAGCAATTTTTCTAATAAAATAAAAGATATACTAATTAGATATCAGAATTTAATACTAGTTTTATTTTTATTTAGTATATTATATAACTATGATGTGAAAGAATTTAATATATTAAAGTTGTTATTAGTAGATATTAGCACCTTTTTAGTAATATTTAGTTTTATATATAAGGAAAATGAGATATTTAGTAAGGGTATATTGTGGTATAGTGGAGTAATTAGTTATTCGCTATACTTATGGCATCATGTATTATTAAGTTTTTCTATCTATTTTGATAATTCCTTATATTATTTAGTTAATAATAATAATGAAGCTTATTTATTTAATGATATATTAAGAAACATCTTAGTTATCTTATTATCGTATTTTTTTTCACATCTTACTTATAAATATATAGAACTTCCTTTTAGAAAAGTTAGAGATATAAAAATAATAATATCGTTATTATTTACTTCCTTTCTATTCATTCAGATATCACATTACATAGATAAGAATAAGGGATTAGAAAAAAGGTTTCATATTAATTTTACTAAAATATTTAGTGAAAGATTTAATGTAGTTGGATCAAATGAAAATGGAATCAAATTATTAAGTAGCATCTTAGGTTATAAACCTGAAAATAATGGGATTAAATCAACTGTAGATAGCATAAAAAATATAAAGAAATTAGTAGTATTGATAGGAGATAGTCATGCATGGCAATTATATGAAGGTTTAGAATATTATTTAAGAAATAAAGGATACGATCTATTGGTTATCTCTAATTCTGGAGATCCTCCTTTTTATAAATACTACTCTATTTCAAGTAAAGCAGATAAAGTAAGTTTATTAAAAGAAATGAAAAAGGTAGATGATATTTATAAAGTTTTAGAATATTTAGAAAAAAACAAAAAAATAGATAAAGTTATTTTTTCCTGTAGATTAATAGCTTATTATATGGGGTATGATTATGGGATACTAAATAAAAAAGAAAAAAATGATTTAGATATAGTTATTTACCCCGATTATTTAAGTAAGAAAGAATATACCCACGAGCTCAGTTTTATAAAAGCTTTGGAATCTACTTTTAATTACTTCAGCAAAAAGAACTATAATTTTTATTTTGTAATAGATAATCCCAATTTAGGATTTGATCCTCAGGTTTATTCTTATAGACCTTATTATTTGAATAATATATTCAAATTAAATATATTTAAGGGAATAGATAAAATAAAATATGAAATGTATTATCAAAGAGAAGGTAAGTATCATCAAAAAATTCTTAAAATACTAAAAAAATATCCTAAAGTTAAAAAGTTAGATCTAAGAGGAGTTCTATGCGATAACAATTATTGTTATATACTTAAAGACGGATTATTTTTATATAGAGATGAAAATCATTTATCAATAGATGGTTCATTCTATGTTGCCCCTTATATTTTAGATAACATCTTAAAATAAAAAGGTAATCTTATTTATATATTGAATTTTTAAACTATAAAAAATAAAAAAATTTGTTCATGTGACAAAAAATATAACATGAATATTTATTTAGATAATTGTAATATAGGGGAATTAGAAAAGAAGTATGTAATAGAAGCATTAGATAGCGGGTATATTTCTACTAGAGGCCCGTTAGTAAAGAAAGTAGAAGAAGTTTTAGGTGAGTATTTAGGAGGTTATGTAGCAGCTACTTACTCAGGTACAGCAGCACTACATCTATCCTTAAAATACGCTATAAAAAAATATAACTTAGATCCTTTAAAAGAAAAAATAGGGGTAATAATACCTGCTATAACATTTGCTGCTACCTCTCATGCCGCCTTATATAATAACCTTATCCCTGTATTTTGTGATATAGATCCATTTACTTTAAATTTAGATCCTAACTCAGCTAATGAAGCTATAAAACTAGCTAAAAGTAAAGGTATAAATGTTAAATTTATCATGCCTGTTCATTTATATGGTAACCCCTGTAATATGGATGAAATAATAAAATTGTCAAAAGACCATGGTTTAATAATAATAGAAGATGCTGCAGAATCTTTAGCTTCTAAATATAAAGATATATTAACTGGTACTTTTGGGGAATTTGGAGCATTTAGCTTTAATGCTAATAAAGTAATAACTGCTTCTTCAGGAGGTATCATTTTTTCAAAAAATAAAGAAGACATAGAATATCTTAGATTCCTAACCTTACAAGCAAGAGTAGAAGCTAAAGGGTATTATCATGAAGATTTAGGTTATAATTATAGAATGACTAACATAGAAGCTGCAATATTATTAGCTCAATTTGAAAAATTAAACTATTTTCTTAACCTAAAAAAAAATTTCTTCAAAATATATTTTGATTATTTTAAAAATTATTTTGAATTATTAAGGTTTCAACAAACTACTCAAAATTCAACTACTAATTACTGGTTAATAACTATTGTTTTTAATAAGAAGCTAAATATTACTGAATTTCAAAAAAAACTAAGCGAATATAATATACCAACAAGAAGAATATTTTATCCACTTCCTTTAATGGAATTTTATAAGAAATATCAATTAACCGAAAACTTAGAAGATTTTTATAAAAACTCAATTTATGTTTATAATTATGGGCTAAATTTACCATCTTCTACTAAAAACGATTATAGTGCTATAGAATATACCGCTAAAAAAGTTATTGAATTAATATCTTTAAGTAGTTTATGTTAGCATATATTTTGATTCAATATATTTTCTAATTCTTCCCTGGTTCTTATTAGTACTTTAGAGTTATTAAGTATAATAGTAGCTCCATCTTTACCATTAGTTTTTGTATAATATAAATTTTCATCAGCAATTTTGATTAAATTATGTTTATTTTCAGAATCATAAGGAAAAACAGCTATCCCAATACTTACAGTTATACCTAATACAAGAGATTTATCAATCTCAATTTTAATATTTTGTTTTATATTTTCAATTAAATTAATAACAAATTTAAGAGCATCTATTTTATCAGTATCACTAAGTATAATAACAAATTCTTCTCCCCCATATCTTGCTACTATATCGCTTTTTCTTTTTTTAGAATTTAAAAACATTCCCAAGTTTCTTAAAACCTTATCACCTATATCGTGACCATAGGTATCATTAATTTTCTTAAAATTATCTATATCTATCATAATTACACTAAAAGAAGCATCTAAACCTAAGGATTTGTACATATTATTTTTAATAAACATAGCATTATAAAATTTTTCAAATGCTCTTCTATTATAAACCGTAGTTAAAGCATCATTAGATGCTAAAGCTTCTAGCATAATTAACTGCTGCTCTATTACTTTACCCATCTCTATAAAAGCTTTTTGTAAATTACTAAACTCCTTAAATAAAAACTTTTTCTCTTCCAACTTAAATCTCTGCTTCTTTATTTCAAGTATAATCTTATTTAAATAGTTAATAGGTAAATAAATCTGAGATATTAAGAATGATAAAAAGAAAACATAAATTAATATAATACTACTAAAAGTAATAAAAGAAAGATAGTAGATAAAATTGATTCGTTTATCAAGATTTTCTAATGAAAATACAGTAATTAAATACCCTATAGTTCTTTCTTCTTGTATATCACTTATAATTTTCTCTTGTATGGGTAAATAAACCAATAAATACCTTTTATTAGATGCTTTTATTAATTTTTTTTCTAAATTTTCATTGGGGAGATTATTTAAATCCAAAGGTATATTAATATTACCAATATTATAATATAAAACCATTTTTTTTTGATCATCAAAAAAGTAAATAGAAACTAAATTTTCATCAAGTTTATTGGTCCCTAATTCCTGCTTTATAACTATTTCTAACGCACCATATTGTTTATACTGTATATAATTCTTAAATCTTGAAGATATATACTTTGAAATACTTTGAAAAAAATTAAAAGTATAATTTTCTAAATCATTTATTAAATTAGTTGTTATAAAATAAAACAAGAAAATTAAGCTTAAGATAATAATAAAATTAATAAAAATTAAGAAATTTTTTAAATTAAAGCTAAGTTGTAGTTTCATGAACATTTTTTAGCGATTTACAAATTTATTTTACCTAAACAAAAATGAATTATCATAAATATTATCTTTATCTCCAAATTAAACTTTTAGATAATTATAAGGTAAGCCTTATCATTTTTAGATAGGTAGAGCATTTTTAACTAATTACTTTAAAAGATATATTTTTAATAGAATAGTTTATTTATTTTTTAAGAGAGAAGAATTCTTGTTGTACTTTATAAATAGATTTTTTAAGTGCATTTATAATGAAATCTAATTGATCTTTATTAATAATAAGTGGAGGAGCGATATAAGTTCTATCTACAGAGGCCCTTGCTAAATAAACTCCATTTTTTAATAATTCTTTTTCTATTTTAGCTGCTACCCAGAATTTAGAACTTATTGGCTTTTTTGTATTTTTATCTGAAACGTATTCTATGCTATAGTGTAATCCAATCCCTCTTACATCTCCTACTATATCAAATTCCCTTAGTTCTTCTAATCTCTCTTTTAAATAAATACCCATATTATGAGCATTTTCATAGAGTTTTTCATTAATGATTATATTTATATTAGCAATAGCAGCAGCAGCAGAAGCAGGATGCCCTCCAAATGTATAACCATGCATAAACATCCAATCTTTAAAAACTTCTGCTATCTCTTTAGAAACTACAGTAGCACCTAATGGAGCATATCCACTTGTTATACCTTTACCAAATACAAACATATCCGGCTTAATTCCAGTATGTTCATAAGCAAATAATTTTCCTGTCCTACCAAATCCATTATTAACTTCATCAAATATCAATAATATATCATTCTCTTTACAAACTTTATAAATTCTGTTATAATATTCTTTAATATCAGGTGCATAGACACTACCTAAAGCTGACATAACAGGCTCTACAATAACAGCAGCAATAGTTTTAGCACCTTCATATTCTATTAATCTTTCCAAATCATCTGCGCACCTTAAATTACATTCAGGATACCTACTATTAAAAGGACATCTATAACAATAAGGTACTTCAAAATGTAAAAATCCAGGAACTAGTGGCTCAAAGAATATCCTATTTTGTCTAATCCCTGATAAACTTAATGCTCCATAAGTTACACCATGATAAGAATGCCATCTTCCAATTATCTTATACTTATTCGGATTACCTTTAAGATAATGATATTGTTTAGCCAATTTTATAGCAGTTTCTATAGCCTCACTACCACTATTAGAAAAGAAAACCGCTTCCATCCCTAAAATATTGGTTAATAATTCACTTAGTTCTAATGCTTTCTCATGATAGTATCCTCCAAACAATGAAACATATGAAATCTTATTTAGTTGTTCATACATAGCTTCAATTATTTCTTTTCTATTATGTCCCACATTAACAACCCATAATATAGACATCCCATCTATATATTTATTATTATTAACATCCCAAAGATAAACGCCATCTCCCTTAGTTATAACTCTTGGTCCTTCATTTATTATCTCTTTCCATATAGCAAAATGAGGTATCATTTTATATTTAGCTATTTCCCAATACTTTACATATTCATTATTTTTATTATCCATATTTTTCATATTATCTAAGTTTTCAGCCATAAAAAACCCCCCTTCCTCAATATTTAATTCTTAATTACTATTTTTTATTAACAAGAAACCAATTCTAGATATAGTCCTTTCAATACCTTCCAAAATTATATTTTCAATTATAATATTTATTTTAGGTAATAAATTCTTTATTTCTATTAATTCTTCAGGAGAAAATTTATTTAAAACATAATCTTTATAATTTTTATCTTGAGGTCTATTAATACCTATTCTTATTCTATAGAAATCTTTTCCGATATAGTTTATTATTGATTGGATTCCATTATGTCCTGCACTACCTCCATTAAATTTTATCTTAAATTCTCCTATCTTTATATCCATATCATCATGAATAACAATTATTTGATTTGTGTTTATTTTATAGAAATCAACAACCTGCTTAACAGAGATACCTGATAAATTCATATAAGTAAGTGGCATAAGCATTAAAAATTTATTAGCTTCTTTAGCTAACTCTTTTTTTAAAATTACTTCATAGAAAATCCCCTGAAATTTCAAAGATTTAGTGTAAGTTATATTTTTATTATTATTAATAAAATATTCAATTACTTCAAAACCAATATTATGTTTAGTATTTTTGTACTGATAACCAGGGTTTCCTAAACCTACAAATAAATACATTTATTTTTATTTTTTATATTTTAAATTTGGTTTTAACTTTAGAGAATTTTTGTAAAGCAAACTCCAAGTCTTGCTTAGAATGGATTGCACTAACAATTACCCTAATTCTGGCTTTAGATTTAGGTACAGTTGGATAAAATATTGGCATAGCGAATACATCCTCTTCAAATAATTCGTTAGCAAATTCCTGAGTTAATTTTTCATCGTAAAGCATTATAGGTATTATTGGGGTTTTACTATTTAGGGTATCAAAACCCAAGTTTTGGATTTCTTTTCTAAAGAAATTCGTATTTTCCCATAGTTTTTGTACTACATCAGTATTTAACATTAGATCTATAGCAGCTAAAGCAGCAGCTACATCAGGAACCGTAAGTGCTGAAGAAAATAAAAATGGTCTTGCTTTTTGCTTTAAGTATTCTACAACTAATTTATTAGAGCTTACAAATCCTCCAACTACTCCAAAAGCTTTAGATAAAGTACCTACCTCAATATCCACTTTATTATGTAAATTAAAATGATCTACTATCCCTCTACCATTCCTTCCTAAAACCCCTTCTCCATGAGCATCATCTACCATAACCATCGCATTATATTTGTCAGCTAATTCAACTATTTTATCCAAGGGAGCAATATCTCCATCCATAGAGAAAACTCCATCAGTAACTATTAGGATTCTCCTACTACCTTGAGCTTCTTTTAATTTTTGTTCTAAATCATTCATATCTAAATGTTTATAAATAAATCTTTTAGCTTTAGATAACCTTATAGAGTCTATAATAGAAGCATGATTAAGTTCATCAGATATAACAGCATCTTCATTACTATCCAATAAAGTAGGAACCACACTTAAATTAGCATTAAATCCAGACTGTAATAAAATTGTGCTTTCAGTTTGTTTAAAATTAGATAATTTTTGTTCTAACTCTTGGTGGATTGTCATAGTACCAGCAATAGATCTAACAGCTCCAGGTCCTATTCCATATTTATCTATATATTCTTTCACTTTGCTTTTTATATATTCATTATTAGCAAATCCTAAGTAATTATTTGAGCATAAGTTTAGTTTAGGTTTGCCATCTATAACAACCCACGCTCCCTGAGGACTTTCTATCACTTTAATCTTATTGTATCTTCCTTCCAATTTTAATTTATTAAGCTCTTCCTCTATGAAGCTAAATTTACTTGCTATCATAACTGATTAAATACATTAAAGCCAAGGTATTTATATACCGCCTAATTAGGTACCTTTACCTTGGCAGGCGGTATTCAGGCACCTAATTCCCCTATTTTATTTTTTAACCTTACTTCTTAAAACCCTTTAAAAATACTTTTAAAATATTAGAAAATATTTAACCTATATCTTTAATTCCAAAGTTTTAAGAAAACCTTTTTATCATAAATATTCTTCAGATTTTTCTTCCAATAAAGATCTTTATAATACTTTTAAACAACTACACTAAAATCTTTATATAATAATAAAAAGGGGCTTTTCTTTAGCCCCCTTGATAATTTTAATCCCCTAAAAATATTAATTAAATAATTTATAAAAATAATTTACAAAAAACTAATGTCCACATTTACATTCCTTACCTTCTTTACATCCACAGTTACAATTGCCACCACAATTACAACTCTTTTCTTTTTTCTTTGATTTATTATCATTCATTTTTTTATCTTCTTTCATTTCTTTTTTTGTATTATTTTCTTCCATTTTTTTATTCTTTTCATTCATAGAGCAGTTATCTTTAGCTTTAGTTAATTTACAATGCTCACACCAACCAATTAGTTTCTTTAAATGCCCTTGATCTAATTTATTTGTTGAATTAACTACTACACCATTAACAATATAATAAACAGTAGGATATTTTTTAACCCCTAAAGAAGAAACCAAGTTAGAAGTAGGCCATAATGCCATATCTAATTTATTTTGTTTAACTAAATTAACTAACTTAGTTTTTTCACTCTCTTTTCCATTAACAAATACTACAAATTGAACATTATTATATCCTTTTTTAGTAAGCCAACTTTTAAAATTCCTTATTTGAACATAATCTCTAACAGTTTCTTTATCTAAAAAGAAAACTAAAGCTTCATTAGATAAATTTAAATTATAATTCTTATTATCAACTAAATTAAAAAATGTTTGATTAAACCAATTACTAACATTTAAACCATCAGCTTTCCAATTAGACCAGGAATTTTTTTCAGATTCAGACCAGGAAGTTTTTTCAGATTTTCCTGTAGTTTGATCCTGTGTTAATGCTACATTTATAAAAGAAAATATAAGCAAAATAGCAACAATAATAACACTTAGTTTTTTATAAATTATACCTTTTTTCATAATCTTTATTACCTCCTTTTGATTTTAGTATTTTAGTTTATTACAGCAAGATTTAATAAGCTTTTTTTACCCACTAACCACCTCCTTTTTTATTTTATTTATATCCTCTCTTTCAATATTCTCTATCTATTTATTCTTTTCCTTTCTAAATTTGTATATCTTTAAGGTATTTAATAAAATCAGCGTTTTGGATAATATTTTTAACTAACTTTATAGTATTTTGGATATCAGTTAAATGAACAATTTGGTAATTAGTGTGAATATATTTAGCAGGAACAGAGATAACAATAGTATTTCCTAAATCTTGGAGATAACCTGCATCAGTACCTCCAATATTCGGTTTCTTTATTTGTAAAGGTATATCTAAGGAATTAGCTATAAATTTTACAAAATCAATTAACTTAGGATTAGCTATATAGCTCTTATCCATTATTGTTAAAACAGGACCTTTAGATACATAAGAAACTTGAGAATCAGTATAAGGTGATTCTCCAGAAGTAGTTTCTAAAATTATAATTAAATCAGCATTAAACTTTTCATTATTAAGAATAAATCTAGCTCCTCTTAATCCTAATTCTTCTTGAACTGTAAATATATGTAAAACATCTACAGAAGGATCTATATTTTTCAATAAATGTAAATTAATATAAGTACCAACTCTATTATCAAAAGCTTTACCTATAACACTGTAAGGAGAAATAACTTCAAAATAACTTTCTAAAGTTAAAGGATCCCCAACATCCACTAAATCATAATTACAATCTACATCAACATATAAATCATTAAACTCTTTTAGATTAAAATCTTTTTTTATATGAGGAGGTAAAGAAGCAAAAACCCCTTTAACATATCCGCTTTTAGTCTTTATAACTACTTTAGAGGATAATAAATTCCTAATATCCCATCCCCCAATAGGCTCTACTTTTACATAAGGATACTTATATTTCTCACTAACTATAAATCCTACTTCATCTATATGACTCACTAAAGCTACTTTAAATTCTTCATTTGGTATATCTTTAAAAACACTTATATTCCCTTTAAGATCAACAGTATACGTGTAATTATAACTTTCAATAAAATTAGTTATAATAGATCTAACATCATCTTCAAAATTAGAAACCCCAAAAGCATTAGATAACATACTTAATAAATTTAAATCAATAGAATCTTTATCTCTAAAATACTCATCTATATCTTGATCACTTATATTAAAATATTCTCTAAGATCTATATACTCTATATTAGCATTTGATATATTTTCTTTTACTTCTTTTGATATTTCTGATAATCTTTTAGATAAATTATTTTCCTTGCCTTTATTTTCATTACCTTCATCTTTACCTTCATCTTTAGCTTCCATATTTTTAGTTTCAATATTTTGATTTTGAATAAGAGCTTCTTTTTTATCTTGTTCTATCTCCTCTTGCCCTAACATAATTTCTCCTCCTTAAGATTTTCTATAACTTAAATAGCTAATTATAATTTAAAGACATCTACATCTTTAAAATAATAACTTCCTAAATCATGATATACTTTATACTCATTAATCTTAAAACTCTTAATAATATTATATTTAGTATCTAAAAACTTAAAATAAAAATTGTTATTGTAATAAAAAGCCTCATACAAAATTATTTCAGGTTTATTTAAATTATTAAAAGCTTTAAGATAATTTAAAAAATCAGTGTAATCTTTATAATTATTTTGCTCATTATTAGCTTTTATCCTTAAAATCATAATCTGATTAATTAAAACCTTTATATTATCTTCAAGGGGATAAATTAAAGAAGCTAACAATGGATCAATATATTTATAAAAATTTGGGGTAGCATAATCATAAAGATACATAACTTGTAATTTATTATCATAATATTTTTTTAAGTAAGCGATAGTTCCAAAAGCTGTTGGATTATTCTTTAATTTATTTTTTGTTAGCTTTTCTTTTGGAATAGGAGGATAATAATAAATAGGCAACTCTTTACCCCTTAGATTATATAATTCATTTAAAATATTAAAAGAATATTGATCTAAAGGAAACAAGTAAATTTTGTTATTAGTATAATCAGCTATCTCTTGGAAATTATCAAATAAAAAATACTCTAAATTACTCTTTAAATCATAATCGTAATATTTAAAAGATAAAACATATTTAGGAAAATTAAATTTATTAAAATTATCATTAGCCAAAGAAAATTTGATAAAATATATAACAAACATTAATAAATAAAAAGTATGAACTAAAAAATTTTTCCTTACATTTATTTTAAGTTTACAATTCATTTAATTAGAGTTAATTAATATTCGTTCAATTTTATAGGGGCTGTTGAGTTAAAGGAGTTATATTCCTATTTTCAGGAGTAATAATATCATCAATTATTCCATATTCTTTAGCTTCCAAAGCTGACATATAGTAATCTCTATCAGTATCTAATTCAATTTTTTCTATAGGTTGTCCTGTGTGATTAGCTAAAATTTCATTAATAATTCTCTTAAGTCTCATGATTTCTTTAGCATGAATTTCGATATCTTTAGCTTGTCCTCCTATACCTTTAATCCATGGTTGGTGTATCATAATTCTGGAATAAGGTAAAGCAAATCTTTTGCCTTTAGCACCACCAGCTAACAAAACAGCAGCAGCACTCGCTGCCATACCTACACATATTGTAGATACATCAGGCTTTATTACTCTCATTGTATCATATATAGCCAAAGCAGCAGTTATACTACCTCCAGGACTATTTATATATAAATCTATATCTTTATCAGGATCCTCTTTCTCTAAAAATAATAGCTGCGCTATTATCAAATTAGCTATATGATCCTCAATAGCATCACCTAAAAAAACTATTCGCTCTTTTAATAATCTTGAATATATATCATAAGATCTTTCTCCTCTTGGAGTCTGCTCAACTACTATTGGTACTAATGTATTACGATATATACTTAATTCCTTCATACTTACCTCCTTAATATCATAATTCTTATTTATCCCTTCTTATTTTATTCTATATCTTATATAATAAACCTTCTTATTTTTATTTTTCTAAAATTTAAAAAATAACCATAAAAATTAACATTTTTTTTACATTTAAACACTATCTTTTTAAATTTACTTTTTAATAATTAAATAGAAAAAAAATTAAATATAAATTAAACTAAAAAATAATGGGAGGGATAGAAATGTCAAAGCTAAATACAGATAATAAAATAAATATAAATTTAACAAACGGTAAAGTAAATAATACCATATCAGTAAGCAATAATGAATCAAATAGCAATAACTTAAAAATAGATTTAAATACTAATAGTAATTCCTCATTAACTAATAAAGTTAGTGATATATTAGCTTACACTCAAGATGGAGTAAGTAGCTTAACAGAAACAGCACAAACTTTTGTAGAAAATAATCCTGCTTTTATATTCCAAAAAACAGCAGAGCAATTAAAAAGTTCCATAGTTAGTGGGATATATAGCACTTTTAGTGAAGTAGTAGATAAGGTTTTATTAGGTGCTTTTAGAGGTGTTACTTTAGCATTTGATGCTTGGCAATTTATTAAAAAACTAAAAGAAAAGAAAAATCTAAAACAAGAATTAGAAAAACTAAATACTTTAATAAATCAAAATAACATAGATGAATCAAAGAAAATAGAATTAGAACAAAAAATAAATAAACTACTAGATGATATTGATGAAACCAAACTTGATTTAGGTGTAAATGGCGCTAGATTGATAACAGATTTATTAGGAGTAGTAGGAGCAATAGCTGCATTAGGATTTTTAGGAGGAGCCCTAACTGCTGCTGCACCATATCTAATTGGAACAGCTTTAGTAGGAGATATCGCAGGAATATCCTATTATGCCTATAAAGCTATTAAAAACGGGGTTAATTCTTTCCAACAAAAATTAGCCCAACGAAGAGAACTTGAACTAAAACAAAAAGAAGCTCAAATCAAAAATACTTAATAAATTTAGATATAAAAAATATATAAAATAATATAAAAATAAAATAAAGGGGGCTAAAGCCCCCTTCTAAATTTATATCCGTTTTTCAATTTTTAATTTCATTAAATAACTATATCTTAAATTTTAACCCTACACCAAATCTCGTATAATCTATATTATTATTATTATCCAATGAATTAAATCTATTAGAAACTACATTTAAGTAAGCTTGAAGTTTAGGATTTATAGTATATCTAAAAGCTCCTCCTATCTCAAATAAACTATAATCAGGTATATTTGAACTATCTAAAGTAGGATAGTAATTTAAATTTAAATCAATACCATACTTATCTTTATTAAACTCATAACTTACCCCTACACCTAATCCACTCCAAGTATCACTATCACTTAAATTTCCCCATTCACTACTTAGTTTAAATGATTTTAAATTAGTATTAAAATATAATTTGGAATTAACTTGTTCTAGCAATATGTAAGATAATCTTACATTTAAATCATTAATCTTTACTTTAAAATCGAAATTACCTACCTGCTCAGAATCTTGGCCAAATAGATAACTTAAGCTAATTTTATATTTAGCTACTTTATAATCCAAATTCAAGCAAGGAGCAAAAAAATTAAAAGTTGATGTATTAAATTTTAAATTAACAGTATTAAAATCTATTAAAGGTTCAAATACTCCTTTGTTATTAACCTCTTCCGCTTTAGAATTAGTTAACAATCCAAAAATTAAAAATAAAAATATTATAACTATATTTAGATATCTATAGAAAAATTTCAGCATACTTTATCAACTCCTTTTTTTAAACTATTATCATTTTTTTTATCACTAATTTTTACCTATGACTTCTGTTTCCTCTTATACTATTAACAAAATTCATAAACTCTTGGATTGTATTAGTTCTATAGAAATATCTAAAATTAGTAGATCTTGGTTGCTTATTCTTTACATTTTGATTTCGATTAGTTCTTAAATTAGGATTAAAAACATTTAGATTTAAATCATCAATAGCAACATTACCAGTATATATATCATAATTATTTCTAGATGAATTATACTTAAAGTAAACATAATAAGCTTGTGTAGAAATAGAAGGAATAGAAGAAGAGAAAGCAGAATAAACAGATAAATTCATATCACTAGTATCATCACCTACAAACAATCCAATAAGTGATCCACTACCATTAACTGCCCCATTAGAACCATCTGTATCATTCCCATTTACATCTTCCATTTTAGCATAAGTAAATTGTATATCATTAGTACCTTCAAATAATATAGTCTGAAAAACTAATTTATTATCGTTTCCAAGGCTTCCAAAGCCACTAGCAAAGTATTGAACAATAAATTTCCTATTAGGAGCACTACCTACTACTTCATACCAAGCCCCAGAATTTGGATAAGAATCTATTCGCAAATCAGTCCAAAATGGAGCAATCAATGAATCATATGGACCATAACTATCACCAACTAAGACATCATCTATATCATCTGCAGGATCATAAGAATCAAAATCATCACTATCTATATCACTATCAAAAGAAAACCAACCATTAGTACAAAAAACAATATCACTACCAGCATTGAAAGTATTACCAAATAAAGAAAAATTAAAAGGTAAAACACCACTAGCTAAATACAATCCATCATCAACACCACTAAAATCATTTGTACCTATAAAGGTAGCACCAGCATTATTAGACAAATCATCAAAAGGAACAGGATTAATATTACCATTACCTCCACCATTACCTCCACCATTACCTCCACCACTACCTCCACTATTACCTATTAAAATATTATTTAATCCTCCTACACTACTACCTCCTCCACAACTAACAACAACAAATAAAGCAACTAATGATAATACTACTCCTAAAAATAATAACCTTATTTTCATTATTACACTTAGTTTATTGTTCATAATAAACTACCTCCTTTTTTATTAGTTTTTTATTTTATCAATTTTTTATTTTGTTTTAACATCCTCATTTTTTTAAGCTTATACAACATCACCTCCTTTATTTAAAAATTATATTTACTAATATTATTAATTCAAAAAAAAAAAAAATCCTGCTAAAAAATTCAATTAAAATTTTTTAATTTTTTATTCTAATATTTGTAAAATTAGGCAAAAATGATTTATAATTTTGCGAGCTTTTAACTTTATTTTTTTAATTGAATTTTCATAATTAGAGCGTCTTCTTTGTTAAAATAGTAATTTTTTCTTATATTTATTTCTTTATAACCAATTTTTTTATACAAATTAATAGCTTTATGATTATTAATATTAACTTCTAAGTAATTTTGTTTAACTTCAAATAAAGTTAAATAAGCTAAATGTAATCTAAGTAATAAATTTCCAAAACCTAAATTTTGATAATCCTTAGAAATAGCAATTTTATATAATTCACTTTCAACATTAGAGATAAAAGATAAACAAAAGCCTATAACTGAATTATTATACTTTAAAACCGAAAATATATAATTACTCGATAAAACATAAAATAAAAAATCTTGCTTATCCCACCTATTAAAAAAATCAAAATTTTGATTATCTATTAAACATATTTCTTCTAAATCTTTTTTAGTTAAATTAAATGCACTTAAATTAGAAAAAATAACCATTAAAAATCCTTTTATCAATTAATCCCCTTCTTACATTAGTTTTAGATTCTTTGAAAATTAAGATATTTTTAAAATATTTCTTTATTTTACCTTCTTATATTCAAAATTAACAATTTGTTTTTTAGTTTTATCAAGTTCTATTCCAATTATGTAGATTTTATCATAATTTAGGTATTTTTTGTAATATTCTTTTTCTTCTATTTGTTTTAAAGCTTTTCCCTTCTCTTTTTCATTTTCTATTACCTTAAACTCAATAATATATACTATACTTTTATTAACTATTACTGTTAAATCAATTCTACCTTTAGAAGTATTATCTTCTGTTATAACATTTAGTCCAGTAGAATAAAACAAAACAAAAACAGCTAATACATAACTTGCTTCATTTCCTAAATACATATAACTTATATTGCTTATTAATGTTTCCAGTTTTTCTTTTAATTTTTTTAGTTCTTCTTTTTTTAATATTGTTATTATTTCATCTACTAATTTATATCTAACCTCTTCTTTTATGGTAAATTCTAATATGTTTTCATTAAAAGAGATTTTTACTTCTTTATTAGGGAAGCCGAGTTTATATTCTTGCCCATATTCCTTTTGATAAACTTCCTTAATAGTTAAATAACCAGTTTGAAACATTAATGCTTCTATATTTATTTCTTCTATATCAAATTTTTCCAAGATGTTTTCTCTTAGTATAATATTATCTAATTTAGTTATATCATATTTTTGTTTTTTTATTAGTTTTATTAGAAAAGTTGGGGTACCTGTTTTATACCAATAACTCCTAAATTCTCTATTCTTTAAATATAACAATATATCAAATGGATTATAAAGTGTATCTTGTAAGAAATAATATCCGTTATACCATTCTTTAATTTCTTCTAAATTTAGGTTTTCTAAATAGTCTTTAAAATAGAATTCTAATTCATTTTGAGTATAACCGCATATATTTCCATATTCTTTATTCAGGGAAATATCTTCTAATTGATTTAATCCACTAAATAGAGATACTTTTGAAAATTTGCTTACCCCTGTTATTAATACAAACCTTATATATTTATCTAAGCCTTTTAGAACAGAATAAAATGCTTTTAGCTGTTTTCTAATATTTTGAGCTTGTTTGATATCTTCTATTAGATCTAGTATAGGCTTATCATATTCATCTACCAATACTACTACTTGCTTTCCATAGTTTTTATATATAGTTATTATCAACTTTTCAAATAAGCTTATCTCATCTTCTTCTTTTTCTAACATCTCTATTCCATTATTAATATAGTTCTTTTCCAGTTCTTGTATTACCCTTTTTTTATAGTCTTCTTTTTTTAGTATATCTTTTGAAAAATCTATTCTTATTACTGGATAAACCTCTTCCCAATTAAATTTATCTTGTATATATAAACCTTTAAATAATTCTTCTTCTCCTTTAAATAGATATTCGAGTGTAGAAATTAGTAAAGATTTCCCAAAACGTCTTGGCCTACTTAAAAAGTAGTATCCTCCTCCCTCTGTTATTAACTTATATATGTACTTAGTTTTATCTACATATATAAAATTTTCTTCCCTTAGTTTTTTGAAATCACTTATTCCTATTGGTAATTTTCTCATCTTTTTTATCGCCTTCTTTTTATTTTTTTTAACATTTTATTTTTCTTGACACATTTTTTAATATTACTCTTATCTTTTTCATTATTTATTAAATACAGATACTTTTTTAAATTTTTTATTTAAGTATCCTTAAAAGAAAACAAGGTTATATCTGAATTTAATTTTAATTCAGATAATTCTAAACTTAACTTAGATTCATTTATTAATTTTTGTAGATCTAAAATAACATTAGGGTTTTGAGTAAAAATAATAAAACTAATTTTATTATAAAAGTCAGTTAATATTTTTAAAAAAGCACAATAAGAATAATAATCTAATCCTAAAAACGGTTCATCTATTAAAATCAATTCCTTAAAAGTAATTAATTCCCTTATTATTAATATTTTCTGTTTATAACCAAATGATAATTCATTGATATTTTTATTTAAGTAATCTTTTTTTATACTAAAATAGCTAAAAAATAAATCAATATATTTATAAAATTCTTGGTTATTAAGCCTTTGATTTCCCTTAGATAATTCAAAATAAAGTTTTAAATTTTGTAAAACAGTTAAATTATTATAGAAATTATGGAAATCTCTGATAAAGCCAATGCTATTTGTATTTATTTTAATAAAATCTTGATAAAAGTTATATATATAATTATAAAAGATTGCCTTAATTAGAGTAGTTTTCCCACTACCATTTTTACCAATAACAAAATTAATACTTTTACTAAAGATACTAAAAGAAACATCCTTAAAAATATAATCTTCTTCTTTTTTATACCTAAAGGAAAAATTATTAAAAATTAATAAACTTTTAAGCATCTAGATAAAATTTTAATAATCAACAATAAAAGAACTACCTTTTTCAATTTTTAATTTTTTTAGCAAAAGTTAAAAATACGGAATGATTTAAATATTTTTCATAAGGTCGAGAACCCACTTCCCTAATTAACCATTCTCTTTCTATGAATTCATAAGTTCTAAAATAAACAAATCCTGATTTAGCGAATATTTCCCGTGATTGTTTAACTTGCTCTATATTAGGCACCAAAAATACTAAATCTCCTCCATCTTTCAAAACACTTACTATTAAGTCTAAATAAATATAAGGTTCAGGTAAATCTATTATAATAGCATCAAAATAAGTTTTACTCTTTATAGGTAATTTATTTAATTTATTTTCAATTAGTAAGGTTAATACATAATCAATATCTCCATATTTTTTTATATTGCTTACTGAGTTCTTAAGATTTTTAAAGTTTATATCAATAGATAATATTGCTTTATTAATAAAATGAGATAAAAATAGGGAAAAAGCCCCACTACCAGTACCTATTTCCAAGACTTTAGAATTTTTATTTATAGAAGTATTAACTAAAATATGAGCTATATCCTTTGAATTAATTGTATTAGTTGTCCTATTTATTTTTAAAATTATATCCTTATAAGTAGGCTTTAAAATATAATAAAATTTACCTTTAGTTGTAAAAACCTTTTTCCCATAATCTCTTAAATTATTAGTTAAATCATTATTTATTAATACTTTTCCTTTATGAGTAATTATAGAATCTAAATTAGTTATATCAGAAATTAATATTTTTGATTCTACAGAGTTATATAACAAATATCCTTTTGGCATATAAAACTAAACCTCTAAAAACTAAAAGTAACCTTAAAATAATTCAAAATAAATTTAAACAGTTAATTCCATTAAATAATCCAAGTAATTTTCATATTTGTTATCATTAAATAAGATTTTGAATTCATCAAAAGATAATAATTTTCTCTTAAATTGGCAAACATATCTACATAATTGCAATAATTTCTCTAAAGTTTGTAAGTAATCCTTATTATTTAATTTTTTTAAATTTAGTAAGAAGTTATAATAAATAAATTCAAAGCCTATGTAATTTTTTTTATGTTTAAATATCTCAATAATGATTTTTTTATTATCTCTTTTATTCCAAAGTTCAATTAATTTTTTAGCTTTTTGATAAATATTTTCACCTAATATGTAATTTAATAAGCTTTGAACAATTTCATTGTTAATTAAAGACATCGTTATTAAAATAGAAACTGCTTTACTTTTTTCGTAAATCTCTAAATCATATTCTTTTATTAATAATTGTTTATAAAAATCAAAAGTCAAATCCAAAATCTTAACAGATTCTATTAAATCATCAATAGGTTCTAAATTAAATAATCTACTAATTCCAAATAACCTAAAATCTAATAAAGCTTTAAAAACAAATTCCAACTCAAATATCTTAAATAATTCTTGTTTCACTCTTACATGATTTAAAGAAAGAAGAGAGGAAATATTTTCTTGAATGTATTTTAAAGTATCATCTTCTATATTTAAGTTATATTTATTTTTAAATCTTATAGCTCTTAAAATTCGAAGGGGATCTTCTGTTAAGCTTTCCAATCTATAAGTTCTTAAGATCTTATTTTCTATATCTTTTAGAGAATCCGTTAAATCTATTAATTTTTTTTCAAAAATATTAAAATATAAACTATTAATAGTAAAATCTCTTCTTATAGCATCTTGAAAAAGATCAGTAGTATATGTAGTGTCAATAACAACCCTAGGCTCACAATCTATTACTATCCTATATATATACCTATTGGTATCTAACTCAATTAATTTATAATTATACCCTTTATAACACTCAGTACATATTTTTAAAATAGCTTCTTTATAAACTGAAATATCATTTTTTTTTAATAAAAAAACTATATCTAATTCATTATCTATTTTATTTTCAAAAATAAGATTTCTTATAAATCCACCTACTAAATATAACTTATAATCCAATTTATTGCATTCTCTACAAAAAAGTTTATCTAATTTATAATAACTTACAACCTCAGTTAATCTTTTTTCAATTTCCCCAATACTACTAATCATATATTTTTTCAATCATATATTTTTTCAAAATGTTTTCGTATGTTCTTTTATTATATTATCTTTTTACTAAAAAAAATCCTTTCTAATTTAGATCTTATTCTTTTATTATTTTATCCTTTCCAAAAAAAAATTACTGTTAAATAATTACAATTAAACAAAAGGTAATTATAATATTTTAGTAAATAATATAAATATGGGAGTAGCAAACAGTATAAAATATAATATAAAAAACTTATTAGAGCCAGAAAGTATAGCTATAATTGGGGTTTCAAGTAACAAAGAACACATAAGCTATTCATTTTTAGAAAATTTAATAAACTCTAATTATGAAGGGATAATATATCCCGTTAATCCCAAACTAAAAGCAATAAAAGGGCTAAAAGTATATAATGATATTACTCAAATTCCGTTAGTAGATTTAGCAGTAGTAATCTTAAAACCTCATATAGCACTAGAAGTAATAGAAAAAGGGGCAATTAAAGGAATTAAAAACTTTATTGTACTTAGTAGTGGATTTGCTGAAATAGAAGAAGGCGAAATCTATCAAAATCAATTACAAGAATTAAGTAATAAATATAATTTAACTATTTTAGGTCCTAACTGTGTAGGAGTTATAAACACATATTATAATCTAAACGCTTCATTTGCTACTAAATATCTACCAAAACAAGGTCATATTTCCATAATCTCACAAAGCGGAGGATTTACTATAGGTGTAGTTAAATTCTTAAATAGAAGGAACTTAGGAATAAGTAAATTAATTAGTGTAGGGAATAAAGCAGTTTTACAAGAAAGCCATTTCTTAGAATATCTATATAATGACAAAACAACAAAAGCTATTATCCTGTATTTTGAAGATATAAAAAACATTGACGAATTTGAACAAATATCCTTAAAATTATTAGAAATAAATAAACCAATAGTAGTTTTTAAAGGTGGTGTAACTCCTAAAGGTCAAATAGCATCATCCTCTCATACCGCAGCATTAGCAGGACATAATGAAATATTTGATTCACTCATAAATAAACTTAACCTAATAAAAGCAGATACTATAAAAGATCTTTACAATATAACTTTATTACTTTCTAAAAATTTTGAATTATTTAAAGATAAGAAATCAAAAAGGGTACTAATAATAAGCAATTGTGGTGGCTGTGGAGTAATAACTACCGATATGGCAGTAAAAAATAACTTAGAAGTTAATTCTATTTCCGAATCCTTTAAGAATGAATTATTAACAATATTACCAAAAGCTGCAGGACTAAATAACCCCATAGACATAGTAGGTGATGCTGATGATATACGTTTTAAACAAACCTTACAAATTACTTTAAATCACAAAGAAGAATATGATATTTTATTACTATTACCTGCTCAACAATCAACAATAGATATGGAAAAAGTTAGTAACTCCATAGCTTCCCTAGAACCAGAATTTACCAAAAATAATATTCCAATTGTATGCTGTATGTATTCCTTAAATACTTTATCAAAAGAATTTGAAAAAATAAACCAAACAAATATCCCCATATATGAATATCCCGAAGATGCTACCTATGCTATTTCCAAAATAATAGAATATAATCTTAATAGGGAAAGGATACTAAAAAATAAAAATCTAACTTTAATAGAAATTGATATCGATTATAATTCCATCCAAAAAATTATTTTAGATAATAAAAATGAGTTTTTACCTTTAAGCGAATGTATCAAAATATTAAAAATTCTAAACTTAAATACTCCTAAATATAAGATAATAGATAATGTTCAAGATTTAGAAAATATTAATTTAGAATATCCATTAGTAATGAAATCCTTATCTTCTGAAATAATTCACAAAACAGAAAAACAAGCAGTTATTTTAAATATAAAAAATTACCAAGAATTACTAAATAGCTATAATAAATTAAAAGAACTATATCCTTCAGTTTTAATCCAAGAAATGATAATAGAAAAAGATTTAGAATTAATAGTAGGTTATAAAAAAGACAGGCTCTTAAATAAAGGGTTTATTTTATTAGGATTAGGTGGAATATTTACTGAAATATTAAAAAAATTTGAAACAATCTTAGTTCCTTTAAATGAAGAAGATATTACAAACGCTCTAAACAAACTCAATCTAATTAAAATCTTCCAAAATTACAGAAATAAAAATTACAACCTACAAAATATAATAGATATAGTATTAAAGATAAATGAATTAGTTATAAAAATTGATAAAATAGAAGAAATTGATTTAAATCCTGTTATAATAAATAATAAAGGGGCTTTTGTAGTTGATATAAGATTAAAAAAAATTAATTAAAAATTTAATTTTTTAAATAAATTAAAGTAAACTAAAAAGGGTGGAAAAAAATGGATACTATAACACAAGAAGTAACAAAAAAAGAAATAAAAAATAATGAAATAACAAAAGAAGAAATAGATAATTTACTTGAGGCTATAGAATCTAATTTAGATTATGTGAAAAAGGATGCTGTAATAGCAGTAGGATTAAGCGGTGGTGTAGATTCTTCTACTACTTTATTATTATTAAAACTATTAAACTTTAAAGTAATTGGTTTAACAATGAAAATCTGGGACGAAAAATATAATGAGCTATTTAAATTTAATAAAACAGAAAGTAAAACTCATGGATGTTTTGGCCCTGAAGAATTTGAAGATATCCAAGATTGTATTAAATTAACCAAACAATTAAATGTAGATTATTATATTATTGATTTAACTAAGGAATATGAAAAAATAATTTTAAATTATTTTAAAGAAGAATATCTAAATGGAAGAACTCCTAATCCTTGTGTAATGTGTAATTGGAAAATGAAATTCGAATATCTACTAGAAAAAGCAATTAATAGTAATATAAAATTTGATTACTTTTCTACAGGGCATTATGTAAAAAAAATAAGATTTAAAAATTCATTTACTCTACAAAAAGCTAATTACCTAAAAAAAGATCAAACTTATTATCTTTCTTTTTTAAATCAAAAACACTTAGAAAAATCAATATTTCCTTTAGGCTTAGTGCAATCAAAAGAACAAGTTAGATTAATCGCTAAATATTATAATTTACCAACTTATAATAAAATAGATAGCCAAAACTTTATATCTACTAACTATATAGAGATTTTTAAAAACGAGCAAATAAAAGATGGAATAATTATAGATAAATACAACAATATTTTAGGAAAACATAAAGGAATACATAACTACACTATAGGACAAAGAAAACATGTTGGAATCTCATCAAATAAAAGATTATATGTAATATCAATTGATAAAGAGAGAAATGTAATAATAGTAGGAGAAAAAGAGGATCTATATCAACAAAAGTTTATAGTTAAAAACCTAAACTGGATCATAAATCTAAACGAAATAAAAGAATTAAATGAAAAAGGAGAAATCTTAGTAAAAATAAGATATACTCATAAAGAATCTCCTGCTAAACTATATTTTATTGATAATGACAAAATTTTAGTAGAATTTAAAGAAAAGCAATTAGCAATTACACCAGGGCAAATCTCAGCATTCTATTATAATGATATCCTTTTAGGTGCAGGAATAATCGATAAAATCATATTTAATTGATACATCTTTAATTTAGCCAAATTCTTAATTATTATATTTCTTTAACAAAATCCCCAATAACTTTAAGAAATTTCTCAATATAATTAGAATTTAAATAAATATTGTTTTTTGATAAAAAATTATTATCGATAACTAAATGATTATTAAAAACATTAATTACTTTAAGCCAATGTTTAGAAGAATTATTAAAACTACCTTTAAAAATAGGATCAATTAAAAATAAATTGGCTACAACTGGAAATAGCCTACTAACAAAAACTCCATTATCAAATAATTTTTTTAGTAATCTATCTCTATTAAAATTAATTCTTATATTAAATCTCCAAGAAAATAAATTATTATCTATTAATTCAAGATATATGTTTGAACTATTTAATTCTTTAGCTAATTCTTTTAAATTTGAATAGTAATATAAATTTACATTTCTTTTTAAATTTAGTAAAGAAAAATAAGAAATATTAAACCCATTTCTTAAATTTATTTCAAAATCAAAATTATTTAATATCTTAGTTATTAAATTATCTAATTCTAAGGCAGTAGATAAATCTAATTCTGAGTTATAACAATAAAAAACATTCTTGTTATTTATAATTTTGTTTAAAATTTGAATTTTATTTTGTTTATCTTGAAAATAAAAAATACTACTACCTTTAAAGATTTTGTCCACCTTATTAATTAACTTAGGAATATTATCTTTATTTATTCGTAGTTTTAAATTAGTATCTAATTTAAAGGGACTAATTAATAAGCTACCGTATCCTAATTCTAATTGTTTAGCATAAGAAAAACTAAACACAAAAAAATCATCTTTAAATAAATCTGAATTATCTAAAATAAAATTAATAACTTCTTTAGTAATCATAACTAAAGCCATGTCCCATAAAATTAATACTAATTTATTATCCTGTCTTATATATTTATTTATTTTATTTATCTCCTCTTTTAAAATTAGTATTTTTTCAGCTTCAAAATTACCATAAGGGATAACTATAATTAGTAAAATTAAAGTATCTTTAGGATAAAAAGATATAATATCTCTTAAATTTAAAGGATAAAGAGTATTATAATCTATATCATAAAAAGAAACCTTAAAATTAGAATATAAAGATGCTAAAGGGAAAGTATAACATATATTAGCAGGAAAGGAAACAAACATATTTTTAAAATCTTTAAAAATATTTTGTAAATTTAATAGAATTTTTAATAATGAATTGGAAGCTCTTGGTAAATAATAAACATCCATAATTAAAATTTTTATTGATTTTTTTTAAAAACCTCTTTAGTTAACATAAATTTTACAACTTTTTTTAAATCCTTAAAGGATTTTTATATAAAAATAAATAATTATAAGATAGGTTATTGTTCTAAGGAGTAATAAATATGAAAATAAAAAATAATACAAATGCTTTAAATATAAATAATAAAATAGAAAACTTAAATAATAAAAATGAAAATTTATCAAATTTTATAAATTTCCAAAACAATGAAATATCAAAAATATTAGATCAAATAGATTTAAATAAAATAGACGAAGACCTAAAAAATTTAGATCAAATAGACTTAAATAAAATAGATGAAGATCTAAAAAATTTAGTAAATACGATAAATGAAGAAATAAATAAAGAGATAGAAAAAATTTTACCAAATGAAATAAAGGAAAAAATAAATAAAGGGTTAAAATTAGACCAAATAGATTTAAATAAAATAAATGAAAATCTAAAAAATTTAGAAAATACAATAAAGGAAAAAATAAATAAAGAGCTAAAAGAATTTAAAAACACTCCTGTATCAAAAGAGTTAAATCCTTCATTATTAAGAGGTTTAATTTCAAGTGGAATACTAAGCAGTATTTTTCTTTTAAGTAATCCGTTTTTAGCTTTGGTACCGTTATTATCCACAGCAATATCATATAAAATCGGTGAAAAAATTGAAAATCCATTATATTCGTTAATATCATCTTTTACTTTACCACTTGCTATAAACTCACTTATCTTATTATCAAACTCTATAAATCCTATAAATTCTATTTCATTATTATTAACTTCATCCATCATATCTACAATAGGATTATTAAACTCAACTACTTCCAAAGAAGTAAATGATATAAAAAACTTTTCAATGCAAACTTTACCTATTAATTATCTTTTAGGTATTCCATTAACAGTAAATTTAGTATCAAACTTTTCTTCGAGCTTAAGTAGTGTATTTGAAATAGATGAAAAGAAAAAAATAATATTTTCAACATTAGTAAATATAGGATTATCAGCATTATTAGCTTTACCTTTTGGTATTATTAATTTTGCTATATTTAGTGCTTTAAGTTCTTTATTTTCGATTATCAATTTAAAAGCTGCTCCCAAAATTGAAAATTTTCTAGATAAATCACAAAATTACTTATCAAATAAAATATCTAATTTCTTAAAGGATAAATTAAGTTTTTTAAGAAAATTACCAACAGCTTTAAAGACTTTAATTGCAGGTTTAACAATAGGTGGATTAAGCTCATTATCTACTTCAATATTAGCTAGATTACTAAATCCAATTTTAGGGCCATTAAGCTTTGCTATCCCCTTAGCTACTTTTTTAATAACTACATTCTCCACTACTAAATCATTCTATACAATGCTAAAAGCTAAAGAACAATCATTAAAACTTATAAATGATTTAGAATCATTAATAGAAAATAATCAAATTTCTAAAGCAGTCCAAACCTATAAAGATTATCTCTTAAATAACAATTTAAAAATAGATTTATCAAAAGTATCAGATGAAGAATTAAAAATATCAATGTTCAATGAATTAATACAATATCATTTACATAATATGATATCCTATTATAATGATAAAAAGCTAAGTGAAGCTATAAAAGAGTTTAAATATATCCAATTTTTACAATTACTCTTTAATACCAATGATATAACCACGGCTAAAGAAATATCTAATAACATTGATAAAGATCAAGCTTTTAAAGCTATTGAAAACTTTATTAATTCTTTAAATAATGCTAACCCCCATTAGATCAATTTCCCTAAATTTTTAAAAACCACAATGAATTTATAGTTTAGTAAATTTCAATATAATCAGAAGAAAATAAAGTAGCTTTTTTATTAAAATTAGGACCAATTATATAAGCTTTAGTATCTATTAAAAGAGGTAAAATATAAAAAGTATTAATTAATTCTTTTTGTAATTCAATTAAATATTGTTTTTGATTATAAGAATAACCTTGCATTATTTTATCAACTAAGTCATCATCTACATTAACTTTATAAAAATTATAAATACCTTTGCTACTATAAATTTTTGAGTAATTAAAATAAGGCTTAAAATTTACTGAAATAATAACAAAATCATAATTATTTAAATTTACATAATTTTCTAATGAAAAATTCGAGCTTTCTTCAGATAAGTTAAATAAAAACGGTTCAAAATTAAAATTATTCTTTAGAGTATCAGTTATTAAATTTGCAAGCATTTTTTCATTAAAACTCCTGTATATTATCACACCCTGTAACTTATTTTTAGATAATTTTAGCTCTTTACTTTTATTAATAATCTGATTAATAACTTTATCAGTATCATATAAAGCAAAATGATTATAAAGTAAGTAATAAGAATAAAGAGTATAATTAGAAGTTAACTTATTTGATAAGTTTTTTCTTAAAGTGTAATAAACTACTTCCCTATCCTGGATATTTAACTTTGGATTAAATAAAATAAAAAATATGTTTTCATTAGGTAAAATCTTAACTTGAAAATCTTTAGGAACCTTGATTAGATTAACAATTTTAGGATCTAATTTAACCAAATCTAACCTAATGATCTCCTTATTTAAATCTTCATAATTTCTATAACCAATAAACTCAATTAATTTTTTATTTTTTTGATTATATATAGTAAAAGTGTTTTTATCATTATTTTTATTATTTTTAATATCTTTTAGCTGATAAAAGTCAGAATTTTTTAAATCAGAAGAATAAGGAGTCAAAAAATCAAAGTTAACTTTATCTTTATAGACAAAATCTAATATCTGCTGTTGATAATTAGGAAAATATTTACCTATTAAAATAACAGGATAAGGGAAATATGGTAAAGAATAAGCATCATTATATTCAATCTTTAAAGAATCTCCAAAAATTAGCATTCTGTTTATACTAAAATTCCGTTCATATATCCATTTTTTAGATAATAAATCTACAGAAAATAAAGAAGGTGTTTGTAGTATATCATTTAAACTAATTAAATTTATTTCTTTTTTAAAATCTTCTTTATTTATAACTATAACAGTTTTTATAGAATTTAAATCTTTAATATAGCTCATTTTTTGGTTATCTAAAGACGGAATATCTTGTAAAACCTTAGATTTAGGTAAATAATTATCATCATAATAAAACAAAGATGGGCAAACTAAATTGAAAATATTTAAAGCTAAAAAATTAGGCTCATCTATATAATTTAGATTTATATTATCACTTAATAAAGCTATCCTTAAATATGGTCTTTCATTACAAGAACTAAAAAATAAAAAAACTATTAAAAATAAGCTCAAAACTAAACTAAAATATATTACCTTTTTCATAAATAATTCTAAAATAATTAATAAACTATTAATTTCTCAATTTTTTATAATTCTCAATGTTTATCTTTATAATAAATAATTCCTGTAATATTTTAAAAATAAATTTAATAGTTTTAAAAAAATTAAAAGTAGAAAATTTTTCAGTTTCTTTGTTAAATAAAGGATAAACATTTTCAATTTTAAAATTATTTAAAACTGCAAAAATCAATATTTCCAATTGAATTAAAGAAGTATTAGAAACAAAATTTTTATCTTTTATAAAATTAAAAAATTTATTATTAAAGGCTTTAAAACCACCTACAAAATCATCTATTTTATACAAAATCCTAAAAAAAAGAAACTTAATAATATAAATTAATCCCTTATGCAAAATCTTTCTAAAAAAAAATACATTATAAGATTCTTTTAATTTAGTTCTATCAATATTTACTAAATCACAATATCTTAATTTATTTATTGATTCATTAATAATAGATAAATCAAAAGGTAAATCAAAATCCATTATAAAAAATAGATTCTCCTTATTAATAAATTTTGGTTTATTATAGATATCTTTTAATTTATTAAAAGCAAATCTAATGGCATATCCAACTCCTCGATTTTCTAAATAACTAAAATAATAGATAAATCCCTTCTTTGAATTTATATCTTTATAATACTCTCTTAAAAAAATCTTTAAATTATTTAGGGTTTTATCTATACTACCATCATTAACAATAAAAATATAAAAAAAAAATCACTATTTACATTACAAAAATTATTTAAATAATCAATTAATTTTGATAAAGAAGATTCAATTATATTTTCAGAATTATAAACAGGTAATATAAAAATTAAATTCATAAAATATTGCTATTTAAAAGATAATTGAGAAAAATCAGCAAACTTTAATGTTAATAAAAATACATAATAAAGAGTTAATATTCTATTCAATCTCTTTTTTTTATCTTCAACCATTATCATTACATTAGAAAAGTAATTATCAACATATTTAGCCAAATCCTTAATAAATTCAAAAGCCTCTTCATATTTGGCTTTACTTATATTATTTAAATACAATTCCTTATTATTTTCAACAAAATTAATCAGTTCAAACTCAGTATTATTATCAAACAATTGCTTATCTATTTTAATAAAATCCAAATTCTCAGGGTAATCTATTATATCTATATTATTATATTTCCTATAGAGATATTTAAAAATACAATCAAAATCAAGCTCGGACTTAACATTAATATTCCTAAAATAATCATTAAAAATAATATTCTTTAATCTTTTAGAAAGCAATGCAACATTCTTTAAAGTTTCCTCATCTTTATTAAAAATATCATTGATAAATTCAAGAATTTCAATTCCTTGCTTATATCTACAAAATAAAACATGTAAAACACTTCTAATAAAATCGTACCTATAACCTTCCAATTTCAAATTATCTTCCACTCGATTAAAGAAAAACTCCTTCAAATCCTTAATTATAGTACTAAATGGAACTGTTACTTCTATTTTGTCTGAATAACTCTTATCTTTTAGTAGATTATAAGAATATCTAAAAATATTTTCTAAATTTATAGGTAATCTAAAATTATGTAATAACAGAATAAGTTGAGCAAAAGTTCTTTTAAGTCCAAAAGGATCCTTAGATCCAGAAATCCTAAACCCAATAGAATAAAAAGCAATAAGAGTATCAATTCTATCAGCTATCCCAACTATAATACCAGGGTAATCTGAAGGGAATTTAGGATTTTCTAAAGAATCAGGTAAATAATGTTCATATATTGCATTAGCTACAATCTGATCCTCCCCCTGCCTTAAAGCTATATATCTACCAATAACTCCCTGTAAATTAGGAAACTCAAAAACTATTTTTGTATCCCTATCAGCTTTACACAAATGTGCAGCCTTTATTATACTATCCTTAATTCTTGTATCATCTATCAATAAATCAGAAAGATAAATAGCAATATTTTTAATCCTCATTGTTTTATCATATAAAGAACCTAATTTTTCATAGAAAGAGATATTTTTTAATTTAGGAACTCTAGAAGCTAATGGTACTTTTTCATCCTCTTCAAGCAAATGTAAAGAATCTCTAAACCTAGCTTCTACTACTTTCTTGTAATTATAACTCAATATCTCCTTATCTTCTACGATACCTTCTTTAAATACTAAAAATGAATTAATTATACTATCATCTTTCTTAAGAGGAATAAATTTTTGCTGATTAATTAGTACATTAATAATTATCTCATCAGGCAAATCTAAATAATCCTCATTAAAATTACTCTCCACTAAAACTGGATACTCATACATATAAACCAATAAATCTAATAACTCATCATCAATAACAGCTTTAACATCATTTTTTAATTCATACCTACTTATACTATCTAAAATAATATTTTTTCTTTCATCAGGAAATACAATAACCCCTGCTTCCCTTAAAATCTCTGTATATTTACTTACATCCCTTATTCTTAAAACCTTATTACTAAATATCCTATGCCCATATGTACTATTAGAAGTTTTTAAATTTAAAATATCAAACTCAATACTTTCATTATCTAACATAACTACTATCCACCTAATAGGCCTTACAAATCTAACTCTTTTATCATACCAATACATTGTCTTTTCGAATCTAAAGCTACTAATAAATTTATTAACTATATCAGGTAAAATATCTTTGATATTTTTAGATTCTTGTTCTAATTTATAAAAAATATACTCCTTATCTCCTATTCTCTTTATTTCTATTCCCTCTATCTGTTCTATACTAATATCTTTACTAAAAGAATTTAAATCAATTCCAACACTTTTTAAAAAACCAATTAATTCGTTTGTAATATTTCCATTAATATCAAATGCTTTATTAACAGGTGGTCCCTTTTTTTCTATAAAACTTTTCTCCTGATACTCATTAACATTATCTAAAATAAATCCTATTCTTCTATTAGTTAATATATAATCAATATCTTTATAAACTAATCTATATTCATTTAAAATCTTAGGTAAAAAATCTAACATTTGATTATATATCTCTTTACACTGACTAGCAGGTAAATCTTCTACACCTATTTCTACTAGCAAATTTCTCATAATTCTATTTTTGTTTCAACTTATTTGATAGTATTTTTTATACTAAAAAAATCTTTTAATTTTTCACTCAAATCAGTTCTTTCCCAACTAAGATTTAAATCTTTTCTACCAAAATGCCCATACGAAGATAAAGGTGTATATTCAATATTAAATAAATCAAAATTTCTAATAATTCCCCCAGGTGTTAAATCACATAATTTCTCTATAGCTTTTATTATCTCACTTTCCTCTATAGTAGATGTATTAAAAGTATTAATGTAAATAGAAACAGGTTTTTCTTCACCAATAACATAAGCTAACTGAACTTCTACCCTTCTTGCTAAATTAGCTTTCACAATATTCTTAGCAATATATCTAGCCATATAAGCTCCACTTCTATCTACTTTTGTAGGATCTTTACCAGAAAACGAACCTCCACCATGAGCATACCCCCCATAGGTATCTACTATTACTTTTCTCCCTGTTAGTCCACTATCCGCTCTTGGTCCTCCTATTACAAATTTACCCGTAGGATTTATATGAATATTAGTTTTATTACTAAAAAAATCTTTATTTAAATTATTTTCTTCAATAAATTCATTTAATACAGGCTGTATAACAGTTTCTATAATATCCCTACGTAAATCTTCATATGATTTTCCATCTTTATGTTGAGTAGATAAAACTATATCTTTTAGAAAAACAGGTCTAGAATCCTGATAATATATACTTACTTGAGTTTTTCCATCAGGTCCCAAATAATCTAATATTTTCTGTTTTCTAACTTGGGCAAGTCTATAAGCTAATCTATGAGCTAATAAAATAGGAGCAGGCATTAACTCTGCTGTTTCATCACAAGCAAATCCAAACATCATCCCTTGATCTCCTGCTCCAAAATGCCAATCATCATCAATAACATCTTTTCCTCTAATTTCTACAGGCTTTTCAACTCCTATAGATATATCTGGGGATTGGGGATCTATCGAGGTTATAACTGCTATATATTCAGGATCATATCCCCATTCTATATTATATCCTATATCCCTTATTGTCTGTCTTACTATTAAAGGTATATTAACAAAAGATTTAGAAGTGACTTGCCCTACTAATAAACAACCACCAGTAAAAACAATTGTTTCAACTGCAACTCTTGAAAATTCTTTGGGTTTTCTGTTATTTTTTCTATCTTCTTTTAAATAAGCATCTAAGATGGCATCTGAAATCCTATCAGCTACCTTATCTGGATGCCCCTCAGTAACTGATTCCGATGTAAATACATATTCCTTCATTACTCTTCTCCCCTTCCAACATACCTTTTTAATTCATTTAGTATTTTACTATAGAAATTCAACAAATGATAAAAAAAACCTCTAAATATTATCATTTTATTCTTTCTTAATCTTTTCTTCTTTATCTTTCTCTGATGACTTTAACACTCTTTTAATCATATCAGTTATAAAAGCCAACGAATTAGAAGCTATTTTCTGTGTGTTATCCACTAACAACCTTATATTCTTTGTAATAAAGTTAATATCTTCTGTTATATTACCAACATTATTAGATATTTTTTTAGCATTAGATGTAACCTCTGTTATATTATACAATATTGGCTTAGAATTTTCTAAAATTTCTTGTAATTTTCTTAAAGTATTATTAGTTTCATCAACAACCGTTATTAATCTATCTATCTTTGAATTTAAATTATTTATAAAATTAACAAGAACAAAGATAAAAAATATAACCGGTATTATTATAATAACAGCTATTATTAAAATCAAAATATTAAAATCCATTTTATAATCTCCTTTTCTTTTTTAAATAAATAAAAATTACCATTCATCTTCTTCATCAGAAGATCGATATATTTTAGAGTATTCTTCAAAATTGTCAAATTCAGTAATAGGTAAGCCACAACTAGGACATTCTTCTAATCTTTTTAATCGCTCTACCTCAATAATTTCACCACAATTAGGACATAATATTAAGTCATCCTCACTAACTAAATACTCCTCGCTCTCATTAATAACTTCTTCATCCTCATCTTCAGAACCTAAATCCATATCATAAAGGTCCTCAACATCTATCTCATCTAAACTAAATTCTTCTAAATCATTATTATCATCATCATTATCAATTTTTTTTATATCTTCTTTTTTGTTTTTTTTGGATTTATCAGATTTAGATTTATTAGAAACTAAATTTTCAACTACTTCTTTTTCCTCTAATTCCTTATTATTTTCATTAGTAGTTATATTTTTTTTCTTAGACGATTTTTTAAGACTACCGTTATTATTATTTTCATTGGCTTTATTTTTTTTAGGCATTAAAATCTCCCCCTTACTATAAAATAAATTACTATATTACTTTTTGGATTATGCTTTTTATTTTTTCAACATTTTTAATAATATTTCCTTTATATAAAAAAGAAGATAAAACAATATAATTAGCCCCAGCTTTTATTACCTTTTCTATATTTATATCATTTATTCCTCCATCTACACTAATAAAAACATCACCCCAATCCCTTACTATTTCTCTTACTAACGATATCTTAATTAACATATTTTCAATAAATTTTTGTCCAAAAAAACCAGGATCCACTGTCATAATTAGTATATTATCCACATACCCCCTTAAATATTTCAAAAAATTAATTTCAGTTATAGGATTTATTGCTATACCTATTTTTACTTTTAATCCTTTAGTAAATATCATCTCTTTTATATTTTCAATAAATCTAAAAGGAAATCTAACCGCTTCTATATGAAAATTTAAAATATCAACATACTCAATAACTTCTTTTATATAATTTTCTGGATTATTAACCATTAGATGTATATCTAAAGGCAAATTAGTTATACTCTTTATTTTCTTAGCAATAGAAACACCGAAAGTTATATTAGGAACAAAATTACCATCCATAACATCTAAATGTAAATAATCAACATTAGCTTCCTCAGTTTCTTTTATTAATTTTTCAATATTATAAAAATCTCCTGCTATTATTGAAACTGATATCTTTATGTCTTTTATTTTTTTATCTTTTACTTCCATAATAAACTACTTTAAATGTAAGCTTTTTTTTACCTCTTGGTTTTAATATTTTTTTTTAAAAATAAAAAAAATCCTTCCAAAATTTTATAAATAATTTAAAAATCTAATTAAATTTCAAATTAAATTAACAATTAATTTACATTATTTTTACTTATTTTTAACTTTTTTAAATCAATAAATAATTAAAATGAGTTAAATTAATTTTAAGAGGTGTAAAAATGATGAGAGAAATATCCAATAAAATAGAAAACAAAATAAATATAATAGACCAAAAATTTAATAACATAAATACTAAAATATCAGAAATAGATAATAAATTCGAAACAATTTTTAATAAATCTATTAATCAAAATCAAAATGTTAATCAAAATCAATCAAACCTAGAAGATTTATTAAAAATATTAAACAATAATAATTCAGTGTTTAGTAATTCACTAAGCAATATAAGAGGGGATAGTATAATAGAGTTTAGGGGCTTTAAAATGAGAGCAGATGTAGCAGCTAAATTCCTTCAATTAGAAGAAATGATAAAAAGAGAATTCCCCAACAGACAAATAATAATAACTTCAGCAATGGATGGGCAACACATGCCAGGTAGCAAACATTACGATGGTAAAGCTATAGACTTTGTAGTTGAACCACTTACAATAGAAGAATCCAAAAGAATAGAAGAATTAGCTAAAAAAGCAGGATTTGATGTATATAACGAATACATATATGACAGCCCCTATAAAACAGGACCCCATATGCATATACAAATCCCATAATACACTTACAAAACCCATATTTCAAAAAAAAACCCCAAAAGGGATTTTGGGGGGTTGCTGGGGCTTATGCCCTAGCTATTCTATTCATTTTTTAAAAATCAAAAAAAAACAAAAAAAACAACAAAAACTAAAACTCCCTCCTCACAATCCCTCTCTCTATCTCCACTTCCCTTTATCCCTCCTATTCTTTCTATTTTTGGTTGTAATTATTTCTATATTAAAACAAAGCCCTATATATACTACCATATTTACTCTCTATTTTCCCCACTAACTCAAGCTTACTTAAAATAGAAACTAAATTAGTAATACTTATTTCATAATTATTTTCTTTTAGTTTTTGATTTATTTCATTTATAGATAACTCTTGATATTCACTTAAAATCTCCAAAATCAAGTTCTCTAAAATCTCATTTTGATTACTTTCAACAGATTCAACTAAATTAGATAAATCACTATAATTTGAATCAAATAATTTATTTTGAAAAAACTTATTATTTTCCTGTTCTTGAGATCTATAGAAATTATAATTACCCAATTTTAAATAATTAGCTAAAATTTCAGCTAATTCATCAATAGAAGAGATTAATTTTCCTCCAGAGTTTATAAGCTTTTTAGATCCGCTAAAAGAATACCCAAAACCTAAAAATGGAACAATCAACTCCTTGCCAAATTCTAAAGCATATCTTCCAGTTATAATACTTCCACTTTTTTCTGACGCCTGAAAAACTACCACAATATCCGAAATCAAAGAAATTATTCTATTCCTATAAGGGAAATAATACTTTTTAGGACTAATATTATCAGGATATTCAGCTAAAAGTAACCCCTTTTTAGATATTTTTAGTTGTAATTCTTTATTAACAGAAGGATAGTAATAAAATACACCATTCCCTAAAACCGCTATTGTCTTTATATTATTATCTAAAGAGTATTTATGTATTAAAGAATCAACACCAACAGCTAATCCACTAACAACTACAAAATTCTTTATTAAATCACTATACTTTTCAAAAAAAGATTCAATAAATCTAATAGTTTTATTTTCAGGTTTTCGTGAGCCAACTATTGCTATTTTCTTATAATTCTTACTTAACAAACTATAGTCTCCTTCATAAAATAAAACCCCTACAGGATAATCATTAAAAATTAATGAATCTAAGAATCCTTCTTCCCAAAAAAACTTAACCTTACTTTTAATGCCATCTAAACTTAAATTATTAATACTAAATTTATTACCCTCTTTACCATTAATATTATTTAAAATCTTTAAATCAATTTGATTTTCTAAGTTTTTTAAAACTTCATAAATTTTTGGTAAATCATATGGAAAATTAATCAAATTATTATCCTCTAAAACCCTATATATCTTATAAAAATCAAAATGATAATAGTAATAGAGTTTTAAAAAAATATTTTTTAGATCTTTATCTAAATCACTATAACTAACCATTAGAAAAGTGTTCTATATCAAATTGTATATTATTAACTCCACTAAAAGTAAGAGTAATAATTCTTTCAAATTCAACAGGATCTAAGCTTTTAGAACCAACCAGTACACCAGATAATCCAGTATCAAAAGTAGCAAAATAAGCAGTATTCTCTTCCACACTACCACCATATAATACAGGAACTTCCTTATAATTTTCCCTTAAATATTGTAAAATAAAGTTAGCAGCTTCTTTAATATCATTAATTTCCATAGGTACTCCAGTACCAATAGCCCAAACAGGCTCATAAGCTAATATCATCAATTCAAATTTACTAAATCCTTTTAAAGCATTATTTAGCTGATTTTTAATAACCTCAAAAGCTAAACCCTTTTGCCTTTGCTCTAAATTCTCACCAACACACAAAATAAACGGCATATCATAATCCTGACAAATTAAAACCTTCTTATTTATTAACTCATCTGTTTCATTAAATATATTTCTTCTTTCAGAATGCCCCAATATAACCCCATCACAATTTATAGACTTTAACATACTAATAGTAACCTCTCCAGTATAAGCTCCCTTTAAAACATGAGAAACATTTTGAGCATATATCTTAGTCCTCTTAGCTAAATCCTTTAAAGGTTTTATATAAACATAAGGTACCGCAGCAATTATATTAATATATTCCTGATAATCCAAAATAACTCTTGTTATATCATTTTCAATATACTTAATCCAATTAACAGCCTGATCAAAAGTTAAATTAGCTTTCCAATTAGCAGCAGGAATACAAACCTTCATAAAACACCTCCAATTTAATACTAACTATTAGTCTTAATAGAAAGATAGTCATGATCTTTAACAATGTAATTCTTAGTATAATTTTGAAACTGTGGAAATTTAGAATCCTTTAAATCCTGAATATTACAAACCATAGCAGAAATAAAATTTTTCCCTATTTCAGTATGTATCTTATAAGAAGCATCTAATACAGTTTTTCCCCTTGTAATTAAATAAGCCTTAACTTCTTTTTTATTACCCGTATAAAAAATAACCCAATACCTTAAAATATTACTTATTATCAAATTTAAAATAAACTCAATAAAACTTCCTTTAGATAAATTATTTAAATTATCTTCTTTTAATAAATAATTTAACCCAAATTCATTAAATAACTCTAAAAATTCAAAATCCTCTAAATCAATTAGCTCACTAATAATATTAATAGGTAAAAATAAAATTCTAAATAAATTAGTATTAACCAAAATATTCTCACTTTTTTCAAATTTAGAATCTATTATAAACAAAGATTTCTTAAAATAACCTAAAGCCAAAGAATTAATCAACTCCTCAAAATTAGTATTATAATAAATAAATTTTTCTAAATCAAATTGATTTTTATTTATAATTTCTATAAGATTTTCAATATCTTTTTCTGAGTATTTGTTTTGCTTCTTAAAATTCTTAGAATTTAAAAAATTATTTAATATTTCTAAATCCCTCGTTTTTAATTTTTCAATTTCATCAATAAAATCTTTAATATTATCAAAAAACAAAATAAAGTAATCAGATTTAGATATTTCTTTTAAAGGTTCTGTTTCTTTAGTATAAAATAAAATAGATTCATAAGTTACTTTATCAGGTTTAAAATAATCAATTAGTTTTTGAAAATTCTCGTTTTTTATATTTATTACCAATTGTTTAATATTTTCTTTATATTCCTTTTTAATATAAAAAGATAACAGCTTAAAAAAATAAGAAACTAAATTTAAGTTATTAGAAAAAACAAATGTAGTAATCATATTTAATAAATTACATTTAATTTTTTTTATCCAAAAAGCATAATAGCAAAAGCTTTAGTCCAGTATTTAATAGCAGTATTTAGATCTTTGTTATTAAAATAAATCACAGCAATATTAAAGTAAGCTAACCAGTATTTAGGGTTAATTTCAATAACTCTTTCCCATTCCATAATAGCTAACTTATATTTTCCTTCAATATAATAAGCTTCACCTAAATTATAATGAGCTTGCCAATGTTTCTTATTAAGAGATGTAACCTTTTGCCAGTTTTTAACAGCAGTTTCTAAATCCCCAAACTCAAAATAACTAACATTAGCAATATTCCAATAAGGTTCCCACATATCAGGATTATAAAAAGTAGTTTTCTTCCAATATTCTAGTGCTAACTCTACATTACCTTGTAAGTAATAAGCATTAGCTAAATTATAATAAGCCCTCCATAATTTAGGATTATAATTAACTGCTTTTAACCAAAAATCTATTGCACTAATAATATCAGATGCTTCAAAATAAAGATTAGCTAAATTATAATAAGCTTCAGCAAAAGAAGGATTTAATTCTATACATTTTTCAAACATTTCTTGAGCCTTAGCATAATCCCCAATCTCTAAATTATACAAAGCTAAACTATAATAACTCATAACAAAGTTAGGATCAACCTCAATAACTTTATTCCAATAATGTATAGCTTCCTCAATTCTATCTTGAGAATAATAAGCATTACCCAAATTATACATAGCATCAACCAAATTAGGATTAATAACTAAAGCTTTTTGCCAATTATCAATAGCTTCTTCTACAAAGCCCTTCTTATAAAGCGCATTAGCTAAATTATGATATCCTGCTGCAAACTTGGGATTCAACAATACAACTTTCCTATAATGATCTATAGCTTTATCTAACTCATTTAGCCTATAATAAGCAGAAGCTATATTATAATGAGTAACAAAATTATTAGGACTTAACTCCACTGCTTTCTTATACTCATTCAAAGCAATATCTAATTTAGATAACCCGTCATAAGCAGTCCCTAAATTATTATGAATTAAAGGATTAAAAGGATCATAATCTGCAGCTTTCTCCCATTCCAATATTGCTAACTCTAAATTTCCTTGCTTATAATAATTTGTTCCTAAAGTATTATGCATTACAGCTTTTGCCGGAGAAATATTCCATTTCTTAGATTCTTTTTTTATCTCCATTAAACTTTCTATTATCTGTCTAAAACTATCTGGCCTTAATTCAGGATCTTTATATAAACATTTAGATATCAGATCACTTAAAGCTATTGGCACTTTATTATTAATTTTATTTAAATCAGTTAATTTATCGTTTATAATACTTTCAATAGTTTTAGTAATAGAATCTTTTAAGAATGGATGAACCCCACTAATAAAATAATAAAACAATAAAGCCCAAGAAAATATATCGGTTTTCTTAGTTATACTAGGAGATTTAGAACATTGCTCAGGAGCCCAAAATATTAATTTCTCACTAAATTGATTACTATTAAATAAATAATTAGAATCAACATATCCAAACGCTAAATTAGTTATCTTAAAATTATCCCCAGTAAATATTATATTCTTGGGCTTTAGATCTTTAAACAATACATTGTATTCATGAATATAAGCTAAAGTCTTTGCTAATTCTAAAAAGAAATCAATATATTTTTCTAATTCTTTGTCATCTACTACTTTTTTAGGTTGAAGAACTTCAGTAGAAATTAAACCATCTACTTTTTCAAAAGCTATATAAAATATCCCATCTTGCTCATTAAGCTCATAAATATGAGCAACATTAGGATGCTTAATTTTAGAAGCTAACTGGATCTCTTTTAATAAACTATCCTTATTTTCAGAATCTTCTAATAAAATAGGACTTAATAACCTTAAAAAAACATCTTTATTTAAAATAGGATCATAAGCAATATATATTTGCCCCAATGGGCTAGAATCATATTCCTCTTTTACTTGATACCTACCAATAGTAGCAGTAAATTGCATATCTTATAATAAATTTTAAATAATAAATTACAAACTTAATAACTTACCTTAAAAATAATCAAATATCTATTTTTAAAATTCAACAATTCCTTTAAAACCCCCTTTAATTATATTCTTTATTATTATAAGCTTAAATAAAGATAAGTTAAAATAGAAAAATAAAAATTCCAAAATACTTAGGGTTAATTAAAGTTTTATAAGTCTTTAATTTTCAATTTTCTAAAAATAATTTCTCTTACTTTTAAGGCAACCTCTAATGCTTCATTTAATTCCTCAATTGTAGGCATATAAAAATCATCTGGATACCTAATTTCTACAGCAAAAATGCTTAAACTCTCTATCTTTTCTCTGTCCATACTTTCAAATTCTTTATCTATCTCAATACACATTTGTAAAAGTCTTCCAATATCATGAGTTTTTCCTACTCTTTGATTATGATAAGTTAAAAATGCTTTTAAATATTTCTCTACAGCTTGCTGACAATGAAAACATGCCACATCTGTTATAAGATCTTCCAATTATAATATATATTTTGCTACTTTTATATCATTTTCTGCCTTCTTTATCCACTTTAAAACAATTTCACTTTTCCTCTTATCATAATCACTCATAATCCTATTCCTTGATGAAATACTTCATTTGAAATAGTATTTACTATATCTTTTTCTTCCTCAAAATTTTTTCTTGATTTAATTATCACATCAAAAGATATAAACCTTATTTGTTTATGAAGTAATATTAAAATTTCAGCAGTAAGTTTGTGTATATCCCTTTTAGATAATTCATCTTCTATAATAACTAGAATATCAAAATCACTATCCTCTTTAAAATCTGGCTTAACTCTTGAACCAAAAAGAAATATACCATAAAGCGTAAAACCTCTTAAAGAAATAACTTCCTCAATAATACTCTTTATAATTTCTTCTATTTTCATAATATTAATTCAGCTCCCTTTTAAAATTCAACAACTCATTTAAAATCCCCTTTAATTATATTTATTTTACATTATAAAATTAAATAATAAAACAGGATAATTTTAAAATAAAACAAAATAATTAATAGGAATTTACTTTGCGAATTAAGAAAATAAAAAAAATAAGAAAATAAAAAAAATATGTTAATAACCGGATATTACATAAATAAACCTAAAGATCAATTAATAAAAAAGCAAAAAGAAATACCTTACTTAAAAGAAGATGAGGTATTAATAAAAATAGAATACTGTGCTTTCTGTAGAACAGATTTACATGTTATAGATGGAGAAATAAACGCTAAATACCCAATAATTCCAGGACACCAAATAGTTGGATACATCATCAAAAAAGGCCCTAAAGTTAATAATTTTAATATAAATGATAAAGTAGGAGTATATTGGTTATATTCTACCTGCTTAGAATGTAAGTATTGTAAAAAAGGGTTAGAAAATTTATGCGATAATGCCTTATTTACAGGATTTAATGTAGATGGTGGATATTCCGATTATATCATTGCTAAAAAAGACTATATAATTAATCTAAATGACTTGAAAAATTATAGTGATTACGAATTAGCACCTATGTTATGCGGCGGGGTTATTGGATATAGAGCTTTCAGTTTTATCCAAGATAAAAATATTATTGGAATATATGGTTTAGGTTCAAGTGGGCATATCATCTCTCAAGTAGCAATTAATCTAAATAAAAAATTAATAGCATTTATAAAACGAGATGATAAAAAAAGTAAAGAATTAGCAATTAATTTGGGAATCAATGAGATATATTATAGTGATGAAATCATAAAAACTAAATTAGAAGCTGCCATTATATTTGCTCCTGTTGGAGATTTAGTAAAATACGCTCTAATGAATTTAGAAAAAGGTGGCAACATAATCTGCGCAGGAATCCATATGTCAGATATCCCATCTTTTGAATATAAATACTTATGGGGAGAAAGAAGTATAAAAAGTGTAGCAAATGTAACAAGAAATGATGCCATAAATTTCTTTAAAATTATCTCTAAAATCCCTAAAATCAATATACATTACCAAATATTTAACCTAAATGAAGTAAATAAAGTAATTAACGATATAAGAGAATCTAAATTAAAACCATCTGTTGTCTTTAAGATAGATTAGTATCTTTTATTACATTTAAATAATCATCTAAGCTAAAAATAAAAAATGGCCAATACCTGGTTGATAAATCTAAAACATTACCTTTTATAAATAATACCTTCTTATTTAATTCTAAAACTAATTCCCTTAAATTATTTATATCTTCCCTTAATAAATCTTTGATAGATTTATTAACTTTTTCTAATTCTTTTGTTAGTTCTTTTTTAATTTTTCTATTAGCAGGATCACTTATCTTTCTTATTAATTCTTTCTTATAAGATATTAACTCATTACTATTTTTACCAATAATTTTACTTGAAATTAAATCTATGTAAAACTTAGTTTTACTAAATAAATCATTAAACTCATTAATTAAGAAATTAGGTAAATTTTGAAAGAGACTATTTAACTTTTGAAAAACTTTTGGTAAATTCTCTATATTATACTCTAAACCAGATAATATCCCATTTATAACACTTAAAATATTATCTAATAACAAACCTAAATCAGTTATTAAATTATAATCAAATGGATAAAGAGTAGTAGTAATAATATCAGTTTTCTTTAGTTTTAAACTTTTTATATATTTTAAGTAATAATTAAATAATAGGTAATCAGAAACAAAAGTATAATAAGAACTCCCAATTCCCAATATATCTATATTAGAAAAGTAAATTCTTCTAAAAGCAGCCCATACAACAGCTTTTGGTCTAATTAAATCCATTATTTTGTCATCTTTTATATCAATATAAACTCTTTGATTACCTTCTAAGTAAAAAATATCATTATCTTTAATATATAAAGTATTTCTAAAACCTTCATTACTTATAAACCAAAATGGTAATTCATATAACTCTATTTTTCTAACCGTTTTTATATTATTACTGTATAAAATATCAACAGCTTCATTATATAAAATATTTAAATCCCGATAATTTAAAACATAATTAACAAAAAAACGCTTAAACTCATCTGTTTTAGAAATTTCACTTACAGTCTTAAATTTTATCTCAAATCCTTTATTAAAAAATTCAAAATATTTATTAATAACAAAGTAAATAAAATCACTAAAACTAAAAATATCCTTTAAATCAATAGAAGAAAATAAATTAATAAAATACAATATATTATCCTTAAAATCCCCTCTCTTAAAATAAATACCAAATTTAAAATTAATCTCTTTTAAAAAATTACAATAATAATTTAGAAATTCTTTGATATATTTTAAAGATAGTGTTTCATAAGGGATATCTAATTCACATATTTTATTCAAAATATTAATAAAAAATTTATCAGAATCATTAAAAATAATTAATTTATTCTTAAAATTGGTTCTAAATAAATAAACAAACTTAATAAATGTTCCAGGATAAAATAAATTAGGTTGATGTGAAACCGTTATATCATCATTATTAAATAACTGATTATATATTAATATTTCTTTAAAGATTAACTCTTCTTTAGTAGGTATATAAACTTGCTTTATAGAGTTTATAAAATCTGATAAATAAAAATTATAGTCTATAACTGATAACTCCATTTATTATGATAATTTATTTATTATAAAGCTTTTTTCTTATTGTGATCTCCTCTCCCACTTATAGAAGTGGGAGCTTCCTGCTTCTACGGGATTTGGAATCTCTCTACAGGCATAAGTTCGAAGCGATCCACCCCTACGATGCTTCGCATCATCCTCCGTTTCCACAATTCATCTCCATCCTATAGAAGGTGGAGTCTTCTTGTAAGGAGGTGGCAAAGTTTATTTTGATTCAACTAACTGTTGTTCCCACTTATTTATAACACTAACAAAAATATCTTCCATCTTTAATTCTCTTTTATCTACATAAATTAACTTATAATTATTATCAAAAAGGTATTTATTAAGCTTATAGAGATTATCTTCAATAGAATAGTCTGCTTTGATAGAAAATCCGTCGTTATTAATTGTAACTTGTACGTCTCTTAAAATATTTTTAATAGTATTTAGTAAATCATTATTATAACTAAAATCTTTAAATACATAATTAATAAATAATCCGCTGCCTTCTTTAGCTAATTCATTCACTTCTTTACTTAATAATATATTTCCCTTATGAATAATAACAATATCATCACAAATAGCTTCCACTTCCTGCATAATATGAGTACTTAAAATAACACTTCTATTTTTAGACAATTCCTTTATAAGTTTTCTTATCTCAATTATTTGAATAGGATCAAGCCCTTGAGTAGGTTCATCTAGTATAATAACCTTAGGATTGCCCAAAATAGCTTGTGCTAAACCTACTCTTTGCTTATACCCCTTAGATAATTCCCTTAAAAAATAATCCTTATAGTTAAGGAGTCCAACCATCTGTATAACCTTAAAAACTTCTTCTTTAACATTATCAACACCCTTAATATCCGCAACAAATTCCAAAAACTCATTAACTTTTAAATCTTCATAAATAGGAAAATTCTCAGGTAAATAACCTACAACTTTTCTAACACTAAGAGGATTTTCTATTACATTAATATTATCAACAAAAACTTCTCCACTATCTGGTTTTAAATAAGTAGTAATAATTTTCATAGTAGTAGTTTTTCCCGCTCCATTTAATCCTAAAAACCCTGTTACCCTGTTCTTCCTAAAATCCACACTTATATTATTCAATACCCTTGATAATCCTCCATAATAACTTTTATTAACATTCTTTAAACTAACTATTACATTTTCTTCCATAAAATTCCACCTTCTTATTTAAAACTTTTATTTTTTATTTAAATTTTATTTTTTTAAACTTTAATCTTAGCATTTTCAATAACATCTTCAATAGTACCAGTTAAATAAAAAGCAGGCTCAGGTATATGATCTACCTCACCCTTAATTATAGCTCTTACCCCCTTAATAGTATCCTTAATTTTAACATATTTACCAGGTCTACCAGTAAAATATTGAGCAACAAAGAAAGGCTGAGAAAAGAATTTCTGTAATTTTCTAGCTCTTGCTACTAAGAGTTTCTCCTCTTCAGATAACTCTTCTAATCCCAAAATAGCTATTATATCTTGTAATTCCTTATATCTTTGTAAAGTTTCTAACGCTAACCTTGCTGTATCATAATGCTCATCATCTATAATCCCTTTTTCTAATAATCTAGAAGAACAAGCTAACGGATCCACTGCAGGATATAACCCTTGCTCTGCTATCTGACGTGAAAGTATAACAGTAGCATCTAAATGAGAGAAAACAGTAGCTACCCCAGGATCAGTAATATCGTCTGCAGGTACATATATAGCTTGAACAGCAGTAATAGATCCAAATTTAGTAGTAACTATTCTTTCTTGAAGCATACCCATCTCAGTAGCTAAAGTAGGTTGATAACCCACTGCAGAAGGCATTCTACCCAATAATGCAGATACTTCACTACCAGCTAACGCATACCTAAATATGTTATCCATAAATATTAATACATCTCGTTTTTCTACATCCCTAAAGTATTCAGCCATAGTAATAGCAGTAAAACCAACCCTAAACCTAACTCCCGGTGGCTCATCCATCTGACCAAATACCATAACAGTACTACTTAAAACCCCACTTCTTTGCATTTCTAAATATAAATCATTTCCTTCTCTTGTTCTTTCACCAATCCCTGCAAATACAGCTACTCCTTTATGCTCCTTTGCTATATTATGAATAAACTCCTGAATTAAAACAGTTTTACCAACACCTGCCCCCCCAAACATCCCAATTTTACCGCCCCTTGAGAAAGGAGCTATTAAATCTATAACCTTAATACCTGTTTCTTGAAACCTTCTAACAGGATCTATTTCCTCTAACGTAGGAGCACTCCTTAAAATCGGCCAATACTCATCAGCTTCCACTTTCCCCTTACCATCTATAGGGAAACCCAACACATTAAAAACTCTACCTAATATCTTAGGAGAAACAGGCACACTAATAGGAGCACCAGTATCTACTACAATCATACCCCTTTCTAATCCATCGGTAGGACCTAATGCTAAACACCTAACAGTATTATCCCCTATATTACTTTCCACTTCTAAAAATAATTCATCAAATCTCTCTTCAGGCCTCTCAGAAACTCTTGCCCCCTTAAACTTCTCCTTCCTCTTAACAATTAAAGCATTATATAATTTCGGTTCCTTCTTAGGAGGAAATCTTACATCTACTACTCCTCCTCTTATTTGTACTATCTCCCCCTTATTAGCACTAGGCATATTTACTAATTCATCAAATGTATATCTACTCATAATAACCCCTACCTCCTTTATATTATCTCCTTTTTATAGAATAAAGATCATTAAGATTATTTAAATACATATCAAAAAATTCATTAATAATTTCAGAAGAAATATTCTCAAAAGGCTTCATAACTACTCTAAATGTATATGAATTTAGTTCTTTATAGTAATCTAATAAATATACATCAATTATTTTAAATTTTAATGAACTAAATTTACTATTAAAATCATTTTCAATTTTTAGTAACTTTCTCTTTAAATCAAATAAAATATTACTATTAAAGAAGTTATCTTCAATAACAATAGAAAAATCCCTATAAATAAGTGGAATTTCAACTAATTCATAATTTTCCTTTAGATTATTTATTAAGCTTTGTTCTATTAAAACATCCTTCCTTAAACTATCTTTAATAATTTGTTCTAATTTAGATAAATTAAAATTAAAAGCAATAGTATAAGGTGGCAACTCTCCCTCTTTTATATATTCATTAACTAAATAATTAATAACACCAATAAATCCAACTTTATTACCTAAAATCTCAATATCATAAGCTTTTTGTAAAAATTTATAATTAACTTGTTTAAATTCAATTAAATCCCTTCCTATATCATAAGAAATAAGTACATTAGAAAGAATATTTTTAAGTAATTGAAAATTAAAGATAAAACAATTCTTAGGATCTTTAAATAAGAAATTAATATTATTGTTTACAATAACAGCAGCTAATTCCTTTTTTTCAACATCTAAATAACTATGACCTATTTCAAAAATTTTAAAACTTTTATATCCTTGTTTATAATTATAATCAGCAATCAATAAAGTAGAAGCTAATACATAATTCCTAAAAGCATCATACTCACTTGACATCGGATTTAATAACTTTAAATAATTATCATCAAATAATTTTAAATATTCACTATTTAATAGATTATAACCAATAACATAAGTAAAATTATTATTAATAAAAGCCTTTTTAAAATCTTGTTCTAATTTTAAAGAAAACTCTTTAGTAGGGTTAAAATAATTAATTGTAGGTACTTTATTTATAGCTTTATTTTTAAAGAAATCATAGCCTTTAATCCTTGCAATCTCTTCAGCTAAATCCCACCAATAATTTATATCCTTCCTATAAGTTCTTACAATTATATTTTCATTATCCAAATTATTTAATTCAAATCCCAATTTTTCAAAAATTTCTTTAGCTTCTGAAAACCCTAACTCTTGAAATCCTAAATATTTTCTTATTCTATCTAAATTAACACTAACACTTTTTAATTCTAATGCTTTATTTAAATCCCCTATATTTTTATTTGCTTTTGATAAAACAAATTTAATATTAGTTTGAGGAATAAAATCTTTTATTAAAAACGAAGCCCTTTTATAAGCTAAAAAAGAATAATAAACAGGAATATCTTTTTCAAAGCGCTTTGAAGAATTAGTAGATACATTTAATCTCTTAGAAGTCCTTCTTATAGAAATAGGATCAAAATTAGCAGATTCTAATAAGATAGTGTTAGTATTATCAAAAATAGAATAATTCCTAGAACCAATAATTCCCCCTAAAGCTAATACTTTATTATCCTTATCAGATATTATAACATCTTCTGATGATAAAATATAATCTTTATCATCTAGTGCTTGTAATATTTCTCCTTCATTTGCTTGCCTTACTATAATTTTCTCTTTTATAAAATTAAAATCAAAAGCATGTAAAGGATTAGCTAATTCATACATCACAAAATTCGTTATATCCACTATATTGTTAATAGGCTTTATACCTACATTATTTAATAATATCTGAAACTCAACAGGAGATGGCATTATCTTAATACTATCAAAAATAACCCCTGTATAAACTCTACACCTATCAGTTAGTATCTCAATATCAAATTCAAAATCTATGTTTAAATTAGCATAATCTAAAATAGGTAATTCAATTAAATTTTTATTTAATTTAATAGATAATTCCTTTAAGATATGATAAAATCCAAAATAATCGGGTCTGTTAGCAAAAGGTTGGATCTCTATTACATAATCTTGATTTTTTATAACTTCATATAAATATTTACCAATATTATTAGAAAAATTTTTATCAAAATTAAACTTAGCTACCTTATCACCAACAACTTTAATATTATCCCAATTAAGTTCTTTAGCAGATAACATCATTCCATAACTTTCTAATCCTTTCATTTTCCTTACATCAATAACTATTTTATTATTATCAAATTCTAATACTGCTCCTTTAAGAGCTACTAAAACTATATCCCCCTCTTTAACTGTTTCATCAGCAGTTAATATCTGCAAAACCTCATTATTAAAATCTACTTTACATACATATAGCCTATCAGCATTAGGATGTTTTTCCCTTAAAATAACCTTCCCTATCTTTATATTAGAATAATCCCTATAGATCCTATGATAATTTTCAACTTGAACACCAATACTTACTAACGAATTAACAACATCTTCTATTTCAAAGCTACTATTAAAATATTGATTTATTAAATTTAGGCTCAAAAACATAGGATTTTAATTATTAACCATTTACTTTAATAATAAAAAAAATAAAAAATTTAAACTAATTAACTAATTTAACAGTGTTATATACATTATTTTCCATAACGTATTCTTGAACCTTTATAATAGTATCTATATTAACCTCTTGTAAAACGTTAGTACCTAAATTCATATCAAATTCAGTATAAGATTTTAAGTTAATAATAAAATTACCTTCTAAGATTTCGGATTTTCCGCTAATGATTTCAAGATTAATAGGGATACTAAGATCAACTTCATTGCTCTTAGCTTCAATAATAGCAATATTATTTTTTACTTCCTTTAAAGTATAAACCATATTAACATTAGCTTCCTTATTAACAGTAGGTAATACAAACTTAATAGGATTAGTCCATGAATCACCAATATTTATATCATAATCAGGAAAAACAATTGTACTAACTTCATTACTTCCAGCACTTTCCAAAATCTCACCCCTTGGATTAACCAACATATAAACAATTTGATTAGAAACAGGAACAATCGTAGTTTTAATATCGCTTGACATCTCTTGAGCTACTTCCTCTTCAGAAACATTATTATTAAAAACTTTTAATTTAAGATGAAACCCTTCTTCATCATAAGCAATAGGTTTAAGTAAAATCTTACTAAAAGATATAAATTTATTAGCATCAACTAATTCCATTACCTTAGATACCTGTCTTATAACCACAGATTTAGATTCATAATTAAGGATTTTGCCCACTTTATAATTAAACGCTAATTTCACTTTTAATTACCCCCATTTTATTCATATTTTTTTATTTTTAATTACTCATTCACACTTAATATTAATATTAAACATTAACAAAAATAAACCTCTAATAAAAACCTAATTTAACAAAAAACATAAAAATTATCAATAAAGATTATTTGCTATGATCAAAAACTTAAATAAATCTTACTTTTATTAGTCACAGCTATAGCTTCTAACTGTTATATCGATAACACTTTTTTCCTTATTATAATATTTTATAATATTAATTTTTTTTAATTAAAAAAATAGATATTCCAAAAAGTAGCATACTCAAAGCAACTAACTGCCCCAAAGTAAATCCCAACAATAAAGTAGGTTCTTCTCTATAAAACTCCACAAAAAACCTGATTAATCCATAAAAAATAAAAAATAAAGCACTTATTTTGCCTTTATTTTCAATTAAAACATTATTATTTTTTAATTTATTAAAATAAAAATAAAGAAAAATAAAAGCAACCAAACTCAAAACAGATTCCATAAGTTGAGTAGGATATCTAATAGCCCCATGTAAATATATCCCGTACTCACAATTACAAACTTTACCATAACAACAACCAGCTAACAAACATCCAATCCTACCTATAAATATACTAAATAAAGCTACTAACGCAATATTATCTAACAATACCCAAAAATTTAGCCTATAATACTTTGATAAAAAAACTAAAGAAATAACCGAAAAAATAATTGCTCCTTGGATAGCTAAACCAGCATAAATAAAATAAAACGGTAAATTAATCAAAAATTCTATTAAATTACTTTTATAATAATCCGTAAAATGACTAAAAATATATCCTATTTTTCCCCCTATTATCAAAAATATAATATTAATAATAAAAATTTTAAAAACTATTTCACTATCTATCCCAAAATATTTAGAATATCTTATAACCAAATATAAGGATACTAATAAATCTAATGCCAAAATAAAACCATAAGAATATATAGTTAAATCCCCTATCTTAAATAAGATTGGATACATAATGAATAAAAAAAATAGCTTCCTAATAATGTTAGCTTACTAATATAACAATTTACGAATACCTTAAAAATCTTGTGCTAAATATTTATCTACTTTTTGTTTTTTAGAAGATTTTAAACCTTTATTCTTTTGAACTAGCTCCTTATTAACTATATAAGTTATTTCAGATTGAGTAGGTTCAATTCTTTTTATAGTTTCCATTAATATTCCATTTTCTTTTAATTTTTCAATTATTTTATCTAAATCTTTACACCAACTATTAGCTACTTCATAATCCTTGTTTTTTTCATATTCTGTTAAATTTTGAATATCTTTTTGATCCTCAAAAACTTTAACTAATCTAAGAAAAAGCTTGCCATCCTCTAATTTAGCCTGTATTTTATAATTATCTCCATAAATAGTATCTATATAAATAATTTCCCCCTTATAGAAATTCTCAATTAATTCCTGATCAACAACTTGATATCCAATATCTTCTAAAATTTCATTTAATTTAAATTTGAATGTATCCTTAATGTATTCCATTTCTATACTTTTTTCTATTAGTGATAAAGTATCTAAGAACTCTTGCTCTATATTTAACATCTCTTCCTTTGAAATATATTTTTGATTTAAAAAATCATTTAATCTATTTTTCAATTTCACAAAAATAGGTTCATAATAAGGATAATATTTACTAAAATTAATATCGGATTTATAATTTTTATCTAAACTATCTAACATTTTTAAATATCCATCTAATTTTTCTTTATATCCCTTAGTATAAAAAACCTTATTTAATAAACCGTAATACTCTAAAGAAATTTGCTCCTTTATTAACTTTAAATTATTAATATCTTGAATATTATATAAATTTTCAATATTTGTTTTTATGTTATAATTTTGATCAATTTTCTTAATATTATTAACAAATTCATTAATTTTTTCAATTAATTGCTCTTTTTGAAATTTATTAACTAAGTTTTCCTTATTTACTACTTCAATCTTAGAAACAGATTGCTTTAAAGCTAACTCCTTTTGCTTAATATTAAATTCTAACTCTATTTTTTCTACATCCTCTAAAATTTGCTTTAATTCTTGTAAATTAGAAGAATTAAAATCCCGATTTAAAATATGATTTATATCTACATCTTTATAATTCCTAATTTTAGCTATTTTTTCATTTATCTTATTTAAAATATTATTATATTGTTCTAAATAAATCTGATTTTGAGATTTTAAATCATTAAAAATATTAACAATATTTTTAATTGAGTTTTGTAATTTTTGAGCTTGCTCTAATTCATATAAATCAGATAAAACACCAGAATTAAGCAAATTATTGATTTCATTTAATAATCTTTGCTTTTGACTTCCTAATTCACTAACAGTATTTAAATTAGAAACTATTTCCCTTAATTGTATTAACTGATTTCTTATAACATTTCTTACATTTTTAACATATTCTTCTATATTCGTATTAGATTTAGAAAACAACTCTTGAACAATATCTTTTTCACTTTTGTTAGTAGAAACATTACAAATAGCAGTAGCTGCACCTGTAGAAGCAGCTATTAAAGCAGCACCTGAAGCCAATATACCACCTAATAAAAATAATGCTCCTATTGATATTACACTCATATAAAAATTAATAAATATATAAATATTTTTCTAATTCCCATTCAGTAACATAAGTAGAATAATCTTTCCACTCTTGTTCCTTAGCCTCTAAGAAATTATAATAAATATGTTCTCCTAAAGTTTCTTTAATTAAAGGATCTTGTTTCATATATTCTAGAGCTTGATATAAATTAGCAGGTAAACTATCTATCCCATATTTTTGCTTAGTATCTTCATCTAATTCATAAACATTACCTTCAAACGGCTTAGGAGGATTAATCTTATTAATAACGCCATCTAATCCACTATTAATAATAACTGAAAAAGCTAAATAAGGATTACAAGAGGGATCAGGACTCCTTAATTCAATTCTAGTGGAATTTCCTCGCTTAGCAGGTACCCTAATTAAAGGACTTCTATTATGCTCACCCCAAGAAATATAAACCGGAGCCTCATAACCAGGAACTAATCTCTTATATGAATTAACTAGCGGATTAGTTATTGCACTAAAAGATTTAACATGCTTGAATATCCCACCTACATAATTTAATAAAACCTCACTTAATCCATTAGGAGCATCTTTGTCATAAAAAGCATTAACCTCACCTTTAAACAAAGATTGATGCATATGCATACCAGAGCCATTTATACCTCTTACAGGTTTAGGCATAAAAGTAGCATGTAAATTATGTTTTAATGCTATAGTCTTTACTATTATTTTAAATAATAATAATCTATCAGCAGTCTTTAAAGCATCAGAATATTTAAAATCTATTTCATGTTGAGAAGGAGCAACTTCATGATGTAAGGCTTCCACTTCAAACCCAAATTCCTCTAACTTAGTTAAAATATCGCGTTTAACTTCTTCAGCAGCATCTAAGGAAAGCATATCAAAATATCCACCTTTATCAGTATAACTTACATAAGGCTTATATAAATACTCATTATCATAAGTTTCAATAGGAAATAAGAAGAACTCAGCTTCAACACCTACCATCGGAATATATCCCATCTTATTACATTTTTCCATAACTAATTGTAATCTATATCTTGGATCTCCCTCAAATCTATTACCATTAGGATAATAAACATCACAAATAACAAAAGCTTCATTATATCCCTTTAAATCAGCTACAATAAAAGTAGATAAATCAGGGACTAACTTCATATCAGACTCTTCAATCCTTACAAACCCTTTAATAGAAGAACCATCAAACAAAATCTCTCCATTTAACATCTTCTTTACTTGACTAACAGGAATTTGAACACTCTTAGGAACCCCCAAAATATCAGTAAACATCATCCTTATGCTCTTTACTTTCTTCTCATTTAAAATAGATATAATATCTTGAGTTTGTAACATTACAATATACCCCCTTCTTTATTTATAGTAATTAGATCCTTATTTTATAACTTTATTGTAAGTGAACTACTCCACCTTATAGAAGATGGAGACTTCTTGCGGGGTTGGTTAAAAATTTTCTATTTAATTAAGAATCCTTCTTCAGAAGTTTGCAAATCTTTTTGAATAAGCTTATCTAATACAACACTGACTTTAACATTAGATATAAACTCTTGATTATTATTAGTTAATTTAGCTTTAACCTCAGTTTCAACATCAGATTTAAGTAAAGCTCCATAATCCACAGAAAATAACGTATTACCTTTAGATACTAAAGATTGATAAACTTCATTTACATTATTCTCCCATTTATCACTAGATACTTCAATAAGAATAGCATCTAAATTCTTAAACTTTTCAAATCCTTTAGCAGTATAATAATAATTTAATTCAATAGGGGAACCTTCAGCTAATCTTAAAGTAGTTTTAGAAATCCAAGTTTCCCCTATTTCAATTGGTTTATCAGGAAAAGAAGGACTACTAACAGGACTATCCATTGTACTACTTATAACTTTTCCTTTCTTATCCATAACCATTTTCATAGTTTGAGTAGGAATAGCTATTTCTTGAGGAGCGTTATTCCTTAAAAAAGAAATGGGATCTATCTCTATCTCTAATTCAAATTCCCCATTAGGTAAAACTTTACTGACTTTTTGAGTTAGTTTCATTTTTATTTCATCAACTTCTTTCTCTTCATTATTATTATCTCTAAAGATCTTTATATTATTAACAATAACATCATACAAATAAACCTGTCCCTCTTTCATCTTATATTCTAAATTAATAGCCATAATTAATTTACCTCCTTTTTTGATTAATCTACTTAATTTTTATATTAACTTTTTTAAGCTCAGATTTAACATTCTCTGGACTTTCTACTTTTTTAACTCCAACTTTGTTAGCTTCTAAATTTAACTCTATATTTTTCTTACTATTAGCAATAAAATTTAATATTTTTTTCAATTCTTCTTCAAAATTAGTTATAATCTTATAGACATATTTTTCAGCTTCATCTATCATATTTTGCGCTTCTTCATTTGCCTGAGCCTTTATTTTATTAGCATATTCATAAGCCTGCATAACTATCTCATTATTATTTAATATATCATTAGTTAATACTTCTAACTTTTTCTCTCTTTCTTCTAATTCTCTCCTTAATCTATTAACCTCATCAATAGATACAAAATTTTTATCTATAACAGTTCTTAATTTAGTTATTAAAGATAAAACCTCCTTAGTATTAATAACAGAATAACCAAAAATTTTTTTTGAACTTCTTATCACTTTTTCCAATTTATCAAGTAATAATCTAATTTCTTCCATATAATCCCCCCTTATTCAAAAAAAATTATAAATAAGCAAAAATATTTTTAACAAAATTAAAATTATCAAATTGAATAATACTAAAATTATCCCAAAATACACAGGTCCCAAAAGCTATTATCTTACCATTATTGCTATTAAAAGCCCCCTTAATCAAAGGAACCTGATTTTCAGATAAAAGTAAATCTACATAGTCAATACCTTCTTTATAATCATTAACAACACCAATAGAAGAACTACAAGGAAATAATACCTTATTAACATCTCCTTTTAATAAATCACTTACTTTAGAAGTAATTAATAAATATTTATCATTTTCTATGTTATTTACCTCATCTGTAACTTCATCATAATTTATATTTAAACCTACTTGATTTAAAACTTTATTACATATTTTAGAACTATTATCCTCATTATTATAATAAGACAAAAATAAAATAGTTTTACCTTTATAAAATAATTCTAAAATCTTTTGAATCTCAAAATCATTAAACTCAATCTCAGGATAATTAAATACTAAAATATCTATATCATTATTAAATATATCTCCAAAAGAAGTAGGTATATACAATTTATATTCCTTTAATAAAAAAGAATACAATTTAGAGAAATAATAATGATCAAAAACAACAAATTCCCCTTTAGAATAAGACCAAACTACATTCTTTAATTTCATACTAAATACCCCTTTATATTCTTATTTTTTTTACATTTTTATTTTAACTCTTGAATAGTATTATTAACCTTTGTTATAATTTTTATTTTATTTTTTTTAATTAAGTATTTTAGGATTTTTTTTTCAATAATCCTAATAAATTTAGTAGTAATCAATTCAACCTTAGCTAATGGTTTAACAAGAATGGTAGTTAATCCTAATCTATTACCTGCTAAGATATCAGTAAAAATTTGATCCCCAATAATAACAGTATTTTCAGGCTTTGAATTTAACATTTTTAAAGCTTTAACTATAGCCCTCGTAGAAGGTTTTATAGCATTTGAAATAAATGGAAATCCTAATTCCTTACTTATTCTCTTAACTCTTATAGATAATCCATTAGATATAATACATACCTTAAAATTATTCTCCTTTATATTATTTAACCATTTATATATTTCAGGGTCTATATAATTATTATACCAAGGAACCAAAGTATTATCTAAATCCAATAGAATAGTATCAATATTCTTTTGTTTTAATTTATTCAAATCTATATCACTTATCTTATCAAAATAATACTTAGGAGAAAGATAATTAATTATATTTTTAAATAATCTCTTTATCTTAGGTTTAATAAGTTTTATAAAATTAGCCATATATGTATTAATCTGTATAATTTTAATTTTTCTCCTTTTTCTTTCCTTTAAAATCTATTTCAACCTTAACTTGAGGAACAATTACCATGGTATTATTTATCCAATAGATATTAAAACTCTTCTTTTCACCTGGTTTAAGAGAAGGGTATTTAAAAGTTTCTTCATAAAGATTTTGACCATCTGGAGAAACAACTCTAACCTTAACTACTATATCTTTTATGATTTCTTTATAGTTATTTACTATAGCAGCTTGATACCTTAATTCCCCCCTATTATTCCTATCATCATATTGTTTATTTTCATCAACTAATTTAATAGCATCCTCGGGAATCTCTTCAGTTTTTTCACCTACCTGAATATTCTTCTTTTTATTATATATCTCATCTTTAACATTATAAATATTATCTTTGTTATAAATTACTTCCTTTGTATAATTTTCCTGATAAACTTGCTCAACTTTTTTAGGATCATAATAATCAATAATTCCCGTTTCCTTATTGTAATCAACTTTAGAATTAGTTAAATATGCTAATTCAAATAAATCTACATAAATAACATTATCCCTTAATAAAACATATTTTAAAGGAGTCGTATTATAATAAACTAAAGACTGAAAATTAGAAGGAGGTATTATATTAGATTTACTTAATACATAATAATTCCCAACTTTATAGTACTTTAGATTAGTTAATTTTATAAAATCTTCCAATTTAACATAAATCCTATTACCTTCTAAAAAATAATTTCCCTTATAAGGTTTATTATGAATATATATATAAACTTCACTATTAGCTATAACAATATTCTTATAAAAATAAAAAGTACTTAAAAAAAATAAAGATAAAATAGAAACAAAAAAAATAACACTTAAAATCTTATTTCGCTTTTTATTAAACATTTCTCTTCCCCCTTAAGTATTTACTTTTATTTTATTTATTAATTTATCAAAAAGAACAGCATTATAAACAGTATCCTTTATATTTTCACCTCTTAAAATCTCAATAACTTTAAAAGCTAATAAAAAAGTAGTAGCAGGTCCTTGAGAAGTTATCACATTACCATCCTGAAATACTAACTCATCTATATAATTTTCATACTGATCTTTTAAAGTAGGATAAGAAGTTAATTTAAGATCTTTAGTATTTAGGGATTCTTTTAAAACTAGAGGTCCAGCACATATAGCTGATACATACTTCTTAGAATTATAAAAATATCTTATTATTTCTTTAACTTTTGGGTTAGATTTTAAATTTTCAACTCCCACTGATCCCCCTGGTATATACACTAAATCATAAATACCATAATCGCTTATATCATTTATATTTTTATCTGCTAATAATTTAATATTTCTTGAACATTGGATTAAATTATCGTTATCTTTAATAGAAACAATATCTACATTAATACCTGCCCTTCTTAATAAATCAACAAAAATAACAATCTCCATCTCTTCACTACCATCAGCTACTAAAACTAAGACATTTTTTTTATCTATACTCTTTAAATCTGTCATATATCCTCCCTCTATTCTTTTTTTTTATTCTATAATTTTAATAAAATATCCTCTTTATAAATTTTTTAAACTAAATCTTCTAAGGAATAAGTTTCAACATTAAGATTTTTAAATCCCTTTTGAATTAGATTAGTCAAAATTTTATTAGGTAAAAGCTCTAAAAAAATAAAATCATTATATTTTCTTACAATATTCTCAATAGTATTTATCCAATTTACAGAACTAACCATCTGATCTAACATTAAATTTTTAATAATATCCTTATTGCTATGTTCATTAGAGTCAACAGAAATAAAAACAGGTTTAATAGGATCTTTAAACTCAACTTTTAAAATTTCTTGTTTAAATAATTCATTAGCTTGACTAACTAAGGGACTATGAAAAGCTCCAGAAACTTTTAATGGTATAATCTTTATATTACCAAACTCCTTTTTTATTTCCCCTTTTAAATTTTCCACAACACCTAAATCACAAGAAACTATTAACTGATTATAAGAATTAAAATTAGCAATAACAGAATTAAATTTACTAACAATTTCATTTAATTTATTAATAGAATCGTTATCAAAATTATAAATAACAGCAAACATAGTACCTTCCTTAGAATAATTATACATAAAATATCCTCTTTTAACTACTAAAGAAACAGCATCATATAAACTCAAACTTTCAAAAGCAGTCAATAAAGTATATTCTCCTAAACTATGTCCCGCACCAGTTAATATATTATCAAAATTTAAATATTCCCTTAAAAAATAAAATGAACTAATACTAACACTAAATATAGCTATCTGACTATACTTAGTTAAATCTAATTTATCCTTATTTTCTTCCTTTTCTATTAAATCCTTCAAATCTATATCAATAAAATTAGATAGATTGCTATTTACATAATCCCTTATTTTATCAAAAGTTTGTTTATAAGTAGTACTAAGCTCATATAATTTTTTACCCATTCCTATATATTGACTTGCTTGCCCAGGAAACAATAAGACAACTTTCTTAGTTTTTAACGTATCTAACATAAAAACCTCCTTTTATATAGAAATTAAATTATAGTTAAAGCTATACAAAATAAATGCTAATCTTCCTAATTGAGATTTAACAGTTATTATATTGCTTTTAGTATAATTAGAAATACCTAAGGAAGAAAGAAATAAAATTTCATATTCTCCCTCATATTTAAATCCTTTTAAATAAGCCTTAGAAGCAGGTATATCAAAAGCTAAAACCGAAGCTCTTATATTAACATCTACTTGAAGTTTAATTTCCTGTTTATCTTTTATCAAGAATAAAACAGATTCCATATCATAAATAATAACATTTTTAACAGATTCTTTTAAATACAAATTAAATAAAGAATTAATATTAGCTAAAGTATGATCTAATCTATTTCCAATAACTCCAAAACAAAAAATCCTATTAACTATAGAATCTAAATTATTTATATAATTTATAGCTAATTCTAAATCACTGAAATCCTTATCCTTAGGAAAACTAATTATTTTCTGCTTTAAAGTATCAACTAAACCTTTTTTTAATTTTCTAATTTTCTTAGAATCCAAATCTCCAATAATAAGATCAGGTAAAATATTTAACTTAACCAATTTATTACTTCCTCCATTAACTGCAATTACTTTATCAATTTGATTCTTATTAATAAATTGATTAGAAAGTATTTTATTATTAACCTTGCCATTAGCAACTAATAAGATATTCATAAAATAATTACTTAATTTAATCCACCTAGATAAATATATAAGCTGTTACCAATATTATCTCTAAAGTTATATCTAAATTCACGCTCTTTTAAATAGTAGTTTTTAAGAACGCCTTTTTTAGACAAGAATTCTTCAGACTTTTCTTCTGCTAAAGTTATTTGTAATAGTTCTAATAAGTTCATGTTTTATTACCTTCTATAATATTTGGCCTGAATATTTTAAGCAATCACCTTCATAAATAATTACTTAATATTAGAGATATATTTAAAAACCTCAACAGCAAAAGTATAGAGCGAGCTAGCAACCCACCCTGCTGTTAAAGCAATCACAATAAAAGTAGCAACCATCTTAGGAACAAAACTTAAAGTTTGCTCTTGGATCTGAGTAACCGCTTGTAATAAACTAATAACTAAACCTACAATCATAGCAGTAAGTAATACTGGAGCACTTAAAATAACTATTAAATATAAAGCCTGAACTATAAAATTATTTATATCAAACCCACTCATTCTTGATAATACTTAAATAATACTTACTATGGATAATAACTCTTAATAAGCCCTTCTGTTATTAACTTCCAACCATCTATACTAACAAAAAGCAATAACTTAAACGGTAAAGACACCGTCATAGGTGACATCATAAACATCCCCATAGCCATTAAAACTGATCCAACTATCATATCTATTACTAAAAACGGTAAATATATTAAAAACCCAATTATAAAAGCAGTCTTTAACTCAGATAATATATAAGCGGGAATAACAACAGTTAAAGGTAAATCTTCCAATTTCTCTGGCTTCTTTATTTTTGAATAATTAATAAAAAATACTAAATCCTCTGATTTAGTATGTTTAATCATAAATTTTTTATATTCTTTAGTCACTCGAGAAATGAATTCTTCTTGAGTTATTTTTTTATTAAGATAAGGCTGTAAAGCTTCCTCATTTATTTTAATTAGTACAGGATTAAGAATATAAAGAGTAACAAAAAAAGAAAAAGCAATAATAACTTGATTAGGTGGAGTTTGTTGAGTTCCTAAGGCACTTCTTAACATGGAAAATACTATAACAACTCTTATATAAGGGGTCATCATTATAAGAATATAAGGAGCTAAAGATAAAACAGTTATTAATCCAATTGCTTTTAAAGGAGTAGCTATTGCATCAGCAGTTTGCTTACCGTTAATTTCAATAGAAACATTAGGTAAAGTTATCTTAGGAGTATCTGCAGCATAAACATTATATATTAAAAACAAACATAAAATTCCTAAAAATAAAATAAACAAATTCTTAAATATATTTTTAAAATTTTTTTTCATATCTTTCCTTCCCCCATTGATATTCTAATTTATTTTTTACTTTATTTATCCTTAGAAGTATTCTTTTCAATCTCAATTTCGCTTAAATCAAACTCTTTAATTAAGTTGATATTATTATCAGCAACAGAGATCATATAAACTTTTTTACTAACCTTAATAAAAACAATCCCCTTATTAGGAGCTAAATAAATTCTATCTATCACCTGACCAATTTTTACATTATAAGGATTCTGGATTTTATTAAAAAACTTTACAATAAAATATCCAATTCCTGCTATAATTAGTGCGTATATAATAAAAACCAACCCTAAATTAAATAAAGAATCCATTTTAATTCTTCCCTTAATTATTTATTAACTATTAATTATTTATTTAACTATTTCAAGTATCCTAACACCAAAATTCTCATTAACAGCAATGACTTCACCTTTTGCTATGATTTTACCATTAACTAAAATATCTACAGGTTCTCCAGCTAGCTTATCTAACTCAATAACAGACCCCACCGTTAATTTAAGAATATCTTTAACCAACATTTTAGCTCTACCAATCTCAACAGTAATAGTTAAAGGTACATCCTGTAGTATATCTAAATTGGATTCTTCACTAGAAACAGTAGTCTTCTCTAATTGAGGTAAATTAAATTTAGATATATTTTCTTTATCCATTAAATTCCCCCCTTTAATATATTTTATTGATATTCTTCAGATTCTTCATCAGTTAAAACCTTTGTTATTTTAATCCCAATTTTATTGCCCACCATTCCTAAGGTACCTAAAAATTTAGTTTTACCCTCTATTTTTACCATAATAGGATCAGTTAATTTATTATCAAGAGTTATAATATCTCCAGGCTCTATATGAAGCAGATCTTGAAATAATACTTCTGTCTTACCTAATATAGCTATAACATCTACTTTACTTAGACCTATATTTTTTTCACTTAATATTTTTTCTTTATCTTTAAGTATTTTATTTAATATATCTGGATTAATAGTAGTAGTTATAGCAGCTTTTTGTTCAGGAATAATTTCCCTTAAATAATTAAAAGGGAAAATAATAGTTTGTAAAGATTCTAAAGATTCTATCCTAATAATAGTGTTAATCTTAGCAATATAAGAAGTATAAGGAATAGCTAAAGCACTAGCAGGTTCAGTAGAGATTTTCTCCAATTTAAGATAAGTCTTCTTATCAGGTTTATCTAAAGTACTTAAAAGAGAATTAAATTCATTAATGATTTCTTCAACTATAAATTGTTGCAATAATTTACTCTCTAATTTAGTTAATTCTCTTATATAAGTAGGAGCTTCTCCTTTACTACCCAATAACAAATTAAGTAAAATAAAAATAATATAAGGATCAATAACTACTAAAGCTTTAGGAGTTGAAATGATAGTACCTTCTATATCGATTCTTATTATTATACTAGGATTAGGTAAAAAATCAATAAACTCTGAAAATTGTAAAACCTCTATAGTAGATAACTCTATTATTATTTTTTTTTGAATAATATCAGAAAGTTTTATAGATATTTTTTCTACATAATTCCTGAAGAAATTTAGTAAAAATTTATGCTCAAAGGATGTAAACTGAGGTTTAGTTAAAGAAAAATCTTTGCTTGGAATATTACTAATTCTATCTTCACTTGATTTTGATTTAATTATATACTTTTCAAAAGGATTACCACTTACCATATCTACTTCTTTAATTCTATATTAAAACAAACCTACCTTTTAATGAAATCAATATTTACCTAATTTCATCAAATAGAATTAAAAATAGATTATCCTAAGTAATTACCTTATTGAATTTATTAGTTTTCAGAAAATTTATAAAGAAAGAAAATAATTTATTAGGTTTAAAAATCCGAGAGTTAAATTCCGGATGAAATTGAACCCCTAAATAAAATGGATGATGAATATATTCCATAATTTCAACAACATTAAGCTCTTCATTTATTCCACTAACTATAAATCCCTTCTCTTTTAGTAAATCAAGATACTCATTATTAATTTCATATCTATGTCTATGCCTTTCAACTATATATTCTTGTTGATATACCTTAAAAGCTAAAGTATCATCAATTATTTTACATTTATAGTTTCCAAGTCTCATTGTTCCACCAACTAATTTAACATACTTTTGATCTTCCATTAACTTAACCACAAAAGCAAAATCTTCATTATTAACAGCTTTATTAACAGCTTTGTCTAAAACAAACTCTTGAGAAGTAGCATTAGCAATCTTTAAAACATTTCTACAAAACTCTATCACCATAAGCTGTAATCCCAAACATATACCCAATGTAGGAATCCCATTCTCCCTTAGGTATTTCAATATATTTATTTTTCCTTTTATACCTCTTATTCCAAATCCCCCAGCTATTATAACTCCATCTATGTAATTCAGTTCTTTTTTTATAACTTTTTTTTCATGCTTTAAAGAATCTATTAATTTTATATTGATTTTAATAAAGTTTTCAATAGAAGAATGTCTTAAAGCCTCAATTAAGCTTTTATATGAATCTTTTAATGTGGTATATTTCCCCACAATTGCTATATTAACTACATTAGCTTGCTTCTCTATCTTTTTTATAATTATATTTAATTCACTCCATTTACTTTGCTTTATCGTATTGTTTTTTTTATTATCAATTAATAATTTAGTAATCCCTTGATTTAATAAAAGCAAAGGTATTTGATAAATATCTGATAAATAAGGAATATTTAAAACATACTTAGGTAATAAATTAGAAAATAGTGCAATTTTATTTCTAATTTCTTGAGTAATAGGGACCTCAGATCTAACTATAATTAAATTAGGTTGAATACCTGACTCTTGAAGTTTTTTAATAGAATGTTGGGAAGGTTTTGTTTTTAACTCCTCAGTATTTTCCAAAAAAGGTACATAAGTTACATGAATAAACTTAACTTTAGTTTTAAATTCTATAGCCATTTGTCTAATAGCTTCTAAAAAAGGTAACCCTTCTATATCTCCTACCGTACCTCCCACTTCAACCAATGTAAAATCAAAATTCTGAGATAAATCTAATATCTTTTCTTTTATTTCATTAGTTAAATGTGGTACAACTTGTATAGTTTTACCTAAAAATACTCCTTCCCTTTCTTTATTTATTAAATCTCTGTATATTCTTCCAGCTGTTATATTATTATTCTTACTGAAATAGATATTAGTAAATCTCTCATAATGTCCAATATCTAAGTCAGTTTCTCCACCATCAAAAGTTATAAATACTTCTCCATGTTCATAAGGATTCATTGTTCCCGCATCCACATTTAAATAAGGATCTAACTTAATTATATTAACTTTATAATTAAGTTCTTCGATTAAAGAAGCTAAGGAAGCAGTTATTACTCCTTTACCTAAGGAAGATAAAACTCCACCAGTTATAAATATAAAGTTATTTCTTAACTTACCCATATTCAAAAATTTTCAATTACTTTAATTATAGCATTCAAAAATAATTTTATTCATTATTATTATTCCTAAAATTCTATCTACATTCAAAATATTTAAAGTATAAAATTCAAACAATTTTTCTCTTTTATTTTATTTTAAAATTTAACTTGAATAATTTTAATCCCACCTATATTTTTATCATTTTTATAAAGTATATATAATTTATCACTCCATCTAAAAATGTTCATTATTTTAAATTTACTTTTTTCAAAGAATATGTTTATCTTTTCTAAAATTTTATCTTTATTTACAACATAAATTTCATCGTTTGATACTAAGTAAATTAAATCCTTCTCATCTATGTATATCTTATGTAATTTAGTTACATCAATTGAATAATTATTATAACTAATAAAATTAGCATTATTATCAAAAACTTGGATTCTATTATTATTTTTATCTAAAACATAAATAAAGCCTTTACTATCTACAGAAACGTCTATAGGTTCATCAAATTGAGAAGGTTCTTTCCCATATTTACCAAATAACATTAAAAAATTACCATCTAAATCATACTTAGCTATCCTATTATTTTTAGTATCAGCAATGTAAATAAATCCTATCTTATCAAGGCCAATCCCTAAAGGATTAGCAAAATTAGTTTCCTGATTCCCAAATTTACCTATCTCCCAAATAACCTTCCCATTAGAATCCATCTTAACAAGCTTAGAAAGGTAAGAATCTAACACATAAATAAAATTATTTTTATCTACTTCAATATCACAAGGCTCTCTAAATTGCCCCCTATCATTACCATATTTACCTATTGAATCGATATATTTTAATTTATATTCTTCTACATAGTATTTTTTTATTTCTCCTTTTAAATCTGTTATATATGCTATTTTTAGTAAACTATCATAAGCCCAAGAAGTAGGATTAAGATCATTAAATTCGGTATAAGCATTCTTAGGTAAATCTATAGGAATTATACCCCTAAAAATAACTACATATATATATACCCCACCAATTAATATCAATAAAAAAATAATAATCATCAATAACCAATAAAATCTGCTTATCATATTTTAATTATTCTATAAAAAATTTAATCCCCATTTTTTATTTAGGTTTAGGTTTATTCAAGTTTAAAAAATAGCAATTTTCATTATCAAAATTCATAATCAAATAAATTATCATATTAAAAATTAACTTTTTTTTTACAAATAAGTTATACTTTTTATTTAAAATTAATTTATTATATAATATCAAAAACTAAAATAGAAAAAAATAAAAAATACAAATCTAAGGGGGTGCTAAAAAGTGAACACAGGAATAAAAGGAAATAATATAAACATCCAAGCAGGTAATATAGTTATAAAAAATAATACAGTTGGTATAAAAGGGAAAACTACTAAAATAGAAGGCGGTAAATTAGAAATAGAATTAAATAAAACAGGAATAGATAGTGTTAATTTATCCACTAATTTAGCAGAAATACAAATAAAATCAAATGAAAAAGGAGTTAAAGGAAGTAATTTAGGACTAAAAGCTGAAGAACTTATTAATATATCAAACAATCAAAAAGGAGTAGAAGGAAAAAATGTAGGAGTTAAGACTTCAGGAACTGTAATTTTAAGTGGTAATGGAAATGGAGTTAGTGGAGAAAATGTAGCTTCACTAAAAGGACAAAGCGTTGTAATAACATCTAACAAAGTAGGAGCAGAAGGAGAAAATATGTATGTTAAAGGTTCTAAAGTAGTAGTTTCAAATAATACAGTAGGGGCTCAGGGCAATTCTATTAACGTTAAAGCAGATGAACTTATAGTAGTTGATAACGTATTAGGCTTCAAACAAAAACAAATAAAAAAAACAGCATAAAAAATATATAAAAACTTAAGGAGTTTATCTAAAAATTAAGAATTAAAAAATAGGGAGGATTTTAAATGAATAACTTAAACAACATAAACAAATTAAATAATATCAATAATATCCCTAAAAAAGATGCTCAAAAATTAGAACAAACTGGAATCAAAGGAGAAAATATAAACATAAAAGCAGATAACGTATATATAATTAACAATACAAATAATTTTAATAAACCTATCTATGATACTTATAATTATCCAGTTTCCAATTACAACAACTTTAATTATCCTCCCTATTATCATAATTTTATCAATTTCTATAATTTATTTAGCATAGGTTCATACAATTCAATGTTTTTATATAATCCAATATTTTTTAATTACTTTTATACTACTTCATTATTTAATCCTTATTTTTATTGTAATTTATTACCTAGTTATATATACTTAAGTTTATTCAATTTACTTAGATATTTTTAAAATAAAAAATGGGGGGCGAATTTTATGGATATAAATAATATAAAAAATACTAACCTACAAGCCAATCTAAATATCCAAAATAGTTCAGTTAATCAGTTAAATTTACAAGCAAATCAAAATCCCCCAAAGAATATCCAAAATAATCCTAATGCTAATATCCAAGATAGTTTTAATCTAAATAATACAAATAAAACAGAAATAAATAATACATCTTTAAATTCTCAAGAAATAAATAATCAAATATCCCAATTGAGTTCAATGATAGGTAATCCATTTACCCAAAACATATTTTATCAAAATCCTATGATGTATAATAATCCATATTTAATAAATACTGCTAATTACGATTCCAATATTACCAATGTAAATTCCACTAGCAATAGTGGTAGTTTATGGAAATACTTATTAGCAGGAGGCTTAGGTTTCTTAACAGGTGCAGCTTTATCTTCTCTAATGTTTTATTCTTACCCTCTTTATTATCCGATGTATTATTCATACGATTATAGTCCATGTTGGTATAATTTTTATCCCTATATTTGGTGGTAATTAAAAATTAAAAAATAATTAATAATTAATTAAAAAAGGATTTGATTTTATGAAAGAAATATTAAATAAATATTTAAATAAAGTTTTAGATAAAATAAAAATAAAGGAAGTATTGATAAGAGAATTAGGTCCAAGAGAAGGCTTCCAAATGGAAAAACAATTTGTAGATACTTCAATAAAAATAGATTTTATTAATAAATTATCAGATACGGGATTAAAATATATAGAAGTTACATCATTTGTTAATCCCAAATGGGTTCCTAATTTAGCTGATGCTGAAGAAGTTTTAAAAAATAT